>Ga0182024_10002744_pt1 | contig 43250 bp, 44 predicted proteins | sample P32metaG_FD_120480 | JGI IMG/M metagenome (GOLD analysis project Ga0182024, IMG submission 120480) | Permafrost microbial communities from Stordalen Mire, Sweden - P3-2 metaG (Illumina Assembly) | ecosystem: Environmental > Terrestrial > Soil > Wetlands > Permafrost | place: Sweden: Stordalen... | reverse complement strand
TCGCCCGAAAATTCGGCCACACCGAAACGCTCCGCGTCGGTTACCTCTTTCAGCAAAATCTTCGCGCCGCTTTTCTGATTGCGAAAATCTTCCACCGCGCCGCGAATGCTTTTTTCGATAATGTTGTCGCCCAGGATCACGCAAATCTTCTGCCCCGCGGCGAAATGCGCGGCCAGGCCGAGAGCGTCCGCAATGCCTCCCTCGCCTTCCTGATACGTGTAGTTGATGTGCGAAAGTCCGAACTCTTTTCCGTTAGCCAGCAGACGCAGAAAATCGCCCGAGCTGCGCCCCCCAGTGACGATCATAATGTCGTCGATCCCCGCGTCCACCAGCGTCTGAATCGGGTAGTAGATCATGGGCTTGTCGTAAATCGGCAACAGGTGCTTGTTGGTGATCTTAGTGAGCGGGAAAAGGCGGCTACCCGTGCCGCCGGCAAGAACGATGCCTTTCATGTCTCATTCATAATGGCACGGCATACACGTTCACAGGCTGAAGCCTGCGCCACCATGTCCAGGCACGCAGGGTGTGGCACAGACTTCTGTCCTGATAGACTGAGTGTTTAATGGCTCCTCAACTCACCGCCCGCGCCATTCCTCTTCTCGACCTCCGCCGCCAGTTCGATCCCATCCGCGACGAAGTGATGCGCGAGGTCGAGCGGGTCATCGAATCGCAGCACTTCATTCTGGGGGACGACGTCGAGCGTTTCGAGCGCAACTTCGCGGCATATTGCGGAGCCGCCCACGCCATCGGCTGCGCCTCGGGCACGGATGCATTGGAACTCGCTCTTCTGGCGCTCGATATCGGCCCAGGCGACGAAGTGCTGACCGTCCCCTACTCATTTTTCGCGACCGCGGGCGCGATTCTGTCGGTCGGCGCAAAGCCCGTCTTCGTCGATGTCGAGCCTGCGACGTTCAATCTGGACGTAACAGAACTAGAAGCCGCTCTGGCCGCGCATCCCAACATCAAGGCGATTTTGCCGGTGCATCTTTACGGAGCCTGCGCCGATATGGACGCGATTCTGAACGCCGCCGGTTCGATCCCGGTGATCGAAGATGCCGCCCAAAGCCACGGGGCAGAGTATAAAGGACGCCGTGCCGGCTCGATGGGCAAGATCGGCTGCTTCAGCTTTTTCCCCACCAAAAATCTAGGCGCGTTCGGCGACGGAGGCGCACTCACGACGAATGATGACGGGATCGCGAAAAAGCTCCGCGCCCTCCGTGTTCACGGCAGCATCGCGAAATATATTCACCAGTGGCCGGGCAAAAATTCTCGCCTCGATGCCTTGCAAGCCGCCGTGCTGAATGTGAAGCTCCGCTATCTCGATCGGTGGTCCGAGGGACGCCAGCGCAACGCCCGGCTCTATCGCGAGTTCCTGGCGAAATCGAACGCCATCCTTCCTGCTGTCGCGTCCTATCAGACCCGGCATATCTATAATCAGTTCGTGATCCGCGTGCGCGAGCGCGACAAACTCCGAGCATTTTTAGCGGAGCAGGGAGTCGGCACGGAAATTTACTATCCTCGTCCTCTGCATCTCCAGCCGGCGTTAGAAGGCTTAGGATTCAAGGAAGGCGATTTTCCGGTCAGCGAGCAACTCTCGAAAGAAACTCTGGCATTACCAATTTTCGCTGAAGCGACAGAGGAAGAAATCCGAGCGGTAGCGGAATTGATCCTCTCGTTCTAACCGTGTCGAACGTGTCGAATCCTTAAATCACGCACCGCATCAGCGACATCGCCACGGAGGGACTACGATGAAGAAGGGTACGAACATGGCAACTCTCGATTGGTCAAAATGCCCCGCCGTGGAGAGCATCCCCGGCAAGGTAAGCGGCGCGTGGGTGTTTCGCGGTACGCGCGTCCCCGTGTCGGCGATTTTCGAGAATTTGAAGACCTCGCCGCTCGAAGAGGTTCTAGAAAACTTCCACGTCACGCGCGAACAGGTTCAGACCGTGCTCGACTTCGCTGCCAAAAGCACTCAGCCGCGCGAAACATTGCGCGTCGGATGAAGATCCGCCTCGATGAAAGCGTTCCGCAAAACCTGCGGTTGCTCATCGAGGGCGGCCATACGGTCGTGACGGCTTGGTATCAAGGCTGGTCTGGCTTGAAGAATGGGGCGTTGCTGGACGCGGCGGAACGAGCGGGCTTCGATTTATTCATCACGGCGGATCAAGAGATGAGCTACCAGCAAAACCTAACGGGCCGGAAAATGGCGCTGGTGGTGCTAAATACGAATAACTGGAGCTTCATCAAGGCGGGTATCAGCGAGATCATGGCCGCGGTCGACGCCGCTATACCGGGCAGCTATGCGGAAGTGGAAATTCCGACGACGTAAGCCCCCCTGTTTCTCGCGCGGCGAGCCGCGGCACGCGTTTTTGCGCTACGATCGGCAGCATGTTGCAAGGGCGTTGCCCATCTGGTTACGCTGCGGGCGGGCGCGTCGACCAAATAACTGATCCAAGCAGTGTTGGATTGCCGGATGCGATTTGGGCTCGGAAGGGCGATCGACAATTGTGGTGTTGTACATATTGCGGATTTCTCTGGTTTACGGGCATAAACACTCGAACTCCAGTAGGATTTTACAACGGCGTTGGTGGTCCGGGCTTTCGTAGCACACCCAATTATGTAATGCGGCGTAAGGATGATCCTCCTAAGCGCAAGCGCCCCCCTTCATCTGGAAAGCGTTTTTCAAAGTAGATTCCGGCTGAAAAAGGACATAAGGGTGGACGTCGAAGAGATTGCCCGTGACGTGTACAAAAAACTCGGCTCCGGTTATCTTGAAGGCGTCTATGAACGGGCTATACAAGTCGGCCCGGGGTTGAAGCGCATCAGGTATGAGAGCCAGAAAGTCGTTGATTTAGATACGAGGGACATTGTGTCGGGCATGGATGCCCCGATCTGGTTGTAGGCTCAGGGCACAACAGGCTCATTGTCGAGTTGAAGGTAGTCGCCAAAGACAAGCTTGGGCCATCTGAGAAGCAGCAACTCCGAAACTACATGGAGCTGTTGAAAATTTCCCGCGGGCTTCTTATCAACTTTCCTAAGCCGGGAGCACAAGCAGAGGAACCAGATTTCGTTGATCTTCCAGAGGGCGCGGTTCGATAGGCGGAATTGTTCGGTGCATCTCATAAAGGGTAAGTGCCACCAAGGGCCAGCGTCGAGAAATCATGGCTTGCAAGTCCTCATAAGACTGTCGCAAAACGAGCCGCTCCGATACGGCCGTGCCGCACGTCGACCGATAACCAACCCTTCCAATCGGCGTTCATCCGTGTTCATCGGCGGCCAATATTGTCTTTTCTTCAGGCGGCTCCGCGAATCCGCAGCGTCAGCTCCAATCGATAACCGCCTTCACCACTCCAGCCTCGCGATGTAACCATAAAGGAAATTTTTCATCCATCGCCTCCGGACGCACAAAATCAGTCGGCCAAGCCGAGACGTCGATCTTCCCGCTCTCCATCAACTCGAGCACCCGGTGATGCTCGGCCGGAGTACTGTTTCGACTCGCTAAAATAGTCGCTTCTCGCCGATGCAAGTCCGGATCGAACAGCGAAATAGTGTCATTGATCAGCCCGACGAAAATCAGCTTGCCTCCTTGCTGAAGCATTTGAATCGATCCTTCCATCGAGCCTTTATCGCCGGTACAATCGAACACCAGCATCGAAGCCTCTTCCTGTTTCGCCTCTTCATGCGACGGATACACGCGCTTCAGTCCGTGATGACTCGCCGCGAATTCCAAACGCTCCGGTATTTTTTCGACGACACCGATATCGGCGCCGGCGAGCTTTAGAAACTCAATCACCGACAACCCGATCGGACCCGCGCCCACGACAATCGCGCGATCTCCCGCCTGGGCCTCAGCGCGTCCCGTAGCGTGAATGCCGACGCCCAGAGTCTCGACCAGCGGAATCTGCACCGCCGGCAGTTTTTCGCATTTGTAAAGCTGCTTCGCCGGCAAAAGAATGCGATCGCGCATCCCTCCATCGGAATGAACTCCAATCACGCGCATCTTCGCGCAGCAGTTCGTCCGTCCACGCAAACAAGCCGAACACGCGCCGCAAGTCATGTACGGATTCACCGCGCACTTATCGCCCGCCTTGAATTCGCTGCCGTTGCTCTCGATCACCTCAACGGCCAGTTCATGCCCCAGAATTCGCGGATAAGTAAAAAACGGCTGCGTCCCTTCAAACGCGTGCAGGTCGGTGCCGCAGATGCCGACCGTCAACACCCGCACCAGCACCTCGCCCAATCCCGGCGCGCCGGGCTGCGCAGTATCGGTAAGGGTGAATCGCCCGGGCTGCTCAAGAGTAACGGTCTTCATAGGTTTTTTACGCTTCACTCTACCATGCAGTTGAACTGCACCACTTTGGTGCATACTGTAGCTATGAAGCTCGCAACAAAGACGGTGCGCCAGAGCGTCAGCCTTCCCGCAAATTTAGCGGCCCAAGTGCGCAGTATCGCCAAGAGTCGTCGCCTCAGTGCCAACCGCATGCTGGTAGAGCTGATCGAAAACGGGATCGAATCGGACAAGCGTAAACAACAAGAATTCTTCGAACTCGCAGAGCGCTTCCGCCAAGCGGACGACCCTAAGGAGATCAAGCGTCTCGGAGATCAGTTGGGCCGCATGGTCTTCGGCGGCTGATGCCGAAAATCGAGAGCTGGGCGAATCTTCCGCCCAGGGTTCGCCGGCATTTGATCGATCGGATGCACGAACGCTCCATCAGCCTCTCCGATCTCAATCAATTGCGTTTGTGGATGGAGTCCAAACCCCGATTTATGGTCATTTAAGGCTTCCCCGAGCCTCGTTTTTGGTTATTTAAGGCGTTTTAAGACGCGCTATTTTCCGACCACCACGATCGAGAACGTATCCGGCACCATCTGTCCCCGTCCCGCTCGGCCTCCCGGAGGCGGAGTCGCCGGGGGTGGGGTGTATTCCGCGGTGATCAGAACAATATGATCGGTTTTCGAATCGAGCGTCAAAGTCTTCGCGCGTACCGGAGTCGTCACGGTTTGCTCCACGACGAAACTGGTGGGGCTGTTTTCCTTCACGATAGTGAGAGTGCCATCCCCCTGTGAGCTAAAGGCTTCCATGGTCTTCGGATTGAAAACCGCGCCATCGGTCCCCGCGCCGAGCGGCAGTGCATCAATGATTTTGCCGTCTTTGGCGCCCATAATCACCATCATCGCCGGCTTGCGGCAGGCGACGAAAAGTATCTCGTTTTTCACATCCATAGCGAGCCCCGCGCATTGTCCGCCCTTCCCGCCAAGATCGTAATGCCCGGTGACCGCCATCGTTTTCGCGTCGACCACCGCGACGTTGTCTTTATCTTCTATGTCGACGTAAATATGGCCTTTACCATCTGTCACCGCCTGCTCCGGCGCGCCCCCCAGGTCGATGGTGCCTAAAACATTGCCGTCCTTCGAGTCGATCACGGTTGCGTTTGGAGCGCTGTGGCTCCAGATGTAGGTGCGTTGATTGAAGGGGTCGAACAGGATCCCGTCGGGGCCGCCCTCGACGTCTATTTTTTTGATGACCGCAAGGCTTTTCGCGTCGAACATCACGACCGGTTTGCTGGTGACAAAGCCGTGATTCGACTTGGGATCGACGGCGGCGCCGCGCGCGCTGGCCTCCGGAATTTCCCCCACCGGTTCGAGCGTGTCGAGATTGAAAACCGTGATGCGCGCCCCCGGATTTCCGGTGCGCGGGATGTACAAACGCCGGCCGGCGGAATCGGCATAAACGTAATCAAAACCACCGGCGCCGCCCACTTTCGCCGTTTTTAATACCTTATAAGGGCCTTGAGCGAAGAGCGAAATAGCGGTCGCTAAAACCAGGCAGATGCGTGTCATTGTTCGCTAGCATATCACTATGTCGAAGATGCTGGAGGAGATCCGCGAGCAACCGGCGGCGCTCGATCGCACGCTGCGATTGGGGTTGAGGGCGGCGGCGAAACTGGCGCGGGATGTCCAAAAAAAACGCCCGAAGCTGATCGTTCTCGCGGCGCGTGGGACATCGGATAACGCGGCGCAATTTGGGCGCTATCTCCTGGAAATTACTACAGGCATTCCGGTGTCGCTGGCCGCGCCTTCCTTATTTACGCTTTATAACGCCAGAATCGACCTGAAAAGCGCCTTAATCGTCGCTATTTCGCAGTCCGGTGAATCGACCGATACGAACCTCGTGCTCGAGCGCGGACGCGAGCAGGGGGCGCTTACCGTGGGAATTACCAATGAGCCCGCAAGCTCGCTCGCTAAGATCGCCGACCATTTATTTTTTGTGCGCGCGGGGCGCGAGCGCAGTGTTGCGGCCACGAAAACTTACACCGGGCAAGTGATGTCGCTCTATCTTCTGGCGCACGCGCTGGGAGCGAAGATCAGGCTCGACGATCTGCGCAGGGTTCCAGACTGGGCGGCGAAGGCGCTGGAACTTGAGGACCAAATCACGGCGCGCGCGGAGCGGTATCGATTCATGGAACGCGCGATTGTGGTGGGACGCGGGCTCAACTATGCGAACGCTTTTGAGTTCGCCCTGAAGCTGATGGAGACTTGTTACGTGGTGGCGGAGCGTTTTTCGTCGGCGGATTTTTTGCACGGACCGATCGCGATGGTGGACCGCTCCTTTCCGATGTTTCTGTTCACGCCGCCGGGCGTGACGTGGGAAGGGATGCGCGACATGATCCAGCGGCTGGCGGCGTTGAAGGCCGAAACGTTGATCTTCACCGATACCAGCAACCGCGCGGCCATCGAATTGAATCCGCGCGCGGTGGTGATTCCGGCCAAACTTTCGCGGGAATTGTACACGCCGATTCCCTACATCATCCCGGCGCAAATTTTTGCGGCGTCCCTGGCCGCCTGGAAAGGCATCGATGCGGACCGGCCTCGCACATTGAGTAAAGTTACGCGTACACTATGACATTGCCATGAGAATAAAGCGAAGGTCAAAACGATTTTTCAAGCGCGTGCTGATCGCGATTCCCATTCTGCTGGTATGCTCCGCTCTCTATCTGGTGGTGCGGCGTCCGTCGAGCGCGCCTCCGTCTAAAGTTAAGGTCGCGATGATACCGGAAAGAATCGAGCGCGGGCAGTATCTGTTTACGACGCTCCTCGATTGCGACGGGTGCCACTCCGAGCGCGATTTCACGCGGCTGGGCGGACCGATGATAGCGGGCGCAAGAGGGAAGGGAGGCCGTCTGGCTCTGGAAGGGCTGCCGGGGGACGTATATGCTCCGAATATAACGCCCGACAAGGAAACCGGTATCGGGAATTGGACCGACGGGGAGAAGATTCGCGCGATTCGCGACGGGATTTCCAAGGACGGGCAAATGCTGTTTCCACTGATGCCTTATCCCGGCTACCGGTACTTGAGCGATATCGACGTGATGGCTCTGGTGGCGTATATGAACACGCTGCCGGCGATTCGAAACTACGTTCAACGCAGCAGCATTTCGTTTTTTGTTTCGGTCATGATGAAAGGCGTGCCGCAACCGGTGACGCGTACAATACCTCCTGTGGATGTTAATGGAGGCGAAATTTATGGCGAGTACCTGGCGTCTGTCGCGGGCTGCGAGGAGTGCCACACGCCGCGGAAACGAGGGCAGGCGGATGCCTCGATGCGTTATGCCGGTGGAAGGGTGTTCGCGATGCCGGCGGGGACGGTGCTGAGCGCCAACATCACGCCGGATAAAGACACGGGCATCGGCAGTTGGGATTATGTCCGCTTCCGCGATCGCATGCACGGGATGCGGCAGTATAAGGACACGGACTTTCCGAAGGTGGGGCCGGAGCGGTTCACTCTGATGCCGTGGATCGCTTATGAGAATCTGACCGATCATGATTTGGAATCGATTTTCCTGTACATTAAATCGCGGAGGGCGATTACGAATTCCGTGGTGCCGCATCCGGGGCATGCGGAGATTAAGGATTGAGTGGGTGGTGGCAGGGCAGGGCCCCGCCCCACAACGGAATATCGAGACGGTCAAGGCTCGGTCGAGTTGCACTGGATGTCCCAGCGATCTCGTTAGCGCGGATTCTGCTATCCATCCGCATGCTTACGCATGGCGGCTCAGCATTCGCGCGGAGCCGCCATGCGTCAGCATGCGGGTAGATTGGAATGACAGGGACATCTCACTCGTTAAGGGGAGATGCGCTGGGGCTGCACTTTGGTTCCGGTTTTTAGGAATTCGAAGCGGACGCGCCAGCGTTGGCCGACTTGGCTGCCGTTGACGCTGGCTGGTTCGAATTTCCATTTGCGGACGGCGGCCAGGGCTCGCTCTCTGAAATATTTACTCGCGCCGGAGGATTCGAGCTTAGCATCGGTCACCGTGCCGGAGGGGTCGACCTCCACTCTGACGTTGAACCTCACTCGGCCGTGAATTGTGTTTCGAGCCCGATCCATAATATCGGGCAGGGGCTGCTCGAGGATTCCGGTTGCAGGGGCAACGCTCTCCGGTGCGGGAACAGGTTCTTTGGGTTGCGTGGGCTTTATTGCTTTCGCGGTTTGCCTAGGCTCTGGCGCTGGAGGCGGCGCTTGGGGCTCGGGCGTCTTTACTGTCTCGGCCGGTTTGACGGGCGCTGCCGTGTTTGTGTCCGTCTGCATGATCATCACGCCCGCCACTGTGATCACCACCAGGGCGAGAAGGATCAGGACTCCAATTGGTGTGTAACGCCTCTTGCGGGGGATTACGGAAGTTTCGGCCGGCGTGAGGAGTTTGGAAATTTGCGGGATCGTCGAGCGGTCCGCGGGGTTGCGCAGGAGGCAGCCGCGGGCGATCCCGGCAAATGGCTCCGGCAAATCCGCAGGCACGATTCCGTCCGATGGACGACGCTGCGTCAGGACCTCGACGAGCGTCACGCCGAGAGCCCAGATGTCTGCGGCCGGCGAAACTGGCGCGGTCGCGCGTTCCGGAGGATCGTACGGAGTGGCGACGCTCAAGTCCCTTGCGCCAGTGCGCAAAAGTCCGTCGCTCGAAATTTTCAAACGGTCTTCGACCGCCATGATGTTGGACGGTTTGAGGCGAGTGTGCACAAATCCCTGGCGATGGATGTATTCAAGGGCACTCAGCGTGGGCTCCAGCATTTCGCGCGCTTCGACGGCGGTGAGCGAACGATCGGGAAGAACCTCGGAAAGATCTTCCTCGGCGCGATCCGTCACGATGTAGAGCAAGGGCATGCCGTCGAGCTCCGAGCGGCCGGTGCTGAAAATGCGGATCAGATTGGGGTGCGAGAGCTTCTGAGCGTCCTGCCATCGGGCGAGACGCGCCTGAGCGCTTCGCGCGTCCGCCGGGATTAACTTGATGGCGGCGTTGCGCCCGTCATGGGTCGTCAGAAAAACCGCGCTCGCTTCGCCGCTGCCTAAAATTTGGCGGAGCGGAAAAGCGTCGATGGTCCGGCCTTCCCATTGCGCAGAGAATTCGGCGATTCTCACAATCGGTTTCTCACTGGTCTGATACATTGTATAGCTATGCTGCGGCGCATGTCGTTGGGCATCTTCGCTCTTTGTTCACTTCGAGCGGACGTGGTGGTCACCAGACTTGACGGCCACATGCACGTGGAAGTTGACGGCAAGCCATTCACCGACTTTTATTATGGGCCCGATGCGCCGAAACCTTATCTCCATCCTCTAAGATCTGCCAGCGGAAAGATCGTTACGCGGGGTTTCCCGATGGAGAATATCGCGGGCGAATCGACGACGGATCAGCATCATCGCGGCGTGTGGCTCGGTTATAAGGACGTCAATGGGCACGATTTCTGGCACAACGAATTCTCTTATCAGAACAAGAATGCCGGGAAGGTTGTCACTCGGAGCATCGATAGTTTGACGAGCGGCAAAGACAGCGGGGGATTTCGCGGAACGTTCGCGTGGCTTTCTCCGAGCGGCGAGGCGATGCTCGAAGAGATTCGGTTGATGAGTTTTCGCGGCGATGCGAAATTGCGGATTGTCGACGTCGATATAAATCTTAAAGCGCTGGTCGATACGACGTTTGGAGACAGCAAGGACGGCGCGTTTTCCGTTCGGCTCGCCGAACCGCTGACGGAAAAGAATTCGGGCACGATCGTGAATTCGGAAGGCGGGCGCAAGATGGATCAGACCTGGGGAAAGGAGGCGAGCTGGGTCGATTACAGCGGCGAATTGAATGGCGAAAAACTCGGGGTGGTGCTGTTCGAGCATCCAGATAGTTTTCATCATCCTTCGCGATGGCATGTGCGGGATTACGGGCTGCTGGCTGTCAATCCCTTTGGCTCGAATGCGTTTGACAAGCAGGCTCCGGTTTCGAAATTTGTGCTGGCGAAGGGTAAGAGCATTCGGCTGCGGTACCGGATCGTGATTCATCCGGAGATGGGGGCGGAGGAGATCGGCAGGCTTTACCGGAGGTTCGCGGAGGAGAAGTAGCGATGGCGGCATGGCCGCACGCGTCCGGGCTGCGCCCGGATGGACCGATTAACAATCGGTCCGCAGGTTGCCAACCTGCCCCACAAGGATGCACTCTAGATCTTGTGGCCTAGCGCGATTACGAAGTAGTGGGCCATCTTGTCGCCGATATTTTTCATGCCGTGCAGATCGTTCGATCCGTTGTAGATCACGCCGCCTGGGCCAACGGTCGACACGTTCCCCTCATTCGTAACTTCGATCGTGCCTTCGCGAATCATGATCACCTCTTCGTGATCGTGGCGGTGGGGAGGGTGCGGCGCGGCTCCAGGGGCGAGCTGCGTCTCATGAAGATCGACGCGGAATCCGGTGTGCGTGAGGCCATCGAAGACGGCGCGGGAATTTCCTTTCAAGACGAGATCTTCGAAGCGATACGTCTTGCTGGGCAGGGTCGCTGGCGCTGGTTTCTGTGCTTTCGCGGTCGCGGCGAAGAGGGCCGCCGACATCAGGGTCAAGTCTCGACGAGTCATCCCACTATCATATGACGCTATTGCGGGAGCTGGCTCATGCAGCCCAGCACTTTTACCGAGTAGTATGGGCGGGGATTATAGACGCGAAGTTTTTCTTCCAATGTTTTTCCGGCGTACCAGCGTCCCGACCCGAGCTCCTGCGACACGTGGCGTATCGCGGCGCGAACCGATGGAAACGATGCTTTGCCGTTTTGCCATCCGAGCGGATTATTCGTTTCGGGGTCGTAATGTTTCCCGCCCGAGCTTTCGACAAATTCGATGCATACGATTAACGACGGCGGAATCGACGCCTGCGACGCCGATTGCTCGATCTCCGTCAGGTTGTACGGCTCCACGAAATTTTTTCGCCGCATGAAGGACGAAAGCGTTTCCGTGGGGACGGGCCTCGCAACCGGACGCACGATCGATTTCGGCGGCACGTCCGCGATGGTCGAAACCGGCAGCGCTGGAGCGAGTAATAATACGCCGAGCATCACATGCGAGCCCGGCCGAAGTTTGATTTTGCGGCGTTTGCGCCCAAGAATCGGCGTCCATTTAATTCGAACAATCACTAACACCTATCGGCCTCAGCGCTTCGATCCAATAGGGTTACGGTTTCGCAAGGACCTTCTCAATCCATCGCACCATGGGGCGTTTATAATCGGTGAGCTTCGCATATTCCCAGGAGCGGATGCCATGCGCTCCGCCTTTGACGGGATAAATTTCGCAGCCCACATTGGATTCGCGTAGTTTATCGCAAAATCGTTCCGACTGCGCGAAGGGCACAACATTGTCGTCGGTCCCGTGAATCAAAAGAAACGGCGGCGATGCCGCGCTCACTGCGTTGATGGGCGAGAATTCGGTTAATCCCGCCATTAAAATACTGTCGAACATCGTTCCCTTCACCGCGTCGCGAACATTATCGGGAATGAAGCTGCTGGTGCGCACGAGCGTCGCTAAATCGCTGGGAGTATAAAACGCGACGACGCCTTGGACGGCTCCATCCGCGTCCGGTCGAAGCGCGGCCATGGCGGCGAGCTGACCTCCGGCGGACTCTCCGATCAGCACGATTTTATTAGGATTCACGCGATATTCCGACGCGTGTTCCTTCACGTACGCGACGGCGCGCCGAACGTCGCTCTCCGCGGTTCCCATTTGCATGGCCGCTCCAATGGGATTCCGCGCGACGTCGGCCGCGAGGCGATAGCTGATGGAGAACCATGCGATTCCTGCGTCGGATAAAGGATCGAGAAGAGGTCGAACGCTATTGATTCTGTCGCCTGCGACCCACGCGCCGCCGTGGACGACGATGGCCGCGGCGAAAGGACCTCGGCCGTCGGGGATATGCGCGTCGAGGCGAAGAGCGACCTTCCCCGCTTGTCCATATTCAATGGCTTTGAAATCTTCAGAATGGAGATCTTCAGAATGAATTACCGGCATGAAAAGACAGAGTGCGCCCGCGCAGAGAAATGTCCGGAGAAGCATGACCTACCTATTTAGACGCGCCTGCGACGGGTGGGTTGCACCGCTATTTCTTCTCAGCCTCGATCCGAATATCCTTTAGAAACTCGGCCGAATGAGCGAGTTCCGTTTTGCCCGCTGGAAATTTGTTGACACTCAGAATATAGGCCGTGATATCGGAGTTCACTTCGCGGCTCAATTTTCCCGCTTTATTCTGCGGCATCGTGGTGCGGATTCGCTCGAAGAGATCGCCGAGCGTGAGGCCGTTCCAATTCGAAAGAAATTCGCCGCCGACCAGGGGAGGCGACATTTCGCCGCCCATCAAAGTGTCGGCGTGACACGACGAGCAGTGCTGATTGTAGAGCGGCCGGCCACGTTCCGCCTGCTCCTGCGTATAAACGCCGTCCCACACGGAGCGCGTCGCTTCCTGCGCGCCGAGCAACGCGATCAGAAGCGCGGCTGCGATTGCGATCTTCATTGATTATTGTTGAGCCGCCGCGGTGCCATGGTCCTCCGCCGCGGGCAGCGTGAACGCGATGTACTCGCCCGAATAATTGCCGCCGCTCACCGCGACGATGATGTACTGCTTGCCGTTCATCATGTAGGTCATCGGCGATCCAGTCTGCGGGGCGGGCATGTAGACGGCGCCCGCATCTTTTCCGCTCGCCTTGTCGTAGGCGCGCAGCATCGCGCCGCGCGGATGTTCCGCGGTGGTCGTCACTTGCCCTTCGCCCGCGATCACCAGCGTTTTCGTGATCAAGGTCCCGACGTTGTAGCCCAACTGTCCAGTGCGCGGAATGTCCATGCCCTTCAGCGCTGGATTACTGCGAACGTTGTCGGGCGTGTCTCCGTGCGCGATCTGCCACACGATCTCGCCCTTATCGAGACTGATCGCGGAGATCGTTCCATAGGGCGGCTTGATCAGCGGCAGGCCGTTCACGGTCAGACCTCCTGCGCCACCGCCACCCGCGGCTGGAGCAGCGCCGCCTCGGCCGCCACGGCCCGGAGCGGCAGCCGGTGCTCGACTCGGCAAAGGCGAATCGGCTCCCGCGCCTTCACCTGGGCCGGTTCTGTTTCGCACTTCCTGCCCGGCGGTGCCCGCCACGAAATCCATATCGGAAAGAGTTTTGGGCGCGCGCATCAGCCCGATCGGCGTGAGGCAGGCATTGCACGCATAGGCGTATACGATGTGCGTTTCGGGATCGTAGGAGGCTCCCGGCCAGTTCGTTCCGCCGCTCGCGGTTCCCAGAGTGAGCGTCGCGAGGGGACCACCGAGCTGGCTCTCGACCGGCGGCGTGAACACGGGCCCGATGTGATACTTCGAGACGATCGTCAGGGCCTGATCGTGCATCGCGGGCGTGAAGTTAATGAGATCGTCGGGCAGGACGCCGTTGCGGCTGTAGGCAGGCGGCTTGGTCGGGAAGGGCTGCGTGGGCGCATACCACTCGCCCGGCACCGTTCCCTTTTCGACGGCGCGTTCTTCCATGTCCCACACAGGCTTGCCGGTCACGCGATCGAACACGTATAGGAATCCCTGCTTGGTCGGTTGCGCGACGGCCTTGATGGCGCGGCCGTTCACGTTGATGTCGGCGAGAATCGGCGCGGAAGAAATATCCATGTCCCACAACGGATGATGGACCAACTGGTAATGCCACTTGCGCTGCCCGGTCTTCAGATCGACACAGACGAGACTCTCGCCGTAAAGATTGTTGCCAGGGCGATGGCCTCCATAATAATCGCCGGTCGGCGATTCGACGGGCAGATAAACCAGGCCGAGTTGCTCATCCACCGTGACCTGCGTCCACACGCCGGTGTTGCCCGTGTACTCGGCCGATCCCTTATCCCAGGTGTCGAAGCCGGGCTCATTCTTCAATGGAATCGTATGGAAAATCCAAAGGCGCTTGCCGGTCTTCACGTCGAAGCCGCGCACGTAGCCCTTGTTATTGCGCATGCTCTTGGGCGTCATTCCTTCGCGAAACGCCGCGCCGATGATGATCGTGTCCTTGGCAACCACGGGCGCCGATTGAAGACCAATCTCACCCGTCGTCAGATCGGGCAGGATGGTCTGGTCGTCGTCGAGCTTCAGGTCCACCACGCCGTTCTTCCCGAACGACGATACGACCTGGCCGGTCTTTGCATCGAGGCAGATCAGCCGGTAACCCGGCGTCACGTACAGAATCCGCTCCTGCTTGCCGTCGGTCCAATAGGCGAGACCTCGACCGGAAAGCTGGCGCGGAGCCGCGGCACCGCGATCTCCTTCATGCTCGCCGTGAACCCACAGCAATTCGCCGGTCGCCGCATCGAGAGCGATCGCCGCGCGACGCGACCCCGCGGTGGTGTAAACCACGCCGTTCACCATCAGAGGCGTCCCTTCCAGCTTGAACTCCTTGCGATTGCCGATGCTATCCGTCTTGAACGTCCACGCGACTTCTAGCTTGTTGAAATTCGACGCGTTGATCTGATCGAGAGGACGGTACCTGGTGCCCGCGAGGTCCGCCGCGTAGCTCGGCCATTCGCCGTCCTTATGGGTGCGAGTTTGCGCGGACGCGCACAGCGCGGTCAATACGATCATTGTCGTCATTCGAAACATACGTGGTTTTCTCCAGGCAGCAACATTATCCTCACAGGCTGAAGCCTGTGCCACCATGCGCTGTAGGTAGCACAGACTTTAGTCTGTGTTTTAGGCCATGGTTTTCAGTTCTTCGATCTTCGCTTTGATAATCGTCTTCTGCTCGTCGGTGACGTCGGGATTCGGAGGACGCTGATAGGTCTGCCGCGATCCCATTTCCAGGCTCAGGGCGTACTTCATCGGGCCATAAGAGCCGACGCCCGCGGGCCGAAGCACCTGCTGCGCCGCGTGCAGAGTCGCGAGTGGAGCGTCGATATCTTTCCCCTGACGATGCGCCGCGAACACGTTCGCGATTCGCTTGGTGAACAGGTTCCCTTCCGCGAGAATCGCGCCCATGCCCGCATTGAGAGCGGCTTTGAGATTATTCCCGGTGCCGGTCCTCATGTTGAGCTTTGGAAATTCCTTGAGGTACATCTCATACTCGGGAACATCGCCATTGGAATCCTTAATGCCGGCGAGGTTCGGATAATGCTCCAGGCTGTGCAGCAGCTCGGCCGTGATCGGAACGGCGCTGGTGCCGGGAATGTGATAGAGGTTGATCGGAATTTTCACCTGATCGAAAATCAACGAATAATACTTCGTTAATCCGGCGAGCGGCGGCTTCTTGAAATAGAACGGAGGGATGATCAGCAACCCGTCGGCTCCATTGGCCGCGGCGTGCTGCGACAGCTCGATCGTCTCCGGAAAATTCGGCGTGCCCGTCGAGACGATCATAGAAGTGAGCCCGGCCCTGTGCTTCAGCGCCGTCTCCTGGATCTTTTTCCGCTCCACCGTCGAGAACGAAGGATACTCGCCGGTGGTGCCCGTGACCACCACTCCATCGGCGCCCTGATCCTTGAAATACGCCATCATGTCGCGGTAGTAAGCTTCGTCGAACTTCAAATTTTTGTCGCAAGGCGTGCAGGCCGCGACCCAGAACAGGCACTTTTCGGTTGTTGCTCCGCTTGGATTTTTCGTTCCGCCCGGCGCAGCCATGGCCGCTACGGCTCCCATTGCTCCGAGAAAAGTCCGTCGTGTGGTTTCTGTCATCATGGACGTCTCCTTGGTCATGCATTGTACTACTTTCATTGTTTAACGTACTTCTTGATGCCCTTCTGAAGGACCTCTGCTCCGTAGACGGTCCCTTTGCCGTCCGCTCCCACGCCTTCGGCTCCGCTGGTTGCGCCCAGCCCCGGCGTCGGGTCCGGAATGAACGCGGTCACCGTGCCGTCCTTCGCGCTCCCGATTCTGATGCCGCGCTTGAATCCGGGATTGTTTCCGGCGTATCCGCCCGTTTCAATCGATTCCGAGTCGGCGACATAAATCACATCGTGGCTGTCGATGAAAATCCCGCTGGGCCGGCCGAACTGTTTCCACTCGGTAATAAAATGGCCGTCCTGATCGAAGATCTGGATCCGGTTATTGGCGCGATCGCCCACGAACAGCCGACCCTGAGAATCGAATGCCATCGTATGAGGCACTTCAAACTGTCCTGGACCCGAACCATGCCCTCCCCATTGCTTGATGAATTTCCCATCCTTATTAAATTTCAGGACGCGCGCATTTCCCCGGCCGCGATCGTGACCATCGGATATAAAGATGTCGCCATTGGGCGCGATGGCCACTGCGTTCGGCTGATTGAAAAGTTCGGAAGTGTCACCTGTGACCCCGGCTTTGCCGAACTTCATCAGAACTTTCCCATCCTGGTTGAATTTGAAAATCTGATGACCGACATCCTTTCCGTCGCGTGCCTGGCCGTCGGCGATCCAGATGTTATCGTCCTTGTCGATCCAAATCCCGTGCGGAAACGCCAGCAGGCTGCTCCCAAAACTCTTTAGCAATTTTCCGGAGTCGTCGAATTCGAGAATCGGGTCGACGGTTTTGCCGGCGCAGCTATTGGCGCCGCAGCGCTCGCCGATCCAGATGTGTCCCTTGGAGTCGACCGCGACAGTGCTGGTCGAGCCCCACGCGCGCCCCTCCGGCAGCTTGAAAAAGTTCTCCACGGTGCGATACGGATTCGGCTGTGCGAACAGCGCGGCGGCGAAAAATATCGCGCCTATCCGCTTCCTGACGGTCGCGGTTCCGTGGGTGCAAACTGAGCCGCGACCATCAGGGAGCGGGTAGGCGCTGATTGTACGACGAAGTACCTTCATAACTCTTCCTTCTAATTCCGACTTCCGATTGTACTGCAAAGCGAAATGTTACCCTTCGTTGGTGAAGATCGGCATCACCTGTTACCCGACCTACGGAGGCAGCGGCATCGTCGCCACCGAGCTCGGTCTGGAACTCGCCGCGCGGGGCCACGAGATCCACTTCATCACCTACGCGAACCCGATTCGCCTCGATCCGGGCCTCCCTCGGATTCATTATCATGAGGTCGAGGTTTCGGCGTATCCCCTTTTTCTCTATCCTCCGTACTGTCTGGCGCTCGCGTCGCGGATGGCAGAAGTCGCCGCCTGCTACGATCTCGATCTGCTGCACGTCCACTACGCGATACCTCATTCGATCGCCGCGCTTCTCGCTCAGCAAATGACGTCCAGCAGGCGTTTACCGTTCGTTACGACTCTGCACGGTACCGATATTACGCTCGTGGGCGCGGACCGCTCGTACTTTCCCATCACGAAATTCTCCATCGAAAAATCGAACGGCATCACCACGATCAGCAAGTATTTGCAGGAAAGAACCGCGGATGTTTTCGGAGTCGCGAATGAGATCCGCGTGATCCACAACTTCGTGAACTGCGATCTCTATCGCCCCGATCCGGAAAGTCAGCCGAAAGAAAAGCAACTGATCCATCTTTCGAATTTCCGGCCCGTCAAGCGAGTGCTCGATTGCGTCAGAATTGTGAGAGAGGTTTTGAAATCGACTCCGGCCCGCCTGGTGATGGTCGGCGACGGACCCGAGCGCGGCCCGGCGGAGATGCTGGCGCGTGAACTACGAGTAGACAAGCAGGTGACTTTTTTGGGCAAACAGGATCACGTCGAGAGGCTCATCCCGAGGCACCATGTGCTCCTGATGCCGAGCGAAATGGAAGCCTTCGGACTAGCCGCACTCGAAGCGATGGCCTGCGGCGTTCCGCCGGTCGCGACCCGCATCGGAGGTGTGCCCGAGCTGATCGACGATGGCGTCGATGGATTTCTGGAACCAGTCGGCGATATCGAAGCGCAAGCGGCGCGGGTCGTCTCGCTGCTTAGCGACGATGAACTTTACCAGCGAGTGTCAGCCGCCGCGCGGCGTGCCGCCGAGATCCGTTATTCGACGTCGCTGATTATTCCTCAATACGAGCAGTATTACAACGAGGTCTGTGCGCAGTGAACATTCTGGCGATAGGTCCGCACCCCGACGATATCGAGTTCGGCTGCGCGCCAATCCTTATTAGAGAGGTCAGGCAGGGAAACGCGGTGCGAATGCTGGTGCTGTCGCGCGGCGAAGCAGGCTCGGCGGGCACTCCCGAGGACCGCGAAGAGGAATCGCGCAAAGCGGCCCATCTAATAGGCGCGAGCGTCGACTTTTTGGATTTTGGAGGCGACTGCCATCTCGAATACACCCCGGAAAATGCGTTTCGAATCGCGGCGGAGATCAGAAAGTTCAGACCGCAGATCGTCCTGGCCCCGCATCCGCAGGAAAATCAGCATCCGGATCACGCCGTGGCCGGAAAACTGGTGCGCGACGCCTGCCGCTTCGCACGCTATGGCGGTCTTGAGGAATTAGAATACTCACCCGTTCATCGAGTAGGGAATCTGTTCTACTACAACATCACGCAGCATCTTGAAAAACCCGACATCGTGATCGACATCAGCGACCTGATCGCGGAGTGGGAGGCGGTTATGAATTGCCATGAAAGCCAGGTCGTGAGCAAGGGCTATATCGACCTGCAAAAGACCGGCGCGCGGCTACTCGGTTTGACGATCGGAACCGAATACGCGATCGGCCTTTTCGCCAACGACCCTTTGCGTCTGGAAGCGATCTCAGACATGAAACTTTCGTCTAGAAACTTTTAAGGGGTCTTAAATGACCTTAACCGATCACATTCATGCCCTGAGGAAGCCTTATTTGCCCTTAATTCGACGCAGACTGCTATACTCACTGTTTCGGGCTGTGGCGCAGCCTGGCTAGCGCGCTTGCTTGGGGTGCAAGAGGTCCCGGGTTCAAATCCCGGCAGCCCGACCAACTTCCTCAATAGTTTAGGCCGTTTTGACATTCTAAATTCCCGCACAATTCCCGCACAATTCCTCAGTTCACCCCCAAACCGGGCGGCTGCTCGTCGAGCAAAAGCCTCTCCTGCAACCGCCGTACTGCTTGTTCGCGACGTTCGAATCCGACGATTGTGTACTCGCCCGTCATCGAAGGCCGCGAATGTCCTGCTTGTGCCATCGCCTCAAACGTTGTCGCACCCTCCTCCTGAAGCACGGTAATATTTTGCCTCCGGAAAGAGTGCCAACCAAAACCCTCGAAGTAGAACCCGAGACTCTTGGCGGCCGGACGAATCACGTTTCGCAGGATCGACCGGTCGTCCATCGGCTCGCCGGCGTTTTGAAAAACATAATGCTCCGGTTTTGCATTCACTGGACGATGCCGCCGATACCGCTCCACCAGGATTCCAAGCGGTAAAATTCTCCTGCCGCGTTCGCTCTTTGGCTCGCCGGTCTCGCCCCGGTAAAGGCGCTCCTCGACTTTGATGACGCCGATTTTTAGATCAACGCATCGCCATCTCAAGCCCAAGATTTCAGAGACGCGCATTCCGGTAGAAACAGCGGTCTCGATCATCAATCGCTCGGACGCGGGAACCGCGGTGAACAGCAAATGCAGCTGCTCATCGGTCAAGATCCGCCGCTCGCGCTTCGGTTTTTTCCGGCCCAACGATACCCTGCGTGCCGGATTGCGCCCTTCGCGGTAACCCCAATCCTCGGCCTTGGTAAAGATCGAGGAAATAACCGACCGCATCCCTCTCCGCGTCCACCATGACAACCCTTGGCTGTTCTTGGCGTTCAAAAAGGTCTGCACTTCTACGGTGCCGATGTCGCAGAGGCGCATCGTTCCGAAAAAGGGGAGCAGGTGGTTTTCCATCAGCGACAAATCCCTCTTCTGACCTCCGGGCGCGAGCGTGCTTGTATGCTGCTTCATATACAACTGCGCGAAGTCCCGAAAAGGAATCTGACTCTGAACCGTGTAGACCTCGCGGTTGACCTCCCGCATAATCTCTTCACGCAACCGCTGCGCCTGCCGCTTCGTGATTTTGTCGCAATCACCAAGTGTGCGCCAAACCTCCTTCCTTTCGATTTCGTCCTTCCCGACCAGCACCTTGCGCCGGTAGCGGATATACCAGTACGGCCGCGGCCCTTGCTGCCGAAGCACGCGCGGCATCTGAAACTCACGTCTTGCCATCCGATCTCCTTTGGATGGCCCGGCGTGGATTGGCTCGGCAGTCAGGCTAACACAGTCCGCGGGATCTTGAAAGGGCAAATTGGAGAGTTTTTTCGGCAAGGCGGTTCATCCCGTTTGGCGGCTTCTGTCAGGTTTTGCTCGCGGCACGATTCCAGATGCGTTTTTGCGCCGTTTTGCGCTCGATGGGCGTGACCTTGGCTGAATTTTCGGACTCCAGCGCGATCGCGTTCCTCGCTTCCAACAGAAGCGTTCCCTCAAGCGCCGTCAATTCCTTTTCCGCCTCCGCCGGCGTCTTATAACAACCCGCGGTCTCGATGCAGGTGTGCCGGAACTCCTCGCACTGCGAATCGGTGACGGGCAATTCTCGCAATGTCGCCACTTTAATGAGCTGAACCGGCTGTCCGGGGATCAGCACGGCGGCGTGTTGATTGGGCTGGCGCTTGAGCTGGGCTTTCTTCAAGTACAGTTGTTCCTCCAAGGAGCGAAACGTGCGAGAGGTGAGTTCGCGATACTCATGGAATTCGTAAAAGGGGACCGTCGTGTCGGTCGACCCGGAAGAAAACGAACTCTGATGACCGCTGCTGCGGGAGCTACCGCTCCCGGAACTTCGACTCGTACTCGTCAATGTCGGTATCGACCAAAAATCGGAACCCGGAATCCAAACCTGGCCACTGGCTAAGGAAGAGTGGCTCACGTCGCCCGAAGATTCGCCACTGCTCTCCGAAGATGAGTAGGCGCGGACGGTCCGCGTGGATTCGACGGGCTCAAAACCTCGGTGCCAGATCTCGTCCTTGACTTGATTGGGATCGAGCTCACCGGTATACAATTCTTTGGCAACGAGGTCGACATCTTCATCGTTCAGGCCACCGAACACAATTTTCGTCCGGGCGTTGGTGAGCGTGGAGTAGTAGACTTCCGCATCTTTTTCCTTGAGCTGGCCAAGGTGTTGGTGCGCTAGGGTGAAGTGTAAACCAAACTTGCGTCCGCCGTCCAGAATTTCGCAGGCGTCCTTGGTGACGAAGTGAGAAAACTCGTCAATGAACACAAAAAATGGCTGCCGTTCGTGGGGGCGTCTTGCGAAGCCGGCGGAAAGCAGTTCGTTCACGAGAAGCGTGCCGAGGAGATGCTGGTTGTCCTCGGAAATCACATTTTGTCGGGCGAGATTGACAAGGAGAACCTTCTTTTCGGAGAGGATGTTGGGGAAATCTAGAGTTTTCGTGTACTGGCCCAGCATGGGCCGAATGGCCTCATGCTCCACGAATGGCTTGATCCGGTTGAGCGTAGACTCAATCCGTTCTTCGCGGCGGTCGAGCTTCATTGTTTCGAGCCACTCCCATTCCGCTCGAATACGCGGATTCGTAATGCGGGCCGTAATTGCCGATCTCTCCAGGCTGGATGCCGGACTCACCAGATGTTGAGCCTGAACGAAAGTCACGTTCGCGGAGACAAGCGCGTAGGCGACATTGAAAAGCCAGCGCGCCAGGCGCGGCGTCTCCTGGAAGGAGGATTGACCCCAACATTTTCTGATAGATTCCATAAGCGCCACAACTTGGTAGGTCATCACACGTGCGTTTCGCGCCACAGGATTGAACCCGATGATATTTTGGGTCTCGGCAACGTCAAAGGGTACGACGCGTCGGTGAAGTTGCAACTGCGGCTTCTGCAACGACAGCCAGGCGCAAAATGCGAGAAGGCGGTGATATAGGTCGCCGTGAGGGTCAATCAGGACGACTCCGCACCCTTGCAAAATAAGACTCTTGATGATCGCTTCCATGAGAAAACTTTTGCCCACACCGGTCGAACCGAGAATGTGGAGGTGCGTAGAAAGCAATTTCGGAGTGAGGAAAACAGGCAGTGAGTTGTCGAGGTTCGTCCCAAGCAGAAGGCCGGCTGGCGGAATGTGGCGGGCCTGCTGCAGCCGACTTTCCCAGTGATCCTTGGATGATGGAGACTGTTGCCAACGCGAAGCGGAAAGGTTGTCCCAATTCTCTGGCATCAGGCGTCCTCGAAAATGCGCGTATCGACTTTGAGGTCCGCGCGTTTCTGTTCGTAAAGATCATCGACGAACTGCAAATCTTCGCTTTGTTCCTGGGAAGTCAGGGAGCGATCCTGCAGAACCCGGTCGCGCTGCTGCCGGCGCCAGTGCTGGAGTTCAATCAATGTGTGAAGGGCCCGCAAGGATTCGTTCAGCTCCCAGCGAGCATCGAGCTGTCGGCGTTCATCTGCTTCGTTGAGCTTTTGTTCGTTCTCGCTCCGGCATGCCTGAGTTCCACCTTCAACGAAACGCTCCAAGTGGTCGCGCTGATATGCCGCCTTATCGCGACGCAAATTGTGTTCCTCGATGTCGGCCTGGAGCCTGGCAAGGTTGGCTCCTTTTTCTGTCTCCTTGACTTCGTGTTCACGGCTCAGCTGAAGGTATTCACTCCTGCTGCGCTCGATTGCCGCCTTGGAAGTAATCAACCGCTGTCCCGTCTCATAAAATTCGATGTAGCGCTCCAAAATCGCGCGCTCACCTGCTTTCTGGAATCGAACGCGTGCCCGCTCGACATACTGAGCAAAGAGGCTGGGAGCGTCCGCAAACCTGGCGAGATCGCGACGCACGCGATCCTCGTGGAAGTGATCGAGCGCCGCCGGATCGTGCTGGCGGAGAAGGGGAGGAACGATTTCGAGCTTAGGACCCGGTTTCATGGCGCCTCTCAAAAGGGGTGGAAGGAGGAATCGGCGTGTAGCGTACGATGGTGAATTTTTCGGCGACGGAGAGCCGCGGAATCTCTGGGTTTTCCATGGCGAGGCGATAATTGCGATCACTCAATTCATCGATCCGAGCGCAATTTTCGCGTATTTCCGCCTTTACTAGATGAAGATAGTCATTTCCAGGCGAAAACAGTTTTAAGACGGCTCCCATCATCTCGATCGCGGCGAGGGCGGCCCATAGAATCCACGACAGTGTGTAAAGCGCATCGGAACTGTGGATCACCTTGCCCAAGGCTTCGTACCGCGAGGCAAAATCCTTCGTGGTACGAATCTCTTCCTGTCGAAATTGTGCTTCAAGGCGCTGTCGCTCAGCTGGCAGTGAGCGATCCAACCGCTCTAGATCGCGCCGAACCTCCCTTATGCGTTCCCGCACAGATTCCTGCTGGGCTTGAGCATTACGAAACGCTGGGCCGATTCCCTGCACGCCAGTTCTTCCGGTCCCTGGCCGTCCAACAGCTTCGGAGTCAAGAATTCCTGCCCACTCCCTCTCCTGGCCCTGGAGATCGGTTATCGAGCGCTCCAGGTCGGATCGACGCACATCGAGCTTCGCCAAGGCGCTATGCAACCCTTCAATCTGGTGCTTGTTGTCATAGCGATATTGCCGTTCTAGTTCTTGATCCACACGGGGCTGAAAGATGGCAAGTTCCAACGGTATGGTTAAAATCGCTGAGATGAGCAGAGCGAGCACCGGCCGCACAACCGCCGCGGTTCGATCAAGGCTTCCTACGATCTCCCGGTCGCAAGCCAGTATGAAAGCCGCGTATCCCAGGGCTATCCAACGAATAGATGAACCTGAGACGACGCTCACTGTGGACAAAGTGCAAAACGCCGCGAGGAACGCCATCGAAGCGCTAATAAGCACGAAAAAGCCCAACGCACCCTGAGTTGCTTGGGCAAATCGACTACAAACCGCCGCTAGGCGCGGATCGGTCTTGGACGCCCAGAACAGAGCCAACGTAAGCGGATTGCGAATCGGGACAGGGGGCGGAAGTGGACGCATACCCTGTACGTTAGAAGCAGAGCGGTTGGTGGCGATCATGCGGCGAATCTCCTGTTGGTGGGAAAGTTTTTTAGGGTCTCTAGCTGTACGTGCGGCAGATGGTCGGAAAGCGAAATGGTGATGGGTATAATTTCCAACTGCGAGCGTACAATCGCGGCTGCGTCGGGTTGGAGCTTCTCCAGAAACGTATGGAGACGAGACTGGGGACTGAGCAAGATGTCGAGACTAATGCAACCGTATGAATCAACCTCATTTACAGTCACTCTGTTGCTTCGAATAAGTACGCTGAGGCAGACATTTTTGATCTGATATGCGAGGTCAGCTTTCGACTCGCCGATAACGTCCTTTGCAAGCCAGTTCGCGGCATGGGCTGCGGCCCTGAGCGCGTACAGAGCACGCTCTGGATCGCGCTTTGCTTCGACATCGGCCGAGATGGATCCAATAAACCACGCTCGGATTCTTTCGGCGGCGCTTAGTCGATTGGCTAAAGCGTTGGCAAGCTGGCGGACGATATTAAGGTGGCGGAGAATGTCGCTCTGAGAAACGGGCAACGTGGTGGGAGTTGTGAGATGGCCACAATCATTCATGACCCCACATTGCTTCAATATTCCGTTACACCGGCAGGCTACATCCAGTAACTTCAGGTTACATATCCATAATTCTGTTACATCTTGACGGGAAGTCGTTTGTTTGCTACAATATAAAGTTCTGGACAGGCCTCCTTCCTGGTCGGCGATCATCGATCAAGACGGGGGCCGGTCTGGGTGGACGACTTGGCTTAACTCCGTCCGCTGTCTTGTCTGGAGCCAACACTCAAAGCAGCTTTAGGACTAGCCCCCAGTCGTAGTTTGAAGGAGGATTTCCCAACGCGGCCGAAAAGGCCCCAAACGGCGCGAAAGAAGCGCCAGTAGCCGAATCTCTAAAGATTCGGCTTTTTTTATAGCGTTGAGCGGTGGTTGCCTTTTAGGAAGGCTGTGGAATACTCTTGATTTGCAGATTTGTACGCAAAATTAGGGGGTTGAGACAGCGTCGCTTGGTGCCCGATAACGATACAATCCGCGTCCATTTGGCGAAATTGCTCAGCGACTCACGTTTTAGACAACGGCTAGGTGCACTGACGCGCTCCGGACAGTTCCTTAGTTTCGTCGTGGAGGAAACCCTCGGTGGACGGGGGGAGGATCTAAAGGAGTACAGACTTGGCGTCGAGGTCTTTGGGCGCCCCCCAAGCTTCGACCCGGCATTTGAGTCGAACGTCCGTGTGGAAGCAGGGCGGTTAAGGACCAAACTAGTAGAGTACTATTCGGCTGAGGGCAAACCTGAGCCAGTGCGCATAGACGTTCCGAAGGGTGGCTATACCGCTACTTTTGCGTGGGCGGAGGACTTGGAGCCTGTACTTGCCGAGCCCCCGGTAACCGTTCATGTCAATAACCTGGGGGAGCCCGAAACTATGCCTCCCCCCATCCCTCTGGCACAATCCGACGACTCGTCGAGGCCGGGCGGGCGGGCAGTCGAGCTGACGGACGTTAATGGTGCGAACGATGCCGCACCTGTTGGGAGCCCCGGCCAATGGTGGAAAAATAGCGTACTTGCATCCGCCGATCATTTCTTAAGTGACCTGACCCGTTTACTTCGGCATCCGATCGAGTTTGCAGACACGGCCTCGCGGACGGGTGTCCTGAACACACGCTACCTCATCCTATTCCTTCTGTTGGTCGTTGGCCTCTCAGCTTCTCTCTTCTTGCTGTCAGGGCCTCGACTTCCCGGTCTGAGGTCCCGATTATCTCTGATGCTCTTGGCTCTGATGGGCGTTGGCTTGCCGGCTGAGGTCCTGATCGTAGCCTCGCTTTGGAAAATGGTGGGGTGCGAATCGTTTGATCGAATGCTCAAGGTCTGCGCTTATCTCCTGTCGGCACAGGTGCTTCTGGCCAGTCTGTTTGGGCTTTCGGAGATCGTCGTGCGGTGGTCGCTCGAGAACGCGGGTCAGGCACCTTTCACATATTCATCCGGCGCAGAAGCGACTGGACAAGTCTTGAGGGATCTCGGTACATGTACGGAAGAGCATGGGTTTCATGCTTGTATCGACAAGACTCAACCTATCGGTTTGTCATCGGCTACGTTCTGGTCCCGAAACGTGTATCAGAGCCCCGTTTTCTGGTTAGGCGTCCTGATATTTCTTCTAGGCGTGCCGGTTCAGTTTGTTTATAATGTTGCAACCTGTCGGGCGTGTTATAAGATTGCCGAACCGAGGCGTTTCTGGTCCATGTGCATCATTCCATTTGTTTTCTTTATTCCTGGGCTATTCATCTCTTTCTTGAAAAGTGGCATGGCATCTGTAATTCGGGATGACTCGTGCAGTGTCGCGATTTCGAGGACACCAATACTAAATCCAGGGCCCATAAAATACGGCCCCCTTCTTATGTGTGCCGATTTTCCACTTATCGACGTTGCGCTTCTAACTTCGACTCACTGGTCGCGCTCGGCAGCAGAACACGATGCGGGGATTGAGGCTAAGGTGGGTGATAGTGTCGCCCTGCGCTTGTGGTTTAACAATGGCGCCGCGGATAATCTGGACACAGAGCAGATGACTGCACGAAACGTACGAGTCAGGGTCGGAAATCTGCGGCCAAATCCTAACACGCTACTCCTCTTTGCGCAGGCATATGGCGATAATGTGCCGTTGATTAAAAGCGGTCAGGCCAAGTTTGGGGGACATGCAAAGATCACAACAAACGTCCCCGTAAACGCGGAGCTAGTGCCAAGTAGCATATGCATAAACCGAAGTCATCTTCCCAGCAAGGATGGCAGCCTTTGCAATACTTCTGCTGGCGATGTGCTGCTACCCGATTCCTCTGTGAGTGAATGGTTCAATATCGGTGATATCCGTCCCGGATATGCAAACGGTGTTCAAGTTCACTTTCGATTTCGATTGAGAGCAGTAGGAACCTCGCCTCCGAAGTAATATGAGAATTGAAGTCGATGCTTCTTATGAAAGAACCTCCGCGGAGCCGTTTCTGGTTTTTATCGCATCGCCCGTCCGCTCACAAGTTGCTTGACCGCGAACGCGGGAATCGCTTAAGGTTCTCAAGAGTGCCGTTTCAGCTACTTGATTTGAGAAAATCTTAAATGGTTATCCGTTCAACCTCGTCCAGCGTGATCTCGTCGCTGGTGCGGTCGTAAAGCTTCGTTGTGCGCGGTGATTCGTGCGCGGCGATGGCTTGGGCGTTTTCAATAGTGCCGCCGTTTTCGAGATACGCGGTGATGCCGGTTGCTCGGAACGTGTGGCAGCACGTTGAAGAGGGGAGTCCGGCGTCTTCCGCCCTCCGCTTTATCATCCGCAAAACGTCTGTGCGGCTGATCGGACGGTCGGTGAGCTGGCGGTGCCGGTCAATCGCCCGGAACAGGGGAGAACGTTTTTGATCGCCGATGGCAGCGGCGGCGATGTAAGCGTCCAGGTAGGCTTCCGCATTATGGTGTGCGGGAACCTCGTGGCGTTTTCCGCCCTTCTCGTGGAGCCGGAACCACCAGCGCTTGCCGGTCTGATAATAATCCTCAACCTTCATATTCACGGTGGCGCTAACGCGGGCGAAGGTGTAACACATCAGGCCCAACAGGGCGCGGTCGCGGAGGCCAACAATCGTGGCCGTGTCGATGGAGTCGAGTAGTTGCCTGGCCTGATCCGCGGTGAGCACAGGCGTCTTGCCGACTTTCACCACATATTTCGGGCCGCGAACAGAAGCGGCCGGATTCATCGGAACGATCTGGCCAATTACCAGCCAATCAAAAAGCATCCGAATGGCTGCGAGGTGCTGCTTCACTGTCGGCGGCGACCCTTTGCGCTGCTCTATATACACCGCGATCAACGCGGGGCGGAGATCGTGGAGTTCGAGGTGCTTGGATTCGCACCAATCAAAAAACTGCGTCACAGCGTGAGCGTACGCGGCGCGGGTGTTTTTGTTGCGGATATTGGCGGCGAAGAATTCGATGAATCGCCAGGCCGCTTTTTCGCCGGCGCGCGCAATCGCTGGCGGAAGGCGCTCAAGACCGGCACGGGTCAGCTTGCCACTTGGAATTGGGACAACGGAGAGGGTCAAACTGGCTAGGGTTAATGATGAGGAGCCGCTTCATCTGGCGGTGGCCAAATGCTGGCTCATAACTACTTTTATGTTACTGCAATCATATAACCGAATGCTCCGGATGGTCAAAACAGTTTTCCACAGGCGAACAAACCGACTTTGGTGGTACCACTCGCGGGTCGAAGCAGCGTTACTGAGGCGTAAGCAAACACATGTGGCCGACGCCGCCGAATTGGCCTGCTGCCAAAATCTGCCCTGTATTGTTTATGGCAACCGCTGCCGTCAATTGCCACCCTGAACTATTCGGTACTAACGTGTCGAGATCGCGTAAGCCTTTCGTGGTGTCCCAGATGGCTGCCAGAGTCGCATAGCTCGGGTAGAGCGTTTCGACATATCCGACCACGGTGCCCAGATTGTTAATAGCAACGGGGTGGGTTTGGGTCCAGCCGGGTATGCAGCAACTCAATAGACCCATGTCCGTCAGTCCCGTGCTATCGTAATAGAACCCATTAATCACAAGGTATGGATTGTACGAAAAGCTTGTGAAGAAAAACTCAGTTCCAATTATATGATCACTATCATTCAAACCTGTCGCGGAGCTCTCATTGTTTCCAGACAACACTCCGAGGTCATGGAGCATCGTGCCATCATACAAAAATGCGTGGCTGAACGAATAGGGGTTATAGGAGATAGGAACACTGGAAACGCCGGCGATATGTCCTTGCGAATTAATTCCCGAAGCTCCGCTCGTCGGGTTGACAGTATTTGGCAGCGTGCCAATACAGCTGCCCTGAGTAACTTGCGAGCCCACGGTGATTAGGAACGCACAGTTTTGGGGGCTCCAAAAATAAGCACTGTATGACCCCGCGATTTGGCGATTATTGTTGATCCCAGATGCGGATGTGTTGACATTGAGATCTGTAGGGTCCGAAAGGTAAGTGAACTGGCCACCGGTGTATAGGAAGGCTGTGGAGTTGGGAGAGCCTGCTGGGCAGCGAGCCGTGCCAACAATGTCCCCTAGATCGTTCAAACTACGCGGAGATAATGAACATCCACTTGCTGCACTAGCCAACGGCGTAATGCTCCCGCCCGGATTCCACAGCACCAATTGATTTGAGTTTACTGTCCCAGCGAGTTGCCCCAGATTATTCATCGCGCTAAAGGCCCCGGTTCCCAGATCCAAGATTTGATAGGTTCCTGAGGTGACGGCAGAAACAATCACCGTTCCGCTGGCAGGCTGTGACTGGGCACTGCGGCTATCGGTGACGAGCAAAGATACGTCGTGGGTACCAAGCCGAAGCGTGTATTGGAAGTTGCTAGCGAAGGACACGACCGTGCTGTCAATGGTCCATCGCCAACCCGTAATAGTTGCCAGGTTGACCGCGCTGCTCCGGAGCCTTGCGTCAAAAGCGACGGTAGCGGCGGTGCCAGTCGAAGTGGTCAGGGTCAATGTCTGTCCGTCATTAGCGGACGGACCACCGGAGGACATCGTAAAACCCGCCATGGGCGGGTTGGAAGAGTACTGCAGGGTAAAGGTTAGACCAGATGAAGTCAGAGTTTGAGTGCAAAGAGTCGGTCCTCGGGTCAGGAGGCCGCAGGGGCTGATGCCGGTGAGTGTGCTGTTCGGCGGTCCGCCGCTGCTATAGTTGAGCGTGTACTGCTGGCCGGTTTGCAGTCCGCTTTGGGAGACAGGCAGGGGAGCGTTCGAGATGACTACCGAGTTGGACGAACCAGGACCCGTCACGGCATACGAAACGGGGGTTGCACCGGATGGCCAGGAGTTCCCGTCCAGTGTGGCATTAACATTTATCGTGCCTTGAGCCGGCGCATTTGGATGAATCACAACCACCTGCCCCGTCCACGCGCTGTCAAAGAGTGCTCTCGAGTAATGCCAATATTTGCCGTGTACCTTTTGAGCAGTGCTTCTGCCGGGATCATTGACCCAGGCCCAGGTATCGTCTAATCCCACGAGAACCATCCAGTGAGGAACGCCCCGAAGCTTATCCATAAAAGTGTAAACTCCGACGATCACAGGATGACCAAGGCTTAGCTCAGCCTGTAGCATCGCGGGAGTCCAATTCTCGTAATAATGTGAGTCCATCAAGCCGTACTTTCCCGAGGCGAGAGTTGGCAGGCGATTATTACGACATCCCGGATTCGACGGACCTGGAGAGCACCCAAGGGGCCCGCTTGTATATTGGCCGTTCGGTCCGTTCGGCGTCAGGTTCAATACATCGTAAAAAGGCGGTCCGTTCAACCAGAGATCGATGTTGACAATTTCATCTGGCGTGAGGCAATGTGCGCACGGTGCAGAGGAAGCGTCTGCCAAGCCAGTATATAATCCTTGAATCATGTAAACGGACGTTTGTCCACAGTTGCGCGTTCCTGCCTGGGTGCCGGGCCGCGGGTCATATTGTGAGATCCATGGAACACCTACCGCACATGCGGCGATCGCGCTCGCGCTGGACGTACACGCTGAGGGATCACTAGCACGGCCCACTATAGCGGAGGTGACACAAATTAAGAGACTTCTGACGACCGTGCGATGAATGAACGTAGTCATTACGACTTTACCTCAGGAATTGAAGGTGCTGGACCACCGTGTTAAAGTCCGAAAGACCAGCTGCCTCTTGGGACGTGCCCGGATCAAATGTAGAGTTGTAGAAGATTTCGTAGACAGTTCCGTTATGTGGGACGACGACAAGTAGTTTAGGAGCCTGAGCGTCGTCGAACGTCAATGTAAACGCTGGAAAACCCATAACTGTTGTCGAAGCTATCGAAGTGATGTCGTAGTTCGGCAAGATGGTTGTGGCCCAGGCGTTAATATCGAATGACTGCGCATTGTATGGCTCGGAGGTGAACGAAATGATGTAACCTTGTGCAGGCTCATTACCGGGATTGGGGTTGTCAAAGCTCTCACCGATACCGATGAATTGAGTTGTTGACTGCAAGGTAAATTCGGTGCTGGCGCCACTTGGCGGAGGTATTAAGTACAATGTCAAGGGGTAGTCCACCGTTAGTCCAACGGTGTTATCAGAATGTACGCCAAATATCGAGATGACCGCCGCACTTGAAAGAACTCGCTTCAAATAGCCAGCAAATGCTGCTGACACTTGCACTGAAATCTGGCCGACGGCTCCCTGATTAAATGTGACCTGAAGGGTGTAGATTCCGTCGTTAGCCACGGCGTCGCCGTTCATCCCGTCATCGTGCATCACCCCGAGAATCGTAGGTTGTGTTCCTGTAGCACCGAGGCGGAGCAAATTGACGCCGTTCGCAATCGGCGCTGGACTGACTTGCACCGTTACCGTCACTGTGGTCGGCGTGTTGACAGTTATTAAGCTTGGCGTGGTGCTGGGGGTGCCTACTGTCGGCGTTATGGTTGCAGCCGGTTTGGCGACTGCGGTCGGTGGTGAGGCGCTTGGTCTGCTTTGGGCTGGGCGGGTCCGGACCAGCAACGGCATCGGACTCTCAACTCGCGGCATGGGTCGTGCGAGAAGATACCACTCGCCGCCGATCACGAAGAAGCCAACAAGGACCGCCGCGCCAACAAGAAGTCTTTGTCTCATAAAGAGAACTTTCTGCGGAGCGTGAACAGCGCCGCCGCTCCGCTTAAGAAAAAAAATGAAGATTTGGGCTCGGGCACGTCGGCCGTCGTGTAGGTTACGTCATCCATCACGAATGAGCCGCCCAAGGGGTCGCCGGTGATTGTCACGCTGGAAATTCCGCCGGCGAAATCCACCTGCAAAAACTCGTTCGGGCTGCTACCGGGGTCGCCGAAAAGCGCATCGTTGCTGGAAAATGCGGATGTCGCGGAATCGACGAGATTGGAACCGCTATCGAACGCATCCAGCGTCAAGGGCTCCACGTAGGTGAAGTAGCCGCTGAAACTCAGAATGGGGCCATCAAAGCTGATGGATATCGGACCGCCGTTGTCCGAGGCGACATTCACTCCCGAGTGTGGCGGGAATTCAAACTCGTTAAGGGAGATGCCCGCAGTCAGGATGATGGCGTTGGTAAAGGCTAGGCCACCGTATTGGTTGGTCAGAATCGTGCTGTCCGGGAATCCTTCGAAGTCGATGACGGTCCCCGCGCGCGCCTGCGGCTGCAGACATAATAACAGGCCGATAGAGATTGGTAAAGTGGAAACGTATTTGCGCGCTAACGCCGATTTCAATCCGGATATTTCACGTGCCGAGAATTTAGAGGATGACATGGCAGATTAAGTGGACTGTCCTTAGGGAGAACTCACGGCGATGGTCACCGTGTCGGTAGTGTTGCCTGTTGTGATAACCATGGGCACATTGTCGCCGGGCTGTGTGCCGGATGGAACAATTGCATTGATTTGATAGAGCCCCGCATTTCCCGGAGCGATGCCGCTGAAGAGCACTTGTGCCGGGAGACCACCAATTGTGACCGTCGGAACGACAACGGTATCGTAGATCGTGCTGCCATCCGCTGGGGCGAACGATCCCGTGGCCACTGGGCTCTTACTTGGGTCGCCGTTGGGTGTCGCCAAGCCTGCACCCGTGAAATAGATCTGGAGGACGTCGCCGGGCTTCGCCGGTTGTCCGCAGACTGAAGACGCCGGCAAACCGGTGCATGCGGTCCAACCCAAGGCTGCGGCCATGGAAGCGGGTACAACTCGCCACGCCGTGTTGGCGATGAGTACTGCCCCGTTCTGGCGAGCTGAATTGGATGGATCAGTCAGGCGAAACACGCCAACGTCGGTAGGCGCCAGAGTTAGGCTGACAGCCGCGCTCGTGCCCGCAGAAGTCTGAATCGTGAGCATACTTACACCAGTTTGTGGAAGCTCGGAAGGCAGTACCAGATTGATTTGTCCCACCGACCCGAAGACGTAATATAGGGGCGCCGACTTGCCATTGAGCAACACCGAAAGGCCGTTGAACGAAGTTGCGGGAAAAACACTCTGGGCGGTATCCGAAGTTCCCAAATTTGAGGCATAGATACTTACGAAGGAGTTCGCCGCCCCCCCGTGAGTCGCATCCTTCAATTGGAACGTCCCGCCGTTGCGAACACCGAGGATCGTGGGTGGAGGCGGACCAGAGGGAATGCCGTCTACTTCAAACGCGCCACGAACCCACGGGCTTCCGGAGGGAAAAGCCGTCCAGGGTCCGCTCGGGCTACCAGTACCATTGGATACCTCGTTTGTTCCGTCTGACAGATCTCCAGTGCTGTTGTTTAGCCAGATCGAGCCGATGGTGTTGTTACTAGGCGCACCGATTGCGATCCAATAGGGCGTGCCTGCGGTAAGCAGAGGCCGTAGCATGGAACCGGCGGCCGGCACCCTTCCTTGGATGCTCATCAACCCGGTGATGCTTATCTGCTCAATGATCGAGCCTGGATGACCGTTGGCGTCGCTCTCAAGATACACCGTGGCCGTAGAGGGGCCCGTCAAAGCAACTCTCGCTCCCGTGAACACGGCTGTGATGGACGGGACAAAACGGCTGGCAATGACAATGTTCGCGTTCTGTGAATTAGGACCGACTGCAAAACCGGAAATAGTACCGGTGAAAGTATACCTGGGGCCGAAATTGGAGAATAAGACAGTGCCGGTAACTACGGGCGGGCCCTGGCCGACCGGTAAGAGGATTGGCGGTGTGGATACGCCGCCAATCGTCAAAACCATGTCCTGGTTCCCCTTAGGCATATCGTCGGGGATTGCAACGTTGATTTCGTATATGGCTGGATCGCCACCCACCAGAAATGAACTCGCCACAGCAGCATTTTCTCCGCCGATTGTGACAGTTGGCGACACGACGGTCGGCGGGACCGACCCAACCGATGTCCCCGTCGGAATTACGGGCTTTGTCGCACCGAGACCGATAAGGACGCAGTTGATAATGTGACCTGGTGTCGTGGGGTTGGCGGCGGTGACGGAAGCGATCGGCGTCTGGTCGTCGTCGATACAGACACTGCCGAAGCCGTTGAAGAAAGCCGGGGCATAAGCCGCGATGGTCATCGCGAACGGAGCGGAAGTTTGGCCTCCCAAGGTGACTGTCAGCGTCGTTGGCCCAGTCGTGAGGTCCACCGGCAGTTGCGCATCAATCTGGTTTGCTCCAACTCGATAGAGCCCTCCCGTTAAGACGGCTCCAGCTTTGCCCCCGACGCTAACGGAAGATACCCCGTTGAAACCTTGGCCGGTGATCGTCACCAGCAGTCCGGGAGAGAACCGCAGATCACTCGATCCGGCGTTGACCACGCTCTGAATAGTCGGCGGCGACACGGAGTCCGCCACCGATCGCGCGTTGAAGAACAAGACCGAGACGATAAAAATCGATGGACACCAATCGCACCTGTGCATGGCAAGCTGCAGTTTGGGCCAACGACCGATGCGCGGTCAAGGGAAGAGATGTGCAGAGATGTGCAGATTGCCGCAAAAGTTCATCTTTCTTCGATGTTTGCTATATTTAGTTTCCGGAGCGTGAAAGAACGTGCCTGAGCGGAATGAACTCAACGGATGGGGACAGATTGCCAAACACCTCCGCGTGAGCGTTCGAACCGCCCACGTCTATGAGCGCGATCAGGGTCTGCCGGTCCATCGCTTGCCGGGTCCAAAGGGTCGTGTCTGGGCATTTGCAGACGAATTGGACTCCTGGAGGCTGAACGCAGCTCAGGAGCCAGAATCCAAGACGATCGACCCTAGCTCTGGCGTCTCGGCCCAGACGCAACCGAGGAAGCCGGAAGCCACGATTGCGCGGCGACAAATGCTGCTGCCAGTACTCGCGAGTTCGGGAGCCGTTCTGGCTGGAGGAGCCTTTGCGCTCGCGCGGTTGGAAATATTTAAAAGTCGCCCGGTAGACTGGCGAGTTAATGGTAATACCCTAACCGTGCTTGGAGACAACGGTCGAGAACTCTGGCACCATAGATTTCCCGCGCAAATGGATCCCGGTTCTTATAAAAGGATTCCGGGTTTCAATTGCTGTGTCTTTACCGACCTGGACGGTGATGGCAGCTGGGAAACGATTTTCATTTACCACCCTACCGATCCTGTTGCGGACCGGCAGAAGGTGGTTTGCTTTAATGCGAATGGTAAGATCCGATGGGAGTTTTTCACTAGCCACAAGGTTGTTGACGCGCAAGGGCGGGAATGGACACCTCCCTATTCGCCTGCTAACTTCGTCATTATCTTCCCGAGGTTGGGATCGGGACGCGTAGTGGTTACAAGCGTTCACTACTGGAGTTTTCCGAACCAAGTAGCGGTGCTTGACGCGACTGGCAAATTGGTTGGAGAATTCTGGCATCGGGGCCACTTGAGACATCTCGGGGTTGCCGATCTTCGTGGCGACGGCGTTCGCCATGTGCTCTTAGGCGGCGTCAATGACGCTCCTGAATACAAACAGGCCACGCTGCTGGTATTTGATCCCGAGGCGGTTTCCGGGGCCTCTTGTTCACCGACTGGTCGGCCGTACTTTCACGGTTTCCCTCCGGGAACACAACGCGCGGAAATATTCTTCCCAAGGACTCCGGTCGGCCGTGACCAGGAATTCAATCGCGTAATACAGCTCCTGGTGGCGGCCGATAGAATTACAGCTTCGATTACGGAAGACATCAGCGAAGAGAATCCCAATTCGGTCGTATATGAGTTCGATTTCCAACTCAATCTCCTTGGAGTGTTTCTGTCTGACACGATCAAGACGCGGTATCACGAACTGGAAGCGGTCGGACGAATTCCAAGAGGCACGATTGAGGGCGAGGGTGAGCGACTGAAAAGGGAGGTTAGAATTTTGCGCCAGCCGTCATAAAGTCGGCGCCGGACGAAAGTCAGCCGGGCTCGTTTCGGACAAAAAAACTCGGCCCAAGGATATGGACCGAGTATGATGAGGCGCACGATTGCGATTTACTGCCGCGCGGCCTCCAGGAAACCAGCGAGCTTGGCAGTGGCTTTAAATTGCGGAATAGGCTCCAGTTGTTTAAACGCCGAAGTGAACGCGTTCGATAAACTCCACATCGTGCGCGCCTGGAACTCTTCGTACTGCGGATTGAAGTAGTGGTCATGCACCGACCGCGCCAAATACCGCGGCACCTCCAGGTCGGATTCGATGAACGCCCGGTAGATGATCATCTTCACGGACACATCGGCCAACTGGGTCGACTGCCAGGTATTGACCTGGCTGCGCATGGGCTCAAAGTTTCGCTGCATTTTGTCGACGCCGATGGATAGGGCATTCTGCAGCGAGAAGTTTTTGGAGTGTTTGGCCAGCACCGGCTCGAAGTCCCCGGAGAAAGCCATGTTCTCGCAGACAAACACTCGGTAGCCAACAGTCAGCCCCAGCCGCATGGACTTGTCGTGCGAGTTTCGGATTCCGATGGAAAATCGGCAACCTTCGATGCCGGTATCCAGGTCGAGTACGCCGAACATCTTCATGCCGTCCTTGGAGACGGCGTACTCGTCCCTGACCACGGCGATGTGCCGAAAGCCCAGGGTTTCTATAAGAGCCCCAATAACCTCGCCGTGGGGCACGGGCTTGTGTGTGGCGGTACCGGGCGGCGTAGCGACGAGAATGACTTCATCACGCGTCAATTTACCGCTGGAAGCAATAAGCGTAGATTCGCTCATGGGTAGTAATACCCTCCTTGAGTTTTGGAATTGTGGGATTGAAAACTAAACAGCCAGGAAGGCTGCTTGCCTCGGTAGTCTAGCGGTTGCATGAATCGTGTCAAGGTTGTGTACGTCCGCTGCGTGGCCTTCATCTTTGCAGCGAATCCCTGCAGCGAGATTCGCTGGGGGTGGGTCGGCCACCGCCCTGCGCCCTGTCCGAACCAATAAAAAAGAGCAGTGCCGAATGTTCGGGACTGCTCTCTGCTGTAATAGCAGCTATAACGTGATGTGGAGTTCCTTGGCGATGAGTTGGAGACTGTGCTCAACGCGCGATACCCGCTCACGGACATCAAGCCGGCCTTCGATTTCATCGAAGCGTACTTCGGCGTGCGAAAAGCCGGCGCTAGTAATGCGCGCCAACTCCTCCACTCCCTCGCGGACATCTTGTTTTGTAGCCAGCGGAGCGAGCTTCTCTGTCAAGGTCTGTTCAAAGCTCTCTTGGGTGACCAGGCCTCCGAGGTCGCTCTTAGTGGCCAGACCAGCGATGACCTGTTCGAAATGTTCTTTTGTAAGTTGCATGAGTGCGAAGTTAATGGTGAAGGAATCATAGGCTGGCTACGCAAATCAGTCAAGTTGAGAACGATGCGAGCACGAAAAAAGGCATCCCGAAGAATCGGGATGCCCCTCGTTTACACCTGGTTTCGCAAAGTGATTTCGCAACTCGCTAAAGCGTTGGCGTCGGAAGTGCAAATCCCGCTCCACCGGCAAGCCCAGAATGGCCGCGGATTCCCTTTAGCTCTAAGAGCCGGAAGTTGCCCCACTCGGAATGGCCCGACCACATGCACGCGCCGCCAACGGCCGTTTGACGTCCAGTGACTGAGCATTTTCAACTCCCACCGTGCGCAGATCGCCGTGCTGCACGGGTTCAACTGATTACTCGGGTAGAGCTTTCAGCGCCCCGGTGATACTTTCGTCCACAATCTCCTTCAGCTTACCGCTAATCTTATTTACCAAGCCATCACAATTGTCTGTCCAATTCATTCTGTACCAGCGGCGCACGACCTCCACGCCGTCGGGATCGAAAATGCCCCAGTCGCGGAGGGGATGCTGAGTAAGCACTTCCATGACGTAACAGCGATCGAGGCTCGGCGCACAACTCACAACGAGAACGAATTGTTTCAAGGTCGCGAACTTAGGTGAGAACGTGATCTTTAACTGGACCTTATCTAGCGTACAATTTAACCGTAGGAAGTAGTGCTCGCGCGCTTCGGCAGCAGGAAGCATTGCTATGCTCAGCCCACTTAGACCGAAGCGATCTTCGGGTATCCCAAACGAGGTCGAGGCTGTCACAAAGTTATCGGGCCGTTTTTCACCCGATAACACCTGAATAATAAAATCGCGAGCAGTGGGCTCTCTGAAGTCAGAATGGACGACAAATTCCGATGAGAAGAATTGCCCCAAACTCCCATTCGGTGATGCTCTACCCGTAAGTCCATCAAAAAAACACGAAATGAACTCTTGTACCAATTCTTTCTTTGCGAGCGTGCCCTCGGCCCTTGTTAAAATTTCGAGCGGACTCGGGGAAGGCTGAAGCACCGATGAGATATTCGCGACTATTTCTGTTTCAGCAAATTGAGAGAGCAGCTTAGCCCTTAATGCGTCGAATTGTTTAGCATTTTCGGCGAACTGTTCTCGCCCCGTACCTTGCGCGACAAAGTGAGGGGTCTGGCTATCGTTCCTAAGAAATTCATCGCGTAGCGTATCGATAATATCGCTATAGTAAACAACGCCTTCTTTTTTTCGCAGCGCAGCTGCTCGAAATTTCTCCGTGAATAGGCTGATCGGGTTGCCCGCGAGTGCATTTTGAGAATCAAGGCAGGAAGCAATTTGAATTAGATTCTTAAAGCCTTGCTTACTAGTCGGAAACAAGGCCTGATCCGATTTGACTAAAAGAGTGCCGGAGTTACAGGCATCGATCACTTTCACTACAAGCTCGGCGTCGAGGGACCGGAGGAGGCCGAGGAGGTCAGAATGTGAAAGTCCGGTTTCATGGGGACGCTTGGTGTCAAAATCTGTCGCGCAAAAGAAGAAGTCCGTCTCATTCCCGGAGCCGTGCCCCGTGAAATAAAAAAATACCTCGCCAACCGGCCCGTGATTGTCAAAAGCGCTGCGCATACGATCCTTCAACTGAGAAGAAGTATGGTTTAAGATGACTTCAATGGTTTCGAACTTACCTGCGGATTCCACAAGTTCCTTAACTGCGAGCACGTCTGCCTCACAACAAGGCAAGCCGCTAAGCGTCTCGTACTCGGTATTACCGATCAATATCGCGATGTTAGCCAAAACAAATTTCCTCGTTCAACCAGAGAATAATCGCATCGCATCAAGCTGACTACTTCTTAATCGTCCGCTGCGGAAAACCACGTCCCAGAATCCCGCCATCTATTTTAGCTCTTATCGGGAGCAGTGCTCGTTTAGTCACGTGCATCGTTTAGCGACGATTCCCTACTTGATCGTGAAGGGCCGTTTACTGGCGTGTGTTGGTGGATGAAGAACGACACCGCCCACGGAAGTCAAAACGGTCCTCGGCTGTTCCTGTTCTTGAATGGCACTCCTGCGCAATCAATTTAGCACCTGTGATATTCGGTATCCCTAAGCTGCTTGCCGCAATTGTGGCAGCGGCGTTGCGGCGTGTGCTCGTCATGGTGCCTTTTGAGTGAACTACCGGACGAGAAACGCCGTCCGCACACGCCGCAACGAAACGGCCGGTCACTGGATGACATGTCTATTTCCTTTCCTCGCCCGTTTGCTTTTCGGACTCGCTAGAGCGGAGTTGGTCGACTAGGCCATTGGCTGCTTCTTCGAAGCAGCCGCCATACGACACAATCCCCGATTGCGGCGCGTATGCGACATAGAAACCCTGGGCTTTAAACGTGAGTGTAGGGGTATTTGAATTCATAAAAGGTGGGATTTGGGGATCACGACTCGCGATCCAAGGGGAACAAAAAAGGCGATAGCCTCGTCAGCAAGAGCCGAGATCAGCTCTTGCGGCGGATAGAGTTTTTAGTGCGCTTGCGGATTTCCTTGTGAAGAAAATGAATCGCGGCGTCGACGGTCTCAAACGGGCCGTGGTACGGCCCCTTGCCAACGTCCGCAAGGTGCGAGTCAACGGACAAGCTCCGCGCGCTATCGCGCGTCACTGCGCCGGTTTTGCTTTTGACGGTCTCGGTCATCGGCTTGTCACTCTTGTGCTGGATCATTTGTCAGTTTTAAAGCCAATCCGGCGTTTCGGCGGCTCGGGCACTTTCTTCAGGTGGTCGATCTCGTTGGCCAGGATGTTAATCACAGAAGCGTGGCGTTTCTGACTAGCCTCCAGCTTTTCGACTCGTGCTGCTAGATCCTTATGACTAGACAGCAGCTCGCGCATTTTCACGAATGCCCGAATGATCAGAATATTCATCTGAACGGCGCGATCGCTGTTCAGCACCGAAGAGAGCATTGCGACGCCGTGCTCGGTGAAAGCGTAGGGCTGAGTTCGCCGTCCGCCGCGTCCTCCTTTTGACATCGCAATTTGCGATGTCAAAGACTCCGCCTCTTCGGCCGTAAGCTGGAACATAAGTCTGCCGGGAACCGTTTGAGGTTACGCTTGACGGCTTCGTTCAGCCGAAACGTGGGGACCAGATAGAGTTCGGCAAGGTTGGAGTCGAGCATGACCTTTTGGCCTCGGATCAGATAAATCCGGCGTTCGATCAACTCGATTGGAACCGGCAGGTTTTCGGCTGCGGCCAGAAGATTCTTCTTGGGCATCGGCGGCTGTTGAAATAGTTTGCATTGGAAGCATAGCAAGAAATTTGCAACCTGGGAAGAATTCCCTCCTGCCAGAAGCCCACTCCCGCCGGGACGGGAGCGCTAACCGATGATCTTCTCAAACCGCCTAGCAAACTGCACAAGCGTTATACCGGCAGCATGGCAAACAGCGCATAATTCAAGCGGATCAAGCCTGCGTTCGCCGGATTCGTATTTGCTCACGAAGGACTGGGGCAACTGCAGCGCTTCAGCCATGTCGACCTGGCGAAGGCCGGCCTCGGTCCGCACTTTTCGCAGTAAAGAGAGCAGCGCTTTCTGATCTTTCCGGTTGGCGCGAATACGGGGACCGCTTCTGTCCATGAATTCGCAGCATAAATAGATGTTGACCGATATCCGTTTTTCGGATATAACAGATGTCATCCTGTTCACCCTAAATGGCGGCGCTCCTCAAAATAGTGCAACTAATTCCGTTCAACTGCCAAAGATCGGAGATTGTCAATGAATTCGGTTCCGCGTCGATTCGGGACGGCCATGTTCATGATTGGCCTCGCAACCCTGTTTCCCTGTAGGGCACTCGCGCAGAGCGCCACTGAAGAAAACAGAATCTATCTTCTTCAGGCCGACGGAACGCTAACGGAATTGCCGCAGGAATCAGGCTTCCCGAAGTCTACGCGCAGCCCTGGAATGATAGTAACCGGAGTCGGAAAATCCAAATCCTTTACCGAAATCGCCGGCCACGCAACAACCCGGATCGGCGCGGGGACGGCCCAGACGTTCGTAATTGGCATGAGCATGGCCGTGCCGCTGCCAGCCACGTTGGACCTCTACGTCAAATATGCGATCCTGCAAAAACTGGACTTGAATAAAAAGACAGGGAATCGGGAATGGCTGTTTGCCAGCACGGCCGGCGGTTATGTCTATTTCAAGAACAAGGGCATGAGCGGTACGATTCCGCTGAATTTTGAGCGTTACAGCGATCATGCCATCAAGATTCAGCCGCGAGCGCTGCTGCCGCCGGGCGAATACGGCTTCTTGGTCCAGCCGGTGACACCTGATCGGTACGCACGCTCTCAGTCTTATTTCCGCTGTTTTGGCATCGACTGACACTCAACCCGTTGGCGAGACGAGCACCTGTCTTAGAGCTGAATGTGGAGCGCCTCGCCGATCTTTTGCAGCTTCTGCTCAACCACGGACACGCGTTCGCGCACGTCGAGGCGCTCCAGGACATCATCAAATCCGTGCTTGGTCATTCTGGCCAGCTCCTCAATTTGGTCTTTTGTAGCCAGCGGGGCCAGTTTTGCGGTGAGGATTTCCTCGAAACGTTCCTCGGTTAATTGGGTCATTTTTGCAAAGGTTAATTGTGCAGGAATCATAGAGCCGGTCTGAGAATTCGTCAAGAGGCGAATCGCCGCCATTGGAGGCCTGCGCAGACCTGGGGGGAAGAACGGCCCAATTCATTTGGGCAGTTCGGGGTTCAAGCGGGCGGGCGACTTGGAGAGCTAGGCTGATAGGCCGCGTTCGAACGAGTTCGATAGAACGACGGTCGAACAGCACTCGAAGTCGCACGGGGGCTTGGGTGTCATGTGGCGTAAGCCGGGCGAAATGCCATTGCCGTGCATTTCGCCCCCCTTGACAGAATTCGCCGGAGAGCAAAAAATAAGAGGGCAGGAAGTCCTGCCCTCTTACCTCCCGCTAGCGCAGGAGTTGATGAATCAGATCGAGGATGAAACCGCATTCAAACCCGATCAGACCCGTGTAGGCCAACTCGAAGAATTTCCGCCAGCTCATCGCTGGTAGACCTTTCTGCGCTCCGGAGCTGGCTGGCGCGGCCCGGCCGATAGGCCGTTTCTGTAGCTCTCCAGCACTTTTTGCCGGATGGCTTTCTTGACCCTTTCGATGGAAGGCTCCCAGTCTTCCTCGTCGGTCTCGCTGGATAACAGCGGACTTATGATGGTGGCGTCAGTCCACCGGTCGAGCTCCTGCATGAAGGAGCTCTTTTGTTTTTCTTGTTCGGACATGTTTGGTGTCCCTTTCCGGCAAGATGAATTTGCTTTTGGCGGTTGGCAGCTTGCCCTGCTCACCGCAACGGCGGTCGAGCGGCCGCAAGCCCGATCCGGTCATAGGCTCCGCACCCCGCCAATGCCGTTTGACGGCTCCCTCTGCGGGGCCTTGACCGGTCGGGATCGGCCGCTACAATGCGAAACGGTGAGCAAGGCAAGTCCCCTTTGAAGCTCGCGCACGCAGGAGGTGGTGGGAGTGGTGGAGGCCGTAGGCTCTGTTTGGGTTCTTCCCTTTTTAGACAGTCCCCGGACTGAAAACGCGTCGCGCAATCGCGCGCCGCCCTCAAAGCTAGTTCCGATAGGGGCCGCCCATTTGGGCGGCTCTTTTTTTGTTGCTAGTTCCCGCCGCCTAAGCTGAGCGCAGGCTACCCTGCTTTCAGGGTCGGAGTCCGCCTTTGGCGGACGGAGACCCCGAAGCGCCCCCAATGATAATTGGGGTGAGGACGGCTACGGACGAAAGCGGAGCCGCCAACGATAGTGGTCTCTCGGTCAGAGAGAGGCGGGGGAAGCAGGGTAGCCTGCGGTAAGCAGGCGGCGGGAACTAGTGATTTTAAAGGGCACTAGCCCTCGTCAGTGGTAGATTCCTGAATCTACTGGTCAACCGACCGGTTCGGTCGGAACTTCCGCCGAACTTTCGGCGGCCTCCGTCCCCTCTTGAGGTGGCAAGTAGGGT
>Ga0182024_10002743_pt1 | contig 43254 bp, 37 predicted proteins | sample P32metaG_FD_120480 | JGI IMG/M metagenome (GOLD analysis project Ga0182024, IMG submission 120480) | Permafrost microbial communities from Stordalen Mire, Sweden - P3-2 metaG (Illumina Assembly) | ecosystem: Environmental > Terrestrial > Soil > Wetlands > Permafrost | place: Sweden: Stordalen... | reverse complement strand
ATCGGCGTCGCTACGGGGAAAATCTACGCTACGAATAAGCCGTACAGGGACGAGTGGGTCTTCGACATTACCATTCGAGATGGCAAAATAGCGCACATCAAGGAGTATATCGACACGCAAGCACTGGCGCGGGCCTCCGAGATGGATGTGAGCCCCAGGCTTTAACCCATCTGAAATTGGTGAATCTCGGTGAGTGCATTTTCGCTAATGCACTCACTGAGACACGATAACTACCGAGAAGTCGGCTTCTCAGCCTCCAGAAAGCTGCTTCGGTGGAACCACCGAGGTTTGGCGGGGGGCTAAACCCACAGAGCCAAAACTCGATTCGCCCGAAGGCCGGTTCCACCTAGCAGTTTATGCGGTGGACCTTTTCACAAGTCTGGAATCGAACCAGTTATCAGTGGGTGATAGCAGAACGAGACTGAGATTCAATCTGGTTGCGTACCCGACCGATAAATATCCTTATATCAGTTATTTCAACCTATTGTCGAAAGTTTCAAGAAGTGAGGAGAATGGTACGACGCGGTAACTGTCGCGGTAGGGACGACCATCGCTGATCGCCCCCCGCACAGAACCGAACGGGCGCTTTTACGCATACGGCTCCCACCTTGGATGAGTGGCGAGTTGGGCTGCTTCGGAAGATTGATCGGTAGATTTCGCCAGCGTTTAAAACGGGCGCGGTTGAGAACGAAAATTTTGGCCAAGGCAGATGTCCTGTAACGCACTTCTCAGATGGGCGCTGACAGGGCGTCTGGACTCTTCGTCCGACGTAAGTACACAGCTCTCGGCTCGTCATGCGGCAATGGGCTGGCGATTCCGATTGTAATCCGCGAGACTTCAGTGCGCCCCAGACTTTGAGGCGGGTCGCTAGATTCCAAGTAAAGCTATTATAATCAATATATTGAAGTGTACGGCAGTTTGCCGGTTTTTGCTTGAAAGGACCGGCAGAATGCCGTACACTCAGTTTTGCAAATGGAGGCAGCAACCATGGCATCAGTGCAGAGGGCGGAACGTCTAGAGGTAAGAATCACCTCAGCCCAAAAACGTCTAATCGAACGTGCTGCTGAATTGCGCGGCACGTCTGTCACTGACTTCGTTGTTTCAAATATCCAGGTAGCAGCAGTCGAGACGGTTAAGGAGTTTGAATCCTTATTTCTGCGCGATGAAGCTCGGGAAATTTTTGTTAAGGCTCTGCTCAATCCGCCTGAGCCGAATGAAGCTCTGAAGGCGGCAACCGCCCGACACAAGCAGATGGGGCTGTAATTTGGAAGAACAGCAATCCAAACCTAAATTGCACATAGAGCCGCTCGGAGCACGGCACAACCGAGCGGCTTTTTCTTGTGGTGTTGCCCCACTGGACAAATATCTTCAAACGCAGGCGAGTCAGGATTTGAAGAGAAACCTCGCTGCTGTCTATGTCCTTACGTCTAATGGAACCACCATCGCAGGCTATTACACGCTGTCTGCCTACTCTGTGCGACTCGACAAAATTCCAGAGGAAATTGTGCGAAAGCTGACGCGAATGCCCGAAGTACCAGCAACCCTAGTTGGACGGCTCGCTAGAAGCAGTGCGTTCCGCGGGCAAGGAATCGGTGAGATTTTGCTTACGGATGCTTTGAAACGCAGCCTGGCAAACTCCAAGTACGTTGCATCATGGACGGTCATCGTTGACGCCAAAAAGGCGAACGCCGTTGCCTTTTACAAAAAGTACGGATTTATGGAAATTCCTGCTACACCAGACCGTCTCTTCTTGCCGATGGAAACAATTGCTAAGTTGCCCTGAAGAGGGCGGTAAACGCTAAAACCCAATTCCTGCCCCGGAGGCAGTTTCCGTCGTGCAGTTCCTCATTGAACGGCAAGGCCTTACGCAACGCGAGTTGACCGCGGAATTCGGATCGGAAAGTGCCGTTTCGATGCTTCTCGCAGGACAGAGAAAGCTCACGCTAAACCAGGTTCGCAAATTGAGCTCACGATTCAAACGTCCTGCTGACGCCTTCATCCGGAACGTATAGCTAATGCCGCAGACGAGGATCCTTCGCCGCTGCTCCGACTTGGCGATTCAAGGCAGCCAAATCTACAAAGAACACACTTGTGGCAGAATCGTGCATACTGGCCCCCCGGCACCAGATTTGCTGCTTCTTCGCGCAGGGCCTGTGTCCCTTCTACGCTTAGACTTAATCTTACGAGAGCCATACTTGGCCGAGGCAGTACTGAACGTCGGCAGAGAGGGCCACCAATACTCCGGTGGACCGCAGCTCACTGCTTAATCAGACCAATGTCCTCCCACGCGATTCGTGCGGTCGCGCGAGGATCGAAGCGAAAAGTCCGCACACGGCCGCGAACGATAGCCAAAGCCCGGGAACAGCTTTGTTGTCGGTTACGTGGATGAGATAGGTGCTCAGTGCCGGAGTGAAACCGCCAAAGATGGCTGTGGCAAGACTGTAAGCCAGGGCGAATCCCGAGGTCCGAACCTCGACGGGCATAATTTCAGTGAGGAACACGACCATCGCCCCGTTATAGCTTGCATAAAGAAACGAGAGCCACAGCTCGACAGTAAGCAGGCGGCCGAACGAAGGATCCTTTACCAACCACAGCATGGCGGGATACGCGGTAACGATCATCAGAATGGTGCACACCACCAGGAGTGGCCGGCGGCCGATGCGGTCGGAGAGCGCGCCCATGAGCGGTAACCAAAATAAGTTGGACGCTCCAACGCATAGCGTGACAATCAGGCTATCCATGTTGGAGAGATGCAGCACGGAATTGCCGAAGGTGGGCGTGTAGGCGGTGATCATATAGAAGGACACCGTCGTCATGGTGACCATCATCATGCCGATGATCACAATGCTCCAATTCGCGGTAAGCGAGCGCAGGATTTCGCTGGTCATTGGGCGGCGCTTGCGCGCGATAAACTCGTCGGTCTCTTGCAATGAGCGGCGCAGCCGGAAGAGAAATGGAATAATCAGGCATCCCAGCAGCAACGGCACCCGCCAGCCCCACTCATTCATTTTATCCGGTGGAAGTTTGGAGCTGAGAACTACGCCCACGAGCGCGGCAAACATCACGGCGATTTGCTGGCTGCCGGACTGCCAACTGACGTAAAAGCCTTTGTGTCCCGGCGTGGCGATTTCGGAGAGATACACGGAGACGCCACCCAGTTCCATGCCGGCGGAGAAACCTTGCAGCAATCTTCCACACAATACCAATAGGGGGGCCAGAATGCCGATGGTGGCGTACCCCGGCATGCAAGCGATGGAAAAGATGCCGACGGACATCATGCCGAGGGTGAGCAGCAGGCCCGCGCGGCGACCATGCTTGTCGGTATAGGCGCCGAGTACAATGGCGCCGAGCGGACGCATTAGGAAGCCCGCGCCAAAAGTCATCAGCGAAAGCATCAACGATAAAAACGGATTGCCGCTGGGGAAGAACGCCCGTCCGATGGCCGCAGCGTAGTAGCCGAAAACCATGAAGTCGTACATCTCCAAAAAATTTCCGCTGGAGACGCGAACTATGGACCAGAATTTGGATTTGCGGTCAGCGGGCATAGTGGCACCGGTCATTGAGTTCTTATTGGCTCTCTTCGGTGCGGATTCCGCCCTATCGGAAAGGACGCATGTGTGAGGCTTTGCCGTTTGCGGTCGGCCGCGGGAGACAGCGAATTGGGAATACGCCTGCTATTCAGCCGGTTCAAAAAGCTTTGCAATGGTCGGAGTCTTGTCCCTCATTTCATCGCGAATCTCGGTGGCCTTTTTCAGGAACTCCTGTTCCTTTCCTTTTTCGTTCATGAAAACGATGCCGACCGCGCCGATGGTCTTGCCGGATTGATCCTGCAGCACCATTTCCACCTCATAATGGTCGCCTTTTTTGTTGACCTCGAGGTTCGGTTTGCCGGTATCGATGACGCGCTGGTCGTCTTCGTCAGCTTTTTTGCCGATGCGGCCGATGTTCGAGGCGATGATCACGTTATCCGTCTTTCCCGGCGGCGTCACATGCATGGCCATGATCACCACTTCCTTGTGTTTGGCCAAAGTTTCGTCAAGGAGCTTCTGCGCGTAACTCTTTTTGGCCTCCTGCGCGCCGCTGGCGAAGGCTGTAGCCAGCAGCAACACTACGAGCAGCAGCGTAGCTTTTTTCCGAGTTGTCATGTCACTCTCCTCGATGGTGAATCGATATCGCACCGCAAAAAAAAAACGGGCGGGGTTTTCTTACCAAATAAATTTCAATGCAAACTGCATCTGACGGGAGGAATCAGTCGTCGGGCTAGTCAGCAAGCCCGCGTTATTCACAGCGCCAGAAGTGGCGAAGACTTGCCGCGCGGCAGGAGCTGGCGGATTAAAGTTCGCGTGATTGGCGATGTTGAATACTTCCCAACGGAATTGAATGTTGAAAGTATCCGAAATGCGATGCACCGGATTGTTCTTGAACAACGAGAAATCAAGATTCTGGAGGCCGGGGCCATAGACGGAATTGCGCCCGGAATTGCCCAGTAGGTTGGCGCAATAAACTTCGCCGGCGGGCGCCGGGGTGCTCGTGCCGGGGAAAGGTTTGCATTCCGCGGCCATGGACGCCGGAGCCACCGGAAGGGTGAAGCAATTCAGATTGAGATAGTGCAGTCCGTCGGCTTTGAAGTTGGAATTGACGGGATTGCAGCCGGGAACGCGGTCCGGAAAGGCGTAAAGGTCCGCCCCCTTCAGGCCAAGCGGGTCGCCGCCAATAACCGGGGTGAACGGAAGGCCGCTGGTGATGGTGTAGATGCCGCCGACCTGCCAACCGGTAGCGAAGAACTGGGGCAGGCTGTTCCAATCTTTGGGACTCGGGACGAGCCAGATGACATTGATGGCGGCGACATGAGGAATATCGAAGTCGGACGGGGCATGCCGGAGAACGGAAGAAAAGAACGGCAAGCTGGAGACGGAGTTTCCAAAAGTATCGCCGGCGATGCCTGCCGAGCCGTCATCGAGGCTCTTGGAGAAAGTGTAAGAACCCTGGAACTGTATGCCATGGCTCAGACGCTTGGTCGCGGAGACGTCCAGCCCGTGATAGGTGGACGAAGTGGACCACTGCGTGGTGCTGACTTGACCACCGATGTCGGGAAACAGCCGTGTTCCCGTTTGGCCGGGACCGGGCCAGAGATAGCCAGCGGAGGTAATCGTAGGCTGAACATCGTTGATTTCGTCAGCGTGAAATGGCAGATGCACGCCATGCGAGCCCACGTAGGCCGCTTCGAAGGTTAAGTTTTTGACGACTTCGTGCTGAACGTTGAGTGTCCATTGCTCGACGTAGCTGCGATGCGGGTTTTGCTCGACAAAAGCGTTGCGCAGGTTAGTAGCCTGGTTGGCCAAAGTGTAGCCAATAGCGGGAAAATCGCCGGGCCCGACGGGGGTGCTGGCGCCCTCTGTAAATGGCGCGGACAGCAGGGTGAGAAGTTCAAATTCATAGGGCAAAGGTAAAACATCGTACATACCGAACGCCCCGCGAACGGAGGTCCTGCCAGTACCGAAGGGATCCCACGCAAAGCCCACGCGCGGGGCGAAATTGCGGAGCGTCGGATTAGAGAAGTACGGCGAGCCGAGGTGTGGGGCGGTCGCACTGAAGCTGGTCAGAGTGGAAAGCTGGTCGTGGGTTTCCGTTGGAACCGTGGCCATCTCGTAGCGGAGTCCCAGATTGAGCGTTAGGCGCGGCTTGATTTTGTAGTCGTCCTGAATGTAACCGGCGAATACTTTCTGCCGAAGATCGCGCGGGGTGCGGGAAGTGCCGAGCAGCGTCTGGAATGTGGTGGGCATGTCCTGCAAAAAACTGGAGAGCGAGCCGAAAGTATAGAAGCCATTTGGACTGGCACCCTGCGTAAATTGATTGTCGCGGATGCCTTGGGCGAAGAACCCCATCTTCAAGGCATGCTTATTTTTGGTAAGGAATATATCGTCGTAGAACTGATAAGTGTTGTAGTGAAACTTATACGCGGAGATAGCGTCAAGTCCGCCGGTGAATTGCGTAACGCCAGAGCCTACCGTGATGATGCCGACCGGCAGGCCAGGATTGAAACCGAGCGTGGTGTCACTGGCGGCGGGGTTAATCGCAGAGAGTGTGGTGAAGGCCAGTACCACATCGCGATTGAACCCAAAGCGCGCGGTATTCACCACGGTGGGCGTGAAAATGTGGGACTCTTCGATGGCGGCCGTTTGCCGGCTGGACACATTGCCAATCTCCTTGAAATTGTAGGCGTCGGGATTCTGCTGCGAACCGGAGTCCCATAAGTAGGTAGCAAAAAAGTTATCGGAGGCGGAGATTTTGTGGTCGAGACGACCGGTGGCGAAATCTTCGTTGGTCGCCTGCTTGGCGACGAATGCATAAGTGCCGGTATCGCCAGTGGTCGGCTGATTGGGAAGGGGAAACAGCGGGAGGTACGGCGCAACGAGGGGGCTTACCGCTACCGGGCCGGCCACGAGGACGCCGTTATGGGCGTTGGCGGAAGGCACCGTGATGGTGTCGGTCTGGCTCAGGCTTTGGCGCACGCCTTCATAGTCCGCGAAAAAAAAGGTACGATCCTTGATGATGGGTCCGCTGAGCGACCCACCGAACTGGTTGCGTTTGAACGGCGGGACAACGAGGTTTCCCGCTGAGTCTTTCGCGATATCGAAGAAGTTCCGCGTGTCCAGCGCACTGTTGCGAATGAATTCGTAAGCTGAGCCATGCAGCGAGTTGGTTCCCGAACGGGACGCTGCGTTAATGATTCCGCCGGAAGTCAGGCCGTAATCGGCCGGGGCGTTGCTGGTGATGACAAGAAATTCCTGGACCGCGTCTACGCCGAGCACACCGCCGGTGATGCTGCCCGGGGCGCCGGAGCTGTAGTCGTTGATGCTGACGCCGTCGAGCTGATAGTTGTTTCCCTGCGGCCGGTTGCCGCCGATGCTGACGTCATCGCCAAGCCCTCGATTGGGACGGTCGTTGCTGACGCCGAGAGCCTTCTGCGTGCGCACTTGCGAGACGCCCGGTTCGAGCAGTTCGAGGGAAGTCCAGTCGCGGCCGTTCAGCGGCAACTCGTTTACGGTGTGCGAGTCAACCACGCCACGAACTTCGGAGGAGGCTAGCTCCACGTCAGAAATTTCCGCGCCCACGACGGTGACTTTGTCGGTCACCTGCCCGATCTTCATGTTCACGTTGACTTCGCGCCGATCACCGGCAAGCAAGCCGACGTTCTGGATGACCACGGTGGAAAATCCGGAGGCGCTCACGGAAATTTCGTAGGAACCGGGAATCAAGTTCGGCGCGGAGTATTCTCCATCGTCGCCGGTGGTGGCAGGGCGCTCGACGCCGGTGGCGACATTTTTGATGCTGACATTGGCGTTGGCAACCGCGCCTCCGTTCGGATCCGTGACGCGGCCAACAATAGTGCCTCCGGCCTCTTGGGCGTGAAGCGCGGCTGAGATCATGAGAACCACCACCGCGAGCGCCGCGAATAACCAGCCCAACCGCTTCATACTTCTGTAGATCATCCTGCTGTACATCGTCGTAACCTCCACTACTGCACTTCCATACGCTTCTTGCATCCGAGACGCTTGGTCCGCTGCACTCCGTCGCCGGCACTGCATTCCACGAAAAGCTCTTGCTGCGGACTTGCAGCCGCATTCAAGGCAATACGCTGTACACCAAAACCTTTGCCGCAGCCTTGGTTTCGCCGGGAGAAACAGCTGTGTAAAACCGCGCCAGCGCAGGTAGAAGCAGGCAAGTCTTTGCCCCGGACGTGCTGCTAACGCTAGCGAGCAATTCATATTTGTCCGCCGAGTCCTGCTTGTAGATGAAGATATGTCCGTCCCCGCCAGGCACGAAAATACGCGCCGTGCCGGGGTCAAAGGCCATATCGTCCGATCGTTCCGGTCCTGGCAGGCTGGCGACGACTTTGCCGCTGTCCGAGTCCATCGCGAGCAGCATGCCGGGCTTGCGGCAAACGATTAGCAGTCGACGATGGGGCTCGTCGTAAGTCATGGGCGAGTTGTCGGCTTCTGAACCGATGGGCCAGCGGGCGATCTCTTTCATGTTCTGCCGGTCTACGACCGACACCGCGTGTTTATCGGTTAAGTTGGCGAACAGACGGGAGCCCGAACTCTCGAGCGCGATGCCTTCCACGTGGTTGCTCTCGATGCGGAGTTCCGCGGCTTTAGCATTTTTCTTGAGATCGATGGCGACGATGAAGGAGTAATCGAGAGGAACGTCTTTGCCGCCGGTGACGACGTACAGCGTCTGCGTTGCGGCATCGAGGCGCGCCGAATCAGCACCGGCTAGTCCCGTTACTTTGCCAATTTCGGAATAGTCCTTGCCACTCAGAATGCGCAGCACGCCCTTGTCGCCATCGGTGACTAGGATGTGGTCGGACTCGGCAAGATAAAAAATGGCATGGGGCGCCCCGAATCCTTCGATGCTCTTCAGACGCTTGTTCGTCTTTACATCGAATACTTCCACCGTCTTGTGGTCTTCGCCCGCAAGGAACACGCGGCCGGCTTGCGCATCGAACGCGAAGTGGTCGAAGTCTCCACGAAAGCCCGGAAGCGGGATCGAAGTTTCCAGCTTGAGCGGCTTGACGTCCTCGGCGCGCGCAGGAAGCGCCACGGCAACCACCAAACCGACTAGCAACGAGACTCTGCGGCAAGCGTGCGTCCGCCCTCCGTCTCGCACCCCTAGATTGCGTCGGGATATCGCCCCTGCAAAAGTAAATCGAATCATCTTGTGACCCCTGTTTTCGTGCGCTGCCAGACCAGCACGACGCAGAGCTGAATCTTCGAAGAAGCGCAGACTCGTTCGAGTGTTTCGCGGACTTTGCTACGGCCGCGCTATTCATCACAATGCTCTATTCATCACATCCGAAACATTTATCAATAACTTGCTTATTCCAGTTAAATCAGTGATTTAGGAATCTGGATAACCTGTCCGGGGCTTGGCACGGATGTGCACTCGGCGTATACTCCGCACAAAGGTGGGTACTTCGAGGCTATGAAAAGCGGCGTCACAATGCCAAAACTCGTTCGTTTTGGTTTGTTTGAAGTCGATCTTGCGACCAACGAACTGCGCAAGCAAGGACGCAGGATAAAGCTGCAGGAGCAGCCTTGCCGGATACTCGCCATACTATTGAACGACATCGGCAAGGTCGTCACGCGCGAAGAACTGAGCAAACGCTTGTGGCCCGATGGCACCTTCGTCGATTTCGACCACAGCCTCAACACCGCCATCATGCGCCTGCGCGAGGCCCTCGGCGATTCCTCCGACAATCCGCGATTTATCGAAACGCTACCGCGCCACGGCTATCGTTTCATTGCTCCAGTTGAGGAAGTTATCGCTCCCGAGCCTGTCAAACCGCAACCGGCTGCGGGTGGCGCCCTACAGCCTGCAAGCGTCCCGGCCACGCCCGCCGTTACCTCGCTGGTTGCGGACCGTCCCTTGCCCATGGACGGGCCTCAGCGGCGGCGTCATTTCAGCGTGGCGCGTTCCTCATTTTTTCTGGGTGTCGCCGTTACCGCTGTGTTGCTCCTGACTGTCGGCTTCACGTTGCGGCACTCTCTAAACCGCACGGCCTCTGCCAGTCCCGTCAAGCAGATTAACTCTGTGGTCGTGCTTCCTTTTGAAAACCTGTCTGGCGACAACGACCAGCAGTATTTCACCGACGGTATGACCGACGAACTGATCGCGAACCTCGCCAAAATCCGCTCGTTGCGCGTGGTCTCACGCACCTCCGCCATGGGCTACAAAGGCACCCGCAAGACGCTCTCGGAAATCGCGCGGGACCTGGACGTCGACGCTGTGGTTGAAGGAACCGTGCTGCGCTCCGGGAATCGCGTGCGCATCACCGCCGAACTTGTGCAGGTCTCCACCGACCGGCACCTTTGGGCCGAAACTTACGAGAGCGCGCTTGGCGACGTCCTCGGCCTGCAAAGCCAGGTCGCCGGCGCCATCGTGAACGAAATTCGCATCAACCTCAGTCCTGAGGACCAGCAGCGCCTCTCCGCCACGCGCAACGTCAGCACCGAAGGTTATGAAGATTATTTGAAGGGCCGCTACTACTGGAACAAACGCTCGGAAGAAGGCCTCAATAAAGCCATCTCCTATTTTCAACTCGCTACACAAAAAGATCCCGACTATGCCTTGGCCTACGCCGGGCTCGCCGACTGTTACAGCATCATTGGCTCTGCCATCGTGGGCACCGTGCCTTCACAAGAAGTAGCTCCCAAAGCCGAAGCTGCCGCGCGCAAAGCCCTGAAACTCGACCCCGCGCTTGCCGAAGCGCACACCTCGTTGGCCACCGTGCGTTTCAATTACGACTGGGACTGGCCCGGCGCAGCCGGTGAGTTTCAGCGCTCCATCGAACTGAATCCGAGTTACGCCACGGCGTACCAGCGCTATTCTCTTTATCTGATGGCTATGGGTCGCACGAACGAGAGTCTCACGCAGATGAATCGCGCTCGCGATCTGGACCCGCTCTCCATCAGCATGAATTTCAGCCTGGGCTGGCGTCAGTACATGGCTCGCCGCTATGACCAGGCCATCGAGCAACTGCACAATACCCTGGACCTCGATCCGAATTTTGCCCTGCCGCACTTGGTTCTCGGACAGGCCTACGAACAGAAAGGCGCCTACCCCCAGGCCATCGCTGAAATGAAGAAAGCCGCCACTATCTCCAACACTAGCTCTATGGTGTCGGGCTCGCTGGGGCATGTATACGGAATATCGGGTGATCGCGCGGAAGCCGAACGCATCTTGCAGCAACTGATGCAGCAATCGAAAACGCAATACGTATCGCCCTTTTATATCGCGTTGGTTTACGTGGGCTTGCGCGAAAACGACAAAGCCATCGACTGGCTGGAAGCCGGGTTCAAGGACCGTTCGAACGCCATCATCTTCCTGAAGGTCGACCCTGAACTGGATCCGTTACGCTCCCTGCCCCGATTTCAATCTCTTCTTCGTCGCATGGCGTTCTGAGCTGCTGAAGTAACCTAGCGCACAAGCAAACGCCCCACCTTCGTCACGCGAGAAGATGGGGCGTTCGTTCGAACGAACTACTTAGTGCAGCTCGTTCAAGGTGTTGCTGGCGTCGTCTACATAGAAGAGGCCCCGCTGCGGGTCGAACACCAACCCGAACAGAGCGCCTGCGCCGGGAACCGGACTGCCCGAGCTATCCAATAGCTTCTTCGCCACTTGGGCACCTTTCGGCGAGAATTCGACAGCATACCCATCGTTTCCGTTCACCACCAGAATGTGGCCGTTGGGAATTACGATCAACCCCAGAGGATCGTTCAGGCTTCCGCCATGCGCAACGGTAACCCCGGTACCCGCGGAGTCATGGCGATGCGCGGCATCTGGAATGGCCGCGATTCGATTGTTTAAGCTATCCGCGACATATAGGACAGCGTGGTCCTCCTGGCCGCGCACCGTGCAATCATCCTGATCATCGTCGCCGCAAAGCGGGCTCAAGCCAACACCCGTCGGACCAATCACCAGCGCGGCGGGGTCGGTGCGCTGAGCAAAACCTGAACCGATCACCGTCATCGACTCGATCCATGGCATGGTGGTTTCCGAAACTCCCAGATCAATGCGCACCACCGTTCCCTGATTCACCACCGCGCCGCCGCCCGCAAGCGTGCCATTCAAGACGTTCGTCACGTATAGTTTGGCTTCGTTTTCGTTGTCCGTCGACGTCATATCCCACGGACCACTGATCAAAGAACCGAAAAACGTCTCGACGACATTGCCTTTGCTATCGAGCACAATTAAACATCCTGGTTGCGCTGTCGCTGAAGTCCCGTCCGTCGTTGGCAGGCTTCCAACAATTACCCAGCCGGTGCGTAGCACCGCCAACGCGGTGGTCAGACCTACGCCTCCGGGACATGCTCCCGGAAGTTTCGCGGCACTAATTTGCGCGAAAAGGCTTACCGTCCCATCCGGGGCGACCTCGACAATGGTTGTGCCAGTGCCCTGCAGGTTGGCACTGCTGTTGAAGTTGCTGATCAAGAGGTGCCCTTGTTGCAGGTTTCCAATCGCTTTCGCAATCTGTACGATTCCATAGGGATTAACGTCGCCATTGACAGGCACCGTCGATGCCACCGCACTGATGTTGTGGAATTTATTTAATATCGCGCTTTCGTCGTCCGCCACCGCGCGTTTTGCCGACAACAAAACAAACAAAAGCGCTGCGCATGTGATGATCGTCCACACTGCCCTGGGTTTCATGATGACGTCTCCTTCAGCATAAAGATTGAGATCTGCGTCGCGTTGCCTTTGACACTCAGGAGGGCCGGGTTCGCAGTAGTTAAGGGGACGAAAACGCACTATTTGGAACTGGCCTGCGAAAAAATCAAGCACTGAGGTTGCAACTGCCATCGAGAGTTTCCAAAACCTGGAAGTAGCGATTGTCAAGAATTTGTAAAATCGCTGTCTTTTTTTAAGCAGAGTGTCTCGAGGATGTCGCGATTGCGCCACTTCGTTCTTTCAAGAGGTGCCGATTCATTTGCGCCTTACACATTTCAGCGATGTTAAATTGGTTGTAGCGGCGCTCGCCGAACAATTGCACGACATCAAAATGCTGTTCATGAGTGGCTACTCGGAATATGCCGCGGCCAGCAAAGGAGCAGAACTCTTCGGAGATCACTGTCTTGCAGAAGCCCTCTGGGAAGCGGGCAGTTCTCGAGCCTGTGCGAGCAGTGTTGGACAAACAGCCGCTCAAGGGGGCGCATCAAACCCAGGCTGGCGATTCCGTGCCGGAACGCCTAATTTAGTATTCGTAGTTTTCGACTGTTTCACGCTTTTCTTGCCGGAGGGATGCCATGCAACGGAGCGGCTTGTGGGATGCCAGTGTTTGTGTGGGCATTCTTTGTTTATTTTCACTCACCGTCGTAGGCGCGCGCGCGCAGCAGGCCGCGCCGCACGGCTCATCACCTGGCACCGAGCAAGGCTTAACTATCGCCGTACCGAGGGAACTGCTTGAAAGGTTGCAGACGCAAGTTCAGGGTCTCGCCGCCGAACTGAAACAAGTGCGCGCCGACCAAGCTGGAGAACGCTCGGAAATCGCGGAGTTGCGACGGCAGTTGACGGAAAGCAACACAAAACTGGCCTCGTTGACGAACTCAGTCGCACCCGACGCGGTGGGTCCGAACGAATCGCGGTCGACATCCCCGCCTATTTCAGCCGAAGGGAGCCGGGCCAATCCTCAATACGGGTCGGACGTTGTTGCTGGACTCCAGGAAGATCTGCAGCTCGCAAACTCCAAGATTAACGAACAAAGTCAGACTAAGGTCGAGAGTGGATCGAAGTATCGTCTGCGCTTTTCCGGCATCGTATTGCTGAACCTATTCTCCAGCAGGGGTTTTGTGGACAACCTAGATTTTCCGCAATTCGCCGCGCCGGCGCCGTCACTCGGCATCGATACGCCAAATGCTTTCGGCGGTACCCTTCGACAATCGCAGATCCGCGTGCAGTCGTTTGGACCAGACATCGCCGGAGCACACACCAGCGCAGATCTAAAGTTAGATTTCGCTGGAGGATTTCCGCAAAGCCCGAACGGCTCGCTCCTGGGGATCGCGCGATTGCGCACGGGGACCATCCGTTTTGACTGGACAAACACGTCCGTCGTTGCCGGGCAGGATTCGCTTTTTTTTGCGCCGCTTGCGCCCACCTCCCTTGCCTCGCTCGCCGTTCCTGCACTGTCCTATTCCGGGAATTTGTGGGGCTGGACGCCGCAAGTTCGCATTGAACAACGTTTTGTTTTCTCCGAATCGTCCAAGCTCCTGTTGCAAGGTGGCATTCTAGAATCTCTTTCCGGTGATGTCCCGCAGGCGCAATACACGCGCACTTCAACTTGGGGCGAGCAATCGAACCAACCTGCCTACGCTGCGAGAGTCGCCTGGACAAAGCGCATTTACGCGCAGGAGATGACCATCGGTGCTGGGGGATATTACGGCCGCCAATCCTGGGGTTTCGGAAGAAACGTCAATAGTTGGATCAGCACCACGGATCTACTTCTGCCGCTTGGCCGGGCATTAGAATTTAGCGCCGAATTTTACCGTGGCAAAGCCGTCGGTGGACTTGGCGGAGCAATTGGACAAACGACTTTATGGCAAGGTTCGTTTGTGGATCCCACTACGGAGATTTACGGTCTGGACTCGCTTGGGGGATGGCTGCAGTTGAAATTCAAACCTGTGCCAAAATTTCAAGTGAACGCCGCCCTCGGCGAAGATGCTCCTTTTGCCTCTGAACTGCGCCGGTTCGGCGGCAACCCCACCTACGAAAACTTCTTTTTTTCAAGAAATCTGACGCCCTTTGTCAACTTCATTTATCAGCCGCGCTCCGACGTTGCATTGTCCATCGAGTATCGTCGTCTGGATACGAGTATTCTGGATGGCGGAAATAAGGTGGCTAATCAAGTGAATTTCAGCGTGGGTTATCTGTTTTGACGGCTGCCAAACAACAATTGCTGGCCGCGCAGTGGAGCTGTGTCATTTTTCTTTTTTTGGGCACCCCGTCGTACGGTCAGCAGACCACTATTAGCGCCCAGGTGGAACTGGTTACCCAGAACCCCGGCGAGAGACCATCATCCCCAGGAATGGGCGCGAAGAATGAGCAGGATGTGATTGTTTGGCTAAAGCCGCTTGACAGCAAGGCGGTCCTCGACGCCGCCGCTTATGCTGCCTCCAAGCGGCCGGTGCTGGTGCAAAAGGACAAGAATTTCGCCCCGCATCTCCTAGTGGTTGAAGTGGGATCCGTTGTTGACTTTCCTAATCGCGATCCGTTTTTTCACAATGTTTTTTCGTTGTTTGATGGCAAGCGTTTTGATCTCGGACTATATGAAGCTGGCGCGACTAACTCCGTCCGTTTCGATCGCGTCGGGGTGAGCTTCCTGTTTTGTAATATTCATCCGCAAATGAGTGCGGTCGTCGTCGCCGTGGATACTCCCTATTACGGCAAAACGGATCGTTCCGGCCATCTCACGATCAGCGGCGTGCCCTATGGTCGTTACGAGATGCACGTTTGGTATGAGCGAAGTCTTCCTGAAGAACTCAAAGCGTTGACCCGCGCGGTCACCGTTTCCGGCGCAACGTTTAACTTGGGAACCTTGCGCATCCGTGAAAATCAAAACTTTACTCCCGCCCACAAAAACAAATACGGCCAAGACTACGCGCCGCCCCCTACCAACGGGTATGAACACCCTTAAATGTCGGCGAGATGACCGTAGGACGTGGTCTTCGCCTCCGCCTGTGCGGTGTTCACGACGCGTGGCAAGTCTACAAGCATTACCGTGCCGTTCGCCGAAGAACTCTCAACGGAAACCGTGCCGCCGTGATCTTCAACAATCTTACTTACGATCGCCAAACCTAACCCTGTTCCGCTCACTTTGCCGGAACTCACGAACGGGTCAAACAGCGTGCCGCGAATCGCAGCAGGAATTCCGAAACCCTCATCCCTGACGCGGACGGTAAGGCGTTCTCTGTCAGCGAACACTTCCAAATCGATTCGTCCGGGACCATTGGTGGTGGCCTCGCAAGCATTCAGCAACAAATTGAAGAACACACGCTCCAATTTTTTGGGATCAAGCAAAGCTTCCAAATCTCCGTTGCTCCGCAGCGAGATCCGCGCTTCCCGAAATTCTGGCCTGGCGCGAATCGCCTCCATCGCACGGCGAATAATCTGCCCCAGGTTGGCCGGCTCGCGGGAAATCGAGATCCGCTGATCGGACAATTCACGGAAAGAATCGATTAAGTCGGTCATCTGATCAGAAGCCGTCTTAATTTCCTCGTAAATTTCAGCGCGATTTAGATTCAGTTCGTGTGCTTCGTACAGAAATTCCGCGTTGGCCACTACCGCCGCGAGATAATGCCGTAGATCGTGCGAAATAGAACTCGCCGCTTGAGCAATCGCCGCCAGACGCTCCGTCTCGATTCGCTGCTTCTGGGAGATCAGCAGTTGTCCGCGCATTTGTGCGAAAGAGGTGCTGAGTTCGGCGACCTCGCTGCTACCCTTCGGGACAATCGAGTATCGGAAATCGCCCTCCGCCAAAGCGCGGACACCCGCAACAAGATTATCGAGCGGTCGGGTCACGGTACGCGCCACAAACCCGAACAGCAGGCCGCCAAAAACCACCGCGCACGCTCCTAAAATGAAAATCGTGCGGTCCAGGCGCCGCATAAAAAGATTGACCGGCGCCAAGGGCATCAACACATAACAACGGATCAGCACCGGGTCGCCGGAGCGGACATCGACCGACGAAAACGCATAGTGATCCGTGGTCAGCGGGTAGTCTGGAGAAGACTGCGGCAAATCGCGCGCCTTGAGTCGCGCCAACAATTGGTCTTCATCCTGTCTAGGTAGCGTCGAGCCAACAACGGCGTCACTCGTAGCGATGGCCAGCTGGTTGCCGGAGGCCAGCCCAAGTTCCGCCGCAATGCTCGAATCGACTTCGTAGCCCACCACGATCAACCCGAGTTCCTCGGAGGTATTTCCCGCCCCCGCCAGAATCGGCTGAATGAAGACCCAATACAGCCGTCCTTCGTCGTACCACCAGTCCGCGTCCGCGCCGCGCTCCATCGAGCGCAGCAAATCGCGATGCGCCGCATTCCGCGTCCAATCGTGGCGCGCCGCGTGCACTGCCATAACTGTCTTTTCGTTATTGGCAAGAACGAATAAGTCGCTTCCCGCGAGCTTCCAAAATGTTTCAGATCCGTCTTGGATGGTCAGCGAATCTTTCGTGGTCATCAATGCTTTCAGCGTCGGCAGTTCCGCCAGAACTGACGTGGTGCGCGCCAATTCTGCCCCGCGCTGCTTTTGCACGTTTCCGAACGCCCGCAGTGAAGCTTGCGTGCCTTCGCGAACCTGCTCCGTGATCTGACTGCCAATCGTATGATGGATGATGAGCAGCAGCGCACCCGTCAAACTGACAATGATCAGCAAGGTGGCGAAGAACAACTGCGTTCGTAACCGAAAATGACTCATGACGCCTGAGAAGACCGTCCAGTTTCTTTCCGGGCTTGCGGGGGTTCGAGAACAAATTTATAACCTGCGCCATGGACGGTCACCAGGAATCGCGGATTCGCAGGGTCTGGCTCAAGACTTTGCCGCAGGCGCAGCACGTGATTGTCTACGGTGCGGCTCGAAGGATAGTTGTTGTAGCCCCAGACTTGATTGAGCAGTTCGTCCCGCGAAAATACGTGTCCCGGCGAAGTAGCCAGGAATTTTAGTAACTTAAACTCCTGCACCGTCAAAGCCACGGCGGCCCCCTTCTGCGTCGCCTCCATGCTCGTAAAATCCACACGGGCCTCGCCAAAGGTCAGCACTTCGTGTTTTTCGGATTGTTGTGCGAGCGGCGCCGCCGTTGGAGCACTGCGCCGCATTGCGCGACGAACCCTGGCGAGCAGTTCCTTCGGACTGAACGGCTTGGTAACGTAATCGTCGGCGCCCAGTTCGAGCAGCAAAACTTTATCCTTGGTGTCCGAGTTTGCGCTCAATACCACGATGGGCACGTTCGCTGCCAGCGATTTGAACTCGCGGCACAGTTCTTTTCCGGAGATCCCTGGCAATTTCAGGTCCAGCACCACCACGGCCGGAGTTTTCTCGCGAAAACTTTGCAATCCAGCGGGGCCGTCCGCCGCAACTTCCACACGCAGTGAATCGGCTTCAAATAATCGCCGCAATGTGCGCTGCATCGCCGGACTATCTTCCACAATTAAAACGGTTCCCATCACGTTTCACGCTCCGCGTTCCACGCCATCCGAACTCACTCAAGAGTAACAAGACGTTGGACCTATCATACCCGCGTGCGCACATCGAAAAGTAGCGAAACCCCTGCGCAAATTCGTCGCAAGTCGTTGACCTAATTTCGACAGTTCTATAACAAATTGGTGACAATTCCGCGCGCACCTTTCCCTTGCACGATTGATAGGTTCTGCCGGAATTGAAACGAGCTACGTTCGGTCGGGGAAGGGCCTGCTTACAGTGCGGAGGACACTGCCGTGCCGGCCGCGGCGAACACCGTGGCCATTTCTGCCTGCGCGAATGACAGGAAGCATTGCACCACCGCCGGATCAAACTGGGTGCCGCTCGATTCCACCAGCCGGCGCACTGCTTCCTCCGCGGGCAACCCATTGCGATAAGGCCGCGACGACACCATAGCGTCAAAAGCGTCGATTACCGACACGATGCGCGAAACCACGGGAATTTCCGTTTCCTTCAAGCCGGCCGGATAACCCTTGCCGTCGTAATTTTCGTGGTGGTGGAGAATATCGAGCGCAGCCCGCTCAAACCCCGGCAGGATACGCAATACCGCCCAGCCGTACTCCGGATGTCTTTTCATCAACGCGTATTCTTCGGCATCGAGGCGCGCCGGCTTCCGAAGAATCGCGTCGGGAATGCCCACTTTGCCGATATCATGCAGCAGCGCCGCGAGCTCGAGATTTTGCAGCTCTTCTTCCGACAGTCCCAATTCTTGCCCCACGCGCACACCCCACTCCGCAAGACGTGTGCTATGTACGCCGGTATTCAAGTCTTTTAGGTCCAGAAGTTGGTTGAACGAGCAGATCACCGAATTGCGCAAGGCGGAAATTTGCTCTTCCACCTGCTTGATCCTCAGCGATTCACCCGGGCTTGCTATCGCAGTTATCAACGTTGGCGACCATTTCTGCCGTTCCAGGCGCGGCTACAGGCAGAACAAGAAGCACGAACTCTGGTTGGAACTAGAACCTGTGCTGTTCACCCATGCCGAGATCGCTTGGTAAGCGTCGAGCCGTCCATGGTTCACGTTTGGCGTCAACTTGATCGCGTGAGAAAGCGCGTTAGCCGCGTCGGACGGGCGCAAGGACGGTTTTGCTTGTAACAACAGCGCAGCCGTTCCGGCCACTAGCGGCGAACTAAATGACGTCCCCGAAGCACTCGCATAGGTGCCCCCCGGGAAGGTGCTGACGACGTATTCGCCGGGAGCGGCAATCCACACGTCCGTCGAACCGTAGTTGGAGAACGAGGAAAGTTGATCTGCATCGGAAGTCGACGCAATTCCCAGCACGCTGCCGTTGAGCGCCGCGGGATATACCGGCGCGCTGGTGCTTTCGTTGCCCGCCGCCGAGACCAAAATCACTCCCTGTTGATTGGCGTACGATACCGCCTGGCTGAGCGCAGCGGACGGCGTCGAAACATCAAAGCTCATGTTCACCACGTTCGCTTGATGCTCGACCGCGTAATACAATGCCGCCACGATATTCGAAAGATAACCCGTTCCATTCGACGTAAATGCTTTCAGCGGCAGAATCTTCGCGCGCGGCGCCACCAGGTGCACCAGTCCAGTGGTCATCGTGCCGTGCCCAAATGCGGCGTAGGGTCCGCCATCCAGGATCGCGGCAGACGATTGATCGAGAATCGCTGCGCTCGATTGTTGCACCAGCACCGGCTGCTGCGACTGCGGACCTGGTACATCGTCTGCGTCTTGTAGTTCTGGGACGTCCAGGAATTCCGAAGCGCCCGGCTGGTTCCGCGTAAAGTCATATCCCGGCAAGAGCACCGGCACGAGCACCGGATGGGTCGTGTCTACGCCGGTGTCGATCACCGCTACGATTCCGGTTCCGCTCAGATTAAATCCGCGTTGCGCGTCGTTGAGGCGAATAATCTGTGTCGCGGGTTGTACCGCGTAGCACGAGCACACCACGCTTCCGTAATACGAGACCGGAGTATTGTTGTTCAACCCCGGAGGAACAGTGCCGAGCTTTAGCTGCGGCATCGGCAACAGGCGGTCCGGCTCGATGCTTTGGATGCCCAGCAAGGCCTCGAGAAGGTTAACCACCCCATTCAGCAAATTTGACACGACGTTTCCTGTCGAAGTTACCAGGTAGGTTTGGCCGATCTGGCCATCCAGCGATCCTTGCACCTGGCAATTTGCGGCTAGACACAGATTTAGGATGGAAGTCAATCCGCCCGTGGTCCTGACAACATAGCGATTCTGCGCCGCGGCGGAACGTACGCCAACGGTGGTCAACAGCGCCAGGATAACCAAACCTTGTAGAGTGCGTTTCATAATCGGGTTTCCTTCCAGGCTTCTAGAAAGCTCCTGCTTCTGGATCACTCGCCGCGAGCGAAAGATCGATGTGCAAGCATTGTGGAAAGTTCATCGATTCTCGCCAATGGTACGAATGTGCTTTCCGAGCTAACCATCGGAACTAATTGCCTCTGGTACTTGCGTACCGCATGGCAACTAGCCAAAAATCTGTGCTTATACCAGGCTTGCATGCCGCACTCCTGGCACCACGTCGAGCGCATGACGCAGCGAAATTGTTATGGGCTCGCCACCGCCGCCCGGGACGAATATCTCGAGGTCGCCCGAATTGACTATTTCCGCGCGAAATTCCCCAAATTCATTCGTCACCGTATAAGCAAGGTTCTCGCTGCCATCGGAAAGCGCCACCCGTACTCCCGCGCTGACCATTTCCGGCGTGCTCACGTCCATCAATTGGCCCGTAACCATTAGCAATGCGCCGCCGGGTTTGACTTCGATTTGAATATCGATTTGATAAGATCCCGCGCGGTAAAGCATTTGTCTGGTTGCCATATTGGTTGATCTCGCGCCCGGGAGCGCTGGCTGCAGCAAACTGTCGAATAACACTTCCACGAGCGAGGCTGATTTTTTCTGTCGCGCCTTCATTCCAGCCGACGCGAACGCTGACTTCACGATTCGCAACGTTCCTGCCGGTGGCTGAAACTTTCCTTCGGGCTCTGCTGTTTCGCGAACTTTTCGCCAAAGTTCCATTTTCTTTGTGCAAGCCTTGCAACTGCCCAGGTGCTTCCGCATCAACTCCAGTTTCCGATGAGCCGCCGCCTGATTTACGAAATCGATCCATTCTTCACTGCTGAAGTGCTTCATCCCCGTTCCCCCTTCGAGCGCATTTGCTTCTCCGCCCCCCGGCGGGGGTGCAAGTTACCTCACCCATGGAATAAGGGACGCCAGGCCCCTGAAAAGTATAGGCCTGCGAAGAATTAGTTAACTCTATTGGATTCAATGATTTTGCCGGCGAGAACGAATGGCGCCCAAAAGTACGGGTGGGGGTTTTGCTCGCGAAGTTGTTTCATTGCGCCCTGCAGCGCGGTAGCCAGATCTTGACCTCTGACGTAGTTCTTGTAGAAGCTTTCCATCAGTGCGGACGTACTCTGATCGTGCACGTCCCACAAAGACAGCAACAACGAACTTGCACCTGCGCAAAAAAGCCCGCGCTGGAGTCCCAGCAGTTCGTCACCGACAGAGACGAAATTCATACCCGTCGCGCAGCCGCTCAGAGTTACCAGTTTCGAGGGCAAGCGCATCTGATAAAGGTCATAAAGGTTCAGGTAGCCATCACCCATTCGTATGCAGGAGAACATTGGATTGTCCTGGCGGTAAGACCCGTGCGTGGCAATGTGCAAAAGATTGCTGGTCGATCCGTGTTCGCGCAGCACATTGACGGTTGCGTCGCCTCCCAAGAAGAGCTCCGGATACGGCAGCAGCGCCGCGACAGATTTGACCTCGGAGAGTATTTCTGGAGCACGCTCGTCCGGCACGCCCATAACCAGGGAGTTGCGCAAGTTTTTGTCGACCTGCTCCTGGCAGAGCGCAAACACCGCACCGCTCGGCGCGTAGGAAACCGTATGCCGATCGCATAAATACTCGCTGCCGGCTCGCAACGCGTGGAACGGCAAAAAGTGCAAAGCTCCATGCGGCACAAACACCAGATGTTTCGCGTCGAGGTGCTCGCGGAGGGGCGCCAAAAGCTCTCCGTACAACGATTCCAGGTGCCCTTGCGTCGCGCGCAGCAATGGTTCTTGGAAACGCTGCGCATATCCCGGCCCCATACGAAACTTTGAAATCTGAAACCGGAACAAATGCAAGAAGTGCAATACCCGGGACACGACGGAAACCGGGATGATCGTAATGTTGCTCTGCGTAACCACCGCGGCGACCAGCCGTTCTCCCGTGGAATAATACTCGATCATTGCCGTGTCCGCCGGAATCGCCGCCTGCAATCGCTGCAAAGAAAAATCCGCCGGAGCCTCCAGCGTGGCGTTCTCTCTTTCTCGCGCCGGCAATTCGCGCAGCCGTCGCAACAGCTCGTTCTCGTGCGCTACCGCCTTTTCTTGTAGTTGTCGCAGGCGTACGGGCGAATTCTCTTCCGGGCGCAACTGCTCTTGTTCGATGCGGTGATAATACCAATTCAACTCCTCCCGTAAGTCGCGGATACGTCGAACCAACTCGCTCTGCCCCGTCTCGCCCAGCGGCATCGTCTGCCCGCTCTGAAAAATCATTTCCGTCATGCTCCGGGATTTTGCCGCTTCCATCCATCCGAAGGCTTCCTCGGCCGTGATATCACTCGCTTCACCGCTTACATACATCTCCACCAGCGCCTCGTAAACTTGCAAACGGTTCTTGACGAAGGAAATCTTCAATTCTTCGGAATGCAACCGGCTGCGCATCGTCTCCAGCGATCTGCAAGCCTCGCGATAGGAGAGCAGCGCGGCGGCGCGGTCGCCTCGGCTCTGCGCAAGTTGCGCTCGCAGCACATGCGCCTGGTAAGCAAGCACCGGACTCTGTAGAGCTTGCATCTTGGCAAACGCTGCTTCCGTTTCACTTGCCGCCACGGGCAGTTCCCCGACTTGCAGCGCAATCCGCGCCAGCAACAAATGGGCAAGCACTGCTTTTCCGAAAATGACCGTGCCGTCAAAGAAAGTCGCCGCTGCGCTGCACAATCGCCGTGCTTCAAAGTGCCGTCCCTCGTGAAACAGCAGCAGACCCTGATATAAGTCCAGCAGCCACGGCCATACCAGATTTTTTTCTCGCGCAAACATTTCCCGCGCTTTGCTAAACCGTTCCAGCGCTTGCACCGTCTTCCCTTGCTGCCCATACGCCATCGCTTCATTTGCCAGCGTCTTGGCTGCCTCGTATCCCATCCCCAACTTTTCGAAACGTTGAAAGCCCTCGTGCGCCATCTCTCGCGCTTCTTCGCTCAAGTTCAGTTCCAGATAAATCTCCGAAAGGTCCAGGTGACAGAGCGCCAGATGGTAAGCGTCGCCCGACATTTCGCAAGCTCTACGTGTTGCAAACAGCATTTCGATGGCCCGGCTGTATTCCCCGCGAAAATAGTAAAGATACGCAATGTTGTAATCCGCCTGATCGCGCAGCAGCGGCATCCCGTGGCGCTCCGAGAGCTCGCGCGATTTTTGGTAGCAATCGAGTGAGCGCGGATAATCATTCAAACTGATCAGGCACATCGCCATGTTATGCAGCGTGATCGCCACCCGCTCCCAATCCTCAAATTTAGAAAGGGTCTTGTAGGCCCGCTCGTAATGCAGCAACGCTTCTGCGAAGCGGTCCTGACGGTGGAAAATATTTCCGACGTTATTCTCGAGACTCGCGATGCGCCGTGTTTCGCCCTGTTGCGTGAAGATCTTGCGCGCGCGCTCCGAAGCCTGGAAAGCGCGGTCATACTCCCCAAGTAGAATCAGCGGCTGGATCGAGGTGCTCAGCGTACGCGCGGCTTCCTTTAGATTCTTCAGCGATTCGTAGATGGCAAAGGCTTTTTCGTGATGTTCCACCGCCGCGCGATTGTCGCCGCTGGCGTACAGCGCATTAGCACGCGCCCGCAAAGCTAATGCCAGAAATTGCTTACGCCGCAGGCGGCGCGCGATGAGCATATTCGCGTCGGCCAGCGACAGCGCTTCTCGCGTGTCTACGCGAATTTTTTCAACAACAAGGTCCGCCAATCGCTGCACCACTTCGCCGCTCACCAGCGTCTTGTGACTGGAAATAAATTTGCGCCGCGCCGCGTCCGTTTCCAGCTTGGCCAATGCGGGAAACAGTTCTTCGCGGGATTCCGTTTTGGCCAAGGGAGGCATTTACCGGAATCCCAGCTCATCGAGCTGCCGTCGCAGCCGGTCAATGCATTTCTGCCGGATAAATCCGATCGAGCCGAGCGCCAAACCTAACTCCGTCGCCGCTTCCGCGTAGGGCCTCGACGGCGACTCAAAAAAAAGCATTTCCATCAACCGCCGGCATTGCGGAGAAAGCGCCATCAGCGCTTCGCGAAGCATCTGTTCTTCCTGGGTTTGCTGCACCAGGCCTTCCGCGAGCGCCGGCGTTTCCGGAACGGGCAACTCCCCGGTGTCGCGGCTTACCAGCCTTCCCTGCTGCTGCTTCCAGCGCAAACACTGATGGTGTGTCACCTGCATCAGCCACTTCGGGAGCGCTCGCGGCTCACGCAACTCCGGCAGCCTCGCCAGTAATTCCATGCAGGTGGCCTGAAACACATCGGCGGCTTCGTGCGTCGGTAGTCCGTACTTGATGGGAATCGAATAGATCAGAGCCTTGTATTTTTCGATCAACAGCGACCAGGCTTCTTCATCTCCCGAGAGGCAATCGGCCACCAGGCGCGTGTCACTCCTGACGGCTACCGCCTTCTCAACCGGTTCCGTTAGCACCGGGCTCATGGTGCGCTGTGCGCCTTATCATTACGCAAATAAAGTTGTTCGGCGTTCCACAAAACGTATGGCTCACGTACCGCCGGATGAAAATTGCCCACTTCGTTCTTGGCGCCGGTCAAAATGTCCGGACTCGCAAGAAAAATCATCGGCTGATAATCCGCAAGAATCTGCTGTACGCGGTCGTAAAGTTTCTTTCGCTGTTCGAATGACGTCGCCACGAGCTGCCGCTCCATCAAGCCGTCAATCTCCGCTTCCCAAGGTGTCGCTGGTTTCCCTTGCGACGGATTCCACAAATGCGTTCCTCCGCTCGAAAGCCACACATTCAGATCGGAATTCGGATCGGCGTCCGGACTGCCGATCCCCAATACGCACGCGTCGTACTCTTTGCTCTCTTTGACGCGGTCGATCAGCGAATGCAATTCGAGCGGCACCACCTGCACCCGCACACCCAATTCCTTCAAATCGTCCTGAATGATCGCCGACATCTTCAGGCGATCCGCGTTCGAAGAACTCGTTAAAATCGAGAATTCCACCGTTTTCCCGGTGGCATCGACCAACTCCGTTTCTCCGTTTGCCCCGTTCTTCCAGGAATATCCCGCGTCTTTCAACAGCGCACGCGCTTGCTCCAATGACCGCGCAGGATGCGCAATCGCCGTATTCAGCCAGCGTTTGTTCCCCGGCGTTACCGGTCCCCACAACGCTGCTCCCCGTCCCTGATAGATAAGCCGCACAATCGCGTCGCGATCGATGGCGGCAGAGACGGCTTGCCGGAACTTCGCGTCGCGAAACCACTTCGCCTTCGCCATCATCTCCGGGGACGCTTTCGCCCCCAGATCATTCAAATTGAAAAACAGAAAATTGTACTCAAGTCCCGGGCCCGCGTCCGTCATCGTGTACCCGCGCGCCTGCCGCGCAAGCACCGCGAAATTCTCCGCACCCAGCCGGCTGATCAAGTCCGTTTCGCCCGATTGAAACCGCAGCACTTGCGCATCCGCACTCGGTACGAATACAAACACCAACTCATCCGCATAGGGCAGCCGCTTGCCCTGCGCATCGGCCTTCCAATAAAAGGGATTCCTGTCCAGCACCAATTTCTGGCCCGGCGTATATTCCTTTAGCCGGTACGGTCCCGCACCAGCCCAGGTATTCGCCGCGGAAGAGAGCGCGCCGGATTGCCCGAGCTTCCCGTCTTCGTAAGTTTTCTGCAGCAAGTGCCTCGGTAAAATATCGATCCCATCAAACAGACGCTCCCCCGCTCCATACGGCTGGGCCAACTGGAACACCACGGTCGCGGCGTCCACCTTCCTAACGCTGATCGGCTTTCCTCCCACGATCAACAAATCGCGCTGCGTGGCGTGAACGTTTTCATCCAGATACGCACGCACCGTGAAAAGCACATCGTCCGCATCGAGTGGCTGGCCGTCAGAAAATCGCAAGCCCTTGCGCAGCGTCAGTGTGTACTGCAATCCATCTGCCGACACTTTCCACGATTTCGCCAGCGCCGGCTCCGTTTGCAAGGTCGCCCGGTTGATGTGAATCAAATCGGCCTGCGTCACGTAAGCGACTTCCTGCGAAGGCAGATCCCCGGCAATCAGCGGATTCAAAGTTTTGGGTTCCGCGCGTAATGCCACCACCACGCGTCCCCCGGGGTGGCCGATGTCCCCCGGAACGATGAGCAATTCCTCGTTCGAATTTGCTTGTTTAGGAAACGCCGCGCTTGCGGCAAAGGGTACCAACGCGCAAATGGCGAGCAAGGCGCCAGCCTGCCAACCGTGCCAAGAAACACTTCTTTCCCGATTCATGTGGGCTTGCCCTCACGGCTACACCCCTATCTTCTGCGTGGCGCTATCCGCGTGCAACGCATTCGCGAGCCCTTGGTATCCTACAAAGAACGGCACAATCGCCACCGCTGGCAAGTAAATCCACCAATACGAGACCAGCACACTGTATTGCTGCAACATCGCCAGTAGATTCCCCCAACTGGGCACCGGCTCCGGAATCCCCAGCCCCAAAAAAGACAGCGTCATCTCCGCCAGCACAAATTGCGGCACCAAAATCGCTGCCTGCGTCAAAAGCACGCTGCGCGTTTCCGGTACGATGTGGCGCCTCAGCAAATAGCCGTCGCTGGCGCCGAACCCCCGGGCAGCGCGCACAAAATCGCGTTCCTTCGCGCTGAGCACCACCCCGCGCACCAGCCGCGCCGGTCGCGCCCATCCCACCGCTGCGAGCGCCACGATCACCAGCAAAAAGGCCTTCACTGGGGACACCGCTAGCGGCAAAAATGCCCGCAGCGCGAACAGCAAATACAGCCATGGCAGCGCCAGAAATAATTCGGAGAGTCGCATCAACACCGCGTCTCGCCACCCGCCGTAAAAACCAGCGAACGTCCCAATCAAACCGCCAAACAACAGCGTAGCGCTGGCTCCGATTAAGCCCGCCAGCAGAGAGATCTGTCCGCCGTAAAGAAATCGCGAAAGTTGGTCGCGCCCAAAGCCATCCGTTCCCCATACATACAAGCGGCCGCCCTCCGCGCCGAACAGATGCCATCTTGTCGGCAAGAAACCTAGCACCTTATAACGCGCCCCACGCACGAAAAATCGCAGCGGAATAATTCTGCCGGTATCTTCCTCGTATTCGTCGAACGAGCCTTCGCGAACACGCACCGCATAAACAAACGGCCGCCAATGAAAACGGCCGCCCTCCCTAGAGTGCACACTCATCGGGGCCACGTAGGGATGTTCGCGGTCCTGTTCCGAGGGGTCGTACGGTGCAAGAAACCCCGCAAAAACCACCAGCACGTGCAGCGCTCCGAGCACCGCAATCCACAAAGTGATTTGCCGCCGTTGCGTCATGCTGCCCCGCGCGTGACGCGAATCCGCGGATCAGCCCAGTACAAAAGTACGTCCGCAAAGAAATTTCCCGCCATCACAAAGATCGTCGAAAACAACACTCCGCCGATCACTACATACAAATCCCGCGCCAATATCGCTTCCAGCAGCAATGGACCAAGCCCCGGCCAGCTCATCACGATTTCCACCAGCAGCGATCCGCTCAGCAGTGTTCCCACGCTAAACCCAAAAAGAGAAATCAACGGATTTGCCGCGGCGCGCACCGCATAGCCATACACCAATTTTCTGCGTGAAATTCCATGGGCCGCGGCAGCGCGCAGAAACGGCGCGTCCAACGATTCCAGCATTGCCGCCCGGATGTGCCGGACGAGAATTGGCAGAGCTGCCAGCACCAGTGCGGCCACTGGAAGCGTCATGTGCACCGCGAGGTCCTGCAGTTTTTCGAGTTTCGAAAAACCCGCAAAGCCGACCGAAACCATCCCTCCTGTCGGAAACCATCCGCTGCGCGCCGCCAGAATCAACAGCCCTAGCGCAAGCAGCAGTTCCGGAATCACCAGCAATGTGGCGGTAAACAGCGATACCGCACGATCCACGATTCCGCCGCGCCGTTCAGCACTCCAGATTCCCAACGGCAACGCCAGCCCCCATCCGAGCAGCACCGCCGTTAGCGCAACCACCAACGTATTCCGCGCACGAACCCACAGCAGCGCCGCTACCGGAGTGTTGTAAGCAAAGGAATATCCGAGCTCCCCGTGCGCCACAGAATCAATCCAACGTGCGTAGCGCATGGGCAGCGGCCGATCCAAATCGTATCGCGCACGCAGTTCGGCCAGCGTCGCGGGAGAAATCTGTGGATTCAACCGCATCTCATCGAGATAGTTTCCCGGCGCCAGCGCCGAGAAAATAAATGTAATGATGGAGACACCAAACAGTAGAAAAACTGCATGCCCAACACGCCGCAATAGGTACCGCATTAGACCAGCTGCGGCAAACGCGCCACAGCAGTACTGCTACGGAAGGCATTTACCAACCGTTGCGTAACTTCATGCGCCGGAGCATCCACAACACGCTTCGCGCTTCCCCTCTCCACAATCTGCCCGCCATGCATCACCGCAATTTCGTCGCCCAGATGCGCCGCCATCGCCAAATCGTGCGTGATGAAAACGTAGGTCAATCCGAGGTAAGCCTGCAATTCCATTAACAAATTAGCGATCTTCGCCTGCACCGAACAGTCCAGCGCCGACAGCGACTCATCGAGAATCAGAACTTTCGGCTCTAGTGCCAGCGCGCGCGCGATGGCAATTCGTTGCTTCTGCCCGCCACTAAATTCACCTGGACGATGCCCTTCTTTCGCCCTCGCGATTCCGACCCGATCGAGCAACGCGCGAGCCCGTGCGCTCTGTTCTTCCTGGCCACGCCACTTCTGAATCCTTAGCGGCTCCATCACCAATTCCCGCGCACTCATTCGCGGATTCAGCGAGCTCGCAGGATCTTGAAATACCAATTGAACGTTGGGCCGCACAGCGCGCAACTCCCGCTCGTCGAGCCCGCTGACTTCCCTGCCGGCAATCCAGACTTTTCCCGAACTCACTCTTTCCAAACATGCCAGGCAAAATCCGAGCGTGCTTTTCCCCGATCCCGAAGGACCGACGACCGCTAGCGTCGTCCCCGAATAAACCTCTAGCGAAATTCCAGCCAGCGCACTGACCTCCCGATCACGCACGACTGCTCCGGCAAAGCGCTTCACAACCTTGTCCGTTCGCAAGATCGGCTGCGTGTCCTGGCCGGCAAATTCCATCTCAGCAACCCGCCTTGAAACACGAAACCTCATGCGCGTTGCCGACCCGAACAACCTCCGGCTCGCGGTTCGCACACACCGCCACGCGCTCCGCACAGCGCGGCTCAAACACGCATCCACTCGTGTCGAGATCTCCGCCGGGCGCCTCACCGGAAATGACCGCCAGCTTCATCTTGTGACCTGCTTGGTTCTCGTCGGACAGCGGCGGCAAACACCGTAGGAGCCCCTGCGTATAAGGATGGCGAGGTGCGCAAAGCACAGTTTCCGTTGGGCCGATCTCCGCCACCCTCCCCGCGTACAACACCATCACGCGTTCTACCAAGCCCGCCAGCAGCGCTGGATTGTGCGTAATCCAAACGACCGAAAGCTGCATTTTTCGCTGCAGCTCTCGAAAAAGTGCAATGATCTCCTGCTGCGTCTCGGCATCCAGTGACGCCGTCGGCTCATCCGCGACAATCAACGCCGGTTCGCACACCATCGCTTGCGCGATAAGCACCCGCGCACGCTGCCCGCCGCTCAATTGGTGTGGGTACGAAGCAGAAATTCGCTCCGTTTCCGAAGAAAAAACCGCCGATAAAACGTACTGCACTCTTTCTCGCAGCTGTCGTCCGCGCAACGGCTGGTGTGCGGCAAGGACGTCTCTAACCTGAGCGTTCACCCGCATCGCCGGATGCAGCGCCTGTGATGGTTCCTGGGAAATCAGCGCGATCCGCGCGCCGCGAATTTTCTCCATCGCGCGCGCTCCCGTATTCAGTAAATCTTGCCCCTCAAAATAGACGCTGCCCGCGGTAATCCGGCCGTTCGGGGGCAATATTCCGAGAAGCGCCGCGGCCAACGTACTCTTTCCCGAGCCAGATTCGCCCAGCACACCAAGCGTCTCGCCGGCCCTCAGCGAAAAATTCAACCCCGCAAGCGCCTTCGCTCGCGACCCATCCGTCGCGCCATACGACACATGAAGATTCCGGACGTCGAGAAATGGCGTCATGCGATGACCGAGAGGAGGCCTTGCGCTCGTTCCCTAGCTCCATGGTCATGCAACTGCCTAACGCCGACAAGGAACACGTCTCTCGTCGCGCTCGAATAGTAATCGTGCCGGCATTCCCGCTATTCCCGGGCTTCTTATTGTGCGGATGAAATGTTCGCCGTCGGCCGCGGGGTTCGCGTTATGCCGCGCGCAGTTCTTCTTTGCGAAATCGCGTGGTCGCCAGGATTCCCAGCGCGATAAAAATCACCAGTACCGTAAGTTGCGTTATTTTAAACGGCCCTTCCGTCTGTGTCGGCGCAAGCGCCTTCAAGGCCGGCACTTTCCCGAACAGCTGCACCACCAGCACGAACACATTTAGATACAGCGCCGTCACCGACGAAATCACAAACGTGCGCCGCCAGCCGCCCGCCAGCTTCCGGCCGTTCAGAGCATAAATCGCTAGCGCCAGCACCATCAGCGAAATGATACCCACCACATACGACGGCTTAAATCCATGAAACGGAAACAAAAATCCCGTCACGCTCGTCAGCACCGTCGTCCACAGAAATATCGCCGTCCCGGTCTCCAGCCGCCTCGCCGACAACAATCCGAGGACCATTACAAATCCCGCGAGAATTCCCAAAAGACTCAACAGCACGTGAAGCAGTGTAAAGATCGACAGGATCATCTCCTCCCTCCACTCCCTGATTTTCATCACTCTCGGACCGCAACCCGGAACCTCGTCAGCGCAAAGCGCGGCTCGAAGACTTGTCCCCCAAACCGCGCTCCGCCCAGCTGTCTACGCCGAAGCCGGAATGGCTGCACCCTTTAAAAACGAGAGCAGATCAGCATTGATTTGATCCGCGTTCGTCGCGGGCATCCCATGTGGAAATCCCGGATATACCTTGAGCGTTGCGTTCTTCAATATTTTCGCGGACATTAACCCCGCCGCTGCGATCGGCACAATTTGATCATCGTCCCCGTGCATCACGAGCACCGGGATGTCGATCTTCTTCAGGTCATCGGTGAAGTCCGTCTCGGAAAACGCCTTGATGCAGTCATAATGCGCCTTCACGCCTCCCAGCATTCCCTGCAGCCACCAGTGTTCGCGGATGCCCTCGGAAATCTTTGCTCCTGCCCGGTTGTATCCGTAAAACGGCAGCGTAATGTCCCTATAGAACTGAGGCCTATTCGCTGCCAATGCCGCGCGCAGGCCGTCGAACACAGAAATGGGCTGGCCCGCGGGGTTTCTATCTGTCTTCAGCATGAGCGGAGGAACAGAGCTAATAAGCACGGCTTTCGCAATCCGCTTCGCCCCATGGCGCCCCAGATAGCGTGCCACTTCGCCTCCGCCCGTTGAATGCCCCACCATCACCGCATCCTTCAAATCGAGCTTCTCGATCAGCGTCGCCAGGTCATCCGCATACGTGTCCATCTCGTTGCCGTCCCACGTCTGCGCGGAGCGCCCATGCCCCCGCCGGTCATGCGCAATCACGCGATACCCGCGCTGGCCAAAAAACAACATTTGTCCATCCCAGTCATCCGCGCTAAGCGGCCAGCCATGGGAAAAAACGATGGGCTGACCGGTTCCCCAATCCTTGTAAAAAATCGTCGTGCCATCTTTCGTTGTGGTCGTTGACATTTCACCCTCCTTAACCGACATTTTTCTTGCCGAATCCTCGCAGACTTATTATCGCATCGCGTCTTCACGCGGAACCTTGTCGGCTCAGTTCGCAATTTCCGCCATTCTCCGCCGCATTCTACGCCTGAAATGCCGCCGTCGACAAATGACTTTCCCGCAGCACTACTCGGCGCTACGCCGCACTTTCCACTCGCGCCTTGCCGAGGCTCCTCACACGGTGCGCACGTCGCAGCGCCATCTTTGCGTGAAACAGCCGCCCTTTCGCCGCCACGACTGATATCCCCAGCATCTGCGCCGCTTCCTTCAGCGACCGTTCTTGCAACTGGCATATCTCCACTGCCGCGCGCACCCGTGGCCGCAGCTTACCGAGCGCCTCCCTCAGAATTCGCGCTCTCTCGCGCTCCGCGTACCGGTCTTCCGGATTCGGCCCGCGGTCCGCAAACTGATGCGCCGGACGTTCCTCGCCAAACTCGTCGGTATCCTCCATCGGCAGTTCCCGCTGCGTTCTCCGTTTGCGCATGATCATCAACGTCGCGTTAATCGCAATCCTTGTCAACCACGTTGAAAAACTCGATCGCCCGTCAAACCGCTGCAGATTTACGAATGCGCTCATCAGCGCGTCCTGTAGCGCATCCTCCGCGTCTTCGCGGCGCTTCGTGATGCGCACCAGCGTTCGGAACACCTTTGGCGTCGCGCGCTCGCACAACCTCTCGAAAGCCTGGGAATCTCCCCGGCGTGCGGCCGCCAGCAGCTCCGGGTAATTAAACTCGGCGGCTTCTCCGCTCGGCATGGCCTCCCGGTACGACGGAATCTGCCGACAATGTGCTTCTCTGCTCTCGACTTGCATGTGCTTTTCCCCCAATCAGCTTTTATTTCTTCTCCGCTTCCCTCTTCATCCACTCGCGAATGTAGGGTGGACAATTTACAAATTCGATCCCCCGGCCTTCACACGCTCCCAAAAATCGCACTACCTCCACGTCCACCAGCGCCAGTTCGTCAAGGTCCATCACCCTTGCCCCCTCGCCGCCGTCCACCTGTTTCTGCAACTCGCCAAGGTCTTCGGAGCGAAGCTGTCCGCACACCCTTAGCAAGGTGCCCCTTGTAGTGGTCATCCTCTCAATTCGCAGCGTCATCTGCAGAATGCCTAGCCGGACTCGTAGCAATCGCTACGCCAACGCTAAGTTACATATTTTGTTTACTTTAACATCTAGGCAGAATGCTGAAGTTCGGCATTTGCCGAGGTTCGGCGTGTCCGCTTCGGGCTCTGATATCACCCGCACATAAATTTTTCTCTCCCGTGCGGTCAAACTGGCGCGGAGCCTGCGTTTCTCATTGGGCACCTGTGACGCGGTTCAGCTAATACGGAGGAAATTACTCAACGATCGCAAATCTCATCCAGCCTGATATTTATTGCGATTGATCCCCAAACTCACCATCTTCGACTCCAGCGTCTGCCGGGGAATTCCCAGCTTCATCGCCGCCCCAGTCGGCCCGGAGATCCGCCCCCGACTCTCCGCCAAGGCCGCCTCAATTAACTGCCGTTCTTGCTCCGCGTCCGGACGGCTCAGCTTCCGCGGAAATTCCGTGGGAGCCCGCAACTCCTGCCTCGTGCTCTGCTTCAACCACATCTCATCGACCGAAAACACCCCGTCCTCGCACAGCAGTACTGCGCGCTCCACCACGTTCTGCAATTCTCGTATATTCCCCGGCCAGTCATACGCCTCGAACGCCTCGAGGCAGCTCTTCTTGATCGTGCGGATTCTCTTCCCGGCCTTCTTTGAATACCGGTCGATTAAATACTCCATCAAGAGCGGAATATCGTCCGCTCGCTCACGCAGTGGCGGGATCTGAATCGGAAAAACGTTCAGTCGGTAAAACAGATCCTGCCGAAACGTTCCAGCCGCCACCGCCGCTCGCAAATCCCGATTGGTCGCCGCGAGGATCCGCACATCCACCGGAATCGCCTGGTTGCTGCCCACGCGTTCGAATTCTCGCTCTTGTAGCACACGCAGCAGCACGACCTGCGTCTCCGCCGGCAAGTCTCCAATCTCGTCCAGAAAAATCGTTCCGCCGTCAGCCGATTCGAATCGCCCCAGCCGCCTCTGAATGGCACCCGTAAACGATCCCTTCTCGTGCCCAAACAATTCCGACGAAACCAGCGACGGCGGTATCGCCGCGCAATTCACGCGAATGAATGCTTTCCCTGCCCGCATTGAACGCTTGTGAATCGCCCGCGCAATTAATTCCTTCCCCGTGCCGGTCTCTCCCAAAACCAGCACGGTAGTATCCGCCGGCGCCACCTTCGCTACCTGCACCAGAACCTGCTGCAGCGGTTCCGACGATCCCACAATCTCTTCAAACATCGAAACCTTGTCGATCTCTTCCCGCAGCGCGACGTTTTCCTTGTACAGCTGGTCTCTGAGCCCTTTGATTTCCTCAAACGCTTTCTCCAGCTCCTGCCGCGCCTTGCGCTGCTCCGTCACGTCGATCACCGTGCCCACAAACTCAATCACCCGTCCTACCTCATCTTTCACCGGATGCCCGATGCTGTGGACATACTTCATCGTTCCGTCCGGCAAAATAATCCGGTAGTCAAACTCCGCATCGTGCCCGCTGCCGATCGCTGCGTCCACCCGTTCCATCGTCGCGCGATCTTCCGGATGCAATCTCTGCAAAAATAATCCGCGCGTCGCGTTACCGATTGCCGGATCGTAAGCAAATATCCGAAAGGTCTCCTCCGACCAAAACGTCTGCTCGCGATCCACGTCCCAGGCCCAGCTTCCCGTGTGGCTCAATCGTTGCGCCTCTGCCAGATATGCTTCGCGGCTGCTCAACGTGTCATACAAATCCTGCAACTTCCCCGCGGTATCGTTAAATACATTTCCGAGATGCGCCAGCTCATCCCGGCCCTTCACGTGTATGTGATGCTCGAACTCTCCACGCGCGAGCGCCTTCGATCCTTCCATCAACTCCGCCAGCGGGCCGCTAATACTTCGCGTTACCACCACGCCCAGCGTCGCCGCCAGCAGCAGCGCCAGCAGTCCGCTCCCCGTCGCCAGCAAATTCATCTGTTGCTCCGCGCGCGAAATCTCCTGTGCGTCGCGGCTCCGCTCCGCAGCCACTTCCGTCTCCACCTCGCTCACTAATTCCGAAATAATCAGCTCCATCGGTTGCACTTCGTTCGTCAGCCGGTCGTGCACCGCCACCCAATCCCCAGACGCGGCCAGCGCGTTGATCGCCTCCGCGTGCGAAGGCAGTGAACTCTCCACCGCCTCGAGCGTTGCCAGCATTTTCGAATCCGCCGTCACTCCGGCCGGCAATCCCGTAAACACCGCACGCGTTCGCTCCTCCTCCTCTAGCAGCGTCTTCCGCAGCGCTTCAGACTCCGTCAGCACCCGCTGCGTATCCCTTGAATCCGTCAATTCTTTCAGTTGTTCATCGAACGACCGCAGGTCATTTTGAAATCGCAGAACCGCAATCAACTCCTCGTCCACTCCGTTCAAGCGATCCATGCGCAATCGCACTTGGTGAAACTGCCAAAGCAGCAACCCGCGACCACTCGCCATCAGCACCACGATCACCACGAACGACAGCGTCAAACGCCGCCCAATGCCGCTCCTGCCCAGCCGCAGCGCCTTTTCGATCGTAAATTCTCGTTTACGCACTGCTTCCCGCTCCACAAAATCCCCTCATCACGAAGCTCTGCGAGTCCCGTCTCAAAATATTCCGCTTCTAATGCTGCCGGCTCGGCGCAAAGCCTGTGATGCTCACCAGCTCCTTCTCCAATGCCGCCGCCACTTGCGGCGCTTTCGCCTTCCCGGTTAGCACCGCGTGCACCGCTCGCGCATATGCTTCTGACACCTCATCATATTTAGCCCCGGCAATATTCGAAGGCCGCGTCACCACTCCGCCACCCTGGCCCTCCCCCGGCTTGCGCACGCTCACGTACGCCTTCAGCAAGGTCGGCAACTCATACGTTTGCGGTCGCAGGGGCGGTTCAGAACGCGCGTATTCCGCATTCAGCCGTGCCCCTCTCTGCGTCAAGAACTTCACTAGTTTCACCGCCTCTTCGCGATGCGACGAGGTCTTCGATACTCCCAGCCCAAATCCCCCCAACGTGGATACGCGCGCCGCTCTTCCTCCCGGCACGCTCGTCATTCCCGATTTGTCCCGGTAGGGTACCGCCAGCGGGTGCGTCAGAAAAAAATCCGACATCCATCCCCGAAAAAATGCCGCTCTTCCCGTAATCCAGAAGGCATTGCTCGCATCCCATTCTTGATACGCGGTCACGCTCGGCGGTGAAATCGTCCCCACCCAGCGCGCCGCCCTTTCCCACGTGCGCGTGGCGTTCGCATTATTTACGCTGATCTTCCCATCAGTTTCGATAATATGCCCGCCATTTTCGTCCGCTTGCCATTCCACCCCCAGGCACGTCAACCCTTCGCTGTCCGCTCCCGGCCATACGAATCCCCAAAAATCCTTGTCTCCCTCGGCCCGCTCCCCGGCCTGGATTTTCGCCGCCATTTTTTCCATCTCATCCCAGGTTTTTGGCGGCAAACTATATCCATATTTCTCGAGTAAATCCGTGCGGTAATAGAGAATCCCGATATTCGAGTGAAACGGCATCGCCACTAATCGGTCTTGCACCGTGAAATTCGCCAGCACCACCGGATCCTGCGTCGCCAGCTCGGAAGCAAAGTATGGTTTCAAATCAACCAGATAATCGCTCAAAATCCCCGGCCAAATCACATCAACGGCGTATACATCCGGCGTCAAGGCGCCGGTTTTAAGCAATCCTGCAGTTAACTTCAATTGATCGGGGGCCGTCTCTGGCCCGGGTATGTGCTTCACCAGGATTCCCGTCTCTCGCGTGAACTCCTGCAGCGCCTCCGCCGAGAGCGGCCGTCGCACTTCGAGGTCGTGCGACCACTCCGGATCCAAAAATGTAATGGTGACAGGCTCTCGGACCGCCTTCCGGCATCCGCCAAACACGACCGCCAGCAGCAACATCCCCGGCACTCCGAGCCGCCGCAAAAACACGCGGCGATCCCGCAGCGCGTCCGTAGGCCGACACCCCGCTGTTTCCATCGCCTGGCTCATGGCTGGTTTTGCGTTTAATCTACCGCACGCAGACTCGCCATGACAGTAAATAATCGATTACTTCTTATCGCCCGCGTTGATTTTAACTGCCGGAATCGGCCTTCCTTGTCAGACCGCCTGCGCCGCTCTTCCCCAGCTCGCGGCCGCCTCGCCATCCCCCGCGTTAATCCGCTCCGCCACTTCCGCCACCAATTTATACGACTGCAGCCGCTCCGCCTGTCCATTCATTAATCCCGTCACGATCACTTCATCCGGCTGCGTCACCTCGATAAATTTCCGCAAGCCCCGCTCTACCGTCTCCGGCGATCCCACCACCGAGCACAGCAACGACTGGCTGGCCATCGCCTTTTCCGCCAGCGTCCAGAACGCCTCAATATCATCAATCGGCGCCGGTATTTGTCCCGGCGTCCCGCGTCGCAGCATCACAAACGCTTGCTGGTGCGAAGTGAACAGCCTCCGCGCCTCGGCGTCCGTATCCGCCGCCACCACATTCACGCCCAGCGCCGCATACGGCCGCTGCAATTGCCGCGACGCCCGAAATCCTTCCCGATACACGCGCAGCGCCTCTAGCAAATCCGTCGGCGCAAAGTGCGACGCAAACGCAAACGGCAATCCCATCTGCGCCGCCAGTTGCGCGCTAAACAAACTCGAACCGAGCAGCCAGATCGGCACGCGCAATCCCACCCCAGGAATCGCTCGCACTCGCTGTCCGCGTTCCGCTGGCTCAAGATAACCCTGCAGCTCCGTCACGGCTTCCGGAAAATCGTCCCCATTAGACTTATTTTCCCGCCGCAGTGCTCGCGCTGTCGCCATGTCCGTTCCCGGGGCCCGTCCCAATCCCAAATCTATCCGTCCCGGAAACAACGATTCGAGCGTCCCAAATTGTTCCGCAATCACCAGTGGCGAATGATTCGGCAGCATCACGCCGCCCGCGCCCACGCGGATCGTCTCTGTCCGCCCCGCAATGTACCCAATCACCACGGCCGTTGCCGCGCTCGCAATCCCCGGCATATTGTGATGTTCTGCCAGCCAATATCGCCGGTATCCCAGCCTCTCGGCATGCTGCGCCAACTGCAAGGAATTGCGCAGCGCATCTCCCGCCTTCGCTCCCTCCGCCACCGGAGCCAAATCCAAAACCGAAAATCGCATCACCCGGAATCTCCTCATCCGCCAACGCGCACGAGCACTTGCAGCTTCCGTTGCTCTGCTAACTCCCACAATTGGATGGCGCAACGCTGAAAATCGGCACATCGAGCAGCGCCCCTCGCCAGCTCTGCCGCTCCAAGCACCATCAACGCTTCCCAAAAAACTTCGCAAACCGCTCTCGACTCCCCTACCACTCGTGTTAAAGTTACGCAATGGCTAGCGACTACAACAAACAAGCGTGCGTCTGTGATCACGGCAAGTCCATCCACCACACCCGCAGCATGAACGGCAAGCTGCAAAGCCCCTGCAACTCTCCGGGTTGCAAATGCAAGGACTACAAACCGGCAAAAGGCTAGTTCCGCCGTTTCCGAATGGCCCGAGACACAGCCATCGCGCACTGGCGATGTCGCGCAACTCAATTTACCCTTGCGAATGGACTGGTCTTTAGCCGGCGCGTGATAGGCCGCGCGATAGCCGGGAATATGAACCCCACAAAACCTGCCGTGTCCCTATCTTGGCGAACCGCACTCCGCACTTCCGCTCAAATCTCTTTACTCTTCTGTCTCGCACAGCCTGCGCTTCTCGCGCAAACCGAGGAGCAACCTCAAGAACAGGTCACTCTTCACGTTGACGTCAACCTCGTTCTTGTCGACGCCACGGTAAAAAATAAATCCGGTCAAATCATCGCCGATCTGCACAAAGATGATTTCGAACTTCGCGAAGATGGCATCGCCCAAAAAATTGATATTTTCAGCCGCGACGAAATTCCTCTCAACGTCGCCTTAGTCCTCGACCTCAGCGACTCCATCGGTCCCTTCCTCGGTCCTCTCCGCGATGCCGCCGCGACCGCACTCGCCGCCCTCAAGCCCGAAGACGAGGTCGCCCTCTTCACCTTTTCCACCGAAGCGGAAATGCGTGTTCCCTTCACCAAAACTAAATCCGCCATCGCCCAGCAAATCAGCAACTTTCACGCCGGCGGCGCCACCAATATCAACGACGGCATCTTCGTCGCCGCCAAATATCTCTTAACCACCGCTCCCAAAGGCCGCCGCATCATCATCTTAATCAGCGACGACGTCGGCACGGACGCCGGCGGTCAAGGCACTCACGACATCGTCACCGAATCCATCGCCGCCGACGCCGTCCTCTACAACTTAAAAATCCCCGGCTACAATCCTCCCGCTACGCGCATCGCCGCCAGCCTGATTCCCGGCCTCGTTGACATTCGCAAAGTCATGGACCAAACCGGCGGCGAAATCTTCGACGTCCAGGACATCGCGCACCTCGACCCTGCCTTCCGCGCCCTCATCACCCGCATCAAAACCCGCTACACCCTCGGCTACTACACCCAAGCCACCGCCGCCCTCGGCAAACCTCACAAGCTCGACCTGCGCCTCGTCCCCTCCTTCGGGAAAAAAACCCGCGACTACTCCATCCTCGCCAAAAACAGCTTCTATGTTCACTAACTTCCGTCGAAATCCGCTAAGCCTCACTGTCTGGCGTTTCCCGCGGAAACTTCATCCCTTCTCGCTTCGACGTCCGCCACCTCTCTGCTAAAATCTCACTCCCATGTCCGCCGCAACATCATCGCGTTTCAAAGTTGACGACCACCACGAAGTCTCCGCCCTCCTTGAAATTCCTCCGAACCCGCGCCACCTTCTAGTCCTCGCCCACGGCGCAGGCGCCGGCATGCATCACCCCTTCATGGAAAATCTCGCCGCCGCATTAGGCGTCGAACACTTCGCCACCTTTCGCTACCAATTCCCCTACATGGAAGCTCGCCGCCGCATTCCCGATTCCCCCAAGCTACTCACCGCCACCGTAGCTGCCGCCGTTCGCGCCGCCGCCGCCGCTGCTCCCGGCTTGCCTCTCTTCGCCGGGGGCAAATCCATGGGCGGTCGCATGACCTCGCAAGCCGCCGCACAAGGCACTCTCGACGCCGTCAAAGGCCTAATCTTCTTCGGATTCCCTCTGCACCCTCCCAACCGCCCCGGCACACAGCGCGCCGATCACTTGTCTAAAGTCCCGCAACCCATGCTTTTCCTCCAAGGCACCCGCGACACTTTCGCCGACCTCGCTCTCCTCCGCCCCGCCCTGGCCACCCTCGCCTCCCGCGTTACCCTCGACCTCATCGACTCCGCCGACCACTCCTTCCACGCCCCCAAATGCGCAAACCTCACCGACTCCCAAATCCTCCACCACCTAGCCCGCACCACCTCCACCTGGGCCACCTCCATCGCCCGAACGGCAACTCCCTGACGTAGGATGTCTTGGTATGGTATGAGAGTCTCGAGAAGCAGGGCAACGAACCCCGCCACCCGCCTGATCGAGGAGCTGAAGGTGCAGGATTTAGTCGAATTCACGACGAGGTGCGGGTTGCTGGGGGCCGACGCTTCCGGCGGAAATCTGCGCTTCGAAATAGTTTTCGCCTTTGATGGGCTGGCCGGCGAGACGGCGGAGAAGCGCGAGTTGACCGATATGGGTGAGAGCATCGGCGACCGGGCCTTGGAGGAGTTGTGCCGGGGATTCGTGGAGCGGCTCGCATCCGGCGAGATAGTCGTCAAAGGACTTCAGCGCGGCGAAGAAACGGTTTACTTCGACGGGCCAATCTTGCGGGGTGGAATCGCGCCAGGCCTGCTGGCCGCTGGTGATCGAGAGCCCCCAATCGAAGAGGTCATTAACGTGGGCCAGGATTTTTACGGGAGTGCGCGGGTAATTGGGGATCAGCAGAGTACCGAACCCAGGCGGTGCGCCGCGCAACGCCTTTGCGCCGCGATAGGCGACCGTAGCCAGGGCGTGGCGGAGGAGGTTGCGCTCGGAATCGGGCGGGGTTTGCATGGCGGAACGCTACGTAGCAACCTCGCAAAATGAGGGAGAGTCGATCATCCTCGCGGCGGGTGCGACGGGCAAAGGATAAAAGAGCCCGCGAGAAACGGCAAGTAGAAATGTGCGCCGTCTTTAAGGCCTAGGTCCAGATTTAGAAAGGAAACCATGGCCGACGATCCTAGCGGTGGAGACCAGGTGAAGGACGCTCGAGACTATTCCCGCGTGGCTGCACCGTGGCACACCGTACTGGTGATCGCGATCGTAGCGGCGTGGGCCTGCCGAGGGGTTTTGCGAGCGGCGGAGTTGCGGTCGGTCGTAGGAGATCATCGTGTAGGATTTTACGCGCAGACCATCGCGGCGGAATGGATGCTGCTGGGGGTCGTGTTGTTGGGCGTGTGGTTGCACAAAGGGCGATTTTCGAGCGTTCTTGGCAAGCAGTGGAATTCCGTCGAAGAGGCCGGTCGAGACTTCGGAATTGGATTGTTGTTTTGGCTGGGATCGACCGTGGTGCTGGCGATGACCGCGTCTCTGTTACGTTCCACAGCAAAAAGCCGGGACGTGGAATTTTTGCTGCCGCACGGCGGCACGGAGAAATTGATCTGGATTGCCGTGTCTATTTCGGCAGGAATTTGCGAGGAGGCGGTGTTTCGCGGTTACCTGCAGCAGCAATTCTTGGCGCTAACGCGCAGTGCGCCAGCGGCAATTGCGCTTTCGGGGATCTTGTTTGGCTTGGCACACGCCTATCAGGGTTGGCGGGGCAGCGTGGTGATTGGAACGCTCGGCCTGATGCTCGGGATGCTCGCGCATTGGCGGGGAACGGTACGCACGGGAATGATTGCGCATGCGTGGCAAGACTCGGTGGCAGGATTGTTGGGCGGGCTCGTAAAACATTGAAGCTACCGCTCGCCTCCCATCGCATTGAGTTTGCTGGTGTACACGCGAACGTAGTCGACAAGCATCTGCTGCGGGAAAATGGTGTTGGCGTCCGGTGGACCAGGCCAATCGCCGCCGACGGCTAGATTGAGAATGATGAAAAATTTGTGGTCGAAGGGCCATGGCGCGTTGGCCGGCCACTGTTCGCGGGTGAAAGTGACGTAGTTGCTTTGGTCGATGAAAAAACGCAGGCGGCTCGGTTCCCATTCGAGCGCGTAAACATGGAAGTCGTCAGATAGTGCGGGATTTCCGGGAAGAGAAAATTTCAACGTCAGATCCGCGGTTTTGGCTTTCGTGGTCGGATCGCCCGCGCCATGCAGAGAGGCGTGAACGGCAGCCGGCTCCTTGCCAATATTTTCCATGATATCGATCTCGCCGCAGCGCGGCCAGCCGACGCTCGAGATATCGTCGCCGAGCATCCAGAAGGCCGGCCACATGCCCTCCCCTTTCGGAATCTTCATGCGCGCTTCAAAGCGGCCGTAGGCTTGGCTGAAGAAATTTTTTGTTTTGATGCGCGCGCTGGTGTACTGCCGACGCTCGCCATTGGCCCGGGGAGTGATTTCTTTTTGCGCGGTGATGACCAGATTGCCCGACTTGATTTGCGCATTTTGCGGATGGTCGGTGTAGAACTCGAGTTCGTGATTGCCCCAGCCTTCGCCGCCCAGGTCGTAGGTCCATTTGGCAGGATCGGGCGTCGTACCGTCCGGGGAATTGAATTCGTCGCTCCAAGCGAGAAGGTAGCCAGGCGGAACGGCGGCTTGTGGCGCTTCTTGCGCATGAAGCGCAAAACGATGGAAGCGCAGCGTCGGCGCGGAGAGCAAAGCAGTGACGAGCAAGAATTGCAGGAATTTAGACATGGTCAAGACGGACGACGTAAGAAGATTAGGCGAGCGCTCGAAAAAAGAAAAGCCTGTGGGAATTGCCTATGGGAATTGTTGGAGAGCCCGGGCCTGGGGTTCGGTAGTGAAAGGGGTTGCATCTTGAGGCTGGCACGCGGGGCCGGACGCCGCGAACGGTGCGAAACGAAAGGTCTCCGGTGGGCATCCATCTAGCGTGGCTTAAGAAACAGGGGAGGGGCGCACCATGTCCAAAGAAGCGGCAGCAGCGATTCTCGTACAGACCATGTTCACGACCGATATCTCGATGCAGCATCTGCTGATGAGTCACTCCAAGCTTGGCAACGCGGAGCCGGAGACCCTGGCAAAATTCATTGAGCCGTATTACGCCGCAATGCTGAAGGCGCTCGATAGCGAAGGAGGCGAATCGGAAAATCCGGAGGGCGCGGGCGGCACGGACGATTCAGGAGCAGCGCAAGTCAAGCGCGCAGCCGAGGGTGAAGCCAGACGCGGCGCGGGAAAGACTGGCGGCGACAAACGGGGTAGCAGCGCTGTGCGCGGCGATGCTGCGAAGAACGCCGGAGCTTGAAACGCGGGTCGTCTCGGGGAAAGAGCCGCTAGCGGCCTTGGCTCGGCTCGGCTACGGATTTAGGTTGGCCGATATTGAAGGCCCGCTTGAAAGAACCTTTTTCGCTGTCAATCTT
>Ga0182024_10002742_pt1 | contig 43255 bp, 36 predicted proteins | sample P32metaG_FD_120480 | JGI IMG/M metagenome (GOLD analysis project Ga0182024, IMG submission 120480) | Permafrost microbial communities from Stordalen Mire, Sweden - P3-2 metaG (Illumina Assembly) | ecosystem: Environmental > Terrestrial > Soil > Wetlands > Permafrost | place: Sweden: Stordalen... | reverse complement strand
CTCCTACATCGCCAGAAATAATAACGGACTTATTCCAACCCACGACGCCGCCGAATACGGGCCTTCCCCCTATGATACCAGCAATCCCCTTGCTATTCAGAACGGGGCGCTCTGGCCGTACGTCGGGGCATTGGGTGCTTACAAGTGCCCGGCAGATCCGCGAATTATTAATGGTTCGAATGCGGTGCGGGGTTTCGCTATGAACTCCTATATGAATGGCGAAAATTTCGGTCCGTCAACTACATTTGTCGGGTTCGGTGATTTGAACCCGCCCACTCTTGAATTCTACCTGAAGGAATCGCAGATGAAACGTCCGTCCGGGCTGTGGCTGATGATTGATGAAGACGGCCACGCCATTGATGATGGAATGTTCCTGGTGAACATGGGCAAGGGCGCCGACGCCGGGGCTCAAACCGTGGAAGCTCCAGCCCGCAGACACAGCAATGCTTTTTCCTGGAACTTTTGCGATGGGCACGCCGAGATCTACGCCCTAAAGACCCCGAACTTTATAAGTTGGTCGTATGTGCCTATCTCATTCACCGAAACCACCAGCACTGGAACAATAATTAATCCAGACTGGCAGACTCTAACCAACCATACCTCGGAACCGGTGGTTGGGGCGTTATAGGCGCCTCTGGGAACGGGGTTTTCCCGGGTTCCAGTTCGCCTCCCCTTTTAAGATGGCGCCGCCCGATCTTGATCTAATCTCCAGGAATGAGGGTTAAAAAAGCGGATCCTCGGGAAAACTTATTCACATGGACAGCCAATGTCCAACCCGCTGGTTTAGGATTTGTGGAAAACAGAATCCTATGACAAAAAAGGAACAATTTATGGCTTTCGTGCTAGTCGGAGCGACCGCCAGTGACATCCACTCCGAAACCAACGACGCTCAACTGATCCTGCACATGGCCAGTCAGATCCCCTGCGATGCCATCCCCGAAAACGTCATGAACGCCGCCAAGGTCTATCTGGCCTTCTGCAGCCACGACGGCAAACGCCCCCATCGCTGGATGCTTCAGAAAGACTGAGTTAAAGATTTCCCATTCGTAGCGGCTTTCGGTTGAAAGCCGGGTAAATGCGGCGGTTTGCCGAATTGCCGCTGCGTTTTTTTGCCTCTCGTCTTGTTCGCCTCACACAGAACCTTGCGTTGGTCGGTTTCATGGGCATCGGCAGCAGATAGCCGGGCAAAAAGAAGCGAAGACGACTTGCCACCGGACGGATTTTGTGTCATACTGAATAATTCGTTCCGACAAAAACAACCGATGAACAGACCTGTTAAAGTTGGTCCTTTTGCCATTGTTCGCCGCCCGGGGGCGGCCGGCATTTTTTAATTAAAAAACCATGAAAATTGTAAAATCGCTGCGGTCAGTCGGGATGGCTGGAGTCTCGGTGCTGGCTTTTATTTCGTTCGCCACGACAACCCGCGCCAACGTTTATGCGACCGACATTCAAATAAATGGCAGTTTATACGGCATTACCAACACTCCGACGCCGGCTAACCCAGCCACCATCACATACCGTCTCAATCAAGCCGCCACAGCGGGCGTCACGGTCGCCATCCTGCAAGGGAACACCCAGGTGGCCACGATTAACGGCGGCACGGCCATGGGCCTCAATACGGTCCTATGGGGCGGCACCAATGGCGCCGGAGCCGCCGTCAGCACCGGAGTTACTTATTCCATCAGCATTACGGCGAAGGCCAACGGCTTCTCCTTTTGGACGCAGATCAGCGTGGATGCGAATGCCGGCATGCCGGCTTATTACCCGCTGGGCATTGATGTTGATAAAAACACCAATAGCCCTTATTACGGACGCGTCATCATGGGCTGCGCACTCAACGGAGGATCAGCCTCTTCAGTCCCAGTGGCCGCGCAAAACGCCGGTTTGTACAAAATGAATGCCGACGGAAGCCAGGCTGACGAAGGCTGGTACGGCGACGCAGGATATACTACCGACGACGCTGGCGATACTTCCTCCGGAACAACCATGCCCACCACTTCCCCCCCCGGCTTCGATCCATTTATCATAAGAATCGGGGATGATGACAGGATTTACTGGTGTGATAATAGCGATCTGGGCGCGATCATCGCGTGTGATATGAAGGCTACAACCAATCAGATTGTGATCAATGAATCCGGTTATGCCAAGAATCCGGACTTTTCCGATCTGGACGGTGGCATTGAACAGTTTGACGTTACCGGCACCACCACGACCCACCCGGCGCTCTGGCTGTGTGATATGTACGACGATTATCCCAATTGGGGTATTTGGATGTACCACATGGCGGGCGGCGTGGCTGATCCCAACGACACCAAAGGGACGCAGGCTGTGCAAGCGGGATCGGCCTCGGACCTTTATGAAGGCTCTTCAGGCGGTTGTATGATCGATACCAACCTTGATATTTTTGTTTCACAAGATCCGCTCGGCAATGATGCGGTTTTAAGAACCATGGAGTACACCAATTGGAACCACGGCGTTCTTCCCCCCGAAGCCGGCGGTTCCGGGTATGCGTATGGCACGACAACCGGACAAGTGCATTGGGGCCTCGGAACCTCTGACAACACGTTTTGCGGGGTGAAGGATACGGTCATCAACTCTCGAACACATCCAACGATGGTGGCCCTGCCAATGATCCTGGATCATGAGGGGAACAACACTGCGTTTGGCATTCGTGTGCTTAACGCGACCAATGGGTCTGTTATTAGTGTAACCAACGGCGTCACAGTCCAAAGTCTGACCAATATGGATTATGCCAATCAATACACATCCGCGGCTTGGGACAATGTTGGCAATCTCTATGGCGCCTCTCCCACGACCAATCTTTGGCGGGTTTGGTCCCCGCCAGGAGGGAACACCAATACCACTGTGGCCGTGGCACAGGTGGTCATTCCCGTCCCGATCACCATTACCGGCATCACCGCCAGCCCGACTTCTCCCGGCTGCGCTACCGTGACCATCACTTTCACCGCGCCTGCGAATCTGGCCTCTTCGGCATTTCGCCTTCTAGGCTCGGCCACGGTCAACGGCACTTATACGACTGTCGGCAGCGTGACCTTCTCGGGCGGTTCGGGCACCTATCAAGCCACCTTCACGAATTGTTCGACCGAGTTCTATTTGATTGAAGAGCCCGGTCATCTCAATGTAGATTAAGGCGGCACAACTTCAGCCTTTAGCCCCTGGCCGTTAGCCGTTAGCCTTTAGTTTGTGCGCAGCATACAGAATCTTGCGTTGGTCGGCTTCATGGGCACCGGCAAATCTGCCGTTGGCCGCCTCGCCGCTGAGTCGTTGCAGTTCGCGTTTGTCGATACCGACGAGCTGATCGAAACTCAGTCCGGCTTGTCCGTCGAGGAAATCTTCAAAAAACAAGGCGAGGCTGCCTTTCGCCAATTGGAACGCGAAGCGGTCCTGAGTCTGGGCCAGCGGCAAAAGACGGTCATCGCCACCGGCGGCGGTCTTGTTGCCGATCCAACCAACCTGGCCAGTCTTAGGACCCACGCTCTTGTCGTGTGCCTGTGGGCCTCGCCCGAAATCATTTGGGAACGGGTGCGCGAGCAGACCCATCGTCCCCTACTGCAAACCGCTGATCCATTGGGCAAAATTCGCGAACTACTCGCTCAGCGCGATCCCCTCTACCGGCAAGCGGACGTGCTGATCCAGACCGGCTATCGCTCGGCCAAGGAGGTTGCCCAGCAGGTGTTGCTCCAATTCCAGCTCGCGCAACGATGAGGAAAACGGGATGATGGAGAACCGACGCACAGCCATTCAAGAACAGGCCCGCGCCTTGGGCTTTGATGATTGCCGGTTCACGACGGCCAGTCCCCCGGACCACGCCGCCGAATTTCAACGGTGGCTCGCCGCCGGCCGCCACGGCGAAATGGAGTACCTCCGGCGCAACGCCCACAAACGAATCGATCCCGATCAAGTGGTGCCCGGCGCCAGGACCATCGTCACGCTCGCTGTCAGTTATAACATGGATATGGAACAGGAAGCGCCCGCGCCGCAAACGGGCGCAACCGGCCAAGTCGCCCGTTGCGCCCGATTCTCCGATTATCACGGCGTCCTCAGCGAACCCCTCAAGACCCTGGCGCTGTTCATCGACAGGCTTGGCCCGGACGGAACCCGCTCGTTGTGGTATGTCGATACCGGACCGTTGCTTGAACGCGACCTGGCGCAACGCGCCGGAGTCGGTTTCGTTGGCAAGCACACCAGCCTCATCAGCCGCAAGTTCGGCAACTGGATTTTCCTGGCCGAGATCATCACCACGCTCGAGATCGAGCCGGATGCCCCGGAAAAAAATCGCTGCGGCTCCTGCCGCCGCTGCCTCGACGCCTGTCCCACCGGCGCCATCACCGCCCCATTCGAACTCGACGCGCGCCGTTGCATTTCCTACCTGACCATCGAGTTGAAGGGGGCAATCCCAGAGGAATTCCGCGCGGCCATCGGCACCCGGATTTACGGGTGCGATGATTGTCTGGCCGTTTGCCCCTGGAATCGATTTGCCAAAGACGGCGCGTTGATGCGGCCATATTACCGTGCCGATTTGGCCGCGCCGGATTTGATTGAACTGCTCTCCTTGGACGAACCTGCGTTCAAGAGGCGCTTTGCCGGCACCCCCATTTTGCGGGCGAAACGTCGGGGGTTTCTGCGCAACGTCTGCGTGGCCTTGGGGAACTGCGGCGATGCGAGTGCGCTACCCGCGCTGGCGCGGGCGGCGACGGATGCGGAACCGCTCATTGCCGAACACGCCCGATGGGCCATGGAAAGGCTAAAACAAGCGTAACGGCGGCTCGGCAGAGCGCCGCATTTACCGGCTTTCTTCCGAAAGCCGCTACGATTCTGGCGAACCGTTGGATTTTGCCTTGCAAAACAGGGCGACTTTGGCCTACGTTTGGACCAAGCGGGGGCGCGGTTAGCTCAGTGGTAGAGCATCACCTTGACACGGTGGGGGTCACAGGTTCAATCCCTGTATCGCGCACCATCTCACCATGGCCGTTTGACATAAGAGTAATAAACAATTAATATAAATTAAAGCTATGAAGAGGTTCATTCCCGCGACGCGCAACGTTATCCAGGCGTTTACGCTAATTGAAATGCTGGTCGTCATCGCCATCATTGGTATTTTGGCCGGCATGTTATTGCCCGCATTGAGCAAGGCGAAGGTCAATGCCCAGAAAAAAGTCTGCCAAAGTGAAGAGGTTACTCTGGTGGCCGCCATTAACCAATACTACGCCCAATACAGCCGCCTGCCAGCGTCCACCGCGGCCGTGAACGCCGCAGCCGGAGAAAGCACTACAACAGGAAATTCCAATGACTTTACCTTCGGAACGGCGTCCCAGTCGGCTCCGACAGGGGCCTCAAATATTGCGAACCTTCCTATGGTTGAGACACAAGGCGAAACGGGGGGAAAGTCGGGGAGCGCCTATCAGAACTATAATTCCGAAGTGATTGCGATCTTGCGAGACGACAACTTTTGGCCAGAGAGCAACAATGTTAGCAGTGCCTTGCATATTTATAATCCACAGCAGACGTCCTTCTTCTCCGCAAAACCCGCGATGGATACCAATTCCCCAGGTATTGGGCCGGACGACGTTTTTCGGGATCCTTGGGGTGATCCCTACATCATCACGTTGGATTTGAATTATGATGGCAAATGTTTTGACTATGCCTTGAACCAAATGTACCAAAACAACAACCCGACTCCGACTGGTCCTCTGCTGGTGCCCGGAGAAGCGATTGTTTGGTCTTTCGGACCTCTGAAAACGATTAACACCAGCCAGGGCCTTAGCACGCCCGGCACTCCTAATAAACAGACCCTCGTCACGTCATTCCAATAAGGCGGCCCGAATTTCCCTGTTTTCCTTGTTGCGCGCGAGGCGATTTCTGTGTCTCCTTGCGGGGCGATAATGGCCATTAAACTTTCAACTTTGTCTATCGGGCTGGGTCTTTTCATGGCCGCCGTCAATTTGTTTGGCTTGCTTAAGCCCTCGGAATTTAAAAACGCCGTTCGCAAGCTGCCGCGCTCGACGCCCCTCGGCTATCTTTTCATGCTCTCCGCCACGGTTTGGTTTATTTGGAATGTTAGCCACGAATCGCTCTCGGACTTCGAATCGCTCAAGCCGTTTCTTTTCATCCTTTTTGTTGGCGTTGGCGTGGGGTCCTGCTTCTATGTGCAGGATTTTCTGGCAGTGCGCGGGTTGGCGGTGTTGATGCTGCTGTTGGGCAAATTGATGGCCGATACCGAACGCTGGGCGAACAGCGACTGGCGGTTGGTCATCGCGGTATGGGCTTATCTGCTGGTGGTGGCCGGAATGTGGTTCACCGTTTCGCCCTGGCGCCTGCGCGATTTTTTTTACTGGGCCACCGCCAATGAACGGCGCATCCGGTTCGGCAGCGCGGTCCGTTTTGCCTTCGGCATGTTTGTTGCCTTCCTTGGCTTCAAGGTTTTCTGACCGCCGTTATTTGTCTTTCAGCGTGATTTCACCCTTCCAATCGACGGGCAAAGTCGCGGCGCGGAGTTCTTCAATTTGATCGAGGTAAAACTCCGACGGCCCGTCTTTGGGGCTGATTTCCAGCACGCGACGAAAAGCCGCTTCCGCCGCCTCGAAATTTTTTGCGGCCAGCACGGTCAGCGCCGCGGCGAAGCGTTCGCGCAATTCGCGGGATTCCGCCTCTTGTTCCACCCGCCCGCTCAGTTCATAAACGCCCGCCGCCTTTTCGAATCCCTTCAAACGAAACAAGCCAAGGTAACGGCTGATGATTTTTGGACCGGCGACTTTTTGGGTGTCCTCAGTAATGAGCACGCGGGTGCCCAGGTATTTATTCAGCCCCTCCATGCGCGAGGCGAGATTGATGTTTTCGCCGAGGGCGGTGTAATCGACCCGCGTCATGCTGCCGAAGTTGCCCACATTCGCCACGCCTGTGTGCAACCCGATGCGGGTGATCAGTTCCTGGCCGTTCATATATTGCGGGGGCTGGTCCCGCAGGAGCAGGGCGGCCTCGCAAGCGCGATAAGAATGGTCGTCCTGCGCTTCCGGCGCGTTCCAAAAGGCGAAGATGGCGTCTCCAATATACTTGACAACGGTGCCGTCGGTGGAAAAGATGCAATTTTGCACGGCGGTTTGAAAATATTCATTCATGGAGAGGGCCAGATGGTCCGAGTCCATGCCTTCGGAAATCGTGGTGAACGAGGCGATGTCGCTGAAGAGAATAGTCAACAATTGCTTTTTCGCGCCCGGTTTGAGGAGGGTGGGGTCCTTGGCAAATTGCTTGACCAATTTGGGGGAGAGGTAAAGAGCGAGGGATTGCTCGACCAGCTTTTTCTCAACGTAAAGCTGCACACTGTTGAAAGAAATCGACCAGATGAGCGCCAGGGGGATTTGGGTCAGCGCGACAATCGCCCAGGGAAACCAATAATGAAATTTGGCAAAGGCGACATAATCGGCCAATGCGATCAGGGCCATGCCGGCAATCGCCCAAAGGGTGGCCGCCAGCGGGCGCAACAAAGCCAGACCTGCTCCGAAAAGGACCCCCAGGAGAATGATGGCCCATTGCTCGGTTTGCCCCGACAATCGATTGAGCCAGTCGCCCCGCAACAAATTCAGAAAGGATGTGGCGTGGATCTCCGCCCCCGGCATGAATTTATTCTGATTGGCCAGGTTCGGAAATGGCGTCGGGTATTCGTCCTTACGCTGGTTAAAGGACTTTGTGAACACCCGTTCGCCGATAAAAACCACTTTGTTGCTGAAGAAACCGTCTGGAACAGTGGGATCCACTGTCAACGCCTGGAAAAAGCTAAGAAAAGGCAGGATTTTATCAGGACCGTAATAATTGATCCAGCGGGTATGAATCCATTGGTTTTCATCCTTCATAATCGGGGCGCCCAGGAAGGTCGCTGCCGCCCAACTGAGACTGTGATAGGGTTCGTCCTTGGAAAAAGGAATGTGCTGGCGGTTGATCAAGTCATCCTCGGCATACATTTCATCCGTGCCGACCCCGGCGGTGGCTGCTTCCAACGTGTCAAAAGGAGGAATATATTGGAAGCCGGGCTGGTTTTCGGGAGCCGGAACCTCGTCCGCCGCCAATATCACCCTGCCGTTTTTCTTGACGGCCTGGATTAGCGCCAAGTCGGCATTGGTGTCACTAAAGCACAACGCCAGTTTGTTCGTGTTGGGGTCGCTGAAAACAACATCAATGACAACAGCTTTGGCTTGTTCCTTCGTCATTCGATCGATGAGACGCGCGTAGAGGTGGCGATCGAGCGGAACGTTCATGGGTTGATTCAATGCGTCATAGCTGGCCTCGTCCAAATAAACCATCTCGACTCCGTTTGGAAAAATATAAGGGCGAATGCTGAATGGAAGGTCGTAGCTGAGGAAAACAAGCTTCACGCCGAGACTTGTATTCAACAGCAAAAGACCGACGGCCACCGCTAGGAACATGCCAACGAGCGGCCCCATCAATTTGGTTCTGAACTGGCGCGCGAGGGAAGCCCTGCTGGTGGCCGATTGGCTCATGGGCCTGTTTAGAAATTGAATTTAAGGCTGGTGAAAAATGTCCGCGAATGGTCCTGTTCCAAAAAGTAGGTCACCGGATCGATGCCGTAATCCTGGTTGAACAGATTGGCGATGCCAAGCGCCACCTCGACGTGGCGACGCGGAAAGCGGTAGCCCGCGGTAATGTTGCATTGCCAGAAATTCGCGCCCGGCTCCGAGACGGCGCCCGTGTTTAACGCATTGTGCTGCACCCACCAATTGCCCTCAATCTCGCTGAAAAAGCCGCAAGGCAGGGAGTAATTGGCGAACAGGCTGAGTTCGTTTAACGTCGAATTCTCGTGACCGTTGAAAGCACTCGGATTCAGCGTTCCTGCCGGAGTATTGACAATTGAAGAGAGGTCAATCGCGCACAAACTGTAACGCGCCCCGACGGACACAGTCTTGCCGATCAACTGGCTGACGCTGGCAAACACATCTTTCTCCTGGAAATATTGCGTCTGGTTCAAATCCGTGATTGCCAGGAAGCCGGGCGCAGTGGTCCAGGCTGGGGCAAGCTGATTACCCGTGGAAGTCAGGCTTTGCGCCTCAAGGTCGAGGTACGTGCCGGTGGGGAACTTGTGATCGACCCCCAAGCCGTAGGTTTCAAACAGCAGGGCCGGCGGAGTGCCGGCGCCGACCGATTGGGGGATGAGACTCCGAAATTGTTGATTGAATCCCGCCACTTCGCTCGGCTCGATTAGCGTGCTGGAGTCATTGATCAGTCCGCCCATGGAGCGCGTATAATCCGCGCGGACCCGTGTGTTATCCGGCAGGGCCCAATCCAGACCAAGCTTGGGAGAGAATCGTCCCTTTTCCGTTTCCTGACTTGACAGCGGTGCCGAGTCGAGGTCGAGCGGGTAATGCTCCCAATCGTAACTGACGCCCCCCGTGAGCTTTAGCCCATCGGTCAATTTCAACTCGTAATAGGAATAGGCGCTGACCCGTTCAAAGTCGCTATTCATATTCGGCAGGAAGGCAACCGGCAATGATCCGCTGAGCAGGCTGGCCAGCGGCAGGCTCATCGTGTCGGCCGTTTGCATGCTCTCATTTTGATAACGCGCGCCGACGATCACGCTCTGCATGTCGTTTTGGAAAATGTGCTGGAGTTCGAACGAATTTAATTCCGTCGTCCTTTCCAGCGCATTGTTGGCGCTTTGCGTGGTGGCGAAAGGAACCAAACCGGGCGGGGTTATGTCCAGGTAATCGGCAAAATAATACGGATACGCGTCGCTCGCGGAATAATGGTCTTGCATCCCTCGATATAGAAGGAGGGTTTGATTCCCGGTGCCCCAGTCATGACGCAACCCAGCCAGAATATTCGGGTCCTGAATTTCCACCGCATGAAAACTCGGATCGTAAAATCCGATGGTGTTATAGTAATAATTCTGCGATACATCCCCCGCGTCCACTTCGGTGCGTTCCACCTCGAGGAACATCGTGTCTTTGGGCGTGAGTTCGTATTTGAGTTTCACCGAGAAATCCGAGTTGTCGATGCCGTTGTTGGCCCGCCAGCCGGGGTCGGTGTAATAATACGAGTCCAACGAATAGGCCATGGGGCCGAAGGTGCCAAATTGCGAAGCGTTCTCCAGCCACGCGCCGCGGCTGAAGAATTCCGTTTGCGAGCTGATGCCCAGCCCGTCGGCAGCGAACATTTTCGAGTATTCCTGCTGCGAAATATTTTGAGAAAGCACCCCCGCTCCCACCGGGGCCAGAAGATTGGCCACCAGTAACTCATCCTCCCACGGTGTCTGGTAGCGCAAGTCCTCCTTTTTCGGGTCCTGCAGCGCGTCATAGGTTTCAGAGAGGAACAAATGCGGGGAATAATTGGCGTAATCGTCGTTCAAAGCCTTGGTCGCCTCGCGCACAGCCACGTCGCTGAATCCGGCATCTTCATAAATCAAGGCCAGATTGGCGCGGCGCACGGCTTGGTCCTGGTCCAGCGAAAATTTGGATCGAAACACGGCGCGGTTCCCGTTCAAGTCTTCGGAATGTTCCAAGTCGCGGATCGCCTGGTTGATGCAATTAAGCTGGTCGTTCAACAAGGCGGCGTAGAGCCACGCCGTCGGGTCGTTCGGGTCCAACCGCATCGCCCGGTGCAATTCATTGGTGGCCAGATGCGTGTTCCACGTATATTGCAGGGGCCGATCCAGACTCCATGCCTTGCCCAGGTAGCTGCGCAGAAAAGCGCGGTTCGGTTCCAAAGCGGCGGCGGTTTCCAAATCTTGCCGCCCTTCGTTCACATCCCCCTGGCGGATGCGCACCAAGCCGCGTCCCAGCCAGCCGTTGGCAAACGCCCCGTCCGCCGCGATGGCTTCGTCAAAATAGAGGCCCGCCGCGGCAATCTTGTTTTGCGCGCTGAGAGCGAAACCTTTCAAGGCCAGCGCCTCGGCATTTCGCGGCGCAAGGGCAACGCTCTTATTCAGCGCCTCCAGGGCCGGCACAGTCTGTCCAAAACTAAACTCCATTTCCGCCAGCCGTTCCTGGGCGAATCCAAATCCAGGCGAGGTGGCGACTGCTCTCTTTGCCATGTTCCTAGCCGCAGGCAGGTCGTGGCGGGCTTGGGCTTGATAAGAGCCGGCCATCCACTCGGTGGCGAGCGTGCGGGGCGCGCTACGCGTCCAAGGCTGGAATTTGACCGCTGCAATCATTTCTTGCAACGCCACGGCCAAGGCCGCCGCGCGTGGTTCGTGGCTGGCGGCCTGCAACAACTGTTGCGCCTCATCTACCTCCCCGACCGCGAGAAGCAAAGCGGCGCGATAAACCCGCTCGGATTCCAACGCAGGGACGCGGTTTGCGGGATAATTAGCCAGGGCCTGCAACAAATCCCCGCTGCGATAAGCATTCAGTGACGCCCCCAGCACGTTTTTGGTGTCCGCGCTCAACTCCAGTTCGTCCGTATCCAACACAGCCGGATAATAAAGAGTCCATTGGATAATGTTGACGGCATCGATGAGCGCTGATTTTTTGGGAGCCTGGCCGGGATCGATCACGGCCATCTCGTCGCTTTGGATTTGTAGCGAGCCCTGCTGGTTGGTCAGGCCGACCTGCCCGTCGAGCAGGGCCAATTCTGTCCGTCCGTTGGCGTCCACCGCCAAATTAAATTCCGTTCCACGAATGGCTCCCGAGGCCGAGGGAATGCGAAACTGGGTTTCCGACGGCTTGTCGCGATTGAAAAAATAGGCCGCGCCGGATTGCAAATCGAGGACGGCCCGGTGTCCCGGCTGTTCTGGCGGCTGGATTTCCAGCGTGGTCAACTGGTAGACGCGCAGTACGCTCAAATTGGAAAGCCGCAACGTCGCCCGGCTGCTTTTCCCAGTGCGAAGACGGTCGCCAGTGTTCAATATCTGATTGGTGCGCCCGGCGGTCCAGACAGTCGTGCCACGTTGCTCCACCTCGACTTTTCCAGAGACGGTCAATAGAACCGCGTCGGGGGCGCTGGTCGCCGCCTGGCCATGAACGAGAACGCCGCTTGACAACCAAGCCAAAACAACGAGCCAACCAGCCGCATATTTGTACGAACGATTTGTCAGTGTCATCGGGTTTTAATCGAATCCGTGCCCAGAGTCTATGCATTTGTTTGACATATGCAAGCACAGGATGCGTTTGACTGGACGGGCGCAAACTTGTGCCGCCGCGGCTTTGGCTTGCGTTTGCAGCGCGTTTTGGGTTTACTAGGGGCTGACAGCGCGGACAACTTTGATGAAGGCTTTCGAGTATCTCAATCGCAAGTCGCACACGACTTTGGTCGTGTTGGGGCTGATCATGACGATTTATATCGGCGTGCTCGATTACGTCACCGGTCCGATGGTCGCGCTGATGGTTTTCTACCTCATCCCCATTATTTTCGTCGCCTGGTTCGTCGGGCGCAAGGCCGGTGTGTTTATTGCGGTGGTGGCCACCCTGATCTGGTACGGCGTCAAAGTGATGGATCCAGGTTCCATTATCCAACATTGGCTATTGATATGGAACACCATTCAGCGGCTGGGCCTCTTTGCCAGCCTGGGTCTTTTGACCTCGGAGCTGGTGGAACGCAAGCGCGTGGAACAAGCCTTGCGCCAGGCCCAGGAAGACTTGGAAACTCGCGTGCGCGAACGCACCCACGAACTGGCCCAGGCCAATCAAGCTTTGCAAGCCGAGGTCGCCGAGCGCACCCAGGCTGAAAAAAAACTTACCGTGCTGAACGAAACCCTGGAGGAGCGCGTCGCCGAACGCAGCGCCGCAGCCGAACAACGCGCCCGGGAACTGGCTCGTTCCGAAACCGCCTTGCGCCACCAAACCAGCATCCTGCAATCCATTTTGAACAGCATGGGAGACGGTGTCATTGTGGCCGACGCCTCGGCCAATATCCTTCTTTCCAATCCTGCCGCAGACAGGCTTATTCGCGCCGGATTGGGCACAGGCGATATTGGAGAAAAGGACGACCACTATCAACCCTACCTGCCACAAACTCTCACCGCCCGCGGCGGCAGCGAGCATCCGTTGCTTCGCGCCATTCGCGGCGAAATTATCGATGGCGCCGAAGTCTTTTTGCGCCCGTCCAACTCTGCGGATGGAGGACTCTGGCTGACCGCCACCGGCCGGCCGCTCATCGATGAACAAGGCCGTATTCAGGGCGGCGTGGTGGTCTATACCGATATCAGCTCGCGCAAACTCATGGAGAAACAAGTTGCTGAAATCAGCGATCGCGAGCAACGGCGCATCGGCCAGGATTTGCACGACAGCTTGTGCCAGCACATGGTCAGCATTGGTTTCGCCGCCGAGCTGTTGCGTGACAAACTCGCCCGGCAGGACTTGATTGAAGCCACCCAGGCAGAGACCATTGCGGAAATGATCAACGAAGGCGTTTCACAAGCCAGAAACCTGGCGCGCGGCCTTTATCCCGTGCGCCTGGAAGTGGACGGCCTCGCCTCGGCTTTGGAAGAACTGGCCGCCAACGCCCAGGCGCGCAACAACATTGCCTGCCACTTTGCCTGCGATGAACAGGTTTTTATCCATGACGAAGTCGCCGGCAACAACCTCTATCGCATTGCCCAGGAAGCTGTCAATAATGCCGTCAAACACGGACACGGCAAAAACATTTCCATCGGTTTGGGCGCGGTCGAGGACGAAGTGACGCTCACCATCAAAGACGACGGGGTTGGTTTTCCGGATACCCTCGATTCCAACAGCGGCATGGGTCTCCATATCATGAATTACCGGGCCAAAATGATCGGCGCCTTCCTCGACATCCGGCGCGGCGCGGGCGGCGGCACGATTGTCATCTGTTCCTTCCATAACGAAACTATCCAAAAAAATGAGCAGCTCCTCGCGAACAAAACCTGAGAAAACCGAAACCCAAACCAGGACCAAAGTGTTCCTGGTGGACGATCATCCCCTGGTGCGCGAGTGGCTGACGCAATTGATCCAGCGCGAGAGCGACCTCACCATTTGCGGCGAGGCCGAGGACACCCAGGAGGCGCTGCAAAAGATTGGCGACACCAAGCCGGACATCGTCATCGCCGATATTTCCCTCAAGACCACCCACGGCCTGGAATTGGTCAAGGACCTGCAAGTTCGTTATCCATCGCTGCCCGTGCTCATTCTTTCCATGCACGACGAATCCCTTTATGCGGAGCGGGTCTTGCGCGCCGGGGCGAAAGGCTACATCACCAAACAGGAAGCCACCAAAAAAATCCTCCTCGCCGTCCGCCGCGTCCTCGCCGGGGAGATTTACATCAGCGAAAAAATGTCGTCCCGCATGGTCCACAAAATGGTCCTGGGCCGGGCCGCGGAGCAAAAATCTCCCATCGAACGCCTGACCGACCGCGAACTGGAAGTTTTTCAATTGATCGGCTGCGGTCAGGGCACCCGCCGCATCGCCGCCGAACTTCATCTGGGCATCAAAACCGTCGAATCCTACCGGGCGCGCATCAAGGAAAAATTAAAATTGGAAGACGGCACGCAGTTATTGCAGCAAGCCATCCAATGGGTCCATAGTTTGAAGGACCGTTGACCAGCCCCTTCCTAAAATACAGCCGTTTTCAGCGAGGATCGTTGTAAGACTATTTTAATGAATATCGGCAAAATGGGTCATGCCTTTTTCCATATTGAGCTGTGGCGTTTTCGTTTCGTGCGCGACATGCTGGCAAAAAACTGCCAAGCAAGAAATAGATGGCGATGATAATTGTTGATCAGTAACAATTATAAGCTTTTGTATATAAACAGTTTAATATTATACTACTAATACATACATAATTAGTTGTAAATTAGTATTTATATGTAATACTAAATCTGTGTTTGTTAGTAGATTGCTGACATTTAAATTGGTATGAGAATTCCACAAAAACCTCCGAATTTCGAGAAGTTGATCGCGGGTCTTCAGAACTCTGCCAAGCTCGGCAAGATTATGTCGCTCTCACACACGGAGCGGATGTCGCGGTACTACATGCCTTGGGATAAATTGCGACGGTATCCACCGCCAGAAGGTCATACGCGCGAAGAGTGGTGGCTGGCGTTGAAGATGTCGCGGTTAGGTCTCTTGAAACCAATTCCGCTAAATGACAAGGAAGGCATGCCTTTTCAGTTTTGTGCGCCTGATCTGGTGCAGGAGGAGTTGCACGAGATTGACGTGGGCGCTGGCGGCTCGATCGGTGTGCCGGAACCTATCACCAATCCACAGACGCGAGACTACTACCTGATCCGATCCCTGATGGAAGAAGCCATCACCTCAAGTCAACTGGAAGGGGCCACCACGACACGGGAAGTTGCCAAGGAGATGATCCGCACCGGACGGGCGCCGAGAGATACGAGCGAACAAATGATTCTAAACAACTACATGACGATGCGACGGATCACAGCGCTAAAAAAGGAAGCGCTGTCGCCGCAGATGGTATTTGATATTCATCACCTCGTCACGAGCGGGACTCTGGATGATCCGACAGCAGCGGGCCGTTTTCGCAGCGTGGATGAAGCGCGAGTGGTGGGCGATGATTCCGGCGAGGTCTATCATGAACCGCCGTTGGCGGGAGAGTTGGAGTCACGGCTTGCCGCGATGTGTGACTTTGGCAATGGCAAGACTCCGGATTTCTTTATCCATCCCGCGATCCGGGCCATCATTCTGCATTTCTGGCTCGCTTATGACCACCCGTTCGTGGACGGCAACGGGAGAACGGCGAGGGCCCTTTTTTACTGGGCAATGTTGCACAACGGCTACTGGTTGTTTGAATTCATCTCAATTTCCAACATTCTGCGAAAAGCTCCTGTCAAGTATGCTCGTTCGTTTCTTTACACCGAAACGGATGACAACGATTTGACGCACTTTATCGTGGCTCAGACCAAAGTCATCCATCGCGCTATCGACGAACTGCACGCCTACATCGATCGTAAAACAACCGAAGTGCGGGAATTGGAATCGCATCTGCGAGCGCTGGCTTTGTTCAACCACCGCCAGGTGGAATTGATCCGTCATGCGCTCAAGCATCCCAATCAACCCTACACGATAGCCGCCCACCAGGAGGGCCACAACGTGGTTTATCAGACGGCCCGGACTGACCTTTTGGACTTGAATCGACGCGGCGTTTTGGCCAAAAAAAAACGGGGCAAACGAATGGTTTTTGTCTCACCTCCTGATCTGGCGGAACGGTTGCGCAAACTGGAGAGCCGCGCGCACAGTTAATCGAATCCCTTGTTCTGCCCTTTCACGCAAACAACCCGGCGGCGTTATCCGCCATCGGAAGAAAACGGCCGCCGGAATACATTTCTTCGACTTGACTTCCGTTCCAGCGCCGCAGCCGGTAGACTTGGGCAAACATAAAGCCCGCCGCTGGCTTGCCCTGGCCGCCCACCAGTTCGCTGCCCCGCCGCACATTGTCCTGCATCCAGGCTGGCAGCAGCAGATGGTACGGGTTACGCTGCACTTCCCCGACATGAAACGACGTCGCCGCCACAAGTTCCGCCACGTCTTCGGCGGTGTACTCGACCAGCAAATTCGGCGCCTGCATTTGCCCCCAAAATTCCGTCTCCACCAGACAACACTTCAAATCAGGCAGCGCCTTCAAGGCGTCCATGACCAGAAAATGCACCCCGATATGCGTGCTGTTCCAGTCCAGCTCGTGCGGAAAAAAGATGACGCGTGGCCGGTGCTCTTTCAAAATTCGCACTGCCGCATCAACTTTTTTCGACCATGCGGCCGGGTCCTTTGCGCGACTCGCGGGGGTCACGTCATCCAAACCGTTCGGGGCCAATTGCGTGAAACCGAACCCAAGATACCCGCAGGCGTCCTTCAATTCCTTGAGCCGTCCGGCTTTGCGGTCCGGCAACCGGCCCAGGGTGACCGAGGCATTGATTACATTCCACTTTCCCTCGCGCAACAGGCGCAGGCCCAAGCCCCCTTGAATCGTCTCATCATCCGGATGCGGGGCGAAAAAAACTGCCTTGGGCGCATCCGGCGCAATCTTGGGTCGGGGGACCGGGGGAAAACCGCCCAGCGGAAGGGACCGCCCCTCCGCCACCAGCCGCGCGAAACCAGAAACCAGATAAGTGTAAGGATTCATTTCAGGGAAAAAGCTAAAGGCTGAAAGCTAAAGGCTAAAGGAAAAATTTTCCGTCGTAGCGGCTTTCGGCAGAAAGCCGGTAAATGCGGCGATCTTCCGAGTGCCGCTACGCTTCATTTATCGCTGGCAGGCTCGCTGCCGCAATCGCCTGCCCGTGCCGCTTCTCCTTCTCGTCCGGCATGTCAAATGTAATTTTTTGCGCGAGATCGGGGAACTCGCGTTGCAACACCTCCCAGGCGCGGCGCACGATGACTTCGCCGCCCCGGCCGGTGGTGACCCGCCCCAGCAGCAGCACGTGCTTGAAATTATAAAAATCCGCGTAATGCGCGACACCGTATCCCAGGAAAACGCCAATCGTGTCATAAATTTTTTCGGCGCGCGCATCGCCCTGTTCCATCAACTGCTGCACTCGTTTTAGTTTTTCCGGCAGTGGCTCGTCCGCCGGCGCCTCAATGCCTGCCCGCGCCATCAACCGCCCGACACATTGCTGCGAAAAATATTGCACGCCGCACCCGCGGTCCCCCGACCATTCGTCCACCGGGGCCGATGGGTTATAATCAATCGGCGCAAACGCCAGCTCATTGAGCCACGAGGTGATATTGCCATCCGGCGTGACAAATCCGGCCGCCTGGCTCGAGCCCATGGCGATACCCAGCACGGCGTTATCACCCAGCGCCATCGATCCTGCCAGGGCGGTTACCTCCCCGTCATTGACGACCGCAAACGGAATGCCGCCCCAGGCCGCCTGCACCTCCAGAAAAAGGTCCGTGACCCGCCCGGCAAAACCCGGCGCTGGCACGCCGCGAAAAAGCGACGCCACCCGGACGCGATTATTGACATAAACCCCGGCGGAACTCCCGCCAATGGCATCGACCCGCGGCAAATGCCGGGCCGCTTTTTTGAGCGAATCCATGATCTGGTCGAAATGCCACTGCGGATCGGATTGCGGCACCGGGTTCCATACCGTTTCCTCGCTGAACACGACCTGTCCGTTCATGACCGCGGCCGATTTGCGGTCGCTGGCCCCCAGATCGAAACCGATGCGGCAGCCATCGAGATGACGGCCGAGCGGGGTTGTGTTGGCGCGGGCGGCGGGAATGTCCTGGGTCACGACAACCTCGAACGGTCGCCCGTAAATCCGTTCCCCCATGATGTTCGCGTCGAATTTGCCCGTCGCCGTTTCCAGAAAATGTTTTTGCAACTGGCGGCCCAGCGCCGCCGGCCCGTCGAAATAAACGCGAAATCCCCCGCGCGACCAGAGCAGGAATTTCAACAAACGTTCCAGATAAAAAAAGTTGGTGGCAGATTCCGCGGCGTCCTCCGGAAAAATCTGCGCGTCAAAGTGAAAAACGGAACCGTCCGCCTGTTCCAGCGCCAGGCGTACCGCAACGGGATGGCGCGTGGCCGCCACTTGCGCGGCAAAAACGCGCCGGGCCAGCGCGGCCGGACGAAAGGCGGCATCCAGGGGCGGCTTGACCCTGGGTGGCTGCTGCATGAGCGCGTCGTCTGTCATCGGCCGAATCTCTCTCGCATCATTGAGCCAATTTTCCCGAAAAAGGCAAGCAAGGTCGGGCCGTTTGACAAACAGCGATAAATGCCTTACATAGAAGCAATGGTAAAGACTCGTATATCCAGTAAAGGGCAAACGACAATTCCTTCGGCATTGCGAAAGCAATGGAACGTATCGCAAATTTGGTGGGAAATGAATTCCGATGGAACGGCGCGTGTTTCACCCACCCCGGATATTATGTCGCTGCTGGGCAGCGCCGCCGATGGTAAGCCGCGTGATCCGCATGAAAAGAACAAGGCGCGCCAAGCCATGGGCCGCAAGGCGGCTCAAACAGGACGGCTGAAATGAGCCGGCGCATCCATCTGGACGCCAACGTCATTCTCCGTTTTTTGCGCAACGACGATCCGAAGCAATCTCCGGCCGCTGCCAGACTGTTTCAAAAAGCGGCTCGCGGAAGTGAAATGCTTTTTATTTCGACCATTACGATTAGCGAAGTCTTTTATGCGTTCGTATCCTCTTACAAGCTATCACGTTCCGATGCGGCCCGGAAAATTCTCCCGTTTGTTCGCACCGGCGTTTTTGACTGTGAGCAGGAGGAGTGCGTCATCGCAGCCTTGCGGGGCGTGATTTCGGAAAATGTCGATTTTGGCGACGCTTATTTGGCAGCAAAGGCTTCCCGTGACAAGGCTCTCGTTGCGTCCTTCGACGGCGACCTGCGCAAGTTCAAGGACATTCAACTCTATGATCTGGAGAGCGAAAATTAGCCACATCGGCGGCAGTCATTACTTGGCGGCCTGGTTGACCTTGGCGGCGAAGACAAAGTCGCTTTCCGTCAGGCCATCGATCTTGTGGGTCCAGAGAGTCAGCTTGACCTTGCCCCAGGCCAGATAAATATCGGGATGATGGTTTTGTTGTTCGGCTAATTCCCCCACTTTGTTCGTAAAATCCAGCGCCTTGCGAAAGTTCTCGAATTTGAATTCCCGTTCCAGGTGATGTTCATTGACGACGCGCCAGCCATCGCCCAATTGTTGGGCCAGGCGGGCCAGGTCATTTCCCTTGAGAGGCGGTACTCCGCCCTTGCACGGCACACAATCCTTTTGCGCGAGTTCACTCATAATTGCCAATTACTACCAGCCAAGCCCCGCAAACGCCAGTCTGCGAAATGGCGCCTGCCATAGGCCCGCTAATTTTATCTGAAGAACAATTTGTAATTTGACATAAACAGAATTACGTGTATTTTAGTTACCATGCAATATGCGCAGGAATGAAGAAGTTATAAAAATCAAGTGCGGAAACAGACTTCACGCGGATCCCAGTCAAAGCGGGGCCCGACAGTCAAACCATGATAAACTTAGTTAAAATCGGTGGGGTGAGGCGGAATTGCTTGTTGCAGAACGACTTCGGCAGCGTCTTCCGGTTTTTTTGGCCCGGCCCAGTCAGGCTCAGTCAAAGTGAATCCGACCAGTTTGCAACAGAAACCCGGCTTTCTTTGCGCCGGGGTTGCGCCAATCAAGTGGCCGGAATTCCTCCATTTTATGCTGCGTTAATCTTTAAATTTGAATTCGTTTCCATTATTCTTTCCAGAAATGTCTGAGCCTCTCCAATTTTCCGATGGCGGACCTTCTTTTGAAGGTCTGAGCTTTCTGACGGTTAAAAGCGCCGCGCTGGGCGGGCGGGCGGACATCACTTTGTTTGTCTCGGCCCGGGCGAGGGCGTTGCGGGATGTTCCACTCGTCATTCTGTTGCATGGCGCTCATGGCAGTCATTGGAATTGGTCCATCACGGGCGGGGCGCATCGTACCGCGCAACGGCTCATCCGCCAGGGCCGGATTCCGCCGATCGTCCTGGCCATGCCTTCCGATGGATTGTGGGGGGATGGCAGCGGCTACTTGCCCCATGCCAGCCAGGATTTTGAGAAATGGATCGTGAAGGATGTTCCCCTCGCGGCGCGCGCGGCGGCGGCTTGTCTTTCTGTCAATTCACCGGTATTTCTATGCGGGTTGAGCATGGGCGGCTTCGGCGCATTGCGCATCGGGGCCAAATATCCCGCTGGTTATCGCGGCCTTTCCGCCCATTCCTCGATCACTCATTTCGAACAGATGAAAATGTACATCGCGGAAGACGCCAGCCGCTTCGGCGCGCGTCCGGAAGATTATAGCGTTTTGGAAACGATGTTGCGTCATCGCGACATCCTGCCGCCGATTCGCTTCGATTGCGGCGTCGGTGATGCCTTATTGGAATACAACCGCCAATTGCATCAGGACTTGGACGCGCACGGCATCGCGCATCGGTACGAGGAATTTTCCGGAGGGCATGACTGGAATTATTGGACGGCGCACGTGGAGGATTCGTTGCGCTTTTTTGGTGAAACATTGGCTGCGTCAAATCGATTATGAAAATCACAGACATCAAGGCAACCACCGTGACCGTTCCGCTGGACGCGCCTTTGCGCCATGCCAACGGATGCCACTGGGGGCGGTTTGTTCGCACCGTGATTGAAGTGGAAACCGATGAGGGCATTACCGGTCTGGGTGAAATGGGGGGCGGCGGTGAATCGGCCGAGGCGGCCTTTTGCGCGCTCAAATCCTATCTCGTGGGCCACGACCCGGCGCGCCTCGAGGAGATGCGTTTTCGCCTCAGCAATCCAACCGCTTCCCTCTACAACAACCGCACGCAATTGGTCGCGGCGTTGGAATTCGCCTGCCTGGACATCCTCGGCCAGAAATGGGGCGTGCCGGTCTATGACATTTTGGGCGGCAAACTGCAGGACCGCGTGCCCTTTGCGTCGTATCTGTTCTTCAGCTACGCGAACCCCAAAACCTCGCACGGCGAAGTGCGCACCGTGGAGCAATTGCTCTCCTCTGCCGCGGAACTCAAAAAACGCCACGGATTCACAACACATAAATTAAAGGGCGGCGTTTTTCCGCCGGAATACGAATTGGAATGTTACCGCGCGCTGGCCACCACGCTCAAAGGCGACCGTTTTCGGTTCGACCCCAATGGCGCCTTTACCACCGAACAGGCCATGCGTTTTGGCCAGTCGATTTTTGATTTGAACAATGATTACCTCGAAGACCCGGTTTATGGAATGAACGGAATGCGGCGGACGCGGCAAATGATCCGCGTGCCGCTGGCGACGAACACGGTGGTGGTGAATTTCGAGCAACTGGCGGCCAACGTGCTATCCACGGCCGTGGATGTAATTCTTCTTGACACAACTTTTTGGGGCGGCATCCGGCCCTGCCTCAAGGCGGCGGGCGTTTGCGAGACGTTCCAGTTCGGGGTGGCGGTGCATTCCTCCGGCGAGTTAGGCATTCAACTGGCCACCATGCTTCATCTGGGGGCGGTCCTGCCCAACCTGACCTTCGCGGCGGACGCTCATTATCATCATTTACTGGATGACATCATCGAGGGAGGCAAGATGCGCTACGAAAACGGGGCCATCCGCGTGCCGACCGATCCGGGCCTGGGCGTTCGCCTGGACCGCGCCAAACTGGCCGAGTATGCTGAACTTTATAAACGACTGGGCGGCTATCCCTACGATCAGGACCCCTTGCGCCCCGGCTGGTTCCCCACCATTCCCAACAACCGCTGGGCCGATCCGGCGGACCGACGCACGCCAAAAATTCCGTGCTAGACGCCATCATGTTGTGCGCAGGTTAGATTATGAGCGCGAAGAACCCCGAGAAATTGTCCTGGCTGTCCTTTCGCTGGCCGCGGATTGGCTTTCTCATGGCGTTGGGTTTGGTTCTGGCCGTGGGCGCGGGGGTATTGCTTGACCGCGGTTTGTTGTTGAATGGCATTCCTTCCGACGCGGCCGGCGACTTTCGTTTAATGGCGCAGGCGTGGAACCTGATTGACCATTATTATGTTGACCGCGCTGCCGTCCGGCATACCGCCATGACTTACGCCGCGATCAGCGCCATGACGGATTCCCTGGGCGACACCAATCATAGCACTTTCCTGAGCCGGGCCCAAGTCAAAAGAGCGGGTTGGGCCGTGCAAGGCACTTTGGTCGGCATCGGCATTGAGATCCAGACCAAGGACCATCAAGCCGTGGTCGTGACGCCGATTGACGGTTCTCCCGCGCAACAAGCCGGGGTGCGGCCGGGCGATGTCATCCTGCAAGTCAATGGGCGCCCAGTCAACGGATTATCGCTTGGCCAGGTTTCCTCGCGGATTGCCGGGGAAGCCGGCCAGCCGGTCGTATTGACGGTGGCCAACCCGCAGGACAGGCGTAAACGGGACATCAACATCGCGCGGGCCTCGATCAAGCTCAACAACGTCAGTTGGCAGCGCCTGCCCGGCACCGACATCGCGCATGTGCGCATCGCCATGTTCAGCGACGGCGAGGCCGGGGACCTGCGCAAGGCGCTGCTGAACATCCAGCAGCAGGGCATGCGTGGACTTATACTTGACCTTCGCAACAATCCCGGCGGGGCGCTGGATGAAGCCATTGGCACGGCCAGCCAGTTCCTGGCTTCCGGCAACGTTCTCTGGGAAAAAGACGCTGCCGAGAAACTCACTCCCGTCCCCGTCCAGTCCGGCGGGGCCGCGCCCAATCTGCCCATGGTCGTTCTGATCAACGGCGGTTCGGCCAGTGATTCTGAAATTGTGGCTGGCGCGCTGCACGACGCGCAACGGGCGGTCTTAATCGGCGAATCGACATTTGGCACGGGCACGGTGTTGAGCGAATTTCCGCTGGCCGACGGTTCAGCGTTGCTGCTGGCAGTGGAAGAATGGCTCACGCCCAACAAACGTTCTTTCTGGCACAAAGGCATTGAACCTGACATTCGGGTGGCCCTGCCGCCGGATGGGATGATCCTGCGGCCGACGACGGAACGGGAATTGAGCGAGGAGGAAATCCGCGCTTCAGGAGACACCCAACTCTTGCGCGCCATCGCCGTGCTCACCAAACAAGAAGCAAAAAAATGATCCAACGCTGCCAGACGGCGCATCAGGGCAGAATGTGCGTCGAAGCGACCCGCTTGCAAGTCGGCTTGGTGGCGATGTCCCGAACGTTATAGCTGGTGGTAAAGGTAGGCTTTTTCTGCGAGTCAGCGGGGCAGATGGGGAGTTCGCCCGCCGAGCCGCGACCGAGATAAGGCTGCAGGTCCGCGGCTGTCGGCGAAGAGCTGTCCATTCCATGCTGCTCCAGCGCCCACTGTTGCTTGGCCGCGTCAATCAAGCGCAGATTGTTGATGCAGGCATTCTGCTGCGAGCTGGTGCGAGCCCGCACGAAGTTGGGAAGCGCGATGGCAGCCAACAGCCCGATAATCATGACAACAATCATGATTTCCAGGAGGGTGAAACCTGCCTTGCAGTTGACCCTATTTTTTTTCAGACTTTTCCTTTCGACCTGCAGAGTCAGTCTGTCAATACATCGGCTGGCCTGGGTTGAAACTTTAGAGGAAAAAAGACGCTTCGGGTTTGCCGCCTTACCAATTTGTAATGTTCGGGAAAGATTGTGGTTATGGCGGCATGTCATTTTGATCGCAGTGAAAGTGCAATCGAACTTGAACTGAACAACGAAAAAATTATTTATGAAACATATCCCGGAAAAAATAGCCGCTGTCATTGTGAGCGGCGCCCTCCTGGCCGGTGGCATTGCCGTGGTTAACACGGTGCACGCCAGCGAGCCATCTTCTTCGAAGGCCAAATCCATCAGCCTTATCGTCGACGACCGTCCATTGCCGACTGATTTGAAACTGAACAGCAGCATGGCGCCCATTGTGAAAAAAGTCGCGCCCAGCGTCGTCAAAATAGAAATTAAAATCAAGGAGGCCCCGCAAAACCAGTTGCAGGGGTTGCCGGATGATCCCTTCTTTCGCCAATTCTTCGGCGGCCGCCGACAGTTGAATGCTCCGCCGCAAGTCGAACATGGAGTCGGGTCAGGCGTGATCGTCACCAAGGACGGTTACATCCTGACCAATAATCATGTGGTGGATGACGCTTCCGAAGTGAAGGTCACATTATTGGACGGGCGTGTTTTCACCGCGAAGGTCATCGGCAAAGATCCAAAGTCGGATGTCGCCGTGGTGAAGATTGAGGCGCGGGACCTGCCGGCAATCACATTTGCTGATAGCGATAAATGCGAGGTGGGAGACCTGGTTCTGGCCGTCGGCAATCCTTTTGGCATCGATCAATCGGTGACGCGGGGCATTGTCAGCGCCAAGGATCGGCAGGCCATGGACCTGGCTTACCAGGACTTCATCCAGACCGATGCCGCAATTAATCCCGGCAATTCGGGCGGCGCGTTGGTAGATGCCGACGGGCGCTTGATCGGGATCAACACCGCCATCTACAGCCGCAGCGGTGGCAATCAAGGGGTTGGTTTTGCCATACCGACGGACCTGGCCAAGGGCGTGATGGAAAGCTTGATTAAGTACGGCAAAGTCACTCGCGGTTATTTGGGCGTAACACTCCAGCCCATGACTCCCTTGCTTGCCAAAAAGTTTGATCTCAAGAATGACAGCGGCGCTTTGGTGAGTGACGTGGCGCCCTCCGGCCCCGCCGACAAGAGTGGGGTGAAGAGCGGCGACGTCATCGAGAAGTTCAACGGCGCACTCGTACCGGACAGCCGGCACCTCCAAATGGACGTTGCCCAATTGGCTCCAGGCGACACCGTGCCGGTGGAAGTTTTGCGGGATGGTTCCACCAAAACGCTGAAAGTGAAAATCGGCAACTGGCCCGGTTCGGAGCAGGTAGCCAACAATAACGGCAGCGATTCCGGCAAGGCGGACACACTGCAAGGCGTGGCCGTGACAGACCTGGATTCGCAGGGCCGCCAGCAATACAACATTCCTGAGCAAGTCAAACAAGGCGCGGTCGTGACGCAGGTGGATCCCGATTCCGCCGCCGCTGAAGCCGGACTCAAACCCGGCGACGTGATCCTGGAAATTAACCGTCATGAGGTGGCGAGCGCCGATGACGCGGTCAAACTTACCGAACACGCCAAGGAGCGTACCACTCTGCTGCACGTTTGGAGCGGCAACGGCAGCCACTACCTGGTGGTCGATGAGAGCAACAAGGCAGGTTAATCCTGTCAGCCGCACGAAACTCTCCCGCACCCGCGCCAACGGATGCGGGAGAGGCTTTTTTTGCCAATGAAAATGGCGCGCGCGTCGCCCATTTACTTGCCAGCGCCACTGAAGTACAATGAAAAGCGAGATGCGCATTCTGGTGGTTGAGGATGACAATAAGATTGCTTCCTTTGTGGTGAAGGGGCTGAAGCAGGCCGGTTTTGCCGTCGATCGCTGCGCCGATGGCGAGGAGGCCATGGCCTTCGCCGCGACCACCGCCTACGACGCCGCCATCGTCGATATCATGCTTCCCAAACTGGACGGCCTCAGCCTCGTGCAACGTTTGCGCAGCCGGAAGGTTCGCACCCCGGTCATTTTTCTCAGCGCCAAGGCCTCGGTGGACGATCGCGTCAAGGGATTGCAAGCCGGTGGGGACGATTATCTGACCAAGCCGTTCGCCTTTTCCGAACTGATCGCCCGTTTGCAGGCGCTGATTCGCCGCGCCACCCAAACGGTCGAACCGAGCCGCTTGAGCGCGGGCGACCTTTCCCTGGATTTGTTGACTCGCGAAGTCGCGCGCGGGGCGGAAAAAATCGAACTGCAAGCCCGCGAATTCGCGCTCCTTGAATATCTTATGCGCCACGCCGGCCGGACCGTCACCAAGACGATGATCCTCGAACACATTTTCGATTACAGCTTTGATCCGCAAACCAACGTGGTCGATGTGCTGGTCCACCGGCTGCGGGCCAAAATCGACCCGGAGAAAACCCGCCTGCAAACCATTCGCGGAGTTGGCTATGTCCTCAAAGCCGCTTAGCCTTTTGAGCCGTTTCGCGTTTCGCATCAGCCTGTGGTATGGGCTGATTTTCGCCATCGGCTCCGCCGCATTGCTCGTGCTGGTTTATAATTTGGTGGCGCTCGAATTTCGCGGCGAAGACCAGGAAATCATCCTGTCCAAATTGAAGGAATACGCCGCGGTCTATCAGGCGGGCGGGGCCAACGCGCTGGCCGCGACCGCGTTGCAGGAGAACGATCCGGCGGACGAGAAATCATTTTACGTCAACTTGATCACGCACCGCGTGTCCAGGCAAATCATCCTGCCCGATGAATGGCACGGGTTCCGGTGGCAGGACGTCGTGGAATCGCAGCAGTATGAGGTGAATCGCATCCCGAAAAACGCGCAGAAGGATTACGCCTTTGCCGAGGCGAAATGGCCTGATGGCACCAAGCTGATGGTGGGCCGCTCCACCAACAACCGCGATTTGCTGTGGGAGCCGGTGCGCCGGACGGTCATTCCGATCATTGTCGCCGTGGCTTTGCTCGGCTTCGTTCTGGGCGGTCTCTTTGCCCATCGCGCCCTCCTGCCGGTGCGGCAAATGGTGGCGACGGCCCAGGACATTTTGCGCACCGGCAATCTTGACGCGCGCGTTCCGACCCGCCCCGAGCGGGATGAACTGGACGAAATGGTGCGGTTGCTCAACGCCTTGCTTGACAAGAACCAGGCCCTCATCCGCGCCATGCGCGAATCGATGGACAACGTGGCCCACGATTTGCGCACGCCGTTGACGAGTCTCCGCGCCTCCGCTGAACTGGCCTTGCGCCAGCCGGACCCCGCCGCCGCGCGCGAGGCGCTGGCCGATTGCGTGGAAGAATCCGAGCGCGTCCTGAGCATGCTCAAAACCCTGATGGACATTGCCGAAGCCGAGGCCGGCACCATGCGCCTGGCCCGGCAGCCGTTTGACCTGTGCCGCCTCATCCGCGAGGTGGCGGACATGTACCAATATGTCGCCGAAGAAAAAAAAATACGGGTCGGCGCCGAATTGCCGGAAAGCTGCGAAGCCTCCGTGGACCCGGATCGGATGCGCCAGGCGTTTGGTAATCTGCTTGACAATGCCCTTAAGTACACCGACGAGGGTGGCACGGTCACCATCTCGGCCAGTCGCGTGAACGGCCAGGCCACAGTGCGATTCCGGGACACGGGCATGGGAATTCCGGAGGCCGAGCAGGGCAAAATCTGGGACCGGCTTTACCGGGGTGACAAGAGCCGTTCGCAACGCGGGTTGGGCCTTGGTTTGAGCATGGTGCGGGCCGTGGTCCAGGCGCACAACGGCACGGTCACCGTCACGAGCAAGCCGGGCGAAGGCGCGGAATTCGATATCGTCCTGCCCGCCGCTTGATTCAGTAATCGTAAAGTCCGCTGTCGTGGCTGTAGCCGCCGGATGAGCCGGAGCCGCCTTCCTCGCCGCCCATGAAGTCCCCCAGAACGTCGCCCATGTCGGCTTCGATTTTCTCCGGGTCCTCGCCCGCTTCCAATCGTTTGATGGCGGCGTCGAATTCCTTGGGCACGCTGCCGGCGGGCATGATGTCCTTCATTTTTTTCATCATGTGCGCCATGTGCTTGGGATTATTTTCGTCCATGTGTTCCATGTCGCGTTCCATCTCGGCCATGGCCCGCATCATGCGCGGATCGTCCATGTCGGGCGTGGGCCCCTGGCCCGGCTCGCCATCGGGTGCGGCGGACGGTTCCTGCGCGCCCCGCGGCATGGCGAAGGAAGTGACCTGTTTGGTCATCTTGCGATTGCCGCATTTTGGGCAGGCGGGCGGACGGCCCGAACGCGGACTCTTGGCCAGAAAATTGAAAATCTTCCGGCACTTGGAACAGGCAAATTCGTAAATCGGCATAAGACGTTACGCATAAAATGCAGGCGGACCAACCGGTCGTCAAGCGGCTGGTGAATATCGGGAATGTAAGAAGAAGGCATCGAATTTCAGGTTCGTCTTTCCTAATTCTTATTTCCTACTTCTTAATACCAAATAAATCCTCCAACTCTGCTGGAGAGACTCCCGGAGTTTGACAGCTCCGGGAGCCATTAGGGACTCTCCTGTTCGTGAACCGCTCAAAGTTTACGAAAGGAGAGAACAATGCAGATATATGAAACACTGAAACACACGACGTGGGAATGCAAATATCATATCGTGTTCATACCGAAGTGCCGGAAGAAAGTGTTGTATGGGCAGATCCGGCGGGGGGTTGGGGGTGGTCTTTCGCGACCTGGCCCGGCAAAAGGAAAGCGAGATTTTTGGGGCTAAACACGATAAATCCGCTCCGCGTTTTTATGGAATAGTTGCGCCCGCTGCGATTCCGTCGCTGAACTGAATAAATTCTCCGTCGCTTCAACCCATTGTTTCAGGCTCGCGGTCAGATTGCAGATCGGCCAGTCGCCGCCCCAGACAACGCGATTCCAGCCAAAGCTTTCGACGGCCCACTCCACCCAAGGACGCAAATCTTCCGGCGTCCATTTTTGCGCGTCCGCATAGGCGATTAGCCCGCTAATTTTACAGACGACATTGGGCAGCGTAGCCAGTTCCTTGAGTTGCGAACGCCATGGATCAGAGCCCCGGCCTTTCACATCCGGGACGCCGCAATGGTCCAAAATGAATTGCACTTGGGGACATTTTTTAACGAGCGTGGCCGCCAGTGGCAGTTGCCGCGCGAGCACGCAAATGTCGAATGTGAGCTGGTGTGGCGCAAGGCGGCGGATATTTTCGACGAACAAAGCGCTCTGTGAAACTTCGTCCGGCACGACGTGCAGCACCCGGCGAAGGCCGCGCAGCTTGGGCAGGTTCAACAACTCGTCCAAGTGGCCGGGAAACTCTTTCTGCTCGGGACGCCCTCCGGCAACGATGCCTGCCATCAACGGGTTTTTTTCAGCGAGCGACTGAACGTGCCGCGCTTCCGCCAGGGCGTTTGGTTCATCCACATCACATTCAACAAAAATCGTGTTTTCGATGCCCGTGCCTTTTGCGGCGGCAAGATAATCGTCCAATGGAAAACTGCGGTTCAGCGCCGAGATGCCCGCGCGCCATGAATACGGAAACTGCCGCAAATCCCACAGATGTTGATGTGTGTCGATCAATTTCATGGCGTCGTTGGGCGGTCGGAATTCGGGCCACATCCGACCCTCAATTCAAATCCAGCCCCCCGTTTACAGTGATGGACCGGCCTTTTTTGATCTTGAAGACAACCGTTTTGCCGCCGTAATTGACGGAGCAGGGTTCGCCCAAATCCGAATGGATGGTGGCTGAGGTCAGCTTTCCATCCTGCCATTGAATGTCCACTTGAAATCCCGCGCGCGCCCGCAGACCGGTAACTTCTCCGTTTTTCCAGGCGTCCGGCAGGGCAGGCAACAAATGGACGATGCCCTCCTGGCTTTGCAGCAGCATCTCGGCAATGACAGATGTCACGCCGAAGTTGCCGTCAATCTGAAACGGCGGGCAGGCGTCAAACAGGTTCGAATAAACGCCGCCGCCATTGTCGTAGCGGATTTCATGAGTTGATACCGGGCTTAATGCCCGTTTCACGATCAGCCAGGCGTGATTGCCGTCGCCCAACCGCGCCCACAACACCGCCCGGTAGGCGTAGCTCCAGCCCAAGCCATCGTCGCCGCGAGCTTCGAGGGTTTTGCGGGTGGCATTTGCCAGTTCGGGCGTGCCGGCGGGCGTGATTTCGTCGCCGGGATACAAGCCCCACAAGTGTGAGATGTGGCGATGGTGTGGCTCAGGCTCCGCATATTCTTCAGGCCACTCCATGACCCGCCCGTCTGAGCCGATTCGTGTCGGGGAAAGGCGCGCGCGTTTGGCAACGAGCTTATTCCGGAAATCTTCGTCGACGCCCAGAATCTTGGACGATTCAATGCACGCACCGAAAAGGTATCGCAACATCTGGTCGTGAACGGTTGTGCCCAGGGAAATCGCAGACTGGCGCCCGTCCGCCATTTGAAAATGATTTTCCGGCGAGTTCGCGGGTGCGATGACAAGATAATGATTTTTGGGTTCCTCAATGAGCAGGTCGGCGTAAAATTGCGCCGAACCTTTCATGATGGGATACGCCCACTCGAGAAATTTCCGATCGCGGGTGAACAGGTAATGATCCCACAAATGCTGACAAAGCCACGCTGAACCGCCCGTCGTAGCGCCCCACGATGCCGATTCGCCCGGCGAAGTGAATCCCCACGGATTGGTGATGACGTGTGCCACCCAGCCGCGAGCGTTGTAATAGGCTTTGGCCGTCTTTGCGCCCGGTTCCTGTAATGAAGCGGTCAACGCGAAGAGCGGCTGGGTCAGATCGGAAAGATTGCAGACTTCTGCCGGCCAGTAATTCATCTCGACGTTCACATCCAAATGCCAGTCACCCGTCCACGGGGTGTGGATTTCGTCTGCCCAGATCCCTTGCAAATTCGGCGGCAACCCGCCAGGCCGCGATGATGATATCAAAAGATACCGGCCGAAGTTGAAATACAAGACGGGCAAAGCCAGGTCATCGGCGCCATCCTTGAAAGCCTTGATGCGTTGCGGCGTCGGTTTGCCTGCGGCAACGGGATCAAACGGGCCGATCTGAAGCGAAACGCGCCGGAAATATTGTTGATAGTCCGCAATGTGCGCCTTGCGCAACGATTTGTAGGGGTTGTCGGCGGCTTTTTCCAAATCATTCAACGTGGCCGTCACGGGATCGCTCAGTTGCCGGCCGGCAAAACCATGGTAATCCGTCGCCGCTGCGATAAATAACACAACCTCGTCCGCCTTGCGCACATTAAGAGTATTGCCCTGCACCGAAACAGTGCCGCCTTTGTTCATCACGCGGATGCGGGCCGCATAGCGCACCCCTTTGCCACCCACGCCATTGTCGAGCTGGCCGGTCATCAGCAGGCCAGTTTTCCCATCACCGACAGTTTCGAACCGTTCCGGCCGGTCCATTTTTGCGGTGAAGGAAATTTGGCCGGGTTTATCCGCTGTCAAGCGCAACACCATTACTTCGGCTGGTTTGCTGACGAACATTTCGCGCTGGAATTCCACCCCCCCGCGGCTGAACTGTACGTGAGTCAGGGCGTCGTTCAGATCCAATTCCCGGCGGTAGTGGGTAACCGGCGCATGGATGTCTTCGGACAAGAATGACAGATGCAAATTGCCCAACACCTGATAACAGCCGTATTGACCGTTGCCCGAGCCATCGCTCGAGCCCGGGCCTTTGCAGGTAAAGTTGGCGTTCACCAGGGCTTCGGCCTCGGGATTTTTGCCCTCCAGTAACAATCTCCGAATTTCCGGCAACGCTTTATAGGCATCTTCCCGATCGGCATCTTGTCGTGAGCCCGACCAGACCGAACTTTCGTTCAGCACAATGCGCTCCTCATCCACCCCGCCGAACATCATGGCGCCCAACCGGCCATTTCCCATCGGCGAAGACTCCGTGTAATCATTGGCCGGCGTATCGAACCAGATCGTCGTTTCTGGTGAAGTGGATGTGGGTTCCGCTGCCGGTGTTGGCTGGCTGATCAATACAAAGGCAGTCAGCACACGGAACACAATACCGGTTAGTGAAGTGGTGTCCATACTTTGATTGGTCATCATAGTGTTGTCCCTGTCATTTGTTCAACCGCAGGATGAATCCGCCATGTGGTGGCAGCGTATCTTGCCATCGAGTGGCAGTCGCGAGCGGAGCAACGGAAACTTGCATGGCAGCATCCGCGCCTTCATCGATCAAGAGGCGTTTTGGAAATGCATCAAAAGCGCATAAATCCAGATTCACCGGCAGCGGCTTGTCTGTGCCGTTGATGCCCGCAACGAACCAGCTTTGGCCTGAACGCCGCGCAAAAACCGCGGCCAGCCCCGGCTCGCCCATCAAACAACGCGTTTCGTCCCAACGCGCCGGGGCATCGCGGAAAATCTGCAGAGCTTCCTGCGGCAGCGAGCCAAAAAATTCCGGCTTGTCGGCATAATGAATGATGCCTGATGTGAAGATAATCCCGGTAGCCAGTTGAAACGCGGCCGAGGTCGTGTTGGCATACTTCTTCGGCGAACACGCGACAGGTGTGACATCCATTGGACCGACGGCATTGCGGGTGAAAGGCAGCACGGTGTCCAATTCCGCCGCCTTTTCCGTATAACGTGACTCATAAAAATAGGATTCGCTGCCCAAGACGGCTTCGCAGGTCAAAAAGTTCGGCCACGTTCGCTGCCAGCCGCGAGGGATGGTGCAACCGTGCAAATTCACGACCATTTTGCGGGAGGCGGCATCCTTCATCAACGCCTGCTGCGCAGCCATGGCTTCCTGCCGGTCCGAACACCAGAAATCCACCTTCACGCCGCGAACGCCGGCAGCAGCCATCTCATCCAATTTGCGCTTTCGTTCTTTTGCGTCGTAAAATCCGCCCGCATGAAACCAAGCCAGCGGCATAACGCCTTCGGCCAGGGCGTGGCTGGCAATGGGCTTTATTCCAAGCTTCCACCAACCGGCATCAAACAAGGTGTATTCCCATCCCATCTTGGCGGCAAAGTCCGTAAATTCGTTGAAGCGGTCAACGCTGGGCGTTTCCTCAGGGTAAGACCACCAGGCCCAGGAAGCCCGGCCAGGATGAATCCAGCGGGTCTCGGCAATGCGCGACGGTGGCGCCAAATCCGTGACGAGAGTTTCCAGGGCGATTTCACCCGCCGACCGGCCCATCACAATCACCCGCCACGGCATGGTCCAAGGCAGAGTATAACGCGGTTCGGGGCTGAATTTGTTGGTGTAACCATGCGAGGTTTCATCAGCCATCGGAAAAGCGATTCGATACAGTCCACCGGAGCAGTCCGGATTGAGATGACACGCGCAATAGGAAGCGTCGGTCCCCGATTCCGTCAATAATACCCAAGTGTCCGCCTCGGGAACATGGAAAAGCGCGGGAAACGCCCAGCCTCGCGCTTTGGCGCGTGAATCCGGCGGCGGATCGCCCGGCGAAACCGGAAAATAAAAATCTTCGTAAGCCGGCGTGTAAAGACCGGCGGCGTGATACGGCTGCAACCAGCCTTGCGCGCCAGCCGGAATCGTGAAACCGGTCAATTCCGATTCGACGATACGAACATGGCTTGAGTGTTGTGGAAAACGATAACGGAAAGCGACGCCTTCATCGCTGGCGGCGAGGTCAATTTCCAGTGCCATATCGTTCGTATTGCGGAACACCAGACTGCGGTGGTTCAAAATGTGGTCAACCTGCGGTTGAGGGCCGGCAAATAATTTGTACTTTTCGCGGTGCCTCTCGACTTTACCCGCATGATCAAATTTAAGAGATTGTTCAAAATCCTGATCGTCGCGGTGCAATCCCAGTGGTGATCCGGAGATTACAATCTTTCCGGCGTGTGCCGCCTGGTAACTCAAGCTTCCGTTGTCGTCGAGCGCAACGGAAATGCTGCACCCGTTATCCGGTGAAGTGAGGGACCATGAATCGGCGCCGGCGGGCATGGCTGCGACGAGAGGCAGAAGCCAGAGCCGGAGATTTGTTAATTTCAAAATCATTTGTTCAGGCCGCTTTGTACCACAAGAAGTTCAATAACCGAAGCTTCGATTGCCTTCTTGCAGGAAGGCACAATACCAGCGGCTGGCCCGCGGTGGTTGAAGGCCGGAGACAGCGTGACGATTGAGATCGAGAAAATCGGCGCGCTGCAGAATCCAGTCGCCAACGAGCCCTGATTCAGGGGCTCAGCATTTTTTCGATGTGCGCGGCGATCTGTTTGGCTTGGAGAGAAATGCCCTGCTCGTTGAAATGAACATTGTCGCTGTGATATTCGGAGTGACCTTTGACGAGCGAGTTAAGGTCGTCCACATCGATGCCTTTTGGTTTGATACATTCGAGAGCGATGGCATTTCTTTGGGCGATGCGTTTGTCTGACGATTTGGTTTCATCAATAGAGGGTGACACTTTCAACGTGGTGGTGGTAGCCCAGATGAGTTTGGCGTTGGGTGCGTGAGCTTTGATGGCTGCCAGAAATCGAGGGAAAGCATCACCATATTCCTTTTCACTGTGCTGCCACCCGTGCATGCCATTGTTGAAATGGATGACGTCAAACCGCGTGTTGTCCAGCACGAGGGCAATTTCCTGAAGCAAAACGGGGTCGGAAATAAAACGTGAAGTAGCAAGGCGGGCCACACAGGCCTTTCCCGCCAGACGCTTTTCAACTTCCGGATAGTAGGCGCGGGTGATCGAATCGCCGATTAGGAGAACGCGAGGTAGATTGGTTTCATTGGCGTGGGAGATCCAGATGTCACACCATTCGGTGGATTCTCTCGCCGCGGGAGGAACACCGCCTGGTTGCGCTCCAACCCGTGAAGTGACGCTCGCGACCAGCATGATTGGCAGAATTAATTTAATGAGATCCATAGTCCTGAACGAATTCCATCAGTTCTTTTTCGTTGAGGTCCGAGACTGCCCAAAAAGTCGTACCTGCGTCACACCAATGGATTATATTGTAGCCTTGGATGGGGGTTAACGAGGCGGGTTGTGAATCCTTTTCCCTCGCCGGCCAAATGAAAAGATTGATGACATGTTTATGGCGCTGAAAGATAAGCGCAGCCACGCCGCGTCCGCCGATATAATCAAGTCTGCCGCCTATGAGCGGGAACTCCTGCGCCGCCAAATTCTTTACCGGTGGTGAGAAGTCGAGTTTGCCATTAAACCAAGGCTTGACAGTGTGTTGGTCCGTTGACACAACATCCATGACATGATTAGCCATAAGCGAACGGATATGGCTGGAAACTATCTCCTGCGCGAGCGGTTGCTCTGATGAAGGACGAGTCAACGTCACCGCCAATAGCAACGCCAGGCAGGCGGCGGCTCCGGACATCACGGCGGTCAGCCAATTCCAAGCGTGCCGTAGCGGGACCGCTTCTGCCGGAAAAGGCAACTCCGATTTGATGCGCCGCCGCAATTCATCCGGGGCGGTAAAGTAAAGCGCATCCTGCTTCAGCGTCTTTTGCAAGCGTTGCAGATTGCGCCATGCGGACGCGCACGCGGAGCAACTCTGAAGGTGCTTCTCCAACTCCAAAACTGCCGCGGCTTCCAATTCACCGTCGGCATATGGATCAATGAGCGGTTTGGCTTGCTGACAGTTCATCGTTGGTCTCCGGGATTGAATTCGGCGGCAAGGCGCTTCTGCAACAGCTTGCGTGCGCGGGCCAGGCGCGACATGACCGTGCCGATGGGCACATCGGACAGATCGGCAATTTCCTTGTAACTGAATCCTTCCATCTCGCGTAAAACAACAATTTCCCGAAACTCGACCGGCAATTCAGCAATGGCGCGGCGCACGGCGTCAGCGTCGGCAAACGGCGGGCTGGGCGCTTCCAAGTTTGCCGAAATATCTTCGATGTCCAAAGTTTCATCATCAATTTCAACCGTTTTTTCCGGTGGGCGATTCTTGCGCAGCCAGGTATAGAAAGTATTCCGCACGATGGTGAGGAACCACGCCCGCGCATTTTCGCCGCGAAAATTTCCAAAGAACTTGAACGCGCGCAAACTCGCCTCCTGCGCCACATCTTGCGCGTCGTGGTCGTTGCCGGCCAGCCAGCGGGCGAGGTTGTAGGCCGCGTCCAAATGCGGCAGCACCTTTTGCTCATATAATATCAATCGTTCGCGTTCGTCCACCGGCACTATTTTTCGCCCATGCCGTCATATAGCAAGACCGTTCTCTGTGGCTTTTTATTCCGCAAAATATTTTTCATTCTCCGGGAATAATTGTCACATGGGCGAGGTCTGGATTGTTGTCAGATGAAAAAGAACATCCAGTGCGTGTCCTGGGTTTCGCGGAAATTCATTCCGAAAATATCTTTTTCATTGCCGGGAATAAAACCTGGTCACGCGCAGTCTGGAGAGTTGAATAAGTTGAACTATTATGAAAAACGAAAACAAAAAACAAAATGTAAAAATCAAGGAAGTTCGCTTTTTGGAGGCGGGTTCCGACCACATCGACCACAATTCCGAAAACGACGGCGTTGACCGCCGTGGCTTTCTCAAGTGCATGGCCTGGGCGGGCACGGGAATGCTGTGGACCGTCAGCGGCGGCGTGCTTGGCTCCAAAATGCTAAGCCCGGTCAGCGCGGGCGCGGCGGAGACTCCCATGGGAGACTTCAACTTCGTGCAAATCAGTGACAGCCACATCGGCTTCAACAAGCCGGCCAACACCGATGTTGCCGGCACCCTCAAGCAGGCCATCGCCAAAATCAACGCCTTGCCCGTCGCGCCGGATTTTATTTTGCACACGGGCGACTTGTCACATCTTTCGGAGGCGGAGGAATTCGACACATTGGATCAAATGCTGAAAACCACCAAGGCGGGACAGATTTTTTATGTGCCCGGTGAGCACGATGTGATCAGTGACAACGGCAAGGAGTTTCGCGCCCGTTACGGCAAAGGCACCAAGGGCAATGGCTGGTTCAGCTTTGACCAGCGCGGCGTTCACTTCATCGGCCTGGTCAATGTCATGAATATAGCCGAAGGCGGGCTAGGCATTTTGGGCGAAGACCAACTCGCCTGGCTGAAAGACGATGTAAGCGGCCTTTCCAACAGCACGCCGATTGTGGTGTTTGCACATGTGCCGCTTTGGTCTATTTATCCACAATGGGGTTGGGGCACCCGGGATGCCGAGCGCGCCCTGGGTTGTTTGAAACGCTTCGGTTCAGTCACGGTGCTCAACGGCCACATTCACCAGACGTTCAAAAAGGTCGAAGGCAACATCACCTTCCACACCGCCACATCCACCGCATTTCCACAGCCGAAGCCCGGAGCCGCGCCCAAGGCCGGCCCGATGAAGGTCGCGCCGGAAATTCTTCCCACCGTCTTGGGGATAACCAAGGTGAATTACGTCGAGAGCGCCCACAGTCTTGCCATCGTGGACGCAAAGCTCGGTTGAAATCCATCCCAGGCTGCTTATGAACCAAACTTTCTGGGCGCGAATGCACGGTGGGGCGACGCATTTCCCCTTCGCCTTGCTGCTGGTCTCGGTTGCTTTCGACCATGCCGGATTCTGGTGGCGCAATGAACTCCGCCGCCGTGAATTCCACGCCGTCGGATTCTATTCCTTGCTCATTGCCGCCGTCGCATCACCGGCTGCCGTGCTATCCGGGCTGGCTTTGAGCAAGGGGAAGCTCTTGGGCACGGGCGCGCTAGCCATGCATCATTATTTTGTGTGGCCGGCGTTTGGCCTCATGATTGGCCTGGCCGTCTGGCGGTTCTTGATGCGTGAACGCGAGCTGCGCGGCGTGGGTGTCCGTTATCTCATGCTGGCCACCCTGGCGGTTGCGTCCATGATGGCGGCAGGTTATTGGGGCGGGGAAATGATGATCGGCAAATGACGGACGCTATGGATGACACGCTGACAAAAGCAACGTTTTGGCCCCGAGCAATGGCGACAGTGGTCATCGTGGCTATCGCGGCAAAAGTGCGCGCGATGGTCAATGCGCTAGCGCCTGAAGGTTATGAGGATGAATCTGGTTTTCATTTCGGCGCCCCCATTTGCAAAAATTAAGCAGATATGAAATTATCTCTCGAAGGCAAAGGAATGATCCTCGGAACTGTTTCAGGGCTGGCGGCGATTGGCATCGCTTTCGCCGCCGGTGAGGTAATCCAACGCCAACCGGACCCGGCATTCGCCGCAACTGAAGCATCGGTGATTCCACCCCCAGGCACAACGGCGAACCGAGGCTACAAATTGTACATGATGAATTGCGCCCATTGTCATGGCGTTGATGCGCGCGGAGACGAGGGACCAGATTTGCATGTCATGACAAAATCTGACAACCGTATCGTCACAATCATACAAAATGGCATCAAGGGTGAAATGCCAAAGTTTAATGCCAAACTCAATGATACCGACACGCGAGCGCTCGTTGCTTTCATCCGAACATTAAAGGAAGAATAAAAAACATGCGGTTAATCAAAGTTTATGAAGGTCACAGATCGTGATGCCCGGCCGAACCATTTCCATATCTGGCCTATCGCAAAAGGTGCATGGAAAATGTATGGAGGATTTATTTGACGTCTCACGCGGTTCTGGCCAGACTCCGTCTCTAGTTGCCATGATTCCAGGTTTCGTGGCTGTGAGCCTTGATTCTGGCGACGACGAGTTCACATTGACAACTCACGGCCAATAACGAAATCCATGAAAAACTTGTTTGCGCGTTTCGCTCTCACTCTCGCTTTGGGCAGCCTGCTCACCTCCGTCCGGGCGGTGATCCTTCCGGTGGCCGAGGACACCTCCTCCACCGTGGCGGGCAAGATTAACGAAACCACGGGCAAAGCCGTGACGTTGTCGGTGACCTCCAGGCAACAGGCTTTCCTGAGCTTCGATCTTTCCACTCTGCCGGCCACAGTGACGGCCAGCAACGTGACCAGCGCGCGACTCAACCTGTATGTGTCCAGCTTGGTGACTGCCGGCGATTTGACGGTGCATACGGTGACCAACGCATGGCAGGAGTTAACGGCGCCCGTCACCGCGCCCGGGTATTCATCGGAGGTGGTGGGGACAATTCCGGCGGCGGACTTGGTGGCCAAGAAGTTTGTAGAGGTGGATGTGACTGTAGCGGTGAGCAATTGGCTCAGTGGCGCCAGCAACTGCGGCTTCGCCATCGCCACCGCCGCTGGCAATCTGCGACTGGCGTCCAAGGAAGGATTGGGCACCGGTTTTCCGGCGCTGCTGGAAATCGAGTCCTCGAACGGGTCGATCTATTTCAGCGGTGGGAACGTCGGCATCGGTACAGCGACGCCGGTTACGGAGCTTCAAGTCAGCGGCACGGTCACGGCCACCAGCTTCACCGGCAACGGTGCGGGTTTGACCAATCTGAGTGGCGCCGCATTGACCGGCCTGCCGAATTTAGAGCAGATTGCCCTGCTCAAATGGAGCGTGAGTTCTGCGGATAATACATTCACTGTCGGAACAGCGCCCATTGGCCTCTGTTTCGACGGAACGAGCATCTGGGTGGCGAACACGGGCGGCTCAAGCACCACTGTGACGAAGCTCGCCGCCAGCACCGGGGCCACCATTGGGACTTACACTGTCGGATCACAGCCCGAAGGCATTTGTTTCGACGGAGCCAGCATCTGGGTGGCAAACTTCGGCAACAACAACGTGACGAAGCTCAACGCCAGCACCGGGGCCGCCAGTGGGCCTTACAGTGTCGGAACAGGCCCCGCTGGCATCTGTTTCGACGGGGCCAGCATCTGGGTGGCGAACAACAACAGCGGCACTGTGACGAAGCTCAACACCAACACCGGGGCCACCATTGGGACTTACACTGTCGGATCAGAGGCCGATGCCATATGTTTCGACGGAGCCAGCATCTGGGTGGCGAACAACCTCAGCGGCACACTGACGAAGCTCAACGCCAGCACCGGGGCCACCCTTGGGACTTACATTGTCGGATCATTTCCCCATGCCCTCTGTTTCGACGGAGCCAGCATCTGGGTGGCGAACGCCGGCAGCGGCGATGTGACGAAGCTCAACGCCAGCACCGGGGCCACCATTGGGACTTACAGTGTCGGAATAGGATCAAATCCCGAAGGTATCTGTTTCGACGGAGCCAGCATCTGGGTGTCGAACTGGGGCGGCGCCTCAGGCACCACTGTGACGAAGCTCTAGCTACGCTGAGGGCATGGAATCGAGGAACACGTAGAGCGCCGCAATCTTGCCATCGCGAACGATGATTACATTCAAGCCAGTGTAGTCGGGTGCCTCGCCGCGCGGGCCGGAACCCCAAGCCAGGCGACCCGCGGCATTGTGGAGAGACTGAGGCTGGCCGTGCGGGGTGTAAACGAAGTGCGGGTGTGTGGCCCTGAGATCCCCGCAAATTTGTCAAGGGCTTCACGCCCGACAAACTTGCCTGGCGGCACATACAACTCGCAATCCTCTGTATAAAGCTCGGCGATTGCCGCACGGCGCCGCGCCGCGTCACCTTCGCCGAAGACCTCCTGAAGGTTGCGATGAAGCAGTTCGTGTATTCGGTTACTCATGTTATGGTGTCCTTAGAATTCGCGTTACCTCCGGGCCAAATTGCCCAAAGTGGCGGATGTTCCAAGTAAAGAGCGTTTGCGCTTTTGTAGGATAAGTTTTTACAGTGATTAGAACGCGCTCTTTGGGCATATTTTTTCATTGGTCACAGATGCTGCGCGGCGCATCTGCTCCCGACTTCCGCTTCCAGCGCTTCCGCCACGCAATGACGATGGCATTGTTCAGGCGAAGATTCGTAGCAAGTAAGCGCAACCCGTTCGCCGATCTCAATCCATTGACGGATTTTAATCAGCGCCTTGTTTTGCTTTGGCAGGGTGTCGCGTTCATAAATTGCAAACAGCACATCGTAATCCGCTTGGGTGTCCAGCCCCTGCCGCTGCTCGGTCGCGATGCCAAGCTCTGGCAAGTGTTCATAGCGGATACCCACGCCCTCGCAACTCTTGGACAAAGTTCCTTTTGAAAATCCATATTTCCGACTCAACGGATTTCGCCGCACATCACACAACACCGTCACGCCGTTCATAAGCAATAGGTTTAGGTATCTCTCCAGTGACCGTCCCTCGTATCCAATCGTGCATAATCCGGGAAAACTGGCAGACGGACGGGCTTCCTCGATCGCTTGCAACGCTACTTCGTCCCCGGCCAACACTCGCGCCGCCATCTCGCTACGAATCGCGTGATAAGGAAAACGGCGATACGTTTCCGCCACCAGTGCATCTCCACGCAAACCGGCGTGTCGTTTTGCGAACTGGTCCATTTTCATGCGAGCGGAAGGGGCCACGTTTGCTGCAGTCTTGCCCAATGGTGTCAGCTTCCAGGCGCGTTCCTCATTTGACAATAAACCCTGTTCGGTGAACGCAGCGCAACAATCAATGGATAATCCTGTAAAGAGTTTTTGGATTGTTTCTCGCGCGGTGGCGAGACATTCGCCCAGTTGTTCAACCAGTTTGACAATCACAGACGGATCACTAATTCCGGCGAACATTTTACGGAAACTAGAACTCAAGCCCGCCTCATTCTGCCTAACGACCCATTCGAGGATAATTCCACATTGATTCGAGTCTGATTTCTCCCTGCGCCAAAGTGAGCCAAACGCTGCATGCCCAATCATTTCGTATTGGTGAATTTTCCGCAATGACTGCTGACCACTAATGAGTGTATCAATGAATGCCAGCCGTTCGGAATGCAATTTAGGCATCTCGGCGCTCATCTCACTTCTAATCTCGGCAATAGCGGCGCGGTATTTTGCGTTGAAGAATCTAAAGAACGACTGGCCGTGTGCCGCTATCCGGGAACGTGCTTCGGAAAATTCCTTTCCCCACGCTGCTTCAACAACTTTTCTGTCTGTTTGTTTTTGGCACTTCGCAAACTGAAAGAGCGTAAAAATCAAATCGCGCAATGCATCCAACTCGAAATCCCAGACGCTATCGCACAATGCCTCCTTGTCGAGTCTCGGAGCTTGGGCGACAAATCTGGCGATAATCAACTGTTTCTCGGTTTCCGCTAAAGATTTAGGAACTGGCTGTGAAAGGTTGGACGCAAGTGCCAAGGAAGTTTCCTGTAAATTTGCCAATGTTATGGCAGCTTGCCGAATACGTTTCGATAGCGGATCTAAATCAATCTGCAAAATGGCTTCAAGGCAAACACCGCGCCACGGATGTTTCGCCGGCAATCCAATCTGTTGAATGCATTGCGCCAATTCCTCAATAACGCCACGATTGTCGTGGCGTTGGTCCCTCGTCCAGTTTTCCGCCTTGGCAAATGTATATTCTCCTGCTCTCCGTCCGCGATCTCCAAGCGCGGAAAGATGCCCGATGACGCTAAATGGTGTCAGCCCGCTTGGATTGTGTTTTTCGTGGAGTGAATTGACGTGTTTGTTCAACACTGCGCGCTTCTGTTCCAATTTTGGAATTAATTCTTCCAAGTCTGTCGCTTTTGGGCGACGAAGTTGCCACGTCTTGCCGATTTCTTCAATGACGGTGCGCTTTTTGGATTTGTTACTGTGTAATTCCAAACAGATCGGACCTAGGCCTTCCTTTTCCAAACGACGTTTCACAACTTCAAGTGCGGCTAACTTTTCCGCAACGAATAGCACGCGTTTCCCGTCGAGAACAGCGGTGGAAATAATATTGGTGATGGATTGGCTTTTTCCGGTTCCTGGTGGACCTTGAATCACAAGACTGTGCCCCTGTCGCACTGATTCTATCGCCTGTGTTTGGGTGCTGTCTGCGTCAACAACGTGGTCAAGTCTTGAAACGGGTATTAGATCATCCAGATATGAATCGTCCGAAAAGAGGGAATCGGATTGAGGAAAGCCGTCTTGCAAGAGTCCAGAGATGAATGGCTGATCAAGTAAGTGGCTTGGGTTCGGCCAATTTTCCTTGTCAAGGTCGCGGAACATCAGAAACTTTGCAAACGAAAAAAATCCCAGCGTAATTTCGTTAGGCAAAACTTCCCAACCTTTTGCACTGGAGATAACCGCCTCCACTCCTTCAAAGTATTCGGTTAAATCAAAATTTTCTTCATTAGGGAACAGTGGCAATTCGATGTCGAAATCCTGTTTGAGTTTGTTTCCGAGCGAGAGGTTTTCTTCGATATCATCCTCTGTCCACTTAAGGATGAATTTTTCCGACGCTGATTTGCGGCTCAGTTCTACAGGCACAAGGATTAGCGGAGCATATCGAGGCGTGTCTGCTTGTTCCGCCTCGAACCATTTCAGGTGTCCAAGTGCTAGTGCAGTGTATCAGAAAAGACTTTACTAACACTTGACCTTCGTGCCATGCTGGGTCCCATGGCAAGACCCAAGCTGGATTTTGTATTGTCCACCGAACAACGCTCGGAGTTGCAGCG
>Ga0182024_10002741_pt1 | contig 43271 bp, 29 predicted proteins | sample P32metaG_FD_120480 | JGI IMG/M metagenome (GOLD analysis project Ga0182024, IMG submission 120480) | Permafrost microbial communities from Stordalen Mire, Sweden - P3-2 metaG (Illumina Assembly) | ecosystem: Environmental > Terrestrial > Soil > Wetlands > Permafrost | place: Sweden: Stordalen... | reverse complement strand
TGCCCTGGCGTACAAGGCGAGCATGTCGCGAGAGCTGACGGCTGGTCTCGACGGCTGTTCAATTTTCGTGAGACAGGCGAGGACCTCTTCTGGAACAGAGATTTTGTTGCTGAAGTAGCGGTAGAGCGAGGCCCGACCGATTCCGAGCGCTCCAGCACACGCGGCCTTCCAACGCCGACCATGTTGGGGAGCGAAAAGTGCCTCACATCGTGAGAGAAGATCCTCGCCGCGCATCATCCACCACGCAAAATATATACTGTCTCAAGTGTCTCAGGTCAATTTGCGCAGTGCACGATTATCCACAGCAGAGGATAGGGCGTGTCCTCAATTGCACTGTTCGGCCGATGCAGGGAATATTACGGGCATGGAAAAGAATTTCCAGCGCATCGGTTCGATTAGCAATGCTCACGCAGGCAGGGAATTCGAGGAGGCCGCTCAATTGTTCTTCGCGGAAACTGGCGTCGCGCTTCAGCCCGGATTCAGCGTGCTCGTAGGAGGTCGAGAAAAGAAGAGCCACAAGTTCGACTTGGGTAGCGAAACTCCTCCAATCCTTGTCGAATGCAAATCGTACACTTGGACGAGCGGTGGGAATTCTCCAAGCGCCAAGATCAGGGCGTTGAACGAGGTCATGCTGTTGTTCAGCGTCGCACCGGCGCACTATCGAAAGATCCTTTTTGTATTAAAGCATCTCCGGCGGAACGTCAGCTTGGCGGCTCACTACATCAAGACGCAGGGCCATCTAATCGGCGCAGATGTGGAGATCTGGGAATTTGATATGGGCGAGAAGCACGCTCAGCGCGTCTTCTAGACGACGATGTCCCGGGTAATATATCTGGAGCATGTTGATCGAAAGGGCTACCGCGGCGAAGAAACCTAACGCCAAAGGATCGGTTATCGCTCGATATCCTTCATCGCCGCGACTATGGCCTGGATTTCAACGCTCACGCGGGTAACTCGCAAGAGCAAGTTAATGACCTTCTCTTTGTGGTCTGAGAACCGGTAGGTATCGAACTTTTCACGAACGGTCGGGTCCCTTGGTTTGCCTTTCATGATTGGCTGTTAGCATTTGCTTGGTATATTCTTTGGCGCCTGAATCGTGTTCCAATTCTTGTCAGTTTCGATCTCATCTTCGGTGGCCACGCAAGAAAAGGCTATGTCAAATCTGACTATGCCTGAATAAGCGATCGCAGGATTAGGGCGATGCTCATAGAGGTCTGACACGACGCGCGCTGCATTCAATCCGCAATGAGCTGACCAGCCAGAACCGGCACTATTTCCGGTACAAGTCGGTCGGCCGCAAACCCGATAGCCAGTACTGATCGTGGAAGGAATCGATCGTATTTCTCGCGCTCAAGGTTGGAGACCTTGGCGGCTAGATGTACAGGATTCGGTGGTGGATTTGCCGCCAGAGTCCGAAGGGCAGCAGTTACGCGTTCGAGTTCTGTGCGTTCTATTTCGATGATTATCCCGCGCGCCGATGCCGATATCCCAATATCTTTAAGCGCCAGTGTGAGAGTGCTGCAGGCGATCGTTCCCGACCATGGGAATAGAAAACTGTCGCCATTTCGTTCGAGCATCGAAACGCGCCGCAGGCCAAAATCATTGAAGGACTGACGCGCCTCAGCAACGAGATCCCGAGCCTTGGCATCGAGGAAGGACGGCACATCTTCGCTTTCGTAAATCCGCCGCATTTCGGCAACCACAGTGTCGTGCAGGTTCCCCCCCTCGCCTCCGAAGAGCGGAGGAACGCCGGCGCCTGCCGGGATGACAGTAATCGTCTTGGACGAATCATCCACTTCGACCACCTGCCATCGGCGGCCCGAAAAAATGATTGTCATTTCCGGCACGATCGCAGTCAGGATCGGAATTGTTCCGAGAGGCTTGCCGTCGCACACGATGCGGTATTCTTCGGGTGTTTGGAAAACCGCATAGAAATCTCGGCCGTCCACGATACGTTCGCCTAGTGCGCCGAGCAGCAACGTTCCGTCCGGCGCCTGTTCAATTAGTTTCGTCTCTTCCCCGCCCATGCTGCGAAGTACATCGGAGAATAGACTAGGCGATACAGCATAGAAGGGCCCGCCACGGGACAGGATATCGTAGATCCGTGTCGCGGTAGCGCCGCCATATTGGGAAATCAATGCCAGGACTTGGTGCAGCAGTGTAGAGAGGTGAAGCGTGCCGGTCCTGGGTGGCTCACACCAGCCTTTCACCAGAAGCTGAACCATGGCTATTGCCTGGACCAACTCGCAGCGCAATGCGTCAGCGGGATGGAGATCGTGCTGCAATTCCCGCTCAGCTATATAAAGTCGAATTACGGCGGGCTTATCAGCTCGGCGACCGGAGCGTCCGAGTCGCTGGCGCAGCCCTGCGACAGACCAAGGTGCGCCGATCTGAGCAACGCTCTCGACCATTCCAATGTCGATGCCGAGCTCGAGAGTTGATGTGCAGACGGCGCTGGCAGGGAGCGCGCTGTCGCGCAATCGCGATTCGACGAACTCCCGATGCGCGCGCGAGAGGTTAGCGTGATGCGGGTAGAATTCGTCCGGTACGCCGAGTGTCTCGGACTGCCGCCGCAGCAGATCGGCATAGACCTCGACATTTCTTCGCGAGCCCGCAAAGATCAGGCCATGACTGCCACGTAGCGTGTCGAAGAGGTGCCGCGCAATGTCATGGACTTCGCGCGAATCGTCATCTTGCGCTCCCGACGCTTGGACAGGGTTAGCTTCACCGGCGCTTTTTTTCTTGGCCGCCTTTTCCTCCTTCAGATAACCACGAAGCTGCAGCATCAGGGTTTGTCCGTCTGCGCGACTTTCGAGCACCACGCAGTCTTTGCCATGTCCGGGGCGAAGAAATTCTGCCGCAATAGCCATATCGCCGAGCGTTGCGGACAATCCGATGCGACGTACCGGCCGGCCAAGAACTACTTCAAGCCGCCGCAAGAGAGATTGCAGTTGCGTACCGCGTTCGTTGCCGATGAAGGCGTGAAGCTCGTCAATTACAACTGCTTCAAGAGGCGCGAACAAACCTGCGATCTCGATCCCGCGGCGCACAAACAAAGCCTCGATCGATTCCGGAGTGATCAGAACAATGCCATCCGGATTCCGACGTGCTTTTGTCTTGATGGTTGCTGATACGTCGCCGTGCCACTTGTGCACGGGCAGATCCACTGCTTCGCACAGCTCCTCCAATCGGCGGAACTGATCGTTGATGAGCGCCTTGAGGGGGCTGATGTATAGAAGCTTGAAACCTCTCCCGGCCTTTCCAGCGATGCGCGAGATCAGAGGCAGAAACGCGGCCTCGGTCTTCCCACCGGCCGTGGCGGCAGCGATGATCACGTCGGCCGTGCCTTCCAGCAGGACGGGGATCGCCCGTTCCTGGATATCGCGAAGTTCGTCCCATCCGTTCTGCCAGATCCAGCGACGAACTGGCTCGCTCAGCAGGTCGAAGCTGGCCGAATTCTGTTCAGAGCCGGAATTTGGTGAGTTCGTCGTCACTGGCAGGTGTCGCGACTGGGTCTGCTCCCGCTAAGATTGGCTCGCTCGGCACTTTCTCGGCAGGAAGGTCCGGCGCAAGCTCGACACCGCCGACCAAATCCTGCCATCGCGTACCGGGATTCTGCTCAAGCACCGAAAGCAAATTGACGAACGCTGTCACGCTGTTGCGAGGTGTGCGGAAATAGGCGTCGCCGATCTTTTTCGAACAATGCTCCATAAACCCGACGAGAGCTTCGTTAGGCACGAGAATTTTGCTCGAATCGTTGCTCGCAAAGACGTTTCGGATGTTTCGAAGAAGGACGAAGAGATCTTCCGGGGAGAGATTCTGCAACCGGATCACTGGCCCTGAGAGGTCAAGCAGCCCATCTCGCGCGAAACCATTTTCGGCGAGTCGCGACTGGAGCGCGGGATAGCTATAGAGTCCGCGGCGAGTATCCATCAAGAACTCTGGCGTACCGCCCATCAAAAAGCCGATGCGCGATGCACCGCCTTGAAGTACATCGTTCACGATTCGGAGGATTTGCTCGTAGTTGGAGTTACGCGCCTGGGCATTGTTTAATTTGTAGAGATTGACCATCTCATCGAGCACGACGAGCAGTCCGTCGTAGCCAGCGAGCTTAACGAAAGCAGCGAGCAATTTGAGATAGTCGTAAAATTTTCCGTCATCGATAATATCACGTACGGCGAGCGCCGTCCGAGCGTCGGTGCGTGTGCTATATTCGGCGCGAAGCCAGCGAAGGGCCGCGACCTTACCTTCATCGTCGCCCTGATCATAGGAACGTGCGTAGTGGGCCAACACTGTCGCGAAGTCGAAACCGGAAACCAAGTCCTGGAGCGGCGCTAGACGCTGTTGGATCACGTAGTCGAGATCCTGCCCGTTCGCATGCGCCTCGCTCAGCGCACTTGCGATGAACCGCTCAACAATACTACCGAGTGCGCCTCCTTCGGGCTTGGTCCTGGTCGCTATGTTGCGAGACAACTCATTGAACAGCGAACGTGCCTGACCGTCGGTCGCGTATAGACGCCGTGATGGCGCCAAATCCGCATTCATGACGACAAGCTTGCGCTCAAGGGCTACCAACCGGACGAGGTTGAGGAAAAAAGTCTTACCTGCCCCATATTCACCGATGATGAACCGTATGCTTGCGCCACCTTCGCCGATGCGAGCGATATCCTTGATCATTTCCTCGACTTCGCGGGCACGCCCTACCTGGATATGCTGGAGGCCAAGCTTCGGCACTACCCCCGCGCGTAGAGCCTGCAGGATTGCGTCCCGCTCACGGGGTTTGATCGCTATTGTTTCAAGCATCTGACGCCTGCTGGACTTTCTCCTGTAGTGTCCGATTGACGATCATTGGTTCACTGTCTTCTATGATCGCATCTCCATAACGCTCGAATGCCCATTCGTTGATCGCTTCAATTGCGCCATCCGTCATCAAGCTAAACGAGCGAGCAAGAGTATCGACGTCTTGACGAGGCCATTCTCTGCGGGTGAGCAATTCGCCAAGGAATGCGCACTGGCGTTGTTCGAGGCCATCGAATGGATGCGACTCGCGAGCATCAGACGGCCTCGATGCAGGCGTCGGCGCTTTTGCATCTGCCAAGCCTCCCGCCGTTTCATCACTCTGAAAGACCTTCGCGAGGATAGCATTCACGCGTTTCGTATTCTCGCTGATTTGGTGGATACGCTCGGCATCGAGTCGAACGCCCGTTGCAGTTTTCGCACGCGAAGGCTTGGGGATCGCATGGCCTTTGGCGTTCTGATCGCCCAGTCGAATCGGAACAGGATCATTCGCCGGTGACGCCCCCGCGATGAACGAATGAACGTCGCGCAGAACCTGGGCCTCGTCAAGGGTGAGTATTTTGTAAACACGCTGCAGTGACTTAATTTCGGCTGGGTGGATCGTTCCGTTCGTGCAGGCGACTGCAAGCGCAGTACGGCCGATCTGTTGACGCTCCTCGGACGATAGAGCTGCCAGGCGCGAGCGCAGTGCGCTGAGTTCAGGAGGTACTGCGAGCAGCCAAAGAAGATTCGCATTGAGCTCGACGCGGGCAGGCTCGTCAAGTTGGGGGAATGTGCTTACGAAGTTGTTCATCCACTTGCGTTCCGCGGGGGTCACCATACCATCCGCATGGGCGACGTAAGCGGCAAAACTTAGAAACAGCAGTGCGTGCCGAAAGGCATCGCTGTCGCGCGACACCGGTGTGCGCTGCTTCGGCAATTTGAAAACAGCGATGGACTCGTTTGTTTTCGGTAGTTGAAGCGCAGTCTGGGGAGCGGGAGCTACGCCGGCACCGAAGTATGCCAACGCATCGGCGCATGATTGCAGCATTGCCCTTCCCGTCTGAGTGGCCGGAGTGCCGGTAATGTGAGCGAGGAGCTCCTTGGCCCCGAACAGCTTCGGACCGTCCCTCAAGACTCTATCAAACATCGAACGGAGCTCGCGGACGTGATCGCTCTCAACTCCCTCGCCGAGTTCGCGCGGTAGCAGAGTGATCGCAGGAAAGGTGCCCCGTGAGTCAGGATGTCGGCCAAGGAAACGGCTGAAGGGATCGAGGGCCGCGATGCACTCCTCTGCTAGCTTGCGCATTCGGGTGACCGGTCCTGTGAGACTGGTAATGTCCGGAAGGTCGCCGATGGAACCGCTGAGATCGACCCTGAATGTTCCGGATGCGGCCCGATAAGCGTTATATGCACTCCTAAGCTTTCGCTTCGGAGTGTCGATCTTGAATCCTGCCGGATATTTTGTTCCGAAACGGTGTCGAAATAGAAGAACGAATTCCTCCCGCGCTCGGGTCGCCGGAGTACGCAGATGTGTGTTCGGATCAGCGATTAGCCACGCAAGCATCCAGTCAGCCGGCACCGAACTTCCTTCCACGACCAATTGACCAATTGCGACCCTGGTCAGAAGCGGCACCTCCCAACTTCGACGTTCATTGAGAGGCGGTGTCTCCAGGTAAAACTTCCGACCGGGCGCCGTGAATCGAATGGCATCGAGCAGGCGCTGAGAGTATCCATCGAACGAACCGTTATTGGCATAGACGCTTCGTAGGCGTTCGACTTCAGCGATCAGCCCTTCCCGCTCGTCGATCGCACCGTCTAACAAAAGTCGTCGTTCGAGCCCATAGAAGTACAGAAAAACATAACCGATATACGCGGTTGGTTCGCATTTGCCTCCTGCTAGCCATTCGAGATACGCGCGACGCGAGCTGGGATCGAGTCCTAAATAAGATGGATAGTAGGACATTCCGCTGCCATCAGTATTGGACTGCTTTGAGGCAACTTGAAGGTTAGGATCGATCAGGCAGTTGTCGGGACTGTAGCCATCCTGGCGAGTCAGTTTCTTTCCAACATAGACCATCCCATCGTGGACGATGTACCCAGCAATCGTGGCCGGCGTTCCTTTCGGCGCCCAGCACCGATCACCCTCTGATCTCAATTCGGCAGCGCTCTTTCTCCCGCTGAACGATGACAGATCGAGATTCCCATAGCTCGGAACAGAGACGCGAAAGAGAGGCGTTCCGGGCGTTTCTACGACGGTTGATCGAGAAGCGAGGGTGGACCGTGCTGTCGATGCCCGGCGAATTGAGCGCGATCCACGATAGATCATCCAAATGATGGTCAGCAGTACAAGGATTGCTATCATGCTGACGCCTGATGCCTTTGTACTGATCCGGCCGAACGCATGGTCATGCGAGAGGCAAATTGAGAGGCCGCGACTGGCGCAGCTTTTTCGGCGAGGTGATGTCTACTTAACACCCCCAGTGCCAGCTTCCGATCAACTTTCGGTTGGCGCCAACCGCTGCGACAAGACTGTTTTTTCCCCCCAACCATGTTTTTTCCTGAGCGCCTTGACTCTATCAAATTCGGCGGCGAAACTCGCTACCAGAGAAGTCGTAGCACGTTACGAGAGACACAGCTACGTACGGTAGAGCGGAGTGCCCCCACGATTACTTGTGGCTCGCGATCTTTTGCGTAACGCGCCAATTGAGCGTATAGAGAGAGGTTACGCTCTCTAGTGCTCGACGATTCTCGAGTAACTGCTTGTTGCAATCGCGAGGTGCCCCAGAGAGCAAGGGGGCCGGCGCTTTTGAGTCTCTTTGGCGAGCTGAATATCAGATTAGACCCCTGGGACGTTCAACACGGTTCGGAGTTTCCTCTAAGGGAGTTCGACGAGATCCCAGTTGAAGAAATCATCCTCGATGTAGAGATCCCCATCGAAGCGTGGCGTCCGATCTTTCCGATCGCCGTTATCTCGCCCCGTCATTTGATACTCGTGGATGGCGTTCGGCGCCAAGAAGTCAGGATCCTTGCCAGGGTCGAGGGAGGCGTCTGTCATGGCGCCTTCGGAAGCTACGCTGCTGGCAGCGTCATGGTAAGAGACGGCAGCGTCGAGTGGGGCGACGCGATGGTAGATCGCGTAGCCGTGTTAGGCGGAGGACAGTCCCTCCCCCAGCCCGTGTCTGTGATGAAGGGCCTGACCTACTTACCACTCAGCATCGCATCCTCCGAACCCGACGCGCCTTTGAAAGCGGATATGGAATGTCGGCTCGCGCGTCCTGGCACAAGCGATCCTGTTCATCTGACGCTCAACGGGGCGTGGCGGAATTTTTGGTGCGACCCCGGAAGTTATCACATGTGGGAGGCGCGAGTCGTTCAAGAACTGTTCTCGCTGTGCGAAGGATCCGCCGCGGTACTCAACTGCTGAGATGTCTTCGTCGGTAAGGAAGGAAAATGCGAGTCAGTGAAGGGACTCTCGATCTTAGCCCGACTGACTTATCCGGATTCCTGGCTTGTCATCATAAGACGGCATTGGACCTGGTTGTCGCTCGCGGGCTGCGCGAGGCGCCAAAGTGGAATGATCCTGCGGTTGCTATTCTTCAAAAGCGAGGACAGGAGCATGAGCGACGATACGCTGCAGAGCTCGCGAGCCTCGGTCTGCACATCGTAAACCTTGAGGATTATCACGGCGAGGAGGCGGTCCGGCGTACGTTGGAGGCTATGAAGGCCGGGGCCGACGCAATTCTACAAGGAGCCCTGCGTCAGGGTGAGTGGTTTGGAAGACCTGATGTACTCCGCAAGGTATCGGAGCCGAGCGCTTTTGGCGACTGGTCTTACGAGGTCGAGGACACAAAGCTGGCAAAGGAGACGCGCGGGGGAACTATTCTTCAGCTCGCGACGTACACAGATCTGCTCGCGAGCGTTCAGAAGAAACTGCCCGAGCGATTTCTCGTGGTCACGCCAGATCGCGATGATCCGATTCGTAGTTATCGGGTTCAGGAATACGCCGCGTATTTCCGGTTGATTCGGGGTCATTTGAGTAGAGCCATTCTAGACGATCCGGCTGCACTCGCGGCAGCCAATTACCCAATTCCAGTCGAACACTGCGACGTGTGCAGGTGGCGGATTGAGTGTGACAGACGCCGCCATGCCGACGATCATCTGTCGCTAGTGGCGGGGATTTCTAGGCTCCAGACGCGAGAGCTGGAGGCGAACGGTATCAATACCCTAACGAAGCTAGGGTCGCTGCAGCGATTGCCGTTCACGCCAAGCAGAGGCGCGGCCGAGACGTATGAAAAAATCCGCGAGCAGGCTCGCGTGCAGCTCGAAGGCCGAAATCGAAAAAAGCCCTATCATGAGCTTCTGCAGGTCGAGATCGGACAAGGCCTTACCCGTCTGCCCGTGCCCTCAAAAGGCGACATTTTTCTCGATCTTGAAGGTGACCCTTTCGTGGGGGATGCAGGACGCGAGTATCTGTTCGGCCTTGTCTCAATAGTAGACGGAGGCACGACAACATACCGTTCATTCTGGGCGATAGATGAGAAGGAGGAGCGCGAAGCATTTGATGCAGCGATGAAGGTCGTCCTTGATTCGTGGGCGGCGGACCCCGGCATGCATGTGTATCACTACGCTCCTTACGAACCTTCCGCTTTCAAGCGTCTGATGGGTCGGCATGCGATTTGTGAAAACGATGTGGATCGAATGCTTCGAGCTGGCATCTTCGTTGATTTGTACTCGATCGTGCGGCATTCGCTACGCGCGAGCGTCGAGAGATATTCGATCAAAGATCTCGAACCGTTCTACTCATTTGAGAGATCTATTTCTCTTGAGGATGCGGGAACGCATCGACGGTTAGTCGAAGCTGCGCTGGAGCTCGGCTATCCCCAGAATATTAGTTCCGAGAATCGAGCTGCCGTCGAAGCCTACAATGGCGACGACTGCAGGTCAGCTCTTCATTTGCGAAATTGGCTGGAAGATTTGAGAAGTTCGCTGGAAGGGTCTGGAACTTCGGTGTCGCGGCCCGCGATCACAACCGGGCAAGCTCCTCAAGCGGTAGATGAGAGAGGTCGGAGAGCGGAGACGCTAAGGACGAAGTTGACCGCTGATCTTCCTGCGGTCCACTCGGAGCGGACTGGCGAGCAGCAAGCACGCTGGCTGCTGGGAAATATACTCGACTGGCATCGCAGGGAGGCCAAGTGCCAATGGTGGGAATTCTTCCGGCTGCGCGAGCTGTCCGATGATGAGTTGTTGGGCGAACGACAGGGGCTTTCTGGTTTAAGATTTGTGGAGAGAGTCGGGGGTACGAAGAGAAGCCCCATCGATCGTTACTCGTTTCCCCCACAAGACAGCGATATTCGTGAGGGCGTCGATCTTCGTCTGCTCGGAGAGGGAGCTAGTTTCGGCGGAGTTGACGCAATCGACTACGCAAAAGAAACGGTCGATATAAAGAAGCGGGGCGCTCAGGCTGAAAATCATCCGAGCGCCGTCTTCGCCTACCTGGTGGTGGACTCCGGAGTTCTTGAAGACGCCCTATTCAGCATTGCCGAAGAAATCGCCGACCACGGCATCACTGAGGGTTCTCGCTACCGAGCGGCAAGAGACCTGCTCCTGAAGAGAACTCCGCGGCTCCACCAAGGTACTTTCCAGCTGAGTGCTGAAGAAAACGCGGTGCAGTTCTCAGTTCGGATAGTAAACGAGTTGGATGAAACGGTCCTCGCGATCCAAGGTCCTCCGGGCGCGGGTAAAACTTACACTGGAGCCCGCATGATCTGCGAAGCCGTGCGCCGTGGCCTACGAGTCGGCGTGACTGCGGTGAGCCACAAAGTGATACGTAATTTGCTGGAGGCGACGCTTCGCGCGGCTAAAGAGCTAAATCTGACTGTCGTGTGCGGGCACAAAGTCAGTGACAGGACCGAAGATCCTGGCGCGATCGAGGAGATTAAAGACAACGACGCCCTTCTTGCGAAAATCGCCGATCGAGAGATCCAAGTGGCGGGTGGTACGGCGTGGTTCTGGGCGAGAGCGGAAGCGCATGAGGCGGTGGATGTCTTGTTTGTTGACGAGGCAGGCCAGATGTCGCTGGCTAACGTGTTAGCAGTTTCGACTGGCGCAAAAAGCACGGTTCTCCTCGGTGACCCACAGCAGCTGGAACAGCCTCAGCAGGGAAGCCACCCGGAAGGAACCGATGTTTCGGCGTTGGAGTATGTACTCGACGGTCGCAAGACGATCGCGAGCGATCGCGGGATTTTCATGCCAGAAACTTGGAGATTAGCGCCGCGGGTCTGCCAATTCACATCGGAGGTGTTTTACGAGGGTCGCCTTCAATCGCGGGCCGGATTAGAGGAGCAAAGGCTCGAAGGCACCGCACCATTCGAGGGTGCGGGACTTTGGCTGGTCCCTGTGACACACCAAGGAAATCAGAACTGTTCACCTGAAGAGGTCGATGCCGCGGTTAAAGTTGTCTCTTTGCTGCTGCGCGATGGAGCGCAGTGGATCGATGATAAGCGGGCGCCGCATCCGCTTTGCCCCGCTGACATTTTGGTGGTAGCGCCGTACAACGCGCACGTAGCTCTCTTGGGTGAAAAGCTTCAGTCGCGGGGCGTTCGGGTAGGCACCGTCGATAAGTTTCAGGGCCAACAAGCGCCGATCGTAATCTACTCGATGGCAACATCAACTCCGGAAGATGCGCCACGGGGAATGGAGTTCCTGTACAGTCTCAACCGGTTGAATGTCGCGACTTCTCGGGCGCGTTGCGCCTGCATATTGATCGTGAGTCCGCGACTGTTGGAGCCTGAGTGCAAATCACCGCGACAGATGCAATTGGCTAACGCTCTGTGCCGGTATGCTGAGCTCGCCACAACCATTGCTTTCGGGTGAGCTGAGGGAAACAAACTGGTCTTATAAGATGCGCAAGAGTTTGCCTTTCCGGCAGTGCGCCCGCCGCCCGAGGAGCGGCTCATAGTGGGGCGGCGCCAGGTCCAGCGTTGAGAGGAAGCGATTGCATCGGTTGATACGGTTGGTGTTCGATTGCAGGCCAATCAAGCGTCATGGCGGATTTCGTCAGCAGGACCTTAGGTATGATAATGGGAATTCGGTGAAGAGGGTTACATGGGCGCATTAATTGCGCTGACGATGGTTGTTGGTGTGGTTCTTCTTCTGCGTCATTTCTCGGGAAGGAAGACCGAGAAGCCCGCTGAAGCGCGGCCGTCAGCGAGCGGACCTGCGATTTCCGTATCGATCAGTGGAACTGGATGGGACTCTGTCCCAGAGATGGGTGCGCCAGTCCCGGGAAGTAAAGCTGGCTCCTGGATTATCAATCCGGGTGGAACCTTCCAACTTACGATTTATCCAGCAACTGAAAACAGCGCACGAGAGATAAAAGATCTGCTGGACCAGAGCTTCAATTGGGGTGGTGGTGTCGCTCAGGCGCAACTAATCGAACCGTTGATACTTCGGGAGGGTTTACGATGCAAGGAAGTTGACGACTACGTGGCAGTATACAAGCGAAAGTATTTGGAGACGCTTGAAAGTCTCAAAGGATCGTCATCGGAGTGGGCACGAGCGTCTGAACCAGACCGAGAAGATCTGATCGAAGGGTTTGCAAAGAAGGCCTTGCGAGCACTGGATGTGAATCCTGGGGCAATCTGCGATCTCCGTACCCTATTTTCTGATGATCGTGACGCACCATCGACCCGTACATTGATAAGCCGTTTCGGGTTTGAAAGTGTTCAGTTCTACGCCCGACACGTTGGGCATTTAGATAAAGTACAGGTGGTTCCGGCTAGTCATCCGTCGAGGGCTGGTTTCGAGAAGTTGGTCGAGTTGGGACTCGCAGTTAGGGGAGAGCGGGTTGGGGTCGCCAATATCCTAAGCACGTTGACCCTCAAAGAGCTTCAAGAATTCGTTAGCGTGGGAGGGCTCTCCTCTTTTAAGCGCAAAGCGGCCGCGATCGAATATGCTTTGAAGCTCGACGACCTTATGGATCGTCTGAGCAAGAAGGTGGCTCTCCGTGAATTCTTTCAACTTCGGCCGCTACCGCAGGATCTCGCAAGAGTCAGTATTGAGTCGGTCCTAGGAACGATCAGATATACGCATCAGGTGTGCCTATTGGTCTCGCATACTTACGTAATGAGCGGACACGACTTGAGAGAGCGAAATAATGGTGCAACGTCGGAATTTGTCACGGGATGGAACGTTCTTGCAAGCGAAGAGTCGTGTCCAACATGTTTGAGAGCGGCCGCAAAGGTCTATCCGAGAGGAAAGCGTCCTCGGGCACCGCTGCACATTGGCTGCCGATGCTCTGTTTCACCGGAGCTTCGGTGACGACGAGATTCCGCATCGCGTAGCGCTTCGGTGGCGTGATTGATGCTACTCAGAACTCAGAGTTCCGGCGCGATCCAGCCCGGCATGGACCAGTTGTTTGGATCGGGATCAGCTAGTCGCGAGCGAGTTCTGGCCTAGTGACAAGAGTCGCACCATTGGGAATAGGCAGATCGAGTGTGCGCAGACAGTCGATAGAGGCTTGAAGGTTCTTTTTCGCCCAGGCCAGAACGTAGTCCTCTTGGGTAAACAGAATGACTTGTCGTTCCTTACTGATCGCATGTAGAACGCCTAGGAGCGCTTCGGTCCGGACGTTGTCAAATTGAACAGTTACATCATCCAATAGAAGAGGGCATACTTCTCCCGGCCGCGTGAGCTGAGTGGCCATTGCCATTCGGAGGAGGAGGAAAATCTGTTCTGACGTACCGCGAGAGAGCAAAGCTGCATTGCGCCATTCGCCCGTGACGTCTTTGACCTTTACTGATAGATCTTCGGGGTCTACAGCTACATCGACGTAGCGAGCGACGGTCACCGTCGGAAGCCACGCTCTCACGGTCGCCGCAAGCACTGGTGCAATGGTGCGGTGGACCTGCTCTTGCGCGCGGAGAAGAAAATCCCTAGTCGCGTTGAGAGTGTGCTCTAGTCGGCGGACGGCTGCCAATTCACGCGTCGCTGCCTCAAATTCTTCCTCGGCCTCCGATACTGCGACTAATTGAGAGGCCTTAACCGCGATCTGTCCCTGCAAGCGGTCGGCTTCGGACCTCGCCTGCCGTAGTTCCTTGCGGAGGAGCTCAAGCTGCCGAACTTGATCGGTCTGTATCCGAACAGCCGCTAGATCATGCGGATCGAGTCCCGCGCGCTTCTCTGTCGCGAACTGCCGTCGTCGCAGAGCTTCTGATTGAAGTTCGCCCAGGTTGCCCCCTCCAATGAGTTCCTGGAGTTCAGCCCAGTCACGGCATGCCGTTTGATAAGCCGCGGCAGCCTCTGCTCGCGAGCGAAGCCAAGCGCGAAGGCGGCCGACGACCGCGGTTTCATCTCCATCTTCACGAATTTGACAACGATCGGCGATACTGCGGAGCCGGCCGGCTGCTTTAGCGGTCTCGTCTCGTGCCTGTTTTACCGAAGTTTCTGCTGCCTGACGCATTGTGAGCTGGTCTTGCAGATCACCGCGTCTGCTGGATTGCATAGCCAAGGCTGCCCTCTGTTGGCAAGCCAAAACGTAGGTCGCAACTCTTTCCTCAAGGCCTCCGCGGACGTCTGGTCCCTTATTCGTGAGCGCGCCGGATAAGGTTGCCTTAGCAGCTTCGAGCGTGTTGCGAAGTGAGAGTTGAGTGCGTTGCCAAAGCGCGAGTTCTTGCGCTTGCGCGTCGGCCCGATCGAGTTGGTCTGCGACGGTGCGTAGGGACTCGGGCTTCAGTTCGAGTCCGAGTTTCTCGGCTCTCGAACGGGCATGAGAGACACGTTGAAACCATTCGCCGTGAGCACGTTCCGCCGAATCCCTGGCCAGTTCGGTCTCTTGAATCTGTTTGTCAAGTTTGCTCAGAGAGAAAATGCGTAAGAGAAAGGCCGACGACGCAATTGCAATAGTGGACAAGCAGAGGATGGTTGCTAACGGCAAGTGACCTTCAAGAGCGGCGTATCCCGAGCTGATACCGGTTGCTACAGCACCGAGGGCGGCGAGTTGAAAGATCGCGCGCGACCGCCTCAATTTGGCTCGGGTTTGCTCTGCTCGGGTTTTTAGTTCAGGCGCGACCTGAGGTTCAGAAATTGAAAGATCGTAAGCAATGTCGCGCAATTCTTCGGCAGAAGCATCCACGGTTCTGGAAGGCGATGCTGGCTGCCGCTGGGTTTGGGCATGCAACTCGAGCTTTCGTTTGGCGTCGCGATAAGCCGAGTCAGCGTCCATCACCTCGGGCTGCGGGGTTCTGTCGCCATCCGGTGCTGCTGGAAGAGCCGCGATCTGCTGATGCAGCTCGGCTGCACTAACTCCGGTAAGCACTACCGCGGTGGGTCGGGTTTCCCATTCTGTGATCGCCGAGGAAACCTCATGCTGTAGCTCTTCGTCTTGAGGAGCGGAGGGCGCACCATTTGGATAGCGCGAATCGAGTTCAAGGGCGCGCTTCGCGCGCTGGCTCCAGGAGTTCGCTTCTCGAATTGCGGACGCGGCCTCAAATAGGCGCAGTTGATGCTCGAAATTGCGGGCCGCGGCGGTGGCAGCTTCGCACTGGGCTGCCAACTCTAAGAAAATGCGATGTTCATTCCGCGCGCGCTGAAGGCTCTCAGTTGCTTGGCTCAGGCGGACGATCGCGGTACGCAACGGCTTGTTGGCATTGACCCGGTCTTGACCTACTCGTTCGCGGAGGAATTGGTCGATCGATTGCAGGGCTTTGGCGGCCGTTTCGTCCTTACCAGCCGTGTCGGCCGCTCGTTGAAGGTGCTCCTGAAGCATTTGTGGGTCGTTCAATATCTCGAGAAGCTCGGCCTGCCGCACACAAGCTGTGGCAAGAAAAGCGTGCCGGTCTAAGCCCAGCCAGCGTGATGCGTCCGGAGTCCCGTCGAAGATGATCTCTGACGACACGTCGCGGCCAAGGACGACATCCCAAGCGCGGCAATCAACCAGGCCGCCCAGATCCTGGCTCATTTCGATCGTCCGCCCATCTTGCAGGCGAATCCGAGTGCTAACCCTCCAGCTCGTGCCTGACCAGGGCTGATGACGCTCTTTAAATTTCTGGTCTTCGCTCCGCATGGCGCCACGTCCCCGCCGCATCCCGCAGAGCGCGGCATAGATTGCGGCATGCCAGTTTGACTTGCCGGACTCGTTGGGTCCGTAGAGAACGTTAAGGCCGGGTGCGAGGTCCAAGAAGGCGTCGAGAAAAGGACCGAAGGCGTGTGCCGTTACTGATTCGACGCGCATTCTATGGAACTTCTAGGTCCTCGCGACCCGCTAGGGCGCGAAGGCCGGTTACCAGAATGCGCCGACGTTCTTCGTCAGCCAGAGCGGAATTCGCGAGGACATCTTTCACGAACTGGCCGCGGACCGTCGGCTCGGTGGCTAGGGCCTGAAAGTCGTATCCGATCTCGATGTCCCCTAGGCGAATGAGGAGCTGCTCCACGTCGGAAGGTTTCTCTTCGAGATCCTCAACTCTGAGATCGACGTCTGACCCAAGTTCGCCTTCAAGCGTGATGCGGACGATTCCTCGAAGAGCCTGAAGCGCGCTCGCTACTCGCTCGCGGACCTCTTGTTGATTGCTACACCCAGCGATGTCGACGACTTCTTCATGAAGTTCCGTTATGGCCAACTGACGGCGATCTCTAATGACCGTGCCGTCTTGCTGAATTGTGATGACAACCGGTCCACGTTGACCTGACTCACCAAAAGTCAGCGGTTCCGGATTACCTGGGTAGGTAAATCGTTGAGCATCATGCGGCGTGTGATAGTGGCCGAGGAAGGCATGATGGATTCCGCAACGCTCAAGGTCCGAGGCGTCGAACGGCGCGTGAGGAATCTTGCCACCTCCTTGTGCCGGGAAGGAGCCTCGCTCGGACCCGTGAAAGAGCGCGAGGTGTATACCGCCGCGATCAACTGTAAATCCTTTGAGAAAGCCATCGGTGTTGGCGGGGGCGCAGTGCGCAGCACCCCATAGTGTCAGACCATCGGCGAGGCTAACCGGCTCCAGTCGGTCATGCTGAAAGATGAAAACGTTGGGAGTCCAGCGGATTGTCCGGTACAAACTCGTAGGGCCGAGCCAGTCGTGATTTCCAGGAGCGAGGTACACGGGCATCGGAGCGAGTTGAGCAAATGATTCTCGGAGGAACTCCCCGGTGTCGGCTGAGAAACGATCATGCTCGTAGAGATCACCGCCGCAGAGAAGAGCTTCGGCCCCTGCGTCAACGGCGAGCGACGTTATTCTCCGGAGTACATCACGGAGCCTCTGCCGTCGCTTACGCGCTAGTGACGGTTCACTGGACGCAAAGGGCGTGTCGATATGCAAATCTGAAAAGTGTACGAGTTTCACAAAGTGAGTTCCCCCCGAGAACGCTGGGTCGGAGCAGTGACGTAGACTGACCCGGCGGCGTTTCAGCGCGAATGCTTGCTAAGCCAATTCGACCTCCAAGTTACTAGCTAACCCCTTCAAAGTCATATTCTCAGCAATCGCGTCGTGTGGAATCAGGAGATAACTCCAAGGTTTTCCGCCGCATTTGGTTGAGTGCTCGGTGGCGTGCAGGCACCATTTGATGGCAGAGTCTTTCTTCGACTGAACCACGCGATCGGCCATCTGACCGGCCGCTTTCGATTCAAGAAGATAGATACGATCGTCGGTCTCGGCGACGAAGTCCGGGACGTATTCCGATTGATCTGCGCCGTCTTTATAGAAAATCTGAAGTTGACCGTTCGCAGGTTTGAACCACTTTTGCGATTCTCGATCGAGAATCAGAGCCAATTTGCGCTCAGTGTCTGATTGGAACTTTTGCGTCCGATAGAGGCAGCGTTGGAATCCTCCGAATAGCATCTGGGCGATGCGCGATTTGTCCTCGACAGTTTGTCGGAAATCGTAAATCGGCTCGTCAGCGTTCTTGGTAAATGCACTCTCTTTGAGTTCCGTAAAGCCTTTGCTGACGACGACCTCGTAATCTGCTGCTTTCTCCCATTGATGCTCCAGCATTTGTGCGTGAACGAAGGCCGCGATCTGCCGTTGATGATAGATCAGCACATTTCGGACGTCCTCTTCAGGTAGGTAGCTGCGCACGTGCGCCACAAGCTGCGCGGCGAGGTTGTAAAGGAGGTCGGCATGGTCGTCGTAGGACACATCGTCGAAATCCATCAGACCTCTGACCACGTAATCCTCTAGGCGCAGTTCTGATCTTGGATTGTCGCCGGCGCTCAATGCCTCCTGAAGATGCGTTCGAAGGTGTTGGATAAGCAAATCACGCGAGACCGGCTGATAATTGATGGCGGATGTGTCCAGGGTGAACGGATGGTACCCGATCGTCATCTCGCCCTTCGGAACTACCAGGATTCGAGGGATGTCGATGGTTTGCTGGACAACCAGACTGGTTGTTTTTCGAACGATCTCCGAGATATCAGGCTTCTCTTGCATGCCGGCGAGCTGGAGTTGGCTCGGCGCGATACTCTCTGTGACTTGCTTAGTAATCTCTTGCTGCACTTCAGGTTTGAGTAGCGATGCGGATGAGGGCAGCGATTCGAGACTCTTGATCACCCTATAAGCCGTATTCGCGATGGCGCGCTCAGCATCATTTCCGAAAGCTGAAGGTGCAGTTTGCGTAATTGCGCTTTCGGTCGGAGCTAGTACGGGCGCGACAGCTAGCTGGCCAGCAATGTTTGATTGCGAGATGACGGTGACCGTCCTTTGCAGGTCGCGAGTCGGATCCAAAATCACTTGTTGGAGTCGGACTACGGAATCGGGCCTATTCGCCGCGTCGATAATTTCCTGAAACCTGTCATGCGCGATGATGTTTAGGCGATCCACTGCCGTGACGCCGGTGCGTTTCCCGTAGGGGAGCCGTAGACCCCGACCAACGGACTGCTCGATCAAGATTCGGGCGTTTGCCGCGCGTAACGGAACGATCGTATAGAGATTCGTTACGTCCCAGCCTTCCTTCAGCATGTTGACGTGGATGACGATCTCAGTCGGCTCGTCGGGACTCTCCACGGCCAGAAGCCGTTGAATCATCTCCTCTTCCTCGGCGCCGGTACGGCTGGAATCTACCTGGATGACCTTATCTCTGTACCGACCATCGAAGAATTTCTCGGACTGGACTAACTGCATCAGCTGACTCGCGTGCGTCGTGTCGCGCGCGATGATGAGCATGAATGGTTTCACGATGCGTTGGCCGACCTGGCGGGCATAGGTCTCCAGCTCAACCTTTGTGCTCTCGTGCAGACGCACTCCGTCCTGGAGTTTGATCTCCTCGATTTGTGTGGCGGTAAATTGGGCAGGATCGAAGTTCTTCTGCGTGACGACAGCTGGTTCCTTGACGAAGCCGTCTTGCATCGCCCTCGCCAGCGGATAGTCGTAGATCACGTTCTTGAACTGTACGGGTCCTTTCGCAGTTTCAACGAACGGTGTGGCGGTCAGTTCCAGACCCAAAATCGGCTTCAGCTCATTGATTGCCCTAACGCCGGCCGACGCCCGGTAGCGATGTGATTCGTCCATTATGAGGACGAGGTCCGTTAGCCCCGCAAGGTAATCGAAGTAGCTCTCACCGATATACTCGGACAGGCGCTTGATGCGTGGCGCCTTGCCGCCGCGGACCTCGGAATTGATCTTTGAGATATTGAAGATGTTGATCTTGCATCGGATGAACTGATCGAAGAGCGTTCTTGCGCTCGATTCATAGTCGTCCCCCGTAATGAGCGCCGGCGGATCGGTCGCAAACTCAGCGATGCCCGTGAACACATATTTTGGCGTGTTCTGCGTGAAATCCATGATCAGCTTGTTGTAGATCGTCAGGTTGGGAGCCATGACGAAGAAATTGTTGATGCCGTGTGCAAGGTGCAGGTAGCTGATGAACGCGCCCATCAGACGGGTCTTGCCGACGCCTGTCGCCAGCGCGAAGCACAGCGACGGAAATTCGCGCTCGAAATCGGTCACGGACGGAAACTCGGAATGGATCGTGGAAAGAGTTGCCTGGATATCGTGCTCTTTGCGAGGCGACGCGATTTCGGTTACGCGATCGAGTATCTCCAGCGAACGATGCTGCGGTGGTCGGAGGCTCATGCGACCGGCGATGGCGTTCACCAGGCGATTCAATGTCCATCTCCTTCCGCTTCAAGGAAAAGCTCCTGCTGTCCCCTCTCGGGCGGGGCTTTGGGAAGATTATCAACCTGCAAGCTGTAATCGTCATGCTCCCATTCACAACGAGCCAAGACGGCTTTGGGAATCTTCTTGATAGTCAGATTAGGGAGTGACTCCACCTTTCCTCGAAATGCTGCGCACATCACGAGTAGCGTCCGGTTTGGCCCGACCTCGTCGCTGAGCCGCTGCAACTGAGCATGGTTCATGTTTTGCGTCGTTATATAGATAAAGTCGTTTTCCGTGGAGTGGCCATGTTGCCAGTACACCGTGTCGCTCGGAGCGTAACGGAAGCCCTCAAGCTTGCAGACCGCCTCGGCCAACATTTCGGGCTTGTAGTGTTTGTTGATGACCCAGTTGCCCCATTTATCCTTCTCGAGAAGAGATGGAGCTAATCTCGAGTACCGGAAGCCCCCTCCGCCTTTCCACCCAACAGCTTCGCTGATGCCACCCTGATCCGATCCTTCAATCACGTTCTTCATTCTAGGAATAATGAGGGTGTGGCAATGTTCGCCAAGTTCAACCATGATCCAGCGGCGGCCCATCTTGTGGGCTACAGCGCCGGTGGTACCGGAGCCGGCGAAAGAGTCCAATACAATATCCGTAGGATCGGTGGCGAGCTCCAGAATTCGCTTTAAGAGTCTTTCTGGTTTGGGTGTCAGGAATGTTTCGCCAGCGTCCCCAAATAAAGCTCTGATTTCATTCTTAGCCTCGGCATTATGTCCAACGTCGGAATGTAGCCACAGGGTAGCTGGGGTTATTCCTTGTTTGACATCAGACAGAAATCGCTTTTGTGACGGGATCGAGGCTCCATTCTTCCCCCACCAAATTCGACTGTCTCTGTTAAGCTCCTCAAACCCCTTTTCCGAGGTACGCCAATACGTTCCGCTGGGAGGTTTAATTCTCCGTCCTGTTGGCGAAATAATCTCGTAGCTGCCAAGGCTATAATAGTTACGCGCATGCAGCGGTGTAGCTTTCCAAGGGCCGCGAGGGTCGTTGTCAGGATTTCTGTACGCGATGTCTTGCTTTGTAGCTCGTGGTATTAGGTTGATTTGAAAGCGTTCGATGTTCTTGGCGTAGACCAAAATATATTCATGCATATCGGAGAAATGACGAGCCGAGTTCTTGGTCGTATATATCATCTGCCAAATAATGCTTGCGACAAAATGTTGCCGGCCGAACACTTCGTCCATCAACACTTTGAGATAGTGCCCTTCTAGATCGTTAATAGAGACCCAGATAGATCCATTCTCATCGAGCAGGCTCAATAGCAAATCGAGTCTCTCTCGGATCAGAGAAAGCCATAAAGAGTGTTCAATCCCGTCTTCATAGTGCGCTAGAGCCGATCCGGTGTTGTACGGCGGATCGATGTAGATACATTTTACTTTGCCCGCAAACTCCTGTTGTAGCGCCCTCAGAGCGAGGAGATTATCGCCGAAGATCAGACGGTTATCGAAGATGTCGTGGTCGGTAACGCGGTGCGGAGCATGGTAGGACTTCTCCGAGTCCTCCAGTAGAATGCGAGGCTCCAGCTTCGGCCGGTTCTCCTTACCGATCCACGTGAGTTCTAGTCTTTGGCGTTGGGAGTTCATTGACCTAGGTGGGTCTCTTGTATGGATAGAGCTTTCGAGTTTCGCCGGCAGTAGCCCAATACTCCCCGGATTTGCCTTGGCGGGGCCATCCGGCGTCTTCGTCCGCCAGCGCTTGGATGAGCTTCAGTACTTGTTGCCCAAATACCAAACCATCGGAATCAAGCAACGCGAAAGACAACTCGTTGAAATGACAGCCGACGACGTTTCTTACCTGAGCAATCCGCGCCAGCTCATCCAACATTGGTTTCAAGCTGATCGTGTTGTAGCTTTTTCCCCCAGTGTCGGTGGTCGCGAGTACATCGACCCGCAACGCCGTTCTCAGTCCTTTATCGATGGCAGGCAGCAAGTCCCCCAGAGTATAGTCGCCGCCGAGTTTACGGGCGACCTGGCAGCCGTACTGGAGCGTGAGAAAATCCAGGGCCGCTTCTAAAATCACCCCAGCTTTGGCGCAAACTAACTGTGGATCTGGAGACGACTCGGCGAGCAACTGCCGCAGCCGATCTACATCCGGTACGCTTCGAATGAGGGTAAGCCCGGCTTGATTCGTCCATTTTGTCAGTTCAACGAATTGGCATTGACCGTTTTTGAGCCAGCCCCACCGGTACTTCTCCTTCCACGGTCGGTAATGGGTGGTAATCACCGTGTGGCGAAATTTCGCAGCCTCGGCATAGAGCATTTCAATGACCCGCTCGACGTGCGGTTCATCGACACTGGCTAGAACATCATCTAAAACCAATGTGGTGTTCTCGGGCCCGTCGAGACTGGACAGCGCAATGAATATACACAGGCCGAGGGTGTCTAGATGGGAATCGCTGAAGTACGCCTGAGGCGAAGTGTTCTGTCCGCCGAATATCGTTCCAAGATCCAGTGAAGCGCGTTTGCCCGAATCGAGCTGGAGGCTGATCTTATTGAGCCCCTCGCCGGGATGGACAATCTCGTATAGCCTGCCGACTTCGCCTGCTATACCAGCCAAGATGCCGTCCGTGAACTGTCGGCGCTCTTCCTAGGCGATTTCTAGCGCTTTATCCAAGCGGGGAAGCAGCGCATCGATCTCCTTCTGAGCCTGAGTATTGGTGCGCCAAGTCTCTAATGCCTTCCGCAATGTTTCTGTAAACGTCTTTTTCTCGGATCGATCGTTCTCGGCTTTCTTCCATTCCGGCTGAAGGCGGGCAGTCGACGTAAGCCAGGAACCTAGATACGAGATATCCGAGGGGATCTTTGAGGGCTTAGACAAGTCGTCGGGGAGATCGTTATGGGCCAAGCATTTTGTGAACTCGGCAAGATTGCGACTCGCGTTCTCGCGGCAACTCTCAAATTGGCTTTCCGCTTGCTGTAGTGCCTTCGCTGCCGCTTCCTTTGCGACTCGAGCCGTTCGCAAGGCGGAGAACCCACCCAACCGTTCCTCGATCCTTTCCGAGAGTCTCGCAACCTTTTCTGAGCTCTCGCACACAGGGCAGCTTGCAGGCGAGGGGACTTTCTTCAGGTACACTCGGGTCGCTTCTAAAACGCTGACAATTTCGCTCGCGTCTTTGGCAATACTATGAGCCGCCTTGCTGACTTGGCCTTCTGCAGCGGTGTCGCTCGTTCGAGCTGCGTCCAGTGAGTCCGATTTCGATTTAAGAAGTTGGGGATACTCCATCAGTCGAGTGTAAGCGGTCTGAAGTGCGGTCAGTGCGGCGACTTCAAGTGCGACAGCGGTCAAATCTCGTTTACACTCCGATTCGGCCCAAGAAAAAGGATCTGGTTTCGGTTTGCCGGCGGACTCCCAGAAATCTCGGATAGTTTTTGCGTTCTCATCGATTCGTGCGACGGCTTGGTCCCGACCCGACTTTAAATCCTTAATAATCAGGGAGCGTAGATGTGCTTCCGAAGCTTCCACTCCTGAAACATCGATGAATCTCTTGATCGCCTCGTAGCGATTTGCTGGGGTTGCTTCGATGAGCGCGAGAATTTGACGTTTGCGGAGTACCTCTACTCGTGGCCGCAGTTCTGGAGGCTGAACGACGACATCTCCGCCTTTCAGCACCATGGCCTTGCACACTGCACCATCGGCAGTTTGAAGAGTAACCGAGACGTCGCTCAGTTTTTTGCCGGAGGACGGCCAATATCGACCGGTTTTGCCGAGTCCCCTGTTTTCGAGAGATCCTACTTGCCCCTTGCCGAGGAACTCCAGGGCATCGCATATCGTCGATTTCCCCGCTGCGTTCTCCCCATAGACCACTGTCAGTTTTTTCCCCTTTTCGAACGTTAGTGAAAAGGGAACGACAGCGCCTCGTAGATATTGAATGCTAAGTTGCTTGAGCGCGGCTACACTCATCGTTTCCTTGCCTTGCTATTGCCCAATTCCAGGGGAAGCCGCCAATCCTCGGCCTGCAGGGTACCGTCCGCGAGTTTTGGCAGCATCTTGGCGCCGGCTTTTTCGGTTATCAGGCCCTCGCGGATGAGCCGTTCAATGATTTTGCGGGCCAGCGTTTCAGATGGTGTCTCTGCGCTCACACTAAACTCCAATGAATCTCGAAGAGTGTCTTCATCGAGACTTGCTGAACTAATTTGCTCTCAATGGATGCAATAAGCTGAGCTCTCTGCTGGTCAACTCGGTCCTGGGCATCGAACAACGAGCGTCGCTTATCGTTGCGCGTTGCTTCCAATCCCTTGATCTCCTTTTGTCCGGCAAGTTTCTCCTCCAGCGTCAAGGCTGTGGTCGCCCTTCTGCGGGCTTCTTTTATCTGCCGATCGAGGTCCTTTATTTCACGTTCGAGGCCCAACTTGATATCGTCGGCCCAACCTTCAAGTTTTTCGGCTTCGGCTTCAAAAAACCGGGCGTTCCGTTCAGAGACCCTGCGCTGAATTCCGGCTTGGCGCTCTGCTGTAGTGGAATTGAGTAAGCCTGAAGACCCATTCACTGGCGCGGGCTGTCCGACGACTCGGGCCGGCAACGTCATCAGTCGTGCCGCAGCATCTTCATGTAGGACTTTCCCGTCTTGCGAAATTGCCGCAAAGATTAGGTGGTCCTCTGACTGGTCGAGTGATTCGATGCTAAGGAGACCTAGAGTCATCCAGCCAGACTTTCCAATAAGGGGTTCGAGAAACGAGACCTTGCCGTGATGGTCGCTATAGACAAATTCAAGCTTCGCGGGTTGAAGGTCACGATTTTTCGCTCGTGTGACCACAGCCTGGGCGAGAGGATGGTGCAGGCGGTATAGGTGTGCTTCTCCCGTCCTGCGGGGAAGCTCGTATAGACCGAGTGGAATGTCGGTATTGAGTTTCTCGAACGGATTAGATCTCAACACGAACGATGAATCGCCGACGAACTCGGTATACGGCTCAAGCTCGTGTCGAGTGAGCTGCATGAGCAGCCGCTCGTATCTGTTCAGATATGCCTTCGAATCGGCCTCGCGGACTTTGAGTTTCTCGCGCACCTCATCGTCGAAGTTTTCGAGGAGCTTTTTGCGGGTCTGAGTGAGCGACTCGTTTATTTCGGAGCTGAGTTCTAGTTGAAGCTGGTCGAAGGCAATTTGTATCTCTTCCGTCTTCCGGCATTTCTGATAGATCGCAGCGATGCGCTTTTCAAAGTCGACACCGGACTCGATCACACCGAGAACTTCGTCGCTGGCACCGAAGATACCTTCGAAGAGTTGGAACTTTTCGGAGAGCAACTGGAATACGCGTTGGTCTGCTTCGTTCTTCTGATTGAGGAAGTTGACCACAACCACGTCGTGCTGTTGGCCATATCGGTGACAGCGTCCAATCCGCTGCTCGACTCTCTGCGGGTTCCACGGCAGGTCGAAATTGACGACGAGTGAGCAGAACTGAAGATTGATGCCCTCTGCACCGGCCTCGGTAGCGATCAGAATGCGCCCTTTTTCACGGAAGTAGTCTACAATCGCCGAGCGCATGTCCGCGCTGCGCGAGCCGCTCACTCGATCAGTGTCTCGGTGGCGTTCAAACCATTCGGCGTAGATTTGTCTGGAACGCTCGTCGGAATTGGAGCCATTGAATAGAACGATACCTTCGGCGAACGGACTGTCGGCTAGGACCCGCAGTAGATAGCTCTGCGTGCGGCGCGACTCCGTGAAAATGAGGGCCTTCTGCGCGGCGCCAAGGTCGGCAGCCTTGGCAAACGCGATGTCCAAGGCCTTGAGCAGCGCTTTGCCCTTAGCGTTGTGCTGAATGGACGCCGCGAGCCGTGCAAATTCATCAAGATCGGCAACCTCGCCTTCAATTGCCTCTTTATCGGCTGCAGAAAGGATCGTAGATGGTTCATCCTCCGTCCATTCGTCCGCAGTTTCATCAAGAGCCTCGTAGTCCTGATCCAGTTGTTCTTCAAACGACTCCGCAGGCTCTTGCCGCTGCAGCTTCAGCTTGAGTCGATTTGACAGAGATTCGAGAGCGCCAGCGATAGCGAAAGTTGAAGATGCAAGCAGTTTGCGCAGCACCATTGTCATCAGTGAACGCTGGCTCGCCGGCAATGCCTGCAGATTGTCGCGTTGCAGGTATTCCGAGACGAGGTTGTAGAGCCGGTCTTCGCTCTCCTCGGGAGTGAATCGCTGCACTATTGGATGCCGGGCCGTGAATTTGACGTATGGGAGGACCTGACGGCGGAGCGTGCGGTGGCACAGAGGTTTGAGTCGCGCCTTCAGCGTCTGGAAAACCTGCGCCTGGCTTAAATTTGAGAACTGCTCGCGGAAACTCTTCAGGTCGCCGAAGGCGTGTTCATCGATGAAGCTGACAAGCCCGAAGAGTTCGAGAATAGAATTCTGCAAGGGCGTTGCGGTAAGCAGCAGCTTGTCTTTTCCGACAAGAGCCGCCTTGAGTGTGTTCGCAATGACATTGGAGGGCTTGTAGACGTTGCGGAGGCGATGGGCTTCATCGATGACAACAAGGTCCCAAGCGACGGCGCTTACATCGCCAGCTCTGCTTTTCGCAAATTGATAGGAACAGATGACAACATCGATCCCCTCGAACGGCCGAGACTGCCCTTGCTTGATAGCAATGTTGTACGATCGTGATTCGAGGATGCGGCAGGGCAGAAAGAATTTCTCTGTCAGCTCCTGATACCACTGCTTGCGCAAGTTCGACGGCGTGATGACCAGTATCCGCCGCTTTCGCTCCGCCCATTTCTGCGATAGGACCAGCCCAGCCTCGATCGTTTTGCCGAGGCCGACCTCGTCTGCGAGCAATGCCCCTCTGGATAGTGGCGACCTGAACGCGAAGAGCGAGGCTTCTATCTGATGAGGGTTCAGATCGACCTGCGCGTCAACGAGTGCGCCAGCGAGCTTCTCAGCGCTGTCGGAAGGGCACCGTTTTGTTAGCTCATAGGCAAAATACTTCGCGTGGTACTCGGTCAGCATCGCGTGAGAGGCTGAATTCACGTGGCCCTTCTGGGCAACGTTGTCTCGCAAGGGTTCGTTCGACATGGATTGGCGGCTCATCCCCGTGCGTTGCCAGTGGTCAAATACCGAGCTTGTCCAAGAGAGTAGTGATCTGTTCGTAAGCTGCTCGTTGTTGAATTGCTCTTTCCTCTGCGTCGACGATCTCGAGAAAGTCGGCGACCCACTTCGGACCGGCATCTTCGGGGCTAAGGAACTTCTGCTTGATTTTTGAAAGGCCTTCGCGTACGAGACCGTTTCCAATGTGAGGGCGAAATGCCTCGGCGAGCGCAGCGATGCCGCCCGGATATTGGCGCACACAATAGTAGATGTCGTATGCGTCCTTTTCCTTCAACCGGTCGGCGAGAGCCATGCCTTTCATGACGAGGAACGGGACGAAGGCTGCCACGCGGCATTGAACCGTGAGATGTCCGCCCCCTGGGAGCTCTCCTTCGATTGCAACGATTTCATTGTTTTCAAAGACCAGATCGCAGCCTCTGGTTTTCCGGGCGCGAGCATCCTGAACGATCTGGGTTCGATGCGAGCGGCTCGTGCCTCCATACTGACCGGCCAAGAGATCGACTTCGACGGTAATCGGGTCGCGGTCTGAGAAGGGAACTCCTCGAAAGAACTGGAATGGCTGCCCGCCCTGTCTATATCCCCTACTCATCAGCGCCTTCAGGAGGGTCTGATAGGAGGTCTCGGGGATGTTTCGAAAGTCCAGAGCGAGATCGATGTCGAGGGTGCCGACGTGTGGTTCGGCGGCGTCGCGAAGCAGCAGACCCGGGACGGATCCTCCAACCACGACGATGTGATCCCTGAATTCTCCGAGGATCTGCACGAGCTCGATGAGGACGTTCCTGACGGCCTGAAGTGCCTCTGCGTTGTAGTCGTGCCGTGTCGTCACCACTGCGGTTTCAACTTTTGGTCAAGAATCGCCATCGCAGCTTCTTCTCCGCGTCCCTTGGACTCCATTAGATCGAGATACAGTTGGACGTCGCTGACGACGCGATCTTGGCCAATCGTTCGTGCTCCGTAGAATACGCCCTCGTCAAAAGGCCATGGCAGTGTGAAGTTAGCGCCGGTATCCGCGATCTTCCAGCCAAGCTTCGCGACGAAACTGACCGGATCGGCTTGGATGTATGCAGCGCTGCGCGTGTATCGCGTGAACGGCGCTACTCTTGCGGCGCCCGAAAACTGGGTGAAGGCATAAGGAGTGGCGTTGGTGGCGCAGTACACCCGCAATGTCTCTTCAGTTTGCGGGGGATCGCCAGCGGCGTATACGCCAACGGTACTGCGTTTTCGGGACGCCAGAGCGGCGGCCCACGCGATCAGCAGTTCTTCCGGTTTCGCGAGCTGGATGCCTGCCCGTTCTTCGCGAGCAAATTCGAGGTCAAGCAAGCGTTGCTTAACCTTCGCTGCAAGGCCGAGGCTGACTCGCGCCTCACGGGCGAGCCTCTGCACTTGCCAGGGCTGTTTCGGTGTTTCGAAGAGGACGCGGAGGACGCGACTCGCTTTGGGAGAAAAGAGACTTCTCAGCGGACGGCGCTCGGCTTTCGGTTTCGGGAATCCGCGTCGTTCGATGAAAACTTTGTCGAATACGAGTCGGCAGTTACCAGCGAGGTCGATGAATCCAACGCCTGCCTCTTTGCAGATTTTTTGGGTTTCTGGGCCGACGTACGGAGCGCCTATGAGGCCGTACTGGGGCTCTTGCGCACGCGTGACTGCAAGGATTTGTTGGATGGCAGCGCGCGCGATTCGCGGCTCGCCGCTGGATTTAACTTCGACGAGGAGTTTCCAGGGCGTTCCGTTGGCTATAACATCAACCGAGATGTCGATTTCACTGTCGAGCTCGCGTGTCTCCTGTATTGTGGAGCCAAGGCGGAGGAACGGCACCTCGCCCAGAACTTGGTTCAGGCTGGCCGCAATCGCCCCTTGAGCTGATTGGTTTGCGTCCATGTTTCACGAGATTAGCAGGTTTCACCGTTCGGTGAAAGAGCCAAATTCAGTGAAAGGTACACCATCACCGGTCGATCGAGAAAGGCCCGTTCAGCCTACGGTGAAAGAACCTGGACCGAGGGGTCTATAGCGCGAGAATCTGGTCGGCCACTCCACCAAGCACTTTGCTGTCCGGGATTTCCTCTAAAGGCCAGATTTGGAACCGCGACTTTTGGCAATACCGAGCGTCCACCTCCACACCCAGATCGAAGGCTATGACCGATCGCATTCTGTATTCAGCCGGCGCGGGCAAATTGGTATTGGCGGAGAAGCCTCCTAGCAATATCGTGTTATGAATCGCATTTTTGCGATACCAACCATCGGTCGTTCGGAACTGCGACGGATCCCTGGGCTCCAATGTCCCTGCTACTAATATCATTGGAAACACCGGGTCGCGATCGAGCTGCCCGCATATCGCTTTAAAGGAGGCACTTCCCTTAAGCAAGCTGTCTCCGGTCTTCAGCAACATATACGCGAATCTGAACCGGCCGTCGTGATCGAAAATAAACCTACCGTAGCCCTCTGAGCTTCCGGGATTGATCCAATACCCTCTCTCTGGAGGAAGTAGGTCGGAGAGGTTATCTCTAAGCGTTTTTTCTCGAATGGTGGCCGCCAGATCGTCGAACAGGAGCATGGAGTTTCTCAGAAAGATGTCGACTTGCGAAATGGCTTCCACGGTTGATTTATCCATGTTAAGGCTCCGTTCGGAATTGCGGCAATCGCGGCTTCCTCGATTGCACAGACTTCACTTGGACCGCGAGTATCCCAACCAGATGACTCCTGACAGTCCGGTCGATACGCGCACGAAATAATCGCGGCAGTAAAGTGCACGGTGAAGGCTCGCCCATCCGCCAAAGCGATAGGAGCGTCCATATCGCGGAAGGTTGGCAGAAACGGCAGCGGGAGGCGAAATCCAGCGGCGGAACCGCGCATAGCCCTGAAATTCTAGGTACCTGCGGATGTCTTCGAGAATTTTTTGTGCCGAAAATTCCAACAGGCGACCGCTTTCTAAGCGATCAACTGTGAAGGTGTACAAATCGAACCAGCTGAGCCAGTAAATAATTCCGGCCCCTCCCGCGACCTTCACGCTCTCGTCGATGTCTTCGCGCGGCATGGAGCGGTGGTGCGTCAAGTAAATGAGGCCGACCTGTTGGTACTCGCGCTTTCCTGCGCGCAAATATTTGGCTAATTGGTCGCGTGGTCTTAAGATTTCCGATACGTTCTCGGTCCTGGCGGAGGCGTTTGCTGATTCGATTTCTTCAGCGGTCGGCTCAAAGCCCGATTTGCCTGCGCCGTGCTTCGCTTCAACAATCAAAGTCAACGGGTTTGGGTCGCCGTTTCTACGGAGCCTAATGGCCGCATCGGGTTCTCCCGCGTTCCGCAAATACGGCCAGAATTTTATCTTTTCAACGAGATCGAACGAGCATGCGGCCAGCAACTGGTTTTCCAAGGTCACTGCCTTTCCCAGAAATTCTAAAAGGTAGGAGTCGGGCAGAAGCCGAAGAAGTCCCAAGCATGTTGACGTAAGTCGATCTTCGGCCACATGGCTCTTTCCGTGAAGCTCTGCCTCGATCACTGTTTCTCCTATCAATGGACGCTCTGCCGATAGAGCGCAGCGCCTTCGGCAAGAAGCGAATGCACTTCGTCTCGTAATTCTCGCGGCTTCAGAACCTTGAGCCACGGGCCAAATCCGAGAATCCAGTTTCTCAGTTCGTCAGTGCCGCGGACTTTCATCGTGAGTACGGCCTTGCCGTCTGGCCGGCGGTGAAACTTCTGTGTGGGATGGATGGAACGCGAGCGCAAATACGTCTCCGTCGCTTCGTTCCGGACAAGGAGCTGGACGTCGGTCTCAGGGCCGTCAACGATTCCAAAGACGCCCTCTGTGTACCGTTCGGGTCGCCACGACGCTGGCATGATGAACCTGTCAGCGGTCCCGTTTTGCTGAGCGAAGCCGACGCGCCCCATCCGCTCAATCGCCAAGTAAAGGACTCGGCCATCCTTGCTGTTGCGGCCGGCGAGATAGAGGCCGCCCTTGTACGCAATCAGCGTAAAGGGCTCGAAGCTGTAAGCGATTCGGCCGTGCTGGCCGACAGCTTGATACTCGATTTCGAGTCGCCGCTGCTGCAGCAGTCCTCTCAGGATGAAATCGAGCTGGTCGTCGAAAGCCTTGTAGTCCTTCGCTGCGATCGCTACCGCGAAGAACTTGCGTTCGACATCGCCGAGAAGGTCGCGTTGACCAAGCGGAAGTGCGTCTCGGAGGCGCTCCCAGAGATCGTCGATACCCTGCTTCAAGATAGTGCCATCCAGAAAGCGCAGGATCGTGAGCATAAAGAAAAGCGACGCGGCATTGTACGCGTTCGAGTCAGGCGCCTGGCCGTGGCGAGCAAGTCTCAGGAGCCGCTTGTCGCCACGCGTGAACGCCTCCAGTAGGGACCGCCCGTTTCGATCCACGAGACCACGCTTGAAAGTCTCGAGATAGCGCTGGAGAGTGCGCTCATTAATGCCGAGTTCGCGCTGGATCGAGTCGAAGCTCCATCCGAGCGGACGATCGAAGAGTTCCACGGCGATACGGGTCATCCGCACGCCGGATTTGTAGTTCGGCGTGCGTCTTCGGACGGCGGTCGCGGTCTTGCTGGAGGCCACTTCAAAAATTCCCGGCTGAGAAACCAATGACGCGCGTTCCGTTCGTGCCCCAACGCCCCCGCGTCTCCATCGCGATCGCCCTCTCGAAGTCGCCCATCGCCACGCGTCCTTTCGGATCGCGGGCCAGCGCGATCCGAGCGGCGTTGAGCACTGCATTCTTTATCTCACCTCCCGTCATGTCAGGTGAAGCGAGACGTTCGAAGTCGATGCCCTCGGCGAGCGGGAGCGCTTTTGGGATCTGTCTGCGCCATATCTGGGCGCGCATCTCACGATCCGGTCGCTTGAACTCGACCTTGAGAGCGATTCGTCGTTCCAACGCCGCATCGAGCGTAACTTTTCGATTGGTCGAGAGGATGCAAACGCCCTCGAAGCGTTCGATTTCCTGCAGAAGGACGTTGACCTGGCGAACCTCCCAATTGCGAAAAGCCGACCCGCGATCGAAAAACATCGCGTCGCACTCGTCCCAGAATAGCACCGAGCGAGCGTCTGTGGCGTCGCGGAAGACCCTTGCGATATTCTTCTCAGTTTCCCCGACCCACATGCTCTCAAGTTCTGCGTAATTCGCGGTGACGATCGGCATGTCGAGTCTATGCGCGATTGATTCGGCGCAGGCGGTCTTGCCGACCCCGGGCGAGCCCGAGAACAGGACCGTCATGCCACGGCCATATGGAACCGTCTCGTTCATACCCCATTGTTCGAAGAGCACAGATCTGTGCTGCGTCTGGCCGACGATCAAATCGAGCGCGAAGCGGACGTCGTCGGAGAGTACCAGAGCATCGGGCTTGACAGACGGCGTGCGGGGCTGATGTCTAGAGCGGCGTTGGCGCCGAGCTGCCGTGATTCCAAGCTTCTGCCGGAAGTCTCCGGTCAGTTCGAATTCGCACGCCATCAGAACCGAGTCGTCCTCGTGCGCTTCCGCGTCGCCCGGTCCCCCGCAGACTCGGATAAGACCGGTGCTCCTCAGCGTCGCGTTGCGCCTGAGGTGCTGAATCGACTCAGCGACGAGCGGTACTCTTAAGCTGGCGCATCGGGCAAGGCCCTCTCCCGTGAACAGCTCGTGATGGGCGTCCAAGTAGCCGAGCTCTTTTCCGATCAAAACGAGGGCGATCTGAAGTTCGGCGTCGGCCAGGCAGGCGTTGATTCGGCTTATCGGCCAATCGGAATGAAGGTCGAGACTGCGCCGCATCGCTCGCGTTAGCTGCTCAATCTTGCGATCGCGAGCATTGAGGCTGGTCTTCGGACCGCGGAAGCGATGGAAACGTCCGTCCAGCTCCTCGCTGCGCTCGTTGAGTTCCCTGAACAGCGGATAAGCCTTCTGTAGCAGATCTTCCTGTGTCGCAACGTCCCAACCGGGTTGCGCAGCGGGTCCGCCACGCAGAAATGGTTCCAGCACTTCGCGCGAGAGCTGAAAGGACGCTTGGCTGTAGCGGTCGTTGCTGTCATCCACGGTCACTGTGTCGCTGACTACCAATGCCGCCTCCTCGGTCATCGCGCGAGCGACAGCAAGCCCCTCGGCGCCTCTGCGACCCATCGCTTCCTGGAGGTCTTCGATGTCGTGCACGACCGGTATCATCCCGAGTTCTGAGGCTATCAGGATAACTAAAATTTCCACCTCGGTCGGCTCCAATGCCACACGCCCGCAAGCGCTTACCGTATGGAGCTTCGATGGTGAAGAACTGAATCGCTGATGAAAAACGGCAGTTGCGCGCCGATTCATGGACGAGGCGCGACGCGCCGAGTCCCCGTTCGACGAGACCAGAGCTCGCAGCCGAACGAGAACGCTTTACGCGTCCAGTATCTCCCCGTCGTCGCGGAATTCCTTGACGCGAGAGCGGCAAAAGCGCTCTGCCTCGTTCAGCGCTTCGTGGCACCGAGATGCTTTTGGCTTCATCCAGTCCTCCGAAAGCTTTGGTTTGGAAGACCTAAATTAGCGTGTCCAGCCGACAACGGTTGTCATCTTGGCAAGATACTTTAGATGGCGAGGTAATGGCGATTGGCGAAAAAATTCGTGAACATTGGTTTTCTCCACGCGGTCAGGTGCGAATGGTGCGGTCTGAAAATGTCGTGCAACTGTTGGGATGGAAACCATCCGGATCGGGAAGGACATATTCTTGTTCTTTGCCCGAGATGTCAGGTAACAAACTTTCTCAACCTGCTGTTTGGCGCGAAGGACCTCAGGTCAGTGCTGATTTCGAAAATACAGCAAGCCGCTAATGCCACGGTTGGACGGACTGAAAGAGTGCGCCCGCACTTGAAGGTGACACGGGCGAGCGACGGGGCTGGCGTTTCCGCAGACACGCCGACAAAATCGTGAGCCGTCGATGAACATTCCCGCCGCCAAGCAAGATTCAAGAAGTATTCGCACGGCCGCGTCGATGAGACGGCGAGGACTATCGAAGTCGCGCTTTATGGCTGGGATGCAATGCCATAAGCGGCTCTACCTGGAAACATATCGGCCTGAACTCGCTGAATCAGCCGACGAGTCCGGTGAGGCGACTTTCGAAGTGGGTCACGCGGTCGGCGCCCTGGCGCGAAATCGCTACCCAGGAGGCGTGTTGATCGGCGAAGACCTCGATTGGTCTGATGCGGAAAGCGCGACACGGGACGCAATACGGAATCGCGCTGTACCCGCGATTTTCGAACCAGCGCTGAGCCTCGACGGCGTACGGGTCCGAGCTGACGTTCTGGCACGAACGCGCGATCGGCAATTCGATCTGATCGAAGTGAAGTCCACGCTCGATGTGAAGCCTGAACATGAATGGGACCTTGCCATTCAGTTCCACGTGCTCAGAGGCGCTGGTGTTCCGATCAGATGGGCTCGCTTGATGCACTTGAACCGCGCCTACATTTATCTCGGCGGCGAATACGATCTGAAGCGGCTCTTCAGATTTGGGAATCTGACGCGGCTGGTGCGCAAGCGCAGACGGAAGGTGGTGGCCGCGCTCAAGGAGATGCGAAAGATGCTGGCGTCGCATTCGCCCCCCCCGATTGCCGTGGGGCCGCAATGCACCGCTCCGTATGTGTGCCCGTTCTACGATCATTGCCATGGCGACCAACCCGAACACTCAATCGAGCAGCTTCCCCGGCTTCGGGCGCGGCTGCGCGAGCAGCTCGCCGCGATGGGCGTTCTCGAGATCGGCAAGATCCCGACGGATTTCGACGGCTTATCAACGCTGCAGGCCAGGGTTGTGGAGGCGGTTCGGACCGGGAAGCGTTTTCATGATCACGCCATTTCGCGAAAGCTCCGGAAGATCAAGTTTCCAGTTCATTTCCTCGACTTCGAAACGTTCTCGCCTGCGTTGCCGCTCTACCCTGGCACGCGACCTTATCAGGTAATCCCATTTCAGTGGTCGGATCACATTCTCAATGCCGATGGAGGCGTTACGCATCGGGAGTTTCTGCATTGCGATCGAACCGATCCGCGACGATCATTCGCGAATGAACTACTCGACGCGGTCGGAACCAAAGGCTCCATCGTCGCTTATGGAGCCTTTGAAGCAACACGCCTCCGCGAACTCGGAGAACATTTCCGGGACCTGGCGTCTGCGCTGGAGCGAGTCCGGAAGCGGATCGTTGATATGCTGCCGTTAATTCGTGCTCACGTTTATGATCACGAATTTCACGGTTCGTTCTCGCTCAAGTCGGTGCTTCCAGCTCTGGTTCCGGCTTTAGGTTACGACGATCTCAAAATTAGCGGCGGCAATATCGCATCAATGGCTTATGCCGAAATTCAGATACCGGATATTCCGCCTGAGAGATCGGCCGAATTGCGAGCCGCCCTGTTGGCATATTGCCAGCGCGACACGGAGGCGATGTTGGAACTCTTCCGGCGGCTTCGATGAGTTCCTTTCTTTGCGAGGGTGGTCGCCGCGTTGACCAAACTCGCTTCAGTAGCGGGGCGCCGGACGGGCGGGCTGGCTCGTCAGCTCGAATGAAGGGGTTAGATCGGTGAAAGAAACATCGAGGGGCGCTCTGCAAGCAAAACAGGTCTTGATGGGATGGTTGGACCTTGGTGAAGAGGACCAGAAGCGGGCGAAGAACTATCTTGCCGACTTTCGGACTGAAGACACCGTCGACGAACTCGGATTCGGCATCATGCGGGACGCGCTAGCTGAACAATTCTTTCCGGCCACTAATACCGTCATGACCCGTGCGCGATATTTGATCTTCGTGCCGGCCCTTTACCTCAAGGTGGAAAGTGAGCGGCTCAACGGCGCAAGAGCTTCTGCCAGAATGATCAATCTGGAGAATCGTCTTCGAGTTGCGCTCGATCGACCGGAAGTGGATGGCGTCATCGGGCGACGGGCGAAGGAGGATCTGGCCCGTTTCCCCTCGAATGTGTATTGGAATTCTCTCAAAAGATTGAGGATCTTCTTGCGCTCTACTTGGAGCCAGAGCTACTACCACGATCATTTGCAGCAGTTCTACGAGGAGTCTACGCCAGTTCGCGACGACGACGGGCTTGGCCATTTGTCGAGCGACGAGGTGGGGAACTGGGATAAGCGGTTTGGCGACTTTTTCAAGGTCGAAAGTTCGATTGTGTGGGACGCGCTTGAGGCCGGACGTCTCGACTTCGACTTGAGGCTGATCGAAGCGCAATATTTAACAGACAGGTTCGGAAAGCTGCCAGGCAATCAATCGTCCCTCTTGTCACATCTGATCTCGCTTCGCTATGCGGACGAATTCGCTTATCCCTGGGATGTTCCATGCCCGGAATCAATGAGAGATGTGGTATCGCACGCGAAACACTTGAGCATGTTCGCTAAGGGCGCAACGCTCCTGTACTACCAGATGCTTGTGGACGCGCGCGCCGCGTCAGGGCTCGAATCACCCGATCACGACTGGGCAAAGCCTTTTTCTCTTTGGTGGACTGGGGCGCGAAAAGAGCTGGTGGCGTGGGATGTTGAAGATTTTTTTCGGCTGATGCACCGTCTCCGAGCGGTCCGCCAAGACAGGGAGTTCTTTGAGCATTGGTTGTCGGCGATCAAGACCGCAACGACGCCATCCGCGTTGTTCAATGGACAGCAAGCACGTGATTGGATCCGTGGTCGGGAACGAGCAAAACGGTCCGGTAAAGCGAGACTCGCCGGCGGCGATCGCCTTAGGAGTTGGAAGCTACCTTCAATGGACAAGCTAGCGTTCGTAGATCCGATGCACGTCCGTTATTCCCTCGACTATCGAAGCGCTATTGGCGGAGCCATTGTCCGAGACATAACGCGAGGGCTTGCGCGCAAGAAGTAGAGTGTTCGAACCGACAGACAGGCACAACCTTCTGGATCTGCTCCGTCCGCCACCTGGATACAGGCTGGACGCGGCATTAGGCACGACGTTCAGCCTGGATTTTGTTGCCCTCACCGCAGTAATGCTCGCGTTCGTAGATGCAGAGCCTGAAGGAGCGGCAGAGACATTTAACCCGATCGAGGCACTTCGGGCGATCACGCGACTCTCAGCGCGGGTTCGGCTCTTCGTCAGTAGGGGTCGTATTGGGATCGACAAGGGAGCGACCGTCAACAAAGTTTGTTCTCTGCTCGCGTCGATCGTGCAGGACGTTCCCGTCGACAAAGGGTACTTTCATCCGAAAGTCTGGGTTATGCGTTACGAACCACGGCAGTTGCGCGGGAGCGAGAGCCTGAAGCCTAGAGTCCGCCTCGTTTGCGGAAGCCGAAATCTTACTACCTCCCAATACTGGGAAGCTTTTGTATGTTTCGACGGCGTTGTAGGTATGGTCGCCTCCAAGTGCAAGCTCGCCACTCAGGCGGCTGACTTTACTCAGTGGCTGAACGGGCTTAGCGGGGCCAGTAATGCGCCAGGCTTACGGTCACTCATCGACGGCCTCCAGCACACAGACTTTCGGCCGACAAAGGAATCCCTAGACGGATGCGAATTCCATTGGCAGCGGCCGCATGGTGATAAGCTACTCGACGCAATTCCGAAACAGGGAGTGCGGGCTGTCTTGGTATCGCCCTTTGTGCGCAAAACGTTCGTTACCAGAATGCTCGATCGATTTGCACGGCTAACGCTCGTCGCAACTCAGCCAGAACTGGACGCAATTGAAGACGATGAGTTTCACCGGCGCCTGAAAGACCACGATGTATACGTCGTTCGAGCGGTAGAAAACGACGCTGGCGTGTCGGCGATGGGCCTGCACGCAAAGCTGTTGCTTTGTGAGGGCAACTTCGGGACCAAAACCATCATAGGGTCGGCCAACGCTTCCGAGAATGCCTGGTGCGGCGTCAACTGCGAAGGAGTGGTTAGCCTTTCACCCGGAGTGCCAATAAAGCATTTCCTCAAGCAGTTTCTCTTCGATGACAAGGGTAGCCTCTGGGGCTGGATCGAACGCTACGAGCGTCAGCCATACAACGAAAGCGAAGAGGATATTGCGGAGCAAGAATTAGAGTGTATTCGCGATCTCATGGCAAAGATTGAATTGAGCGCCGAATATGACCCGCAGTCCGAACGATTGATCTTCGTCGCTGCCGGCGCCGCGATCGAGCGGCGCATTAAAGAGATCAACGACCGAGTAACAATCACTGCATGCCCACTGTCGCTGTTGGAGATATCAGGTTCGCTTGTCTCCATCGCTGGATTGTTCGATGCTGGCTTGGAATTCGGCTCCATCTCAGTTGGAGATCTGACGGAATTTATGGCCTTTGAAGTGAAACATCCGGCCATCGCGCATCCCTGCATTCTCGTCTTGAGAGCTGTCACAGACTTTGCGCATCTGTTGGCTGACCGAGATGCCGCGATCTTGAAACGATTCCTTACGGCCGACAAGTTTCGGGACTTTCTCGATGCGATCCTTTTCGACGGAGCCAGAAGCGGTCGGGTTTCAGCGAGCGTGCCGCTTGGAGGTGGCACTGGAGATGTAACCGCACCCTTCCTCGGGACAACCATCGAAGACGTGCTCCAATCCTGTACCGAAGACCCAAGTCGCGTAGCCGAGATCGATAGTCTCCTCAAGACGTTTGAAGGTACTGGCTTCGTTGATCCACTCTTTGCCCAATTCTGGGTCACGTTCCGCGCGACTCTCGGGCAAGCTCGGGAAGACATGAGCCGTGGCTGAACTCGCGGAGTTCCAGCGGGCAGCGGTGAGCCGTATTGTCGAGCGCCTTCTCGATCCGAAGGGCTCTGGGCGGTTTCTGCTGGCTGATGAGGTTGGCCTTGGCAAGACTTTGGTTGCGCGCGGCGTCATAGACGGGATGCGCCGACGCAGAAAAAGCGGCGACTTCATCGTCGTCTATATTTGCTCAAACAGTGAAATCGGCGCACAGAACCGCGACAAGCTCTCTGACGTTCCTGCAAACACCGCGGGGAGGCTGACGCTGCTTTCACTGGAGTCCGCGGACATTGGTCGCCTTCGCGAAAAAGGTTTAGTCCAAGTCTTCTCATTTACGCCAGGAACATCACTTCAAATAGGGCAGGCAACCGGCGTGAAGCAGGAGCGGCGGCTCCTAATGTACCTAATCATGCGTGTCTGGGGTCGGCGGGTGAACCGGCAGAAGTGGAGGGACTTCTTCCGTTGCGGCGCCCACCGAGACAAGTGGGATGTCGAGTCAAAGTTCGGTCGGATTCGAAGGGATTTCTCTCACTCTGTTGCGAAGGAGCTTCAGAACCGGCTGCGGCAGGAGTGGGCTAGTAGTTGCGTAAAGCTCTTCGATTCGGGAGGAAAGGAACGAACCGCCCGACCACTGCGGGACTGTCTAGATGAAGGGGTTGAGTCATTTCGCGACGGGGACAAGATTTCTCACAAGAATCGAAATCTGGTCATAGGGCGGCTGCGGCATTGTCTAGCTCGGGTGGCGCTCGACTTCCTGGAACCGAACCTGATCATTCTCGACGAGTTTCAGCGCTTTTCAGACATTCTGGACGACGCCGCCAAACAGGAGTCCATCGTTGGGAAATTATTCGGTGCTTCACTAGCCCGGATTCTTATCCTTTCGGCCACACCCTACAAGATGTACACACTCCGGCATGAAGACGAGGATCATCATGCCGACTTCATGAGGACTTATGCCTTCTTGCGCAAGGTGGGGCACGGAAAAGAAATCGAACGCTTGCGCGATATGCTGGGGCGTTTTAGAGCCCGTCTCGAAGATGGGAAGTGGATTGAGTCGACGGATCCCGAGTTGCAAGACCTGAAGCACCGGATTGAGGGAGAACTGAAACTCGTAATGTGTCGGACCGAGCGAAATTGGTACTTGGATCGAGCCGACAAAGGGGTTCTGGAGATCTGGGATCGCCTGGGGGACGCCGCCCTGCCAAAACGTACGGAACTTCTGGAATACGTTCGGTTGCGTGAGTTTCTTCTCCGCAAAAAAATCGCGGATTGGAACATTACTGACTTCTGGAAATCCAGTCCCTCCCTCCTGTCCTTCATGGACGGCCACTACGGCCTAATGCGGCGGCTGCGAAGTCAGCGTTCCATTGTGCCGGCGGCAATACTGCAAAAGCCTGAGGATCTGAAGGAGGTGGGCGCGAACAATCTTAAATTTCGCTTACTCCTAAATAAGGTCTTCGTAAGTCCATCGACCCGGCTTTCTGACGGTAGACGAGAGCCATGGAAATATCTCTGGATACGGCCCACGTATACGTACTACAAAGATACCTTCTATGGCGGCAACGGCCCGCAGAAATACTTGGTGTTTTCCCATTGGAAGTTTGTTCCAAAGGCGGTCTCCATTATTGTTAGTCAAGAAGTCGAGCACCGGCTAGGCAAACAGCGAATCCGACTGAGGTCCGCCCCTCTACAGTTCCGTGACAAAACGTCCTTTTACCCGTTCGATCTATGCTATCCCTCTCCGTTGCTCGCTGACAGCATCAGTCAACTTGTAGTGGCTGAGAAGACAGCAGGTAGGTCGTCTGCAGATCTCTATCAGCGCGCTGAAAATAGGATGAAACAATTGTTGAGCACGGCTGGGATCGAAATCAGCAAGTCTCAGTCGGTTCCGCTCTGGCGACTTGTTGCTCGTATGGAAGCGCTTTCTCCTTTCGCCGAACACGTGCGAAAAGGTTTCGGTTCGAAGCACGAAGTCTCAGAGCACTACCCAGCGTACGTCGCAAAGTATTTGCAGTGGATGGACGACACTGAAACGCATCTCGCGATCTCCCCACGGTGGCTCCGACGACTCACCTTAATCGCGCTTTACTCACCGGCGATTTGCACGCTACGCGCATTGGCATCCGAGTTTCCGTATTGGGCAAATGAATGGGCGGTCATCCTGAACTTTTGCCTGAATGCATTGCGCACTTATTTCAACAAACCTCTTGTCCAAACCGTCATCAGAAATCATGGCGCGGCGAGGGGGTCTTATGCAGAAAGAGTCATTCGTTACAGCGAGAAAGCACATTATCAAGCAATGATCGACGAGTACACTTACTTGCTTCGAAACGTCCTTCAGCGTCGCGAGCTACCAGAGTTGTTAGGTCACGTCGGTAGGGTCTTCGGAATGTGGACTGGTCAGCCGCTGGTAAACCGACGAACAAGGACCGGCCGCATAGCCAAGATTGGGGTGAAAAAGGCCGCGCACTTCGCGCTGGCCTTTGGCGAGGACGTATCGACCGAGTCATCGGAAGTAGACGGCAAAACGCGACGTACTGCGGTTCGCGAATCTTTCAACTCGCCATTTTGGCCGTTTGTGCTCGCTACCACTTCCGTCGGTCAGGAGGGCCTCGACTTACATCTTTACTGCAGGGACATCGTTCATTGGAATCTTCCGTCGAACCCCGTGGATCTTGAACAACGAGAAGGTCGCATCAATCGTTACGATGGATTGTGTATCCGCCAAAACATCGCTAGGGACGTGCCGTTGTCCGCCCTCGCAATCCCTGCGCACGAAAGTGTGTGGAATTCAGTTTTCAAGAGCCTTCGTGAGGATTTGCAAACTGCTGATTCGCCAAAACATGGCCTGTATCCGCACTGGATCTATCAACCGATCCTGAGACTCGCGGAACACGCGGAAGGCGACGAATTGATTCGAAGGCATTTGCTCTTCTATACAGGAAGTGGTGACGCCGCAAGATACCAACAACTAAAAGTCGCGCTCTCGATCTACAGGCTCGTTTTCGGTCAGCCGCGACAGCAAGATATCGTCGAACGCCTAGTTTCTCGGTTCCCTTCGGCTGACGCTGCGGCTATGCGCGACTTTCAAAACTACACGATCAATCTTTCGCCGGTCGTCGGTATAAGTGTAGTAACCGATGGCGGAGAAAGAGCGCTGTCGCCGGACTCAGTCGAAGGGTAGAGCACCGTCACTTCGAGGTGCTGGAGAGATGGATCGATGAAGTGGTTTTAGACTATCTCCTCACTGCCGCAGTCGGTGAAACTCAAGGGCAAGGGCAAATAGAACAAAACACGAACGAGGAACCCAGACACTGAACCTCGCCCAGGTTCGCAAAGGTCAGCCCCTCGCACGCGAGGCGGGAAAAAGGCCGAACCAGAGTTGGCGAATACAGCCGCACTCGCGACAGGAGGAATCTAGTGATGGACAAGATATGGGCGTTCAAAGTGAAGGTTCCGCAGGGCTACCAATGGTGGCACGTCGCATACGATTCCGAAGCGGACGCTCGAGGCGCGATCGCTAAGGTGTGCCTAGAAGCGCAGATTATCGAAACAAAGCGAACTAGCAACGTGTACAAACTTAAGGATGGTGCGTGCTATCAGTTGCCGAACACCAGCCCTCCAAAATAGGCCGCCCGCGCCGCCAGCAATAAAAGTTCGTGCTGCTGACGAAAGAAGTAAACGGGGTCAATCACCTCTTTGTCTCATGCCGCGCATGTGCGATAGCTAAAGCCCAAGCGGTGGTCGCGCCGTATAGGGATGGCGGCGCTCAATAATATACTTTTTCTGCCTGAACTGACTCTTTAGATCTTGCTGGTCGCCTTGCCTATCGTCGTTGTGCTGTTGCCATTCCCATAGCGCGCTGTGCCTGGATTCATGGACGTGGTATTCGGAGCGCGCGACGGCATGACAGATGTGCCTCGAATATCCTTCGGTGCCGGCACTCGTTGTCCGCTGTCTGAACCGAGATTGCCGAGTTGCTGCGTCTGTCGACCGAAATCCATTGCCTTTACCCAGCCAGCCGGTTCGCCGCTATTGCCGGCGCTGCTGTTCCCTATCTGAGCGACCTTGTTTAATCCCGTCTGAAGCGCACTAGTGATCGGTCGAACCACAGTCTGGGCAATGTAGGCGGCTTCAAACGCGTGGCTCAGCGCGAGGCCCGCGGTTCCACCTGCGATGCTGGCCGCGATGTGTGGCACAGCTATGGTTACGATTGCAAAGACGATTGATTTCGCGACGACATCGAGCATTACGGCGGCTGGTACGGTATTGGCACAGACCATCGTAACGAGTGACGACGGAGAAGATCCGTAAGTCCCGAACCAAGGCAGAAACATTGGGGTGGGCTTGCAGGCGGCGATCAACGCAGTGTTCCAGTCGTTTGCCAACATCACGCCGAGAGCCAGAACCAAATAGAAGAAGAGGAGTCGGACGCCGACCTTGATGACGTAGCCGAAGTAGCCTTCTGCTGCGGGCGCAGTAAACCGGTTTGCGCCAAAGCCGAGCAGAATGATTCCACCGCCCACGACTAGATAGGTCTCGATCAACGTCAGCAGCAGCATTGCCGCAGCAATTACGAAGGAGAGGAGAACAAAGAACGCTGCCACGCTCTGCACGATCGCGAGCTCCAAATTCGAGAGAGTGCTCGAAGTCGCGGGCGAGTTGAATATTGTCTCGGCCATGCTGGCACCGATGACGATGA
>Ga0182024_10002740_pt1 | contig 43277 bp, 35 predicted proteins | sample P32metaG_FD_120480 | JGI IMG/M metagenome (GOLD analysis project Ga0182024, IMG submission 120480) | Permafrost microbial communities from Stordalen Mire, Sweden - P3-2 metaG (Illumina Assembly) | ecosystem: Environmental > Terrestrial > Soil > Wetlands > Permafrost | place: Sweden: Stordalen... | reverse complement strand
GTGAGGAGGCTCGTCGCCGAGGTGATCGCCGAACTGGCACCGATCACCTCTTGCTCGCCTTGTTGGAAAATCCCTCGATCGAAGTCGTGTTGGGCGTGAACCTGCAACAAGCTCGCCAGGCCCTTGAGTCGCTCGATCTCGAAGCCCTGGCCGCACTGGGCCTGGGGTCCGGCACCGACGCTCCCCCACTGCCGATGCGCGCCGTGCCGAAGAAGCCAAGGCTTAGAGACGTCGCGCAAAAAGATCGCCTCCGCATGGCGCCCGCGGCAAAGAAAGTGCTCGAGGAAGCGTCTAAGCCCAACCGTCGGAGGATCCGGGTCACGGCTCAGCAGGTGCTGGACCAGATCCTCACTCTCCAACCACCAGATCCTGCTGCGGTGCTGCTGGGCGCTCTCGGCGTGAACACGTCGGAGGTTCAGCGCCGATTGGATGCGGTCACGCCCGACAGCTGAGTTCCCAGCGACATCCATCCGATGCACAGGTTTGGGACAATCACTCCATCGCCGAATTCTCCAGTCGGAGAATGTTGAAGTGGGCTCACCGACACCAATGGTGACTCCTTCGAATTCGATTTGAATGGTTCTCGAGATTCCGAAGTCGGAGGCAATCCGATCAACCGCGACACGTAGGCCCCAGCTCCCGAGTTTGCCGCGCACACGACATACACATTGGCATGAAATGAGTGAAGAGTTCGATCTCGCTGAGTCGATTTCCCGGACAACGTCCCGAGTTGTCACACCTAGTCTTCGACGTGAAGCGCGGGAGTAGTCTCCCGACATGGAGTCCGCGCCTGAACTCGTCGCCTTTGCCGAACGATTCTTGAACGTCATCGCCAGCATGGATGCTGAACGATACATGGATGCCTTCGATCGACATCCTGGTGTCTTGTTTATTGGCTCGGACATTGACGAGTGGTGGGAAGGCTTCGAGGCGATCAAAACCGTCGGGACTGTCCAGATCCGAGAAATGAAGGAGTTGGGCGGACTGGTTATCGAGGCCGAGGAGATCGTGGCATGGAAGGAAGGAACTGTCGGATGGATCTCAATTCGTGGTCGCTCTATTTTGGGATCAGAAAATTCGTCGGATCTGCGCTTGACATTCGTCGTCCACGAGGATGGTGCTCTCTGGAGGATTGTTCATCACCAAATGTCTTTTACTATAAGTAATGAGGAAGCCATTGGGATCGAGCTAACCACCGCGGTCGACGAGCTACTTCTCCTTGTGCACGATGCGACGCCACCGGCGGCGGGGATGTCGGCCGACGGTACCGTGACGATCATGTTTACTGACCTGGAGGGCTCAACTGTGCTCATGGAGTCTCTGGGCGAAGAGAAATGGCTCGAGCTGCTTGAGTGGCACGATTCAATCGTGAAGCAAAAGACCGGCGTATTTGGTGGAACGGTCGTGAAAAGCCAGGGTGACGGCTTCATGTTGGCCTTTCCCGCGACTGGATCTGCTGCGGCGTGCGCGTCGGCAATTCAACGCACGTTAAGTGAAGGGTGGTCGGGCGTTCCGGTGCCCGCGAGGATGGGTCTGCACACTGGCAACGCGAAAGCGGAAGGGGGCGACTTCTTCGGGCGTACCGTAGTCGTCGCTGCTCGAGTTACCAGCATGGCCGATGGCGGCCAGATTCTGCTCTCGCAAGCTGCTCAGGAGGAACTCGGAGGGGCGTTTCCGCTTATCGGACCAAAAACCACGGCTCTCAAAGGCTTGAGCGGCCTGTACACGGTCTTTGAATTGATTTGGAAGTAGTTATTGCAACTCTCAACCGGTCGAAGCAGCAGCGGTCCCGTGTTCAAGTCGCCAACGCAAGGTGGCAGACCTGTTGCGTCGGGCCCCCGACACCACAGGTTGGCAACCTTGTGTCAGTCCAACCTCATCTAAGGCGACGGTTGTCCCCCTCGGACCCCTCCGTCTTCCGATGGACCTGTCTGCGAAGTTGAAAGATGCGCACCGAGCCCAGTGCCAAGGCCATGAGTGCGCCCAAAATCACCGCGCCAAGGAGTGCCACCGAGAGCGGAAGCGTGCCAGAAAATGTGAAAAGGCTCACCTTTACGTCCTTAGGATTCTGAAACACAAACACCAAGATGACAACCAAGACGACCAGTACGGGAAGTAACCGTATCCACGCCCTTGACGTTCGCGTCGACAAGATCACTTCCGAAGTAGTACCTGCCTCAACTCCGGCCTCGACTGGAACATCTCCTTGCTCAGGGTTAGCTAAAGGTGCGTTATCTTCATCGTCTGGCTGGTTTTCCATCAGGGCCCCTATCTGCTCCTCAAGCGAAGCAAAATAAACCACACGAAGCCTGACCTACTCTTCAGGACGAACGATCCGTGTTGCTTCTGATTATGCACCATTGAAGACCAGGCGAAGGCATCTGGCATCCGATCTTCAACTGATCGCCTCCAGAGCCCTCACCATTCCTGAAGACGCCAGTCGCAGATTGTGGACGTCGGCCCCTTGACACCAACGAACCGCGACCGACGCACATATATCGAAGTGTGAGTACTTTAATGTCCAGTAGTCGATCCACCGTCGAGACGAAAGGAATTTAGCGAGATGAAAACCATGACGTGTCAACAGTTGGGGGGCCCATGCGATTTGTCGCATCACGGCATGACTGCCGACGAGGTCATCAAGGCACAAGATCGACACCTCAAGGAGATGTTCGCCAAAGGTGATACCGCGCACGAACGTGCCGCGAAAGAGATGAAGGGACGCTGGAAGAACCCCATCAAAGGTATGGGTTGGTACAAGAAGGCCAAGAGTGATTTTGGTCGACTGCCTGAAGATTGATTTTCTTCGGCTTTCCTGTCGCTTTTCGGACGTGCGTTGCGCTGAGAAACTGATTGTCAAGCGCCAATGACACTAGCAATCTTGATGCGCCGGGCCTCCGATCGCATTCGCCGTTTAGGCATTCAAGCGTCAAGGGTTAATTAGAGAATTGGATCCGCTTGGGTATTCAGACCAGCTTTTTCAAGAGGAACCCATCGCGACAATCGGAGAGAATTAAACGACCGCGGAACGTTGATTCAATTGCGATGTATTGAGGTTCGAGCGGGCACGTGCTCGACAATTCCGAACTCGGCGTTTGTTCCGCACTTCCACGTCCGCGTCACGTTAAGAACAACGCTGCTTCGTCGTCACTACGTTGATTGAGGTTGCAACATTTTTGTCACGCAATCGTCATGCTCGATTTGGCGAAATAACTCGTTTGGTAGCAAACGAAAATGCGATGAAGTGACTTTGGACCCCGGAATTGCACGGTTCTTCCGAATAACCAATTTTTAAGATTGGTGTTACTCGATTGGTAAATCGGAAGGAAATTTATGAGAATTCGACAGAGTTCACACAGCACAAGTTCTGCAGTTTCGACCGGCCGCAAGGTACTCGCGATGGGGGCAATTGGTCTCGTGACCACCCTTGGAATCGCACTCCCCGCCGGCGCCGTCAACGCCACTTCGCTGACGCCAGCGGCGCACGGAACCCTGTCGAGCCACGCAACGGCGACGAAGAAGGTCACCAAGATCAAGCACGTCGCCTTCAAGGGGACTTACACCGGCACGATGGCGCTGCTCTGGAGCAGCACGGGCGTCACGGCGACGTCGGTCACTGGCCACGGTACTGGGACCTACGGCGCCGACACCATGAAGGGTTCGGGCGGGGGTTCGGCCGCGAGTTCCTGTGACCCCTTCTCGGGAGCGGGCAACCTCGTGGGCGCGAGTGGTTTGAAACTGAGCATCGTGTCATCGACCAAGTCGCAGGCCTGCGCCGTTAACAGCGCGGCACCCACGCCGGTAACCGTGAACGGCGTGGCGAAGATCGTGAGCGGCACCGGCAAGTTAAAGGGCGCCACCGGCACATTGACATTCAAGGGTTCGTTCTCGATCCAGTCATCCGCCGCCGGTTCGACCGAGAACGATTCGTTCAGCGCCACGCTCACCGGAACAGTCACAATCAAGACGGTCACGACCGTTCCAATCAAGAAGTAGTCGTTACCTAAGCAAGAGGAGAGTCAAAATTATGAAGAGAATCATGTCAATGCTTGCCATCGGGTCTCTGGCCCTGGGCAGTGTCATAACGTTCGGTGTGGGCTCAGCCTCGGCGGCCACCACGACACCCACCGTGGTTTTGAGCGGCGCTAAGGGAGTGTTCCCCGGGTCGACCGCGACTTCACCGGCGACCATCGTGGCAACGACCAGCGTGGCTGGAGCGGTTACGTTCACCCTGGGCGGAACCACCATTGCCGGTTGCTCGTCGGTAGCTACGTCCACCGTTACTCCCTTCCTCGCGACGTGCGCGTGGGTTCCTACCGCGGCTGGACCAGACGCGTTGGGCGCTTCATTCGTACCCACTGACACGACCGACTACGCCAACGCCACGGCCGCGACGTACAACGTGGTCGTCGCCCCTCCGATCCAAGGCAACACCGCCGGCCCGATCTCGTTCATCGTAGACACGGTGGGCACCGCGAACAACTGCGGGATCCAGTCAGAATTCGTAGTCGGCGACGGAATCGTGTTCCGCGTTTCCGCCAATGATGCCGCTACGGGCGCCGCGCTGACGTCAGCGAACGTCAGCAGTGCGACCCTCACCGTCAACGGCTACGCGACGACGATTGCCCTGGCCTACGCGAACCACGGTGGTCTCGGTCTCTGGACCGGTGTGCTGCAGACAGGAACCGCGACTGGCAACTACAGCCCCACGGGCGCCATTCCCTACACCATCACGATGAAGACCATCGCCGTCCCGGCGGTGACCAAGAAGGTCAGTGTCGTCAGCCACAAGCGAGTCAAGGTCAGGGGTAAGTTCGTGATCCGCTCGTACCGCACGATCAAGACCATTGTCGTGACCAAGGCAGTGGCCGGCGCCACAGGGAAGTTCAGCCCCAGCGGCACGATGTCGGTGCTGACGTTGCTCGCGGCCCCCGTCACTTTGAAGTAACCAGCAACCAGATGTAGAGCATTACGCAGCGTCCAAGTAGTCCCGAGTGAACGAACCAGCTTTCAAAGTTCACTCGGGACTCGTGGCATCAGCGCATAACCCAGAGTCCAAAGACACTCGCCAAAGTCCCAAGAACAACGGGAAGCGAATGGAAGAGAGAGGAAACCATGAAAGCGTCTCAACTGAAGAGGTCCCGCGGTTCGATCGCCGCACGGCTGGCGGCGGCTATCGCCATGCCGATTGCCTTGCTGGCCACGACGAGTGGCGCCGCCACAGCCCCGCCGGTCAACCCGACACAATTGACCGCACCGAGAGGTCTTCCTGGTATGGCGCTCCCCTTCGGCGGGATTACCGCCGCCACCTTCACGGCGTCGGCGAACTTCCAGAAGCTCACGACCAGTCCGAACGCCGGCGTCACCGGCACGCCACTCACGGTGAGCGGAACGGGTCTGACTCCCAATACGGCGCTGCAACTCACCTGGGGCACCAATACGGCCACGTGGAGCGTGGACCCGGAGCCCTACACCGTTAACTACCTGGGGTCGGTCTACTCTCCGACCTCCGCCACATCTCTGCTCAACAACAGCAACTCGATGTACGTGAATCTGGCGATGGTGACGACGGACGCCAGCGGCAACTTCAAACTCCAGACGACGGCGCCGAAGGACTTCGGTGGCAACCACGACATCTGGGCGGTCGCCGGTGGCGTCGGCGTCGCAAACGGTTCCTTCGACCTGCTGCGCACCGTGACGATTTCACCGAAGAGCGGGCCGGTCGGCACGCCGATCACCGTCACCTACACGTCCATGGACGCCAATGCCTACGGCGGCGGGGGATCGATCCTCTGGGACAATCACTACGCCGGTGAGATCATGGGCAACTGGACGCGCGGCACCGCGAGCGTGACCATTCGGGCGGCGGGCGCTGTTGGCACCCACTACGTCCAGGTCGGTGACGCCATCAGCTTTCAGTACATGAACCCCATTCAGTCGCCGATCACCGATGACAACGGCGGCGTGCGCGCCTTCAAGGTCACCCGAGGCAACGCCCTGCCGAAGCCTTCGATAACGTGGCCCACCAGTGTCACGCCGAATGTGAGCGCCACCCAGTTGACGACCATGTACAACAGCGCTCTGGGTGCGAAGACCGACCAGCCCGCCGCCCTCGACCCCGCGAGTTTTGCGCTAGCAACCCTCTCTCCGAGCAGTGGTCCCGTGGGGACGAAGACCGCTCTGCACGTCACCGGTCTGCCCGCCACAACCACCGGCAGTGTCGAAGTGGATCTGGTCTCGGTCACCGGGAGTCGCGTCAACTGCACCGGTACCTGCTGGGGCTACACCTACACGTCCCTAGGCAAGGCCGTGGTGGCCAATGGAACGTTGGACCAGAGCGTCACCATTCCGAACAACCCCGGTGTCAATACCCTCGGTGGCTGGCACGCCATCGTGGTCATCAAGGGCGCCATGGGCACCGACGGCGCCGGCAACCGGGTGCCCGGCGTTGGCAGCCTGGTCGAGGTTCAAGTCCCCTTCTACGTGAAGGAGAGCATCATGCCCTTCTACAACAAGGCGGGTAAGTTGCTCTCGATGGGCGTGGCGACCGCGAACGACACGGTAGCGCTCGCCAACGGAGTCGGTGGTCAGGTCGGCGAGGGCGCCTACACCTTCAAGGAGGGCCAGGAGTTCACCGTCAACATCCTGGGTGTCGGCTGGACACAGCTCGACAACACCTTGGCGGTCGACTACGACAACAGCTACATCGGCTACGGATGCGGATTCCACTCCAACGGCTACATGGCCGTCCACCTGACGGCTACCGGCGGACCCGGCATCCACATCATCGACCTCTACCCGCTGCTGTACTCGGTGTCGCCGAACATGGCCACCTACTACGGCATGGTGCCCATGCTCTCAGGCAATCACGACGACCCGGGTCTAGCCCTCGGTTACCAGGTTCCGGCGATCCACCTAGCCATTCGTATCGTGAAGTAACAACTCGTTCGGCGCGTCACTGCCCCGTCTCTCGAATCTCGAGGGGCGGGGCAGTGACGCGTAGTGCCGCCGCCGCCCAAGTCGGTAGCCACCAACTCCGTTCACCCAGCAGGGTCATGACGCTGGGTAACAGGAACCCGCGCACGATCGTCGCGTCGACCAGGACCCCGAGCGCGAGTCCGACGCCCAGTTCTTGAAGTCCGGCAATATGACCGAAGACCAGTCCGCTGAGCGCCGCGACCATGATCAGCGCGGCGCTGGTGACCACGGCGCCGGTGTTGGACAACCCTTCGACGATGGCGTCGGAACTGTTCGAGCCGTTCACCCAGGATTCACGAATGCGCGCCACGATGAAGACCTCGTAGTCCATCGAGAGTCCGAACAACATCGCGAAGAGGAAGACGGGAACCCAACCTTCGATCTGGCTCACGTGATAGGTACCCAGGATTTGGGACCCGACCCCGAATCGGAAGACCACCACCAAGAGGCCGTAGGCCACACCGACCGACACCAGGCTGAGCAAAGTGGCGATGAGTGGCAACACCAGTGATCGAAACGCGCGCGCAAGAACGAGGTACGCGAGTAACAAGGCCAACACGAGAATCCAGGGGAAGGTTCCGTACACGACGTTGAGAAAGTCGACCCCTTGGGCCGGAGCGCCGCCGACCAATACCTTGGTTCCCGCGGGAAAGGTCATCGAAGGAATCGTCGTGTCACGAAGGACGGCGACCAGATGCTGCGATCCGGCGCTCCCGAAGTATTCGCGACTGACCACCAGGATCTGTTCGTAGCGGCGAGTCCGGTCGACGAAGGGCACCGTGTGTCCGATGGCGACGATCGCGACCTCAGGATTCTTCAAGATCAACTTCGCTAGGGACAATCGAGTGCGTGACTCCAATCCGGTCACGGCGCCGTCGCGGCGACCGGTATCGATAATGATCTGGATCGGCGTGATGCCCCCGGGCCCCAGCCGGCTGCTCGCGAGAGTAAGCCCTCGAGCGGCCTCAATGTTGTGCGGGATCGCCGTGGTCGATGCGGGTGTCAATTGCAGCCAGAAAATGGAAGACGCCGCGCCACCCAACACGATGATGGCCGTCACGAGTACGTACACGGGTCGGCGGATGACGCGGCGGGTGGCTCGCGCCCAGAGACCGGTCGAAACATCACGTTGGGCCATGAGACCCTTGATACCCACGGGCCGAACCCCTCGGAGCCCAAGAAACGAAAGCAGCGCCGGTTGCAGACTTAGCGCGGACGCGAGCGAGAACACGGGGACCACCAGACCTGCCGCGCCAAGCGATCGCACGAAGGGCACCGGCACGAGGAGCAAGGTAGCCAGACCGATCGCGACGGCGAAGCCGGAGAACGTGACAGTTCTTCCAGCGCTCTGCATGGTCGCGATGATGGCGTCGTCAACGCTCACGTTCTCACGATTGATCTCCGTTCGAAATCGATGAACCATAAGCAACGAATAGTCGATAGCGAGTGCGAGTCCGATGAGTCCGACGACATTGGGAACGTAGAGAACCATGAGAAAATGATGCGCAAGCAAAAAGACCACGCCGAGGGTACCCGCGGACGTCGCTCCCGCGACGAGAAAAGGGATCGCGACCGCCCAGCAGATTCCCAAGACGGCGACGAGGAGCAGGAGGGCCAATATGAAGGCCAGCACCTCTCCCCGATGGAGGTCACTGGTCAGAACCGGCGTGATGTCGTGCTGGAGCGCCGGTGGCCCCGTCACGAGGGCGTTCGAGAGATCAGCGTCGTGAAGCGCGTGGCGCAAAGTGCCCGTGACGTTCGCCGCCTGGTCCAGGTTCATTGAGGTATTGACGTTGACATAGAGCAGCCCACCGATGGCGCGTTCTTCACTTATCGTTCCCGTCGGCACCTTGGTGGCGGCAACTTTGATCTTTGCTTCGATCGCCGATATTTCACTCGAGGTCGCGGTCTTGAATGGCACGACCACCGTGAAGGTTCCTTCAATATTTTCGTGGAAGTCGCGGATCAGAATGGCGTTGGCGTGGGCCGAGCTCGTGCCGGGTACCGAGAGCGACGTGGTGAGCAGACCGGAGAGTCGTGACGCCGAGAATGCTCCGACGACAATGATGGCGACCCATATGGAAATGACAACGACACGTCGCTTGATGACCAGGCGACTCCACTGCTCTAACACCCCTGAAGCGTACCGTTCGCGATTCATACCCCTCTGGGGGCCAACGTCACATGACGTTCAGCACACGAGCGACGTGACGCGGGGGATACTAAGTGGTCTTAGTCGGTGTCTCCCCCGGAAACATCTGAGACCTTCTGCTTGCCCGCCGAGACGAAGGGCATCATCGCGCGGAGTTTCTTGCCGATGTCTTCGATCGGGTGCTTCTTTCCGGCGTCACGCAGTTCGCGGTAGCGCGGACGTCCGATCTCGTTCTCCAGGATCCACTCGGCGGCAAAGGTTCCGTCTTGGATCTCGGTGAGTATCTGCTTCATCTCCTTCTTCACCGATTCATTGATCACCCGGGGTCCTCGGGTCAGGTCGCCGTATTCGGCAGTATCCGAAACGCTGAAGCGCATGCCGGTAATCCCCTCTTCGTACATCAGGTCAACGATGAGTTTCAATTCGTGCAGGCACTCGAAGTACGCGCTCTCCGCCTGATAGCCCGCCTCGACAAGCGTCTCGTAGCCGGCGCGCACCAGGGCCGTGACACCACCGCACAGCACGGCCTGCTCGCCGAAGAGATCGGTTTCGGTCTCTTCGGTGAACGTGGTCTCGAGCACACCGGCGCGCGTGGCGCCGATGCCGTGCGCGTAGGCGAGCGCGATGTCGTGGGCCCGTCCGGTCGCGTCTTGTTGTACGGCCACCAACGACGGCACGCCACCACCTTCCAGATAGGTTCGACGAACGAGGTGACCGGGACCCTTAGGGGCGACCATCGCGACGTCGACGTCAGTCGGCGGCTTGATCAGGTCAAAGCGAATGTTGAAGCCGTGCGCGAAGAGCAGGCACTTGCCGGTCGTGAGATACGGCGCGATCTCGGCGTCGTAGGTGCGCTTTTGTTCGGTGTCGGGAACGAGCACCATGATGACGTCGGCCTCGGCACAGGCGTCGGCGATCGAGAGGACCCGAAGTCCGGAGTCCTCGGCCTTGGCGATCGACGAGGAGTCGGTGCGCAGACCGACGCGCACGTCGTAGCCGCTGTCGTGCAAATTGAGGGCGTGCGCGTGGCCCTGCGAGCCGTAGCCGAGAATCGCGATCTTCTTGGTCTTCAAGAGTTCAGGTTTGGCGTCGGCTTCGTAGTACATCGTGGTCATGGGGAGTCCTTCATTCGGCTAATTGTGAGTCTTGGGTCAACTCAGTCTAGGGAGTGCCACGCGACCGGTTCGATGGAGTTCGACCTCGGTGAAGACCTCCAGAGCCCGTTCCAGTTCGTCGCACGCGGCCGGGGTCCCGGCGAGCATCACCGTCACCGACGTCGGACCAACGTCGACGATTGAAGCACCGGCGTTCGTGAGGGTGTCGAGCATGGCCGGACGATGCTTGTAGTCAAGCGGCAACGTCGCCAGCAGAAGTTCACGCTCGACGGCGTCACGCGGCGCGAGATCGCTGATCGCCACCACGTTCACCAATTTGTCCAATTGTTGCACGATCTGTTCGAGAGGCGCCGATTCGGCGTCGACCACGATCGTGATTCGAGAGAATCGGGCGTGGCTCTCGGCCGGGGCGACCGCCAAGGAGTAGATGTTGAAACCGCGACGGGCAAAGAGGCCGGCGATTCTCGCCAGTACACCGGCTTTGTTCTCGACGAGGACTGACAGGATGTGGTGGCGCACCGGGGTGCGCGACACCTCGCCTAAAAACGGTTCGGGAGGGCTCATCGACGGCGCCCCCGCTGGAGCGGGTGGACCATGATGTCATCGTTGCTCGCGCCCGACGCGACCATGGGGAAGACTTTCTCCTCGGCGTCGGTGCGAAAGTCGATCACGACCGGCACGTCGTTGATGGCGTTCGCCTCGTCGATGACCTCGTGCATCTCTTTGAGCGTGCGCGCGCGAAGTCCGACGCAGCCCATCGCCTCGGCCCACTTCACGTAGTCCGGGAGATCGGCGCTGAGATAGACCTCGGAGTAACGCTCCTCGTAGAACATTTCTTGCCACTGGCGCACCATCCCCAGATAGGCATTGTTGAGGATCGCCACCTTGATCGGGATTCCCTCCGAACGCGCCGTCGTCAGCTCCTGGGCCGTCATTTGGAAACAGCCGTCGCCGTCGATGCACCACACGGTGCGATCCGGTCGACCGACCTTCGCGCCAATAGCGGCCGGGACCCCGAATCCCATGGTCCCCGCTCCCCCGGAGTTGATCCAGGTGCCGGGCTCTTCGAACTTCCAGTGCTGCGAGGCCCACATCTGGTGCTGACCAACCCCGGCCGCGACAATCGTGCCCGGCGCCGCCTTGGCGGCGATCGCTTCGATGACGTGCTGAGGACGTAAGGGACCCTCGACCGTCGGTTCGTCGTAGACCAGTGGGTACAGATCGCGCCAGTCGTTGATGGTCTTCCACCACACGTCGAGGTTGCGCGGCGCCGCCTGGGCGGCGTCGAATGCCGTGAGCACGGCGCCCACGTTGCTCTGAATCGCGACGTCGGCGTGACGCACCTTGTTGAACTCGGCTCGATCGATGTCCACGTGAATGACCTTGGCGCCGGCGGCGAAGGTGGGGATCTTGCCGGTCACGCGGTCATCGAAGCGAGCGCCGAGCGAGATCAGGAGGTCACACTTTTGAATGGCGGTGACCGCGGTGTACATCCCGTGCATGCCGGGCATGCCCAGATGCTGTTCGTGCGAATCCGGGAAGGCCCCGCGGGCCATCAACGTCGTGACGACCGGCATGCCGGTGCGCTCGGCGAAGACCATCAGCTCGCGCGCGGCGCGCGACTTCAAGGTGCCGCCACCGACGTAAAGGACCGGTCGTTCCGATTCAGCGATCAACGCCACCGCGCGCGCGACCGCCCCTTCGTCGAGTACGACCTCGGGACGATAGCCCGGCAGGTCGTACTCCTCGACGCTCGCCGGGTACCACCAATCCATCATCGACTGGGTCACGTCCTTGGGCACGTCGATCAAGACCGGGCCCGGTCGACCGGTCGTGGCCAAGTGGAACGCCGCCGCGACCGCGCGCGGGATCTCCTGCGCCGATTGGACGAGGAAGTTGTGCTTGGTGATCCCCATGGTGATGCCGGTGATGTCGCATTCTTGAAAGGCGTCGCTGCCGATGGCGGCGGTCGCGACCTGACCGGTGATCACGACGAGCGGTGTGGAGTCCATATGGGCGTTGCCGATCGGCGTGACGATGTTGGTCGCGCCGGGACCGCTGGTGACCATCGCCACGCCGGGTCGCCCAGTCGCCAGGGCGTAGCCCTCGGCCATGTGACCGGCGCCCTGTTCGTGGCGCACGAGGATGTGGCGTATCGACGAGTCCAGGAGCGGGTCGTAGACCGGGAGGATGGCGCCGCCGGGCAGCCCGAAGATCGTGTCGACGCCCTCTTGTTCGAGGCTCCTGATCAGTGCCTGCGCTCCTGTGAGTTGCACAATGTTCCTTTGTTCTTAGATAAGCAAAAAGGCCTCCCTTATTTGGGAGGCCTCCGGAGTACGTGTGAGCGTGACTACCGGCGCCGCGCGCCTACTACCACCACGAGAATGTCGTTACGGGTCGTCACGTAGTTATCTTGACACACGGAGCTTCCCAGCACAAGGCACCTACCTCGTAGTAACCGCTCCTTTCTCCGCGCCCTGGGCCATGCGAGCGAACTTTTCGAGCACGCCGGTGGTGTAGCGAGGGACGAACGGCGCGACGTGCTTGGCGCGTTCGGCGAGTTCGACCGGATCGACGTCGAGTTCGATCGACAACGTCTCGACGTCGATCGTGATTCGGTCGCCGTCGCGTACGAGCGCGATCGGGCCACCGTCGAGCGCCTCCGGCGCCACGTGACCGACGCAGAATCCGTGCGTCCCACCACTGAATCGGCCGTCGGTAATGAGGGCGCAGTCGCTCCCACGGCCGACGCCCTTCATCGCGCCGGTGACCATCAGCATCTCGCGCATACCCGGACCGGATTTGGGACCTTCGTAGCGAATGACCAGCACGGTCTCGGGCTCGATCTCGTTAGCGAGGATCGCCGCGAGTGCAAACTCCTCGCCGTCGAAGACGCGTGCCCGTCCCCTGAACTGCAATTGGTCGATCCCGGCGACCTTCACGACGGCACCCTTGGGCGCGAGCGATCCCCGCAACACCGCGATGCCCCCGCGGTCGTGTATGGGGCGAGTGAGATCGTGCACCACTTCGCCGTCGGGCGTCGCCGCGTGATAGTCCGCGAGGCTCTCGGCCATCGATTTGCCGGTCACGGTCATGACGTCACCGTGTAAGAGGTCGTGATCGAGGAGATGCTGGAGGACGACCGGCACGCCACCGACCCGGTCGAGGTCACTCATGTGGAAGCGGCCGTGCGGCTTCATGTCGGCGAGGTGGGGAACCCGGGCCGCCACCTTGTTGAAGTCGTCCAGCTCGAGATCGACGCGAGCCTCGTGGGCGATGGCGAGCAAGTGCAAGACGGCGTTGGTCGATCCACCGAGGGCCATCACGACGGCAATCGCGTTTTCGAAGGCCGGCTTAGTCATCACCTGGCGCGCGTTGATGCCGCGGTCGAGGAGATGCAATACCGCCAGTCCCGAGTCGTAGGCGTACTGGTCCCGACGCGGGTCGATCGAAGGCACCGAGGCACTGCCGAGCAGCGACATCCCGAGCGCCTCGCCGACGCTCGCCATCGTGTTGGCGGTGAACATCCCGGCACAACTGCCCTCACCGGGACAGGCCGCGCACTCGATCGCCGTGAGCTCTTCGTCGCTCATCGCGCCTACGGCGTTGGCGCCGACGGCCTCGAAGACCGAGGTGATGTCGAGCGCGCGGCCGTCGAGTTCACCGGGCATGATGGTGCCGCCGTAGAGGAACACGCTCGGCACGTCCAGACGGGCGGCGGCCATCAACATGCCGGGCAGCGATTTGTCACATCCGGCCAGGGTCACCATGGCGTCGAAACTCTCGGCGTGCATGACGCACTCCACCGAGTCGGCGATGACTTCACGTGAGACGAGCGAGGCGCGCATGCCCTCGTGTCCCATCGAGATGCCATCGGAGACGGCGATCGTCACGAATTCAAACGGCACGCCGCCGGCGTCGCGCACGGCGACCTTGGTGCGCTTGGCCAATCGATCGAGCGGCAGGTTGCAGGGCGTGACTTCGTTCCAACTCGAGGCGACGCCAATCTGGGGCTTGGTCATGTCCTCGTCGGTGAGGCCCATGGCGCGCAGCATCGAGCGCGCCGGGGCGCGGCTCTTGCCGAGCGTGACATCGGTACTTCGTGGCGTGGGGTGGATCGTCATGGAGGAAGTCTACGAAACGAGGTTGCCGGTCGGCGACGAGGAGCTACGAACGCGCGTAGACGCTGATCGTCTCGCCGGTCGCGAGCAACTCGACCCACGTCTGGCCGGGGCGAAGTGCGATCACTTTGCCCGACGCCGAACGATACGCGGTCTTCAGGTGGATGTTGCGGCGGAACCACGTACCCTTTTGCAGACGTCCGTCGGAGAAGACCTCGACCGGTCCGGAGCCCACCATCTGGGCGTAGGAACCCTCCACCCCGACCCCGCCGAAGTAGTTCACGCTCATCACGATCACGTTGGTCGGCGCCACCCGAACGCCGGTCGCCGTCACGTCGGGCGCCCCGAAGATCGATCGCAACCATGTGCGGGTCTTGCCGTCCCACTGATAGGACGTGGCGAATCCCGAAAGAAAGTTCACCGTGAAGGAACCGACCGGCGCGCCGAGCGCCGGGGCGTTCCTCGACACGTAGGTGAAGAGCGGCGGCGGCGGGTGGACCTTGCCTCCCTCTTTCATCAGCAGTTCCGCGTTGGCGAACAGGTTGTGGGGCGGTGGCCGGGTGGGGTCGCGGAACATCGCCGCACCGGCGTTCGATTGGTCGATGAGCGTTACCGGAGCGGTCTCGATGCTCGATATGGCGTACTGCGCGCCGCCGGAGAAGGCGAAGATGCCGCCGATCGGAAAGACGATCTCTCGATCAGTGCGCCGCACTGATCGCACCGGTCCGACTTTCGTCGGCAGATTCGAATTGAAGATGGCGGCCAACCGGGTGATGCCGCCTTCGACGATCTCTTCGTACACGACGTCGGCTTCATTGATGCCGTACTGCGGATGCGCCTGGGGCGTGTTGTCCATCTTGATGGTGAGCGCCGAACGGCGCTTAGTGACGGCGGTCGGATCGGGCAGACCCGTCAACGCGGCCACGCGGCGATGCGGCACCGTCGTGGTAGTGGTCGTCGTGGCCGAAGTCGTGGTCGTCGTGTCGGCGTCGCTCGAGGTCGCCGCGACTCCACTCAAGAGCACGATCGCCAACACGACGAGGGGAGGGCGGCGCATAGGAAAAAACTACAGCCTCACGCAGCGATCCGGACGACAGCGTCGGTCATCGCTCAGCGGCGCGCTTGGAGTTCGGCGATGACCTCTTTGCCGTTCGCTTGACCGTTGGTGAGTTTCATGACTCGGCCGATGAAGAACTGCGCCAGCTTTTCGTCGCCCGATCGATAGCGCGACCACTCATCGGGATGGTCGTCAATCAATTGGGCCACCACCTCGCCCAACGCGCCCGACGCGAGTCGCTCGAATCCCTTGCTCGCCGCCACGGACGTGGGCTCTCCCCCATTGGCGAGGATCTCGGCGAGCACCGTTTTGGACTGGGTCGCGGATAGTTCGCTGCTTTGTTCCATCAGTAACGTCGCCACGTACGACTCGACGCTCAAGTTGACCAGGCCATCGAGGTCGCTCGCGATTTCGTTCGCGGCGCGAGCCATGGCCAAGTCCGGCTCCACACCGGCGTCGAGGGCCGCGATGACGAACGAATCGAGACCGAGGTCGATCACAACTTCGAGCGCGTCGAGCAGCGCGGGCGCCGGATCCCCGAGACGCCGCGTAAGCACGGCGCGCCGCTCGGCGGGCATCGGTTTCAAGCCGTCGCGAACGCGGTCCTGCCACGCCTGATCCGGTACGAGGTCCACGAGATCGGGCTCGCGGAAGTAGCGGTAGTCGTCGGCCTCCTCTTTCACCCGCATCGTCGAGGTCGAGCCGAGGTTCTCGTCCCAGTGACGGGTCTCCTGGCGAACCGTGGCGCCGCCCTCGATCAGCTCGACCTGTCGCGCGGCCTCGAAGTCGATGGCGCGCACGAGGCTGCGCAACGAGTTCAGGTTCTTGATCTCGCAACGGGTGCCGAACGGCTCGCCCGTTCGGCGCACCGAGACGTTGGCGTCGATGCGCATCGAGCCTTCTTCCATTCGTCCGTCCGAAGCGCCGGTGGCGATCAAGATGCCGCGCAACTCTGCGGCGTACGTGCGGGCCTGGGCCGAACTGCGGATGTCGGGTCCCGAGACGATCTCCACCAACGGCACGCCGGAACGGTTGTAGTCGACCAGTGACCGATCGGCGTCGTGGATCCGACCGCTGCCGCCCAGGTGAGTCGATTTGCCGGTGTCTTCTTCGAGGTGGGCCCGTTCGATCGAGACCCGCGAACCGTCGGGCAGATCGAGGTAGCCGCCGGCGTTGATCGGCAGGTCGTACTGACTGATCTGAAAGTCCTTGGGCATGTCGGGATAGAAGTAGTTCTTACGGTGAAACGTCGACGGCGAGATCGTGCTGTGCAGGGCCGTGCCGATGGCCATCGCCAACTCGACGGCGCGCACGTTGAGTACCGGAAGCGAACCGGGCAGTCCCAAGCAGATCGGACAGACGTTGGTGTTCGGCGCGGCGCCGAAGGTGTTCGTGCAGCCGCAGAACATCTTGGTGTTGGTCTTGAGTTCGGTGTGAACCTCGAGTCCGACCACCATCTCCCAACCGTCGGGCAGACTCACGGCCGTCCGTCCGCAATTTCCAGGACGCGCGCGCCGGCGAAGAGCTGCGCCTCACTTCGCCCGGGACCGAGTAGTTGCACGCCGATCGGCAGTCCCGCTTCGCCGGTGCCGAAGGGCACCGAGATCGCCGGCTCCCCGGAGAGGTTGCTGGGGATGGTGAAGACGTCCGAGAGGTACATCGCCATCGGATCGGCGGTCTTCGAACCGAATTCGAACGCCACCGATGGCGTGGTGGCGCCCAGCAGAAGATCGGCCTCTCGGTACGCGCGGCGAAAGGCGTCGATGGTGAGCGTGCGGACCTTCAGGGCCTGCCCGTAGTACGCGTCGTAGTAGCCGGCCGAGAGCGCGTAGGTCCCTAGCATGATGCGGCGCTTCACTTCCTCGCCGAAGCCGGCCGTGCGCGTCGCTTCCATCATCGCGGTCACGTCGTCGGCCTTCACGCGAAGTCCGTAGCGCACGCCGTCGAATCGCGCGAGGTTGCTCGACGCCTCGGCGGGGGCTATCAGGTAATACGCGCTCAGTCCCAGACGGAACTCGGGCACCGAGAGCTCGACGATCGTGGCGCCGGCCTCTTTGAGGACTTCGACCGCGCGCTCGACCGAGGCCACGACGTCGGCGTCGGCGCCGTCAATGAGTTCGCGCACCACTCCGATGCGCTTGCCCGCGACACCGTCCTCGACGTGTGCGACCAGTGACGGCGATGGTTCCGGGAGCGAAGTCGAATCCAGTGGGTCGTGTCCGGCGATCGCTTCGAGCGCGATGGCGGCGTCGCTCACCGTCTTGGTGAGTGGGCCGATCTGGTCCAACGAACTGGCGAAGGCGATGAGACCGTAGCGCGAGACGAGACCGTAGGAGGGCTTCACGCCGATGAGCCCACAGAGCGCGGCCGGTTGTCGGATCGAGCCGCCGGTGTCGCTCCCGAGAGCGAGCGGCGTCATGTCGGCGGCGACGGCCGCAGCCGAGCCGCCCGACGAGCCGCCCGGAACCCTCGACGTGTTGTGCGGGTTTCGCGTGGGGCCGAAGGCCGAGTTCTCGGTCGACGATCCCATCGCGAACTCATCGAGGTTGGTCTTGCCGACGGGAACGGCTCCGGCGGCGAGGAGTCGATCGACCACCGTGGCGTTATACGGCGGACGCCACCCCTCGAGGATCTTGGACGAACAGGTCGTGGGAATATTCGTCTGACACAGGTTGTCCTTCAATGCGACCGGCACGCCCGCGAGGGTCCCGACGTTCTCGCCCCGGGCGACTCGCTCGTCAACGGCGCTCGCCGCCGCTCGGGCGCCTTCCTCGTCGACGTAGAGAAAGACGTTCAGCTCTTCGTTGCGCGAACGAATCTGGGCGAGCGACTCTTCGAGCACCGACACCGCACTGGTGTCGCCATTTTGGACGTCGAGCGCCATTTGACGAGCGCTCTTCACGGCGCGTCGCCCAAGATGCGCGGCACGGCGAAGCGCCCGTCTTCGGCGTCCGGCGCCATGGCCATGACGACGTCGTGATCGAGACACTCTCGTGGCACGTCGTCGCGTACCACGTTGACGAGACCGAAGGGGTGCGCCGTCGCCACGACCCCTTCGAGGTCGAGCGCGTTCATGTCACTGGCGTGTTCGAGGACCTGGCCGAGCTGCTCGGTGAACATGTCGAGTTCTGCGTCACTCATGATCAGACGCGCCAACTTGGCGACGTGCGCGACGTCCTCGCGACGAAGTTCCGGCATTACACCAATACCTTCGCGAGGAACTCGATTGTCGCGCTTTCCACAAGCTCTTGGTCGTTGTCCAGGGTCGCGACGTGATACGAATCTTCGAGCCAAATTCGCTCGACCGGTCCCGAGGACTTCTCAACGATCTCGTCGCCGTTGGCGGGCGCGACCGTGTGGTCCTCACGGCTCGAGAGCAACAGACTCGGCGCGGTGATGGAGGCCAGATTGGCGTCCACGACCTCGACGCCTTCGATGACGCTTTGCAGCGCGCGAAGCGGCCACCCGTCGTACTTCGCCTCGGTGGTGCCCTCTTTCTTGATGTCGGAACCGCCGTCGGTCGCCAGAACTTCGAGACCGGAGTCAATTAAGTCTCGAAGTCCCTGTTCCATCTCGGCGCCGGGTCCTTGGAGCATCGGATTGATGAAGACGCATCCGGCGATCGAGAGGCGCTCCTCGGCGATCAGGGCCGTGAGTCCCCCACCGACCGAGAGACCGACCACGGCGACCTTGTCGCAACGTTGGGCGAGTTCGTCGTAGGCGCCGAGCGCGACCTCGACGAAGTCGGGCCAGCGAAGGGGAACAAGGTCCTCGAGCGACGTGCCGTGACCGGGAAGCCGCGGTAACTCGACGCTGTAGCCGGCTTGCGCGCAACGTTCGGCGAGGGGGCGCAAAGAGTAAGGATTGCCGGTGAACCCGTGCAATACGAGCAAGCCCATCGAACTTCCGAACGAGGAAAACGGTTCACAGCCGGGCATAATGTCGTCGGTCATAGGTCCAAAGCCTACCGGTCACCTCGAGCGGACTTTTCCGAACGGCTTGACGGAATCGATCGAATGAAGAGCGACGAAAACAGTCCGAGCGCTCCGTGCGCTCCTCGGCGCTCCTCGCTCACTGCAACAGCGTGGGGAGTTGTTCGGCCAATTCGGCGACCGACCAACGATCATTCTTTTCGAGTGTCGTGGTCATCGTCCAGTTCTGGAACTTGCGCACCGTGCCGCCCTGCACGAAGAAGACCTGTCCGGTAATGTCGCAGTCCTCCATCGCCAGGCTCGCCACCAACGGCGAAATGTTCGCGGGGTCCCACGTGTCAAAGACCGATGCGTCCGACGGCGCCACTACGTGATCGGACAGACCGGGCGTCGACTCGGTCATGCGGGTTCGCGCCGCCGGCGCGATCGCGTTCGCCCGCACGCCGTAACGACCGAGTTCTTCGGCGATGATGACCGTGAACGCGGCGATGCCGGCCTTGGCGGCGCCGTAGTTCGATTGACCGATGTTGCCCAGCAACCCGGACGTCGAGGACGTGTTGATTATGGCGGCCTTCACCGGGTTGCCGGCCTTGGCCTCCTCACGCCAGTAGTTGGCGGCGTGACGCGTCGGTACGAAATGTCCCTTCAGGTGGACGTTGATCACCGAATCCCAGTCCTCTTCACTCAGGTTGACCAGCACGCGGTCGCGCAGGATCCCGGCGTTGTTCACCAACACGTGCAGCGTGCCGTAGGTCTCCAACGCGCACTGCACGAGTCGCTGGCCCCCCTCCCAGTCGGCGACGTTGTCGTGATTGGCCACGGCTTCGCCACCCATGGCCGTGATCTCGGCCACCACCTCTTCGGCCGGCGAGGCGCCGTGACTCGAGCCGTCCAACGCGCCGCCGAGGTCGTTCACCACGACCTTGGCGCCCTCGTGGGCGAAGAGCAGCGCGTGCTCTCGCCCGATGCCGCGACCGGCTCCGGTGATGATTGCTACGCGACCGTCCAGCGCACCCATGGTGACCCCTTTGAAGAATGATGTGAACCGATTGTACCGACGATGACGAGACCTACTGAGTCCGGCCCCGGCGCGAGAAGTAGGGCGGTCGGGCGTGCGCGTGGTAGTGGTCGGGGATGTTGCGCATGTGGTCGTCGTAGGACCAGTTGCCGTCGCCGAACTCGGCGTCAGCGACGGTTCGCAACGCCGAGTGGAGCCGCTCCATCACGTCCTCGGGCGGCGCGACGTCGTGCTTGATCCAGACGACCATCGGCACCAGGCAGATCTCACAATCGGCGATCCAACAGTCGTCATCTTCGAAGTACCGCGTGGTGATGACGGCCGCGTCGCACAGGTCACAGCCGACACTCATTGGACGTTCAGTGTCACCGACGAGAGTTTCTGCACCATCGTGCCGGCGACCGGCGTCTCGGAGACCACCTTCGTCCACGTCGGCTTCGTACCGGCGCCGGGTCCGGTCGTGTGGTAGTAGAGATCGGCCGCGCTCATCGCCGCCTTCACTTGCGCCTGGTTCAGGCCGACGACGTTCGGCACCGCGACCAGGGCCTGCGCGATCGTCGTGGTGGTGACCGACGACGGGGCCGTCGTGGTCGTGGTCGGGGTGGCCGGACCGGTGCTTCGTTCCAGGACGACCGTCGAATGAACGACCGCTGAGGTGATCGACTTGCCCGCCGTATTGACGACGCCAGCGATGCGACCGAGGGGCGTGGTGGCGTTCGAAATCATCTGCGAGGCCGGACAGCTCGCGACGAGGTGCAGATGCACCAGTTGGGGTTCGGCTTGACGGCAGGTCTCACCGATGAGATGGGCGGGCAGTCGCACGCTCTGGGCGCCATCGGAGACCGTCACCGTGATCACCTGACCGCTCGGGGCTCCGGTGTTGAACAGGGGTGTCTGGGAGATGATCGTGCCATTCTTCGCGCTCGACGAGAACGCGTGTTTGATGGCGACGACGAAGCCGTCGGCTTTGACGGTCGTACGAAGACTGTTGATGGGCGCGCTCGTGGTGAAGCTGGTGTTCTGGTACTCGCTCAAATTGACGCCGACGAAATTCGGCACCGAGTTGTCTTGCGTGAAGAGTCCGACCTTCCAGGCGATGCCCCCGCCGATCGCGACGACGAGTAGTACCAACGCCGCCACGAGAAAGACCAGACGACGTGACTGCGGGAGCCGCGCGTAGTCCAGGTCGTCGAAGTCGTTCCGTACGCTCCGGCTGCGACCCACCGGCGAACTCGTGGCAACCCACTCATCGGCCGGACGGGCGTGACGCGGCGCGCCGTTTCGACCGAGTGAAGATACGACCGCGCTCGCACCGGTGATCTGATCGGGCGACGGCGGTCGGAAGCCCACTGAATTTCTGGGTTCGGACGGTCGGTACTGACTGAGCAGCGGCACCTCTCCCCCGATGGGCGGTATCACCAAGGGGGCGAAGTCACTCACGACCGCTCCTAGGCGACTGGCGAACTGCTCGGCGTCGAGTCGTTGACGCGGGTCCGAGACCGCGGCCTGGGCGAGCACCATGTCGAGGGTGCCGAGCTCCGGGCGCATCGGCAACGTCGCGTTGATCCGGGCGCGCAGCACCGCCTCGGGCGTCACGCCATCGAAGGGCGTGATGCCGGTGACCGCTTCGTAGAGAATGAGGGCGAGGGCGTAGACGTCGCTGCGAGCGTTGGCCGGCTCACCGATCGCTTGTTCGGGACTGAGGAAGCGCACGTCGTCGAGCGTCACGCGTTCGCGATACTCCTTACCGATACCGGCCAACGCGATATCGCTCACGCGAACGCGACCTTCTTCGTCGAGTAACAGCTTCGACGGGGAGAGCGCGCCGTGCACCATTTCGTTCTCGTGGACGTAGGCCAACGCACTGCCAACGTCGCGACCGAGTCGCGCGCCGTCGTCCACGCTCAACGTACGTCCGCTCGAGAGCACGTCTTCGAGCGAACCCCCGCTGAGGTACTCACAGATCATGAAGATCGAACCGGACTCTTGGCCACCGTCGAAGACGCGTGCGAGGTGCGTGTGGCTCAGCGTGGCGGCCTTGATGATTCGCTCGCGAAAAGCGCGTCGAACGTCCTCGTGACCGGCCAGTCGGGGCAACAACACTTTCACCACGACCGCGCGCTGGAGCGACTGGTCGTCCGCTAAATAGACCTCGGCCGTGTCACCTATTCCCAGGAGCTCCTGGATGCGGTAGCGGTTGACCAGGAGGTGTCCGTTGGCGAAGGTCGGCGCTGGCATAGTTCCTAGTAACCATACCGATTTGTGCTCACGTGAGTAGTGTCCGCCACGTTCCCGTGGCAAGCAGGATCTCGAACTCGTTCGCCGGAACCATAGGAATACCGAGGTCGTGGGCCTTCGAGACCTTGGAGGCTCCCGGTGCCTCGCCGACGACGACGCAGTACGTCTTTTTCGAGACCGACCCCGGCGAAGTTCCGCCGCGCGCCACAATCGCCTCTTCTGCACCGTCCCGCGTGTAGCCCTCGACCGATCCCGTCACCACGACGGCGCGGTCGCTCAACGTCTGATCGAGCGTCGAGGCCACCTGCGGTTCGATCATCGAAAGTCCGTCCAATTCGAATCGTCGAGCCCGTTCTCGATTCTCTTCTTCCGAGAGATACGCCACGACCGAGGCCGCGATGACCGGGCCGACACCAGCGACGCCGGCGAGCGCCTCGAGTGATGCCTCCTCGAGCGCCTGGTAACGGTGAAAGGCTCCCGCCAACTCGCGCGCGGCGACCGGGCCCACGTGACGGATACCCAACGCCACGAGCAACCGGCTGAGGGGCATCGTCTTGGCGCCCTGGATGGCGTTGACGAGTGACGTGGCCGAGAGCTCTCCCAATCCTTCGAGCACAGCGAGTTCCGGCACGCGCAGCGAGAAAAGATCGGCCACGTCGCTGATCAGTCCGACGCTGAGCAGTTGGGCCACGCGCTGTTCACCGAGACCCTCGATGTCGAGCGCTCCCCTCGAGGCGAAGTGCACGATCTGTTGGAGTTGTTGCGCGGGGCAGGCCGGATTGACGCAGTAGGTGTCGCTCTCGTCGCCCACTCGTTCCAAAACACTTCCGCAGTCGGGGCAGGTGGTCGGAAACTTCCACGGGGGCTTTCGGCGACGACCCGGTTCGCTCACCGCGCTCACGACTTCGGGGATCACGTCACCGGCCTTGCGAACGATCACCAGATCACCGGGCCGCACGTCCTTCACCTTCACCTGATCTTGATTGTGCAACGTGGCCATCGACACCGTCGATCCGGCGACCACCACCGGCTCGAGCACGGCGAAGGGGGTGACCCGGCCGGTGCGACCGACCGACACCTCGATGTGGAGCAACCTCGTGGTTCGCTCTTCGGGCGGTAGCTTGCGGGCGATAGCCCACCTCGGCGCGCGACTCGTGAAGCCCAAACGTGATCGTTGGGCGAGGTCATCGACCTTCACCACTATCCCGTCGATCTGGTAGCGGAGTTCGTGACGGTGCTCTTCGAACCAATCACTGCGAGCAATCATCGCGCTCGCGCCGACTTCGGTCGTCGTCTCGGGCGCGGTGAGGAACCCCCACGTCGCCAATTGGGCGATCGTCTCGAGGTAGCGAGTAAAAGTCGACCGACCACCCAGTTCGACCAATTGATACGAAAGGAACGACAGGGGACGACTGGCCGTGATCGAGGGGTCTTTCTGACGCAGGCTGCCCGCCGCGGCGTTTCGGGGATTGGCGAACTCCTTCTGGCCGGCCTCACGCTGACGGTCATTCATCGCAACGAAGTCGGACTTGGCGAGAAAGACCTCGCCGCGAACCTCGACTCGCGAACGCACGTTCCCGGACAACGTCCGGGGCACATTGGAGATCCGCCGCACGTTCTCCGTCACGTCCTCACCTGTGCGTCCGTCGCCACGTGTCGCCGCCCGCGCCAGCGCACCATCGACGTATTCGATCGACAGCGCCAAGCCGTCGATCTTCGGCTCGACCACGAAGACCAGCTCTTCGGACGACACGTCGAGCGTCTTCGCGGCGCGCTCGCTCCACGCACGCAACTCGCTCACGTCAAAGACGTTGTCCAGACTCAGCATCGGTTCGACGTGGGTGACCGGCGTGAAGAGCGTCGACGGCGCAGCGCCTACTTTGTGCGAGACGGAGTCCTCGACATTCAACTCCGGATGTTCCGCCTCAATCGCGCGAAGCTCGCGAACCAACGCGTCGTAGTCGGCGTCGGGAACCGTGGGCGCGTCGAGCACGTGGTAGGCCTCGTTGTGCGTGGCGATCTCGGCGCGCAGTCGCGCGGCGCGCTCGGCCGGCTTCACGACACTGCGACGATCGCGGCACCTTCGACGATCGTGGGCTCGCTGACGCGATAAAAGACGACGGACTGCCCGGCCGCCACCGGTCGGGCCGGCTCGTCCAGTTCGAGGCGCCAGCGCGAACCGTGGCGCAGCGTGGCGCTCTGCGCCACGCCGTGCGCACTCCACTGAGCCAGCACCGCCGAACCGTCGACGAGCTCGGCGTGCGAAAAGGTCAACGACGAAGCGTCGAGGGCGATCTCGTTGACGAGGATGTCCTCGAGGCGACCCACCTCAACTCGGCCGGCGTCGAGGTCGACCTTGGAGACGAAGCGACGCTCGCCATCGCGCCCGGGCAGTACGCCGCGACGCTGTCCGACGGTCATCAACTCCGCGCTCGCCGTCGCCCCGATCTCCTCGCCGCTGACGCCATCGACAATCACGGCCGCCGTCAAGTCGATGCGCTGGCGCAAGAAGACCTCCCGCCCCTTGGAGGCTTCGATGAAGCAGACGTCCTGGCTGTCGGGTTTGTCCCAGGTTCGTAAACCCATCCGTTCGGCGTGAGCGCGTACATCGCTCTTGTTCATGTCGCCGATCGGCAACAACAACGTGGCCAGTCGATCCTCGGTCAGGTAGCCCAGCACGTAACTTTGATCCTTCTGGTCATCGGCGCCGCGAACGAGGAAGTGCGCGTCGTCACGCGCCAACACCTGGGCGTGGTGGCCGGTCGCGACGGCGTCGAAGCCCAGTCGTCGCGCGCGCTCGAAGAGCAGGTCGAACTTGATATGGCGGTTGCACTCGATGCAAGGATTCGGCGACTGTCCCGTGGCGTAGGCCGCCACGAAGGGCGCCACCACGTGTCGTTCGAACTCTTCGGTGTAATTAAAGACGTGGTGGTCGATGCCGAGCATCTGAGCGACGCGGCGCGCGTCGTCGACGTCGGCGACCGAGCAACAACCCGAGTCCGAAACGCCGCCCCAGAGTTTCAAGGTGGCGCCCACGACGTCGTGACCCTGCTCGATCAAGAGACCGGCGGCGACCGACGAATCGACGCCGCCACTCATGGCAACTAGGACTTTCACCGTCCTAGTCTGCCAGCCGCGGCGACTCCTATGCCTCGCTGCGCAACTTGTAGACGACGCCGGAAAGGATCGCGATGACCGCGTCGACCTCTTCGTCGGTCGTCTCGGCCCCCATGGAAAATCGCAGCGACCCACGGGCGCGCTCGCGCGAGACACCCATCGCGGCCAGTACGTGACTGGGGCTCGCGGCGCCGCTCGAACAGCTGGCGGCCGCCGAGGCGCAGACGCCCTCTTGGTCCAATAGGAACAGAAGTTCGTCGCTCGCCAGATCTTCGAACGTGACGTGCACCGTCCCCGGCACGCGTAGGGCTCCCAGGCCGGTGACGACGCATCCGGGAATCAGACTCACGGCCGCGACGAGCTTCTCTTGGAGGTCGAGGACCCGGTCGTTCACTTCGGCGAGTTCTCTCTTCGTCACGCGCACCGCGGCGGCCAGTCCCACGGCGGCCGCGACGTCGACGGTGCCGCCGCGACGTCCGCGCTCTTGTCCCCCGCCGGGTACGACCGCTTCGAGCGGGATGTCAACGCGTAGGATCAGCGCGCCCGAATTCACCGGTCCCCCGATCTTGTGCGCGCAGATCGAGATCATGTCGGTCGTGGCCGTCATGTTCGCCAGCGGCACCGACGACGCCGCCGCAATGGCGTCGGTGTGCGTCAAGACGCCCCCGGGAATGATGGACTTCGATAGCGCGCTCACGCCGTCGAGCGGCTGTCGCACGCCGGTCTCGTTATTGGCCGCCATCACACTCACCAGCGCGGTGTCGTCACTGAGTTGGTTCATGAGCGAGTCGAGGTCGACGACGCCGTCGCGGTCGACGTCGATGTAGCGCACGCATACGTCGTCGTAGTCGCGCGCCATCTTTTCGGCGGCGTCGCTGACCGCGTGGTGTTCGATGCGACTGATCAGAATCTCAGAGCGCTCGTGCGATCGGCGATGGTGGTTGGTGACACCAGCAACGGCCAGGTCACAGGACTCCGTGCCGCCGCCGGTGAAGATGACGCCGCCCGGCTTGGCCCCCACGAACGCCGCGACCTCGTCCCGGGCCTCTTCGACGGCCCGGCGGGCGTCGCGCGCGGCCTTGTGGCTGCCCGAAGGGTTGCCGACCACGCCGCGTTGCCAGGGCGCCATGGCGTCGGCGACTTCGTCGCGTCGGGGGGCCGACGCCGCGTGGTCGAAGTAGTACTGGCTCACGCCACGAAGAAGGTTTTGACGTTCGTGAACTCGCGTACGCCAAACTCACCCAGCTCACGACCGAAACCGGAGTCCTTCGTCCCGCCGAAGGGCAGTTCCGGCATCGAGGCGACGAGGGAGTTGGCGAAGACCATCCCGACGTCAAGACCGGCGATGGCCGCGTCGATCTCCTTCTGGTCGGTCGCGTGGATCGCGCCACCGAGGCCCCACGGCGTGTCATTGGCGAAGGCGATCGCGGCGTCGAGGTCCTCGACGACTTCGACCACCGCCACCGGGCCGAAAAGCTCTTCGCAGCCCGCTCGCGTGCCGGTCGGGACGTTGGTCAACACCGTCGCCGGAAAGTAATACCCGCGCCGTTCAAGCGGGGCGCCCCCGGTTAAAGCGACGGCGCCCCGGGCGACGGAGTCCGCGACCTGGGCCGTCAACTCGTCGAGCTGCGAGCGGCTCACCACCGGTCCGAGGACGGTCGCGGGGTCCATGGGATCGCCGGTCGGGACCGCGGCCATGGCCGCGACGAAGCGCTCGATGAACTCGTCGGCGCGCTCGCGCACGACGATGAAGCGCTTGGAGGCAATGCAGGATTGACCGTTGTTCTGCAATCGCGCGGTGACCGCCATGGGCACCGTCGCGTCCATGTCGGCGGAGCTCGCCACGATGAAGGGGTCCGAGCCGCCCAGTTCGAGGACCGACTTCTTCAAGTGCTGACCGGCGACCTCGGCGACCGAGCGGCCGGCGCGGTCCGAGCCGGTGAGCGTCACCGCGGCGATGCGCGGGTCCGCGATGATGCGTGGGACCTGATCGTGACTGACGAAGAGCGTGGTCACGACGCCCTTGGGAAAACCCGAGCGCGTGAAGAGGTCCTCGATGAACTTGGCGCACCCGGGCACGTTGGAGGCGTGCTTCAGGACCATCACGTTGCCGGCCATGACGGTCGGGGCGGCGACGCGAATGAACTGCCAGAGCGGATAGTTCCACGGCATCACCGCGAGCACGGCGCCGATCGGGTCGTAGCGGATGCCGCTGCGCGATCCACTCGTCGATACATTCTCGTCTTTCAACATCGCCTCGGCGTGCTCGGCGTAGTAGCGCATCGTCATGGCGCACTTGGCGACCTCGCCCTTGGCGGAGGTGAAGGTCTTGCCCATTTCGCTGGTCAGGAGCTCGGCGACGACCGGGATCTCGCTCTCGAGCAGTTCGGCCGCGCGAATCATCAAATGCGCGCGGTCTGGCACGGACGTCGCGCGCCACGCCTCGAAGGCACTGGCCGCGTGGGCGAGGGCCCGCTCGACGTCCTCGTCGCTGTGGGCGTCAAATTCAGCGACGAACTCTTCGGTGGCGGGATTAATTGCGGTGAATGACATGTCCCTAGTCTGCCAGCAAAACCACCGACTCATTCGGGGTCACGGCGATCTCACGCCAGAACTCCGGTCGCCACAGTGTGACGATTCCCAGTACCAGCGCCAACACCACGGCGTCGCACACGGTGACCGGGCGCACCCCCCACGTCCGGGCGAAGGCTGCTTGCACGAGGGCGCCCAGTGGATAGAACATCGACAGCGAGAGGTTGTAGAGCGAGAGAATGCGCGAGCGTTCACTGGTGGGCGCGTGCAACTGCACCGAGGTGTTGAGCCCGGTCAAGGTGCCGACGTACGCGCCACCGAGTATCACCAGGGCCGCGACGGCCTCCGCCAACGTCTGCGCGAACCCGTAGAGCGCGAGGGCCAACGCCACTGTCGCGAGCGAACCACGCAGGACGGCGATGCGCGACGTACGTCGAGCAACCGCGGGCAAGGTCACCGCACCGATGACCGCGCCCACGCCCTGGGCGGCCACGAGCCACGCGACGCCGATCCGCCCGGCGTGCAACGTTTGGATGGCCATGGCCGGCACGAGCGCGATGAAGGGACTGGCGATCAACGCCACGGTCCCGATGCCAATAATCGGGTATCGACAGCCCTTGACGGACCACGCGCGGATCGCGCCGTATTTCGTTTCCGACCAAAGTCGAAGTGACGTGGTCGGCTTGGGTCTGGTCGCGGAACGCACGAAGGAGAACATGACCACGACGAACACGAAGGACGCCGCGTTAATCGCGAAACAGACGCCGGGCGAGGCGAACGCCAATGTCACGCCGGCCAGCAAGGGCCCGATGATGCGACCGAGGTTGAACTGCGCCGACGAAAGCGACACCGCGGCGAAGACCTCGTCACGATTCACGAGGTCCGGCAACAACGACTGCCACGCCGCCCACGACGCCGAACTGGCGAGTCCCTCGACGATGGCCAAGTAGCACGCCAACTCCGGCGTCAGGTGGTGCGTCAAAGCGGCCGTCGCGAGCGCGCTCGCGGTGAGGGCCATAACGAGATTGTTGGCTTGAATCCAACGTTGTCGCACCACGCGGTCGGCGATCACGCCGCCGAGTGGCGCGCCGATCAGAGCCGGGGTCCACGCGCACACCGTCAAGAGTCCGAGCCATAGGGCGTCGTGCGTCGTCTCGGTCAGGTAGACGCCGAGGGCCACCGTCTGCATCCAGGTGCCCGTGGAGGAGACGAACGATGAAGTGAGAGAAAGGGCGAAGCTTCGGTGACGAAGCGGCGCGAACGACGCAGAAGCCATCACTAAACGCTAATGTCCTGCGCCGACCGCCCCCGGTCGCGCCGACGGACTATTGGTCGCGCTGCTTGCGGCGCGGGCGAAGGGCGAACCACCAGACCGAAATGATCGAGACCAGGACGCCCAGGACGCCGATAGTGGACTTCGCGCCTTTGCCCTTCTGGTTTTCAGCCATAACCCATCGTAACGAGCAAAACGCCGGGGACAACGTCCCCGGCGTTTCAGCGCAGCTGATCGGTTACACCGCTTGATGGGCCTCCACGGCGAGCTCGATCGCAATCTTGTTGCCGAGGACCAAACTGCCGTTCTCCAGTGAACTACTGAAGTTGATCCCGAAGTCACGACGGTCGAACTCGGCGCGCGCTTCAAAACCAGTGACGAGGACACCAGGGGTCATGGAAGGACCGGTACCGAGGTACTCGAGGTCGAACGTGACGGACTTGGTAATGCCCTTGATGGTGAGGTCAGCGACGACCTCGAAGTCGTCGCCCTTGGCGCTGACTTTGGTCGACGTGAGCGTCAAGGTCGGGAAGGTCTCGAACTCGAGAAAGTCCGGACTCTTGAGGTGCGCGTCGCGCATCTCGTTGTCGGTCGTGATGCTGGCGGCCTGAACGGTCGCTTGAACGCTCGAGGTTTCGGGCGTGTCGCCAATGGTGATCGCACCGACGAAGTCGGTGAATCGACCGCGGACCTTGGAGGCCACGAGGTGACGGGCGACGAAGCCGACCGTCGAGTGGACGGCGTCAACGTTGTAGGTGCCGGCAACGGGCAGGTTGCTGGTGGCAACTTCGGTAGTGGGGGAACTGGTCATTTCGAATCTCCTGTTATGTAGGCACTCACAGTGCTGCTCCGAGTATACTTGCTTATGCAACTACTTGTCAAGCAGTAATTGTTAGGCGAACTATATGGTATAGTGTTTCCATGAGTTTCCAATCCAATTCCTGCCCTTCGGGGGACGAAAAGGTCCAGCTGTTCGGCCTGTTGCTGGAAACCAACGCTCGACTCTCCCGGAGTCTGGGCCTGGAGTTAGAAGCCGAGTGCGAACTCCCCCTCGCCTGGTTCGACGTCCTATTGCAATTACGTCGCTCGCCCGAGGGACGACTGAAGATGAACGAGATCGCCGACGCGATCGTCCACTCGAGCGGCGGCACGACCCGACTCGTCGATCGCATTGAGGAGGCCGGCCTCGTCGAGCGCCAAAACTGTCCGAGCGATCGCCGGGCGATTCACGTCGCCATCACCGACGCCGGTAACGCCAAGTTGGACGAAGCCCTCAACGTTCACCTCGAGTACTTGGACGAGAGCCTCGCCAAGCAGCTCACCGAAAGCGAACGCGCGACCCTGGCGTCATTGTTGACCAAGCTCAACGCCTCTCGCTAATCCTTCGCGACCCAGGCCCTCGCTTCGCGGTCGTCGTCGAGTTCCAGGACGGTCCCCTCGCCCCAGCCCGGACCGGTGATGACTTCAACGGCCAGCACCTCGCTCGCCAAGGTCGCGAAGCCGTCCGCGAGATCGTCGATTCCCGAGACGTGAAGGACGATTCGATCGGCCACGTCCAAACCGGAGTTCTTGCGAAGGTCCTGCACCTGGCGGATGACGTCGCGTAGAAATCCCCGGCGGCGCAGGTCGTCGTCGAGCGTCAAATCGAGGGCGATGACCTCGCCGCCATCGCGCGACACCGCGTAGCCTTCTTGTCCCTTTACCCGTAACTCGATGTCCTCGCCGTTCAGTTCGAACGTGCCCGACGAGAGTGTGATGCTGAGCAATCCGCCCGATTCGAGCGTCTCGGCCGCCTCGACGGAGTCGAGCGCCGCCAACGCCGGCTTTAACTCCTTCACCGCTTCACCGAGACGTGGACCCACGGTGCGAAAGTTCGGCACGAGTTCGAAGGTCAACACATTGGCTAGGTCCGTCGCGTATTCCAAGTGATCGACGTTGAGTTCGTCTTCGACCACGCCGGCCGGCGGCATGGCAGAGAGTGACGGCAAGAACACCAGCGCTCTCGCCAGGGGCTGACGCACTTTCATGCCGGCCTCGGCGCGCGCCGCGCGACCCAGCGACGTGAGTCGTCGGGCCACGGCCATCGACTCCTCGAGTGCGACGTTTCGACGCTCCGGTTCGCCAACGGGCCAGTCGGTCAGATGGACCGAGTCCGTCTCTTCGACGTCGAACAGTTCGGCGTAGAGACGCTCGGCGACGAAGGGACAGAAGGGCGCCAGGAGCAACGTCACCCGCTGCAGGACGTCGAGCAGGGTGGCCTGCGCGGCCAGGGAATCGGAGCGCGGGGCATTGGGGTCGGTGCGCCAGAAGCGTCGACGGGTCCGTCGCACGTACCAGTTCGACAGGTCGTCGACCAGTTCGCTCAACGCGTTCGTGCCGCCGAGCGGCTCGTAGCCGTCGAGGGCGCTCGTGACCGCCGCCGTCACGCACTCGAGACGAGAGAGGATCCACTGGTCGATCGCGGCGCGATCGTGGTGCGCGGGAATCTCCGGGTCGGTCGGGTCGAAGTTGTTGATCGAGGCGTAGAGCGTGAAGAAACTGAAGGTGTTCCAGAGCGTGGCGAGCGTCTCGCGAAGTGAGGCGTCAATGGCGCCGAAACTCGTGCGAGTGGAGGACCAGGGTGAGCCCTGGGAGAACATCCACCAGCGCAGCGGATCGGCGCCACGAGTGTTCAACACCTCCCACGGGTCGATCACGTTGCCCACCGACTTGCTCATTTTCTTGCCATCCTCGTCCACGATGAGGCCGAGGCACAACACGTGCTCGTAGGGTGTGGCGCCGAAGACCAAGGTGTTCACCGCGAGCAAGGTGTAGAACCAACCTCGCGTCTGATCGATCGCCTCGACAATGAGTTGCGCCGGGAACTGCATCGCCTCGGCGCTCCCTGCAACGTGGGGATATCCCACCTGCGCCGCGGGCATGGACCCGGCGTCGAACCACGCGTCGATGACCGGTTCCACCCGGCGAGCCTCTTTGGCGCACGTCCGACACGGCACGACGACCTCATCGATACCCGGACGATGCGGGTCGAGGTCGCCGAGGTCTCGTCCGGCGAGCGCCGAAAGCTCGGCGAGCGAGCCGACGCAGGTGAAGTGATCGTCGGGACAACGCCAAATCGGAAGCGGCGTGCCCCAGTAGCGGTCGCGCGACAGCGCCCAATCGACGTTGTTGTCCAGCCAGTTGCCGAAGCGGCCTTCGCGTATGTGCTCCGGGTGCCAGTCAATGGTCGCGTTCTCGGCGAGCATCTTTTCGCGGAACTTGCTCGTGGCCACGTACCAACTCGGTTTGCCCCAGTAGATGAGGACGGTGCCGCAACGCCAGCAGTGCGGCAGCGAGTGGTTGTAGTTGAGCCGGCGGATCAAGATGCCGCGTCGCTCGAGTTCGTCGTTGATGACGTGGTTCGCTTCGCGCACGTCTTGACCTTCGAGCCACGGGATCTCCGCGGTGAACGTGCCGTCCGGTCCGACGGGATTGACCGTGGGCAGCCCATGATCGCGCGCCACCTGGCGGTCGATCTCACCGAAGGCCGGCGCCTGATGAACGAGACCGGTGCCCTCTTCGATCGTGACGTAGTCCGCGAGCACGACGTAACAGGCGTCCACGTCGTCGGGCAGTGCGGCGTCGGTGAAGGGCCGCTCGTAGTGCACACCGGCCAAGGCGTTCCCGGAGAGCGTGGCGCTCGGCGCGACACCGGCCCCGAAGACCGACTCGACGAGTTCGGCGGCCACGATGACGCCATCGACCACGGCGTACGTGATCTCGGGGTTGACCGCGACCGCCACGTTCGACAGCAACGTCCACGGCGTCGTCGTCCACACGGCGAGATGCGTCGCGCCAGCGAGATCGTGCGCGTCGGCGTCGGTGATTCGAAGCCGAACGTAGGCGCTCTCATCGACTTCGTCGGTGTAGACCTCCGGCTGACCGAGTTCGTGGCTCGACAGGGACGTGCCGCAGCGCGGGCAATACGGAATGACTTTGAGGTCTTCGTACAGCAGGCCGTGCTCGAAGAGCTGCTGCAAGTGCCACCAGACCGATTCGACGTACTCCGGATGGAACGTGTAGTACGCGTGCTCCATGTCGGTCCAATAGCCAATGCGCTCGGTGAGCCGTTCGAACTCGCCGACGAAGGTGAGGACCGATTCGCGGCAGAGTCGCGTGAACTCTTCCACGCCGACCTGCTCGACGATGGCCTTCTTCCCCGAGATGCCGAGTTGCTTTTCGACCTGGACTTCCACCGGAAGGCCGTGAGTGTCCCAGCCCGCTCGGCGCGCGACGAAGCGGCCCTGCATTGTCTGGTAACGACAGAAGAGGTCCTTGTAGACGCGCGCCCACACGTGATGGAGACCGGGCATGCCGTTCGCCGTCGGCGGACCCTCGTAGAAAACCCACGGCTCGGCTCCTTCGCGGTGTTTCATCGACCGTGCGAAGACGTCGTTGGTGCGCCAGCGGGCCAGTTCGGCTTCTTCGAGAGCCACAAAATCGAGTTCGGCGCTGACGGGGCGAAACACATCTCTCCTTCAATTAGTCATCACATGGTACTGAACCAGGAATCCGCGACGAACCGACCCCTACGATGTCCACGTGATTCCCATCACCGTCATCCCCGAATCCATTGACACCAGCGGCGCGCTCGCCCTCGTGCACGCGGCGAGTGACGAACTCCAACAGCGCTACGGCGGCGAGGGCGACAATAAGCACCTGGTCGTCGACGAGTTACGCCCGCCACGCGGCTTCTTCCTCGTCGCGCGCCACGATCATGACCTCGTGGGCGGCGTCGGTCTTCGATCGATCTGCGAGCCCGGTCGGCACTTCGCCGAGGTCAAGCGGCTTTGGGTACGACCGGACTTGCGTCGCGAGGGCATCGGTCTCGCCTTGATGAACGAGATCGAAACGCACGCCAAGGAACTCGGGTACGTGACGCTCTTCCTCGAGACCGGACCGGCGCAACCCGAGGCGCTAACGCTCTATCAGTCAAACGGCTGGACGGAGATCGATAAGTACCCCGACGGCGCCTTCAGCCATCCTCAAGCCCGACGATTCTCCAAGGATCTTTAGGCGAACTGCTCGTCCAGCCAGTCCGGCGACAGTTCCTCGAGCGTGTCCAGCACGAGGTCGGCCAGGAGGAATTCGACGTCGGCGCGGTCTTCGGGCGTCGGCACCACGACCAGACGCATGCTCGCGGCCCGCGCTGCGATGACCCCCGCGGTGGAGTCTTCGAAAACCAGACAGCGCGATGGCTCGATGCCGAGTGAGGACGCGGCGGTAAGAAAGACACCGGGATGAGGTTTGCCGTAAGGCTCGAACTCGGCGGAATGTATGGACGCGAATCGAGTCGTCAAGTTGAAATGTTCGAGACAGTGATGGATTAACGCCAACGGTGTGGAGCTGGCCAAGGCTACCGGTCCGCGTTCACTCGTGAGATCGATCGCGCGAATCGCGCCGGGCAGGAGCCGACCCTCGGACTCGACCAGTGACCCCACCCGTTCGAGCAACATCTCGACGACCTCGTTGGTGCTCGGTCCGCTCCAGGGATAGCGCGCGTACCAGTAGTCGACGACTTCATTGACGAACACGCCCTTGGTCGAACGGCTCGAACTCTCAAAGAGCGGAACGCCGAGGGTGCCGAAGATGTCGACTTCAGCTTTGTGCCACAAGACCTCGGAGTCGATCAAGAGGCCGTCCATGTCGAACAGCGAGGCCGCAATACTCACCCGGCAACTCTGGCACACGTGCCACCTAGGGTTGCTCCATGACTACCGTTCGCCAATTGGAACCAAATGACGTTGAAGCCGTCGTCACACGCATCTGTGATCGTTTGGCTCGCGACGCCGAAAACCAGCCTCTGGTGAACCCGTCGATTTCCACGCAGCTGCTATCGGATTCGCTGCGCGACGCGACCGATCAGACCTGGGTCGCAGATTACGACGGCGTCATCGTCGGTCACCTCTACGGTGCGATGTTGGAGAGTGAGACCTACGGCAACGGCGTGTGGATTGGACCGGACGGCGCCTCTTTCGACACCACCGATATTCTGAGCGATCTCTACAGCGCCGCCGGGGCGCGATGGATCGAGCACGGAGCTCTCGAGCACTACGTGTGGACCATTGACGACGTCGCTTCTACGCAGCCGTGGTACGAGATGGGTTTTGCGCGGATGCACGTGCGCGGCGTCCTGCGACTCGAGGGACCTTTTGATCACGCTCTACCCGAGGGGTACGCGCTTCGCCGTGGTGGCGTCGACGACCTGGAGATCGCGGTGGCCCTGGACGACGAACTCGACGCGGTCCAGCGCGTCGGACCGAGCTTCTCCATCGGCCTCGACCACTCGTCCAAAAGTGACAATCTCTTGGAGACTCTCGAGGACCCCGAGGTGCACTACTACATCGTGCAATTGGGAGAGGATCCCGTGGCTCAGTGCATCACCTTTCCGCTGCCGCATCGTCGCGGGTCCTTTGAGCACACGCTCCACTTGAGCGCCGTGACCGTCGACGCCGAACACCGGCACCTGGGCGTCGGTACGGCCATGGTCGACGCGGCCCTTCGTGACGCGCAGATGGCCGGGTTCGAGTTCGTGGAAACGAATTGGCGCGTGACCAACCGTCGGGCGAGGAACTTCTGGTTGGACTGCGGATTCGAGCCAACCTACGTGCGACTGCATCGCACGATCGGGCTCGGCTAGCTCAAGTCCGCTTCGATCGCACGTATGAGGATCGGGTCTTCCGGCGTGACCTTGGGTGCGAAACGTTGCACGGAACCGTCGGGACCGATGAGAAACTTTTCGAAGTTCCATCGAATGTCACCGGAGTAGCCCTCGGCGTCGGCCGTCTGATTCAACGTGGCGTAGATGGGACTCTGGTTCTCACCGTTGACGTCGATCTTCTCAAAGAGCGGAAAGGTCACGCCGTACGTCGTCGAGCAGAAGGTCTGGATCTCCTCGGCGGTGCCGGGCTCTTGTCCCGCGAACTGGTTGCAGGGAAAACCGACGACGCTGAAGTCCCGGTCCGCGTAGGTCTTTTGCAACTGCTCGAGTCCCTCGTACTGCGGCGTCAGGCCGCACTTGGAGGCGACGTTGACGACCAGGACGGTCTTGCCGTCGTAGGGCGCCAACGAACTCGGTTCGCCGTCGAGGGTGTGCAGGGGGATGTCGTAGATGGTCATGGCGTGACACTAACGCGCCGTCGCTGAAGGTGGCGCGTCGTAGGCTGCACGCGTGCGCTGCGTCGTCATCAACGAGGGCAACCTCGAAGTACAGGAGCGAGAGACCCCGAATCCCGGTCCCTACGACGTCATCGTCGCGGTCCGGGGGGCCGGTATCAACGCGGCCGACCTCATGCAGCGCGACGGCCACTACCCCGCTCCCGAGGGCTGGCCCGCGGACGTTCCCGGAATGGAACTGGCCGGGGTCGTGAGCGCCGTCGGCGAGCGCGTGCACGAGCCGCTCTTGGGTCGACGAGTCTGCGCGATCGTTGGCGGTGGCGCGCAGTCGACGCACTGCCGCGTGCCGAGTGAACACCTGCTCTTCGTACCCGATCACGTCAGTTGGGATCAGGCGGGGGGCTTTCCCGAAGCCTTCACGACCGCCAACGACGCGCTCGTGACCCAAGGAAACCTCAGTGCCGGCGAGCGCGTTCTGATCTCCGGATCGACCGGCGGGGTGGGCATCGCCGCGGTGCAGATCGCCCACGCGCTCGGCGCCCACGTCATCGCCGTCACCAGAACGAGCGAGCACCACGAGGCGCTGCGCGAGTGCGGCGCCGACGAGACCGTCACGCTCGATCAAGTAGGTGAGGTTGGTCGCGTGGACGTCGTTCTCGAGTTGGTCGGCGCGGCCCATTTGAGCGTCGCCCAAGGTCTGCTCAATCCTTTCGCTCGCGTCGTGGTCATCGGCATCTCCGGCGGCGGCAGTCGCGTCGACGTCGACCTACGGCAGTTCATGGGCTCGCGTTCGACGCTGACCGGATCGACATTGCGGTCGAGGTCTCGCCAAGAAAAAAGCGAGGTCGCCGATCGGGTCAGTCAAACGCTCATCCCTCGTTGGCGCACCGGCGAAGTGCGCGTACCGGTCGCGCGCAGTTTCGCGTTGGAAGAGGTCGCGGAGGCTTACGAGTACTTCGCCCAACCGGGCAAGTTCGGCAAGGTCGTCTTGCGGATTGACGAGTGAGCCCCGTTAGTTTGACTCGGTGAGTACTCCGGTCCCTCGACCGCATCCGAGTCGATGCGATCCGTCGCGTTCGGACTACGACGCCATCATCAAAGCCCACGAAGAGGCCACATTCGCCGGCGAGCCGACGTACCGCGATCCGACGTCCGGACTCATGGTCTTGACGGCGGCCACGCACCTGGCGCGCGGTACGTGCTGTGAGAGTGGCTGTCGCCACTGCCCTTACGTAGAAGCCGGTTAGAGGCTTACGTCGAAGCCGGATAGACCTCGGTCGCGGCTTCGTCGTGTTGTCCGAGGTGGTCTCGGTCGATATTCACCAGCGCGAAAAACACGATCGCGGCGATGAAGAGCATCAGGGAACCGAAGCGGAACGATTCGTCATAGCCGTGAACGTGGGACGTGGCGATCAACAGCAATTTCGCCTTCGCCGTCATGGCCGGGTGCGAATGCTTCAGGGCCGCCACCATGAACGCGGTCCCACTGGAGACGACGATGGTGTTGGCGATCGCCGTACCGAAGGACCCACCGATCTGCTGGGACGTCGTCAGTACCGCCGACGCGGCGCCGGTGTCGTCCGGTCGCACGTTGAAGAGCGCCGTCGAGGCGATCGACACGAAGGCGATGCCCAGTCCGAGGCTGGTGACGATCATGGCCGGCATGACGCTCGAGACGTACGAGCTGTCGACCTTGATGAAGGAGAGATAGAGCAACCCGAGGGCCGCCATCAGGTTACCGATGGTCGCCAGCGGTCGCGGTCCGAATTTGGGGAGCCATTGACTGGTCATTCCCGCGGCGAGTATGACGCCGATCGAGAACGGCATGAACAACAGTCCGGTCTTCACGGCCGAGTACTGCTCGACGTACTGGAAATAGAACGTCATGAAGAGAAACATCCCGAACAGTCCGAGTCCCACGAACAGCTGCGCGAGGAAGGCGCCGCCCCGCACCCGGTCGGTGATGAGTCGTAGCGGCAGTAGCGGCTCCTTGATGCGACTTTCGATAACGAAAAAGACCAGCAGCAAGAAGGCGCCGAGGATCAGAAATGGCCACGCACTCGTCGAGCCCCAGCCGTCGGTCGAGGCCTGGGAGACCCCAAAGACGACGCTGAGCATGCCCGCCGTCGCCGTGAGCGCCCCCGGAACGTCGTAGTGCGGATGACCCTCGACCTTGGACTCGCGAACGTTCGGCACGGCGAGGGTGAACGCAATTATGGCCATTGGCGTGTTGACGAAGAGACACCAGCGCCAGGACAAATACTGCGTCAGCAGACCCCCGGCGATCAGTCCGATCGCGCCACCTACCCCGGCGAGGGCGCCGTAGACCGCGAAGGCCTTGGCCCGTTCCTTGGAGTCCGTGAAGGTCACCGAGATGAGCGACAACGCCGCGGGCGCGAGCAGTGCGCCAAAAAGTCCCTGCAGGGCCCGCGCGCCGAAGAGCCACTGTTGGTTCTGGGCGAACCCACCGAGCAACGAAGCTCCCGCGAAGCCGAGGAGTCCGATGAGGAACGACCGCTTGCGACCCATGTAGTCACCGATTCGTCCACCGAGCAGCAGGAACCCGCCAAAAGTCAAGGTGTAGGCGGTGATGGCCCACTGATAGTTCTTCTGCGCGATCGCCAGACCGCCGAGCGCCTTGGACAGCGAGGCGTGTGGTAGCGCAATGTTCACGATCGAGGCGTCGAGAATCACCATCAACTGTGCGATGCCGATGACGACGAGCGCGAACCAACGTCGCGGATCGGGCAGTTCGGGGTGAACGACGTGGCTGACTGAAGCGTCCGACATTAACTCCCCCGAGCAGTGTTAAAAGTGCGAGTCCTGGACACGGCCACAACGCCCATGGGGCCGTCGCCGATTACAGGAGCGAGCGTAGTGGACTGAAGGCCACACCCAGGGACTCGGCCACCGGTCCGTAGGTGACGGCGCCCTCGACGACGTTGACGCCCTCGGCCAGCGCGTCGTCAGCGACGACGGCCTCGCGCCATCCGTGGCGCGCGAGTTCCATCGCGTAGGGCAAGGTGGCGTTGGCGAGCGCGTAGGTCGACGTGTAGGGAAACGCGCCGGGCATGTTGGCGACGCAGTAGAAAATCGAGCCGTTCACCTCGAATACCGGGTCCGAGTGCGTGGTCGGGTGGGTTGCTTCAAAGCAGCCACCCTGGTCAACCGAGATATCGACCAGCACTGAACCGGGGCGCATTCGCGCCACCAGATCGTTACTCACGAGCTTGGGCGCCTTGGCACCGACCACCAACACGGCGCCGATGACGATATCGGCGTCGAGGCAGGCTTCCTCGAGCGCGAGGGTCGAGGACGCGATGGTCTGGACGCGTCCATCGAAGTGAATGTCGACCTGGCGCAAGCGTTCGAGGTTGCGATCAAGGATCTTGACGTTGGCGTGTAGTCCGGCGGCCATGGTCGCGGCCGCCAGTCCCGAGACGCCCGCACCGATGACGACGACGTTGGCCGGCGCGACGCCGGGCACGCCACTGATGAGTGTCCCGTGTCCCCCGCCGGGGCGCATGAGGTGATGCGCGGCCATCAAGGGAGCCATTCGTCCAGCGACTTCGCTCATGGGCGTGAGCAGCGGCAACGAATTGTCGCGCAGACGGACCGTTTCGTAGGCAATGGCGACGTTGTTGGCACGGACCAGCGCGTCGGTGCATTCGCGCGAGGCCGCGAGGTGCAGGTACGTAAAAAGCACCTGGTTCTTGTGGGCGCTCAAGCGGTGATACTCCGCGGCGATCGGTTCTTTCACCTTCATCAGCAGTTCGCTCTCGGACCAGACGTCATCGGCCGAATCGACGATGGTCGCTCCGTTGGCCACGTAGTCGGCGTTGGCGATCGACGAGCCGACGCCGGCGCTTCGTTCGATGAGGACACGATGACCGGCCCCGGTCAGTTCTCGCGCTCCGGCCGGCGTCAGCGCCACGCGGTACTCGTCGGTCTTGATTTCCTTTGGTACGCCGATGATCATCGTTGATCATCCTTTCTGGTTTTTGTCGCCCCATCCACGGTAGTCACTCGCCGTGAGCGCGTGCTGAATCGATTCGGCGCGCAACCCCAGAGGGCGACCGTGAGTGATGACCTCACCAACGTCGACGATTGGGCGGTCTGTTCAATCAACGTCGTCGACACCTCTCGCGTTGACGTCTCAATGAAGCCTCACGACTCAATGTTGTGCATGACGTGCTTCACGCGCGTGTAGTCCTCGAAGCCGTACATTGAGAGATCCTTGCCGTAGCCGGACCGCTTGAACCCTCCGTGCGGCATCTCGGCCACCAGTGGAATGTGCGTGTTGACCCATACGCAGCCGAAGTCGAGGTCCCTGGTGAAGCGCATGGCGCGACCGTGGTCGCTGGTCCACACCGATGACGCCAGTCCGTAGTCGACGCCGTTGGCCCAGGCGAGCGCCTCGGCTTCGTCGCTGAACTTCTGCACCGTGATCACGGGACCGAAGATCTCACTCTGGATCATCTCGTCGTCCTGGTGCAGGTCGGCGACGACCGTCGGCTCGATGAAGTAGCCGGCGTCACCCACCTGGTGGCCCCCGGCGGCCAGCGACGCGTGTCCCGGCGAGCGAGCGAGGAAACCGGTGACGCGCTGGAACTGATTGACGTTGTTGACCGGTCCGAAGAGCGCGTCGTCATTGTCGGGCGGACCGATGACCGTGTTGCGCGCCTGTTCGGCCAGGGCGTCCACGAAGTCGCCGTACACCTTGGGCCCCGCGAGCACCCGAGTGGCCGCGGTGCAGTCCTGACCGGCGTTGAAGTAACCGGCGACCGCGATGTTCTCGGCGGCCGAGGCGATGTCGACGTCATCGAAGACGATGACGGGTGCCTTGCCGCCCAGTTCGAGGTGGACCCGCTTCAGGGTCTGGGACGCGCTCGAGGCGACCTCCATGCCGGCGCGCACTGAGCCGGTCACCGACACCATGGCCGGGATCGAATGCTCCACCAACGCGCGACCGGTGTCGCGGTCACCGCACACCACGTTGAAAACCCCCGGCGGCAGGACCTCCGCCATCAGTTGTGCCATTAACACCGTCGAGGCCGGCGTTGAATCGCCGGGCTTCAAGACCATCGTGTTGCCGGCGGCAATCGCGGGCGCCCACTTCCACACCGCCATCATCATCGGGTAGTTCCATGGCGTGACCGCGCCGCACACGCCGATCGGCTCACGGCGAACGTAACTCGTCATGCCCTCCATGTACTCCGCCGCACCGCGACCCTCCAAGAGGCGCGCCGCCCCGGCGAAGAAACGAATCTGGTCGATCATCGGCGGAATCTCTTCACTCATCGTGAGTGAGATGATTTTCCCGCAGTTCTCGGCCTCAACGGCGACGAGCTCTTCGGCGTGCGCTTCGAGGATGTCGGCGATCTGTTGGAGGGCCCGACTGCGCTGGGACGGCGTCGTCCGCTTCCAACTTTGGAAGGCCGCGTTCGCCACTTGCAATGCGTCATCGACGTCCGCGGCGTTGGACACGGGCATCTCGGCGAAGGGCTCACCGTTCGCGGGGTTGATCAGCTCGACGTACTTTTTGCTCTTGGGAGCGACGGACTCGCCCCCCACAAAATTGTCCAAACGACGCATTTTTTCCTCCCAGTCACGGGCACCGTCTCGGTGCAGCCCTGAGCCACTCTGCCAGAGATTGCCTGAGTGCTGCAACCTAAACTGCAGATATAAGTCCCTTCAAGTAAAAAATACGACGCTTTCCGTCGCTCTAGCCCCCTATACTGTCTCTATCCGCAGCAAGGTGGCCTAGGGCTACTTCGCCGGGAGCGACCAATGCCAGCGACCAAACCACTTCGTCAGACCAAGAAGAGCGCGAAGCGCTCGACTTCGGAACTGATCTCGTCCGCGCCCAATGGTCTTGATTCCATCGATCGACAGATCATCAGTCACCTACAGCGCGACGGCCGTCGCGCCTACGGGGCCATCGCCACCGAAGTGGGACTCTCCGAAGCGGGAGTGCGTCGTCGCGTGCAACGCCTGAAGGAGTCCGGGGTGATGCAGATCGTCGCGATCACCGATCCACTGCAACTCGGCTACGGCCGCGAAGCGCTCATCGGCATTCGAGTGCACGGTGACGTTCGCCTGGTCGCCGACAAGATCGCTTCGATTGACGAAGCGAACTACGTGGTCATGACCGCCGGCAGCTTCGACATCATCGCCGAGGTCATCGCCGTCGACGACGACGCGCTGGTCCACCTCTTGAATGACTCGATTCGGAGCATTCCCGGTGTGACGGAAGTCGAGACATTTCTGTATTTGAAGCTTTCAAAGCAGACATACGTATGGGGGACCAAGTGACGCTGAACACAATTAGCGACGGAATCAATTTCACGGACGAGAAACACGCGAGTCATGACTACTCCGAGCGCGCTCGGCGCCACCTCTGGCTCCAGATGTCGCGAATGGGTGCCTACGACGAGCACTCCGAAGTACCGATCATGGTGCGCGGCGAAGGCACGCGGGTCTACGACGCCAACGGCACCGAGTACTTCGACGGACTCTCGGGACTCTTCACCAACATGCTCGGTCACGGTCGCGCCGACATCGCGGCGGCGGCGGCCGAGCAGATGAC
>Ga0182024_10002739_pt1 | contig 43287 bp, 35 predicted proteins | sample P32metaG_FD_120480 | JGI IMG/M metagenome (GOLD analysis project Ga0182024, IMG submission 120480) | Permafrost microbial communities from Stordalen Mire, Sweden - P3-2 metaG (Illumina Assembly) | ecosystem: Environmental > Terrestrial > Soil > Wetlands > Permafrost | place: Sweden: Stordalen... | reverse complement strand
GGAGAAGTTAGGAGTGTTGGCGTTGAGCCGGACCACGCCAGAGTAGCCGGTCAAGATGGTTTTGTCGGAAAACTTGTACTGCACTTTGATATCGCCAGCTTCGCGATTCTGGAAGTTATTGGTCTCATAGCCTTTGGAATCCATGTGCTGCACGTCGACGGAGAAACCGGCCTTGTGCCCCGGACCGAACTGGCCGGAGTCGTACTGCACGTCGGCCAGCAGGGTCCCCCAGGAGCCGTAGGAGATGCCGCCGCGAATGTTCTGCACGGGAGAGACGTCGCGCGAGAGCAGATGGATGGAGCCGCCGAAGGGCGTGGGCCCAATGGTGGAGGCGGTGCCCGGGGAGCGGTCGAAGTCCACGCCGCCCAACCACTGCGAGGGGAAGAAGGCCCAGGAGTGGTGCGTGGGCGAGTTGGTGTCGTAAAAGGGAATGCCGTCGAAGTCGATGTCGTAGTCGCCGTCGGGGAAGCCGCGGAAGTAGGTCTTGGACTGGCCGAGGCCGACGCCGTTGCCATTGAGAGTGAAGGTGCCGGGGGCCATCTCGACGACCTCACCGTAGTCTGCCAGCGGCGAGGTGAAGTTGTTGACGAAGGCCTGGGTGATCTCGGTGTGAGGCGCGGTCTCCTGCAGCAGGGCGTCCATGGGCGCGAGCGCGGCGGCAACGGAGTTGGCCTCGCTGGCCTCGACCGTCACCTCCTCGGAGACGTTGCCCAGGTCAAGGGTGATGGGTGCATCGACCGGCTCTGCCGCGAGCTGCACCCCGGTTTTCCGGCTGGTGTTGAAGCCGGGCGCATCTACCTGAATCGTGTATTTGCCGGCGGGAAGGTTGGAGAAAGCGTATTTGCCCTGGGCATCGCTGGCGGTCTTCCGCGTGGCGCCGGTGGCGTCGTTGCGTGCGGCCACGGTCGCGCCGGGGAGGGGCACGCCGCGGGGATCGAGAATGGTGCCGGTGAGGGTCGAAGCGGTGGCCTGCGCGAAGGCGGGCGGCGAGGTTACGGTCGCGAGCATGGGCAGCGTGAGGGCTGCGCAGAGCGCAATCCGGGCGTAGCGGAGTGACGCAGAATTCATAGGAGGGCTTCCCTTCGTGAAGAGCAGGAATTGATTGGGATGAGATGGCGAACGACTCTCAGTGTGCGGATGCGGTATGAAACCACGATCAACAGGAGGTTGCAGCGCGGTTACAAAACCGCGATTTTGTGGGCGTCAGGCTAGGCTTGGGCTGGCGCGCAAGATGATGACCGGTTCAGTGATACTTTTGCGGCCATCAGGAGGCTGACGGCAATCGCAAAGTACAATCGGCGGATGATCGCTTTCCTGCGCGGACGGCTGCTGACAAAGTCGCCGAACCAGGCCATTGTGGAGTGCGGCGGTGTGGGCTACGACACTACCATCAGCGTGGCGACGTTTACCTCACTGCCGCCCGAAGGGGCCGAGGCGCGCCTGCACATCCATACCCATGTACGCGAGGACCAGATCGCGCTGTTCGGCTTCGCCGAGCCAGAGGAGAAGCGGCTGTTTGAAAAACTGCTGACGATCTCCGGCATTGGTCCCAAGCTGGCGATTACCGTGCTGAGCGGGATCGATGCGGGACGGCTGGTGACAGCCATCCGTGGCGGCGACCACGCGACGCTGACGCGGATTCCGGGGATTGGCAAGAAGACCGCCGAGCGCGTGGTGCTGGAGCTGAAGGACAAGCTGGACGATATGGCCTCGGCTCCGGCGGCTGCGGCGACGCATTACGGCCCGGCGGGCGACGATGCGCTCTCCGCGATGGTGAACCTGGGCTACGCGCGTGCGGCGGCAGAGAAGGCGGTCGAGACGGCGATTGCGAAACAGCCGGGGATTGCGGCAGATTTTGAGGCGCTGTTCCGCGCGGCGATGGCGGCGGTGCGGTAGGGCGGCGAGGGAGCTCAGACGCGGCAAGCGGCTTTCGCGAAACGAAGTGAGCTGGCGTGCGTCCATCCAACACGGGCCAAATCGGGGCTTCGCCGAACTCGCGCCGGGCGGCTTGGCTCCCATATAATCGATACTTCCCCACGGGAGCTTCCGGGGCGCGATTTTTTCAGCAGTGAGGGTGTGCGTATTTTTACTGTAAAGCGAGCGAGCGGAAGCCTTTTGGGCGTCAGGTTTAAGTCTGTGCAGAGGCGCTTCAGCGGCTCCAGCGTAACGCGCGGCGCGGTAGCGGCGGTTCTTCTATCGGCTGCCATGCTTCATCCCTCCACGGCCCTGTGGGCGCAGGCTGCTGCCGGGCAGGGCGCCGGCCCCACGGGCGGCCCGCAGGGGCTCTGCCAGCCGGAGGTAGTGGGATGGCGCAGGATTCCCAAGGACTCCATTCTGGCGCGCATGTCCAGCCACCAGGGCGACCCGTACGACGCGGCGACGGTGGAGCGCGACTTCAACTCCATCTGGAACACCGGCTATTTTGAGAATGTGCGCATCGAGCGGGCGGACACGCCGGCGTGCGCGCAGCTGGTGGTGTATGTGCTCGAGAAGCCGACCATCCGCGACATCTACTATGCCGGGCTCAACGCCGTCACACAGTCTGACGTGCAGGAGCGGTTCAAGAAGGCCAAGGTCGGCCTGACGGCGGAGAGCCAGTACGACGACACGCGCATCAAGCGAGCCGAGGACGTGCTGAAGGACCTGCTGGCCGAACACGGGCACCAGTTTGCGACCATCAAGACCGAGGTGAAGACGGTTCCGCCGTCCTCGGTGACCATTACCTTCCACATCAAGGAAGGGCCGACGGTGAAGGTGGGCAAGATCGCCTTCGACGGCAATTACAACCTGAGCAACCGTACGCTGCGCGACGCGATGGTGAACCTGCGGCCGATCGGCATCCCGCACTCGATCATTCTGGAGGACCTCTTCGCCCGGACCTTCGATGCGAGCAAGCTGGACGAGGACACGGACCGGGTGCGGCAGGCGTATCTGGACCACGGCTACTATGAGGCGCAGACGGGCGAGCCGACCACCAAGGTGCGAGACGCGGGCGGGCTGAACTGGTTCACTCTGCGGCCCTCGACGGGCAAGCGCATCGACATTCTTATGCCGGTGCAGGAGGGGGAGCGCTACCGGCTGGGAGGGATTACGTTCAGCGGGGTCGAACCGAGCCAATGGAACATGAAGGCGCTGCGCGCGCAGTTCACGCAGAAGGACGGCGAATGGTTCGACGCGACCTTGATGCACAAGGGGATCGAAGCGCTGCGCAAGGCCTTCGGCGGCCAAGGCTACATCAACATGATAACCAACCCCTCACCGCGGCGCGACGACGCGAAGAAGCTGGTCTACTGGAACATCGATATCGACCAGGGCAAGCAGTTCCACGTGGCGCGGATCGAGTTCGCCGGCAATACGGTGACGCGCGACAAGGTGATCCGGCGCGAGCTGCTGCTGGAAGAGGGCCAGGTTTACAACCAGCAGCTGTGGGACCTCTCCATCCTGCGCCTGAACCAGCTGGGCTACTTCGATACGTTGAAGACCGAGGAAGACACCGAGACGCGGCAGAATGCCGACGACGGCACGGTGGACCTGCTGCTGAAGCTGAAGGAGAAGGGCAAGAACTCGATCGGCGTGAACGGCGGCATCAGCGGGCTCTCGGGGACCTTTGTCGGGCTGAACTATGAGACCAACAACTTCCTCGGCCTGGGCGAGACGCTGTCGGCGAACGCAAACATCGGCGATCTCTCACGCAATGTGAGCCTCGGATTCAACGAGCCGTACCTGCGCAACAAGCCGATCTCCGTCGGCGCGGAGCTATTCTCGCGCAAGTCCGATTACAACCCGGCGAAGGCGTACTCCATCGCGAACGGGACGAGTGCGAACGTCTCGTCGGCCGAGCAGTCATTGCTGACCAACTACAACACCGCGACGACGGGGTTTACGGCGTCGGCCAGCGAACCGCTGAAGCACCTATGGGTGGGCCGTGGCGTCAGCCGCATCGGCATCACTTATGCACTGTCGCGCGCGTCGGTGACGACGTTCAACGACAATACGCGCAATATCTTTCAGTCGCTGGCCTTCCGCTCCGGTGTCTCCGGGCCGAACCAGCTGAACGGCATCATCACGTCGACCATCTCGCCCAGCTTCACCTACTCCAGCCTGGACCGCTCGGTCGGGCCGCACGGCGGGCGGGACTTCAACATCTCGGTGGCCGTGGCGGGCGCGGGCGGCAATGTGAAGTACATCCAGCCGGTGGCAAGCTTCCGCCAGTTCTACCCGATGCGGGGGTTGAAGATCGACCGCGACGGACGCAATGTGCTCGCCATGCGTCTGCAACTGGCGCACATCGACGGCTTCGGCGGCGAGGTTGCGCCGCCTCAATATCGCGTCTACGGCGGTGGCGAGAATGACGTGCGCGGCTTCGATATCCGAGCGTCGACACCCTATACCTTCGTTCCGGTCAAGGAGCAGTTCAATCTCACAAACCCGGACGGCACGCTGGTGCCGCGCGATCCCACCAACTCCAGCCTGGGCAACATCCAGATCCCGCTGCCCATCTACAGGCCCGTAGCGGTGGGCGGCGATACCCAGCTGACGTCGAACGTGGAGTATCGCATTCCGATCGTCAATCAGGTGACCTTCTCCTTCTTCACCGACTTCGGGCTGACCGGCGACCTGGAGAAGGGTCAGTTGCGGCAGAGCGTGGCCGGTGCGGCTGTGCTGGCGAGCCCGCTCTACGGCTGCCCGCAGTTCATCAACGGCTCGTGCTTCGGCGGCCAGGCGGTCCCCAACTTCTCGCCGGTGCTGTTGAAGACTGTGCCGGGCACCAACTTTGTGCCGCGCATGTCCAACGGCGCGGAACTACAGGTCGTCCTGCCCATCGTGAATGCGCCGCTCCGGCTGTATTATGCGTATAACTCGCTGCGCCTGTACAAGGACATCCCCCAGCAGTTGGCGTTGCCCAATACCTGCAGCGCCGGAACAACCGCCTGCTTCCAGAACCTCTTCCCCAGCTCGGGTGCGGGTCAGTTCAGCTATCAGCAGGCGCTGCAGCTCTATGGACCGTCGTACCAGTTCCGCGAGCCGCGCAAAACCTTCCGCCTGACGGTGAGCACCTCGTTCTAGTAACTGCGCTGGTAGATGCGGCAGATGCGGTCGTGCCAGGAGAGGCGGTCCTCGTCGAGCGCCGCCCACAGCAGGCCGAGGCCGAGCGGGCAGGCGGAGAGCAATACCGCGAGGACGCGGCAACGCGTGGCAGCGCGGGTGGGGTTCTCGTCGTCGAAGGTGCAGAGCGCGATGCTGGCGCAGCGCATGCCTGGAGTAGCCACGGAGAACGAGAAGAAGAGCGCCTGATAGAGCAGATACAGGAATGCCACAGCGACGGCACAGGCTGCGCGCAGTTGCGCGGGTGCGAGTCCGGCCTGCGCCGCGTATGAGGCCCCGTGGGCGAGGGTGAACGGCGCGGCCGCTCCGAAATATCCGGCGACAAAGACAAAGGATGCAGCGAACGCGACGACCGCGGCGAACAGAATCGCGGCATTGATGGCCGCTGCGGTGATGCGGCGGCCGATGGTCGCGGCCTGCGGGAGAGGCCGGGTGCGGCGACCGGATTCCGCATGGTCTGCGGCGAACTCAGCGGCGGTGGCCGATCCCTCGCGCGCGGGAGCGCCCGTAGGAGCGCGCCGGGGCACAGAGTCCAGCCAGATGGAGGTCCACTGGGCCGCCGTGATGACCGCGTCGTCCGCCTCAGCGGCGGGACTGGTGGAGATGTGTGTCGGGTCGACCTCGAAGATGCGCAGTTGGCCGGGTTCGGGCGTGTCGTCGCCGTCGCGCAGAGGCCCCTCAGCCAGGCGAGGGCGGGCCTTGCGCGATGCCACCAGCTGACGGGGAAACTCGATGAGGTTGACGGGCAGCGGCATGGGCGGACCGACGGACTCCTCGAAGACGGGTGACTGGCGGAAGGCGATCTCCTCGTCGAGGGCCATGGTTTCGACATCGGCGCGAGTCTCGGACTGGCGTGTCTGCACCGTGGTGGCGGGAGTCGGCGGCGGACCGAAGACGACGCGGGTTGCGCCGGTTGAGTCTTCGTAGAGACGGACGGTGAGACCCGCGACTGGACCGGAGCCGGCCGGCAGGGCGTGGAATTCCGATTCTCCTGTGGGATACGCGGTCGAGGAGGGTAGACTCGGCGAGGCATCCCGGTCGCGTGCGGATTTTACCGTGGAGCGCTTCGCTGCGGCCGGCGAACCAGGCGGCTGGAATTTGCGCGAGGAGGCGCGCGGCGAGACCAGCGCATTTTTAGCTGCGTCCAACTCGGGCCAGAGAGAGTTGGGGAACGGACCACGTGATTCCGCGGCAGCATTCGGAGCCGATTCGCGGGGTGTGCCGTGCTCGAGTCTGTGCGGGAGTTGAGAGGGCTGCGCGGAGCCTGAGCCAGCGGCAGGCTCCGAAATCGGTGCGGCCGTGGCTTCATCCGCCTCGGCGAGAGCGTCAAGGAGGTTCTTCTGGGCGGCGGCGACGGCCTGCGCGCTCAGTGCGGTCACCTCGGCCTCAGCGCGAGCCTGGCTGAGCGCGCGCTCAGCCTCGGCGGCGAGCAACTCGCGATAGCTGGGGACGTGAGCGTAGCGTTCGGCGACTGCCGCAGCGATGCGCTGGGCGCGCCGGTTGCCGGGCGGTGTGGGCAGCTGCAAGGAAGGGATTGTGGCCTGCGGATGAGCGAGGGCTCGCCGACTGCGGTGCTCGGCAAGGCGTTCGGCGACCTCCAGGCGGAGGGTCTCGGCAGACGGGCCGGGCGCACCTGCCGAGGCTCGCGCTTCCCTGTCTCCCAGACGGGCGACTGCTGCTGCAGAGTGGGCGGAAGCTTGCCGTGGGACTTCGGCATGCGTCGAGTCGGTGTTGTTGTCCAGCAGTGCGGAGCCCATTTTGCGCAAACTCACTTCGGTGAAATCGTCTAACCTCAAGAGGTGGTACGTGTGAACAACCGGAACGTCCGGCGGTGTGTGTCGGGGTTGAGAGACGGCGCGGCTGCCAAAGCTCGGGCTGCATCGCTGGCGAGGCTGCTGCGGAGCGCCTGTTTCTTCATAAGTATCACGGCGCCTGCGGCAAGTTTTGCGCATCTCGGCGCACAGCAGGTGACGACTCTGGCACCTCCGGCGTCGATCGCGCAGAGTGCAGGCGCTGAGAGCTCGGATGTCAGTGTGCTGCCGGAGGCGGCCGAGTATCCCGATGCCATACCGGTTCCGCAGGACAAAGGCGAGCTGGTGAACCTGGAATATGACACGCTGAAGCAGCAGGGCAACGTGGATACCCTGGACGGCCACGTCACCATCACCTACCGCGATCACACGCTGCACGCCGACCACATCGAATACGACAACGATACCGGCGACGCGACGCTGACCGGGCATGTGGTGGTGGATGGCGGCGAGAACAGCGAGCACATCGAGGCCAGCCACGGCACCTTCAATATGCGCACGGAGACGGGACGGTTTTATGACGTGACCGGCTCAGTGGGCCTGAAGCGGCCGCCAAAAGTAGGCCCCGAGCCGGCCGCACGGCGCGGAGTCTATGCCAATAGCAACCCCTTCCTATTCACCGGCAAGATCCTGGTGAAGACCGGCCCGCGTGGTTACGAGATCTACCAGGGCACGTTTACCTCCTGCCAGCTTCCGCATCCCGACTGGCTGCTCTCGGCGGACAAGATCAACGCAGACGGGACCAAGGCGCACGCCGGCAACAGTATCTTCCACCTGATGGGACTGCCCCTGCTATGGCTGCCGTATGTCACCCATCCGGTGGACGCCAGCGACCGGCAGTCGGGCATTCTGATTCCGGACATTGGGTTCAACTCCGCCAGCAAGGGCGATACCATTGGCGAGCAGATCTACTGGGCGATCAACCGCAGCACGGACCTGACGGTGGGGACGATCTACTACTCGGCGCGCGGTTGGGAGCGGACGGCGGCCTTCCGCTATCGCGGGCTGGGGCAGGACTTTGCCAAGGCCAACTACAGCGCGCTGCAGGACCGCGGCTACACCCCCAGCGGCGGCACATACATCAACCAGAGCGGCACGGATGCGCTTTTCTCCGGCCGCAAAGACCTGATCCCGGTGGATGAATCGGCTATGGGAGATGCTGCGGCAGAGCAGCAGGGTCAGGCCAGGATGGTGGCGGACGTCGAGTACCTTAGCTCGTACCCCTATCGCGAGGCGTTCTCGTCGAGCTTCAACCAGGCGGTGTCGAGCGATGTCGTGTCGACCATCTATGGCATACGCGAGTGGGATGGCATGGCTGCGTCGCTGGAGGGGGACCGCTACCAGGGCGAGAAGCGGATCGCGACCACCGTGCCGCTGCAGACCGAGGAGCAGGTGCGCATCTTCCATGCGCCCTCGCTGGAGTTCACCACCACCGACCACGCGCTGGGCACGACCGGACTTGAGTGGAACGTCGACAGCTCGGTGACGGCGCTGAAGCGAACGCAGCCGGGGTTTGCCACCGGCGGCATGGTGGAGCGGCTGGATGTGCACCCGGAGCTGATCTATCCACTGCACTTTGACGGATGGAACCTTCAGCCCTCCGTCGCTGGGCGGGAGACGTTTTACAGTCGCAGCCGGTTGCCAACGGTTCCCGGCGTGGCTGGGCCGCCGGTGGAGAGTCTGGCCCCGCTGAACCGTGCCGACCTTGAGGTAGAGCTGGACCTGCGGCCCCCGGTATTGGAGCGGACCTTTGACTCGGGGTTCCTGCGGCGGCTGTTGCGCCAGGACGTGAAGCACACCATCGAGCCGGAGCTGACCTACCGCTACGTAACCGGCATCGATAACTTCCCTGACATTCTGCGGTTCGATGTGGTGGATGTGGCCAGCAACACCAATGAAGTAGAGTACGGCGTGACCCAGCGGCTGTTTCTGCGGCGCACGGGCAACCAGCCGTGCAGCCCGGCTGGGGCGGCGGCGGACGCGACCGAGATCCTGGGCTCGGCGGGCAAGCAGGAGGATGCGATCGAGGCGCCGGGCGAGGCCGCAGGCCGCACCGAGGACGGCCAGCCGGTGTGCGGCAATCGGGAGTGGATCAGCTGGAGGGTTGCGCAGAAGTATTTCTTCGATTCGCACTTCGGCGGCGCGGTGGAGGGGACGGGGCCGCGCGGCATTCTGGATACGACGTTGAACTTCTCGGGCATCTCGTTCCTCACCGGGCCGCGCGACCTCTCGCCGCTGATCTCGCGCCTGCGCGTGCGCACGTCGGAGAAGACCGACTTCGAGTGGGACTTCGACTACGATCCCATTGCGGGAAAATTTACCGCCAACAACGTCTACGGCGACGTGCACTGGGGCGACCCCACCGACCAGTCCCGAAAGTACTTCTCTGCCGGGTTTGGGTTCGCGCGGCTGAACGCGCCGGCGCGTTCCTATGTGGAGGGCGTGCTGTCGTCGGTGGCGAACTTCAGCCAGATGCGGGTGCTGGCGGGCTACGGCAAGCCCACCCGGCCCGGATTCAGCGCGGCGGCCAGCGCGGGCATCGATCTGGATCTGGGCACGGTGCAGTACGGCGCCATCCAGACCTCCTACAACTGGAACTGCTGCGGCGTGAGCGTGGAGTACCGCAAATACGAGCTGGGTACAGCACGCAACGATAATGGTTACAAATTTAACTTCACGCTGGCCAACATCGGCAGCGCCGGCAACCTTCGCCATGCCGAGCAGGTGTTCTAGACCGCAGGACAGGCATAGCGCAGAGGAGGGTCGATGGATGAGAGGAGGCCCAGTGCGTGAGATAATGAAGATTGTGCTGAAGTGCGCTCAGTCATTGCGCTTTGTTGCGGTCCTCGTCTCGCTGGCGGCGCTGGGCTGCCATGCCCAGACCGCTGCAAAGGGCACAGGTAATCTCGCGGTGCAGGCCGGGATTAAACTCTCACCCGCGATGGAGCGGCGGGTGGAGGTGATGATCCGCAACCGGTCTGAAGTGACTCCGGACTACACCATCACCATTGGCGTGCCTGCGGCGAGCGAAGTGCAGGGCTATGATCGGATTCTGATCAGCTTCACGGGGGCCGACGGCCATAGCAGCAAGGCGCTGCCGTTTCTGCTCTCCACCGACGGCAAGACCCTGGCGCAGTTCAACAAGTTCGACATGACTGAAGACCCCCGTACCGCCGTATCTATGGCTGGGCGGCCGGCGCGCGGCGGCGGCGAGAACGCGCCCGTCCAGATCGTGGTTTTCGACGATCTGGAGTGCCCATACTGCGCGAAGATGAACACGGAGCTCATGCCTGCCATTTTGGCTCGCTATAAGGACCAGGTTCATGTGGTCTATCGCGACTTCCCGCTGGACCAGCATCCCTGGGCGATGCATGCCGCGGTGGACGCCAACTGCCTGGCCGCGGGCAGCGCGAAGGGCTACTGGAACTATGTCGACTATGTGCATGCGCACTCCGGTGAGATGGGCGCCGATGAGAAGAGCGTGGCGAAGTCCGAGCAGACGCTGGATAAGCTGGCGCTCGACGAGGGCGCGCGGCAGGGGGTGAACCAGGCTGAACTGGTGGCATGTGTGCTGAAGCAGGACGATGCTAAGGTGAAAGCCTCTGTTGCTGAGGGCCTGGGCGATCCGCTGCACCTGGGTTCGGCGCCCGTGATCTTCATCAACGGCGAAAAGGTCGAGGGCGTCACGCCCGTCGAGACCCTCGACCGGGTCATCGACCGCGCATTGACCGCCGAGGGCAAGACGCCCCCTCCTCCGCCTGCTCCGGTGCAGCCAAGTCCCGCACCGGCGGCATCGCAGTCCACTCCTGCCGCAGCCAAGCCGGGCAGCTAGTGTAGGATGCGGAGTGGTAAACAGAGGCTCGCGGGATGGATCGATGATGGGAAGGAAGAATCATGCTTAAGGGATCGGTCATAGGGGAGAGCAGCCGGATGCGGATTCTTGACGCCATGCACGTGCGTCGATGGGCGGTTTGCGCATGCCTGCTTCCACTTGCGATTGCGGGATGCAACCATACGCACTCCGCCGATGTAGTGGCCACTGTGAACGGCCATGCGATTATGCGCGCCGATATGGATCGCATCTATCAGGAGCAACTGGGCCAGACTCCGGGCCAGTTGCCCTCTCCAGAGCAGGCCGACCAGCTTCGCTTGAGCGTGGTCGATGCCCTGATCGAGCAGGAGATTATCGAGCAGCGCGCGGCCAAGATGAATCTGACGGCGACGCCTGAGGAGGTGGACGCGAAGATCACGGAGATCAAGGCGCCCTATTCCGAGGATCAGTTCAACGAGCAACTGAAGGCATCGCACCGCACACTAGACGATCTGAAACGCGATGTGCGACACCAATTGACCAAGGACAAGCTGAACAACAAAGAGATCAATTCCAAGGTGACGGTGTCGGACGCCGACGTGGCGAGTTACTACAACCAGCACAAATCGGTGTTCAACCTGATCGAGACGACCTATCACCTGGCCGTGATCCGCGTAACCGATGTGCCTTCGCAGCAGCCGGGCAACCTGCAGGGCAGCAAGGCAACTACGGATGCGGAGGCGAAGAAGAAGATCCAGGCGCTGAAGGCCCAGATCGATTCGGGTACGGACTTTGGGGCGCTGGCGGCGAACTATTCGGAGGACCCGGAGACGGCGAGCAACGGCGGCGACATGGGGTTTGTGCCGGAATCGCAGCTGCGCACCAACCCGATGGTCTATGACACGATCGCCAAGCTGAAGGCCGGAGAGACGACGGATATCATGCCGCTTATCGATCCGCAGACGAAGAAGCAGGCAGGCTACGAGGTCTACAAGTTGCTCTCGCGTGAGCCTGCGGGGCAGCGTGACATCAACGATCCGCGAGTGCAGCAGACGATCCGGCAACAGCTTTTCGAAGGGCGGACGGGGCTGCTGAAGGCTGCCTATCTGGAGATGCTGCACAACCAGGCAAAGATAGAGAACTTCTTCGCCGAAGAGGTCTTTAAGAACGACGCCAAGTAGCGTGCGCCGCAGGACGACGGCTCACTTCTCGCGCGGCTGGCCGAGCTTCCACAGGACCTGGCGCAGAATTCCCATCCAGACAGACGCATCGACCGCATCCATACCGATGCGCCGGACAAGCCGCCTAACCTGCGCCGGCTCACTGTTGGCCGCGTGGCGGCGAGTGTATTCGGTGGCCTCCATTACTTCAGACAACAGCTCGGTCACACGCTCCAGGGTTGCGGCGGCGGCTGGCTCCGGCTTGTCCTCGTTGGGCCCGGAGATTGCGTCCGGGACGTCCGCCTGCGCCTCGCGCACCAACTCATAAAGGCAGACCGCGACCGCCTGACCTAGGTTCATGGAGACGTGCCGCTCGCCTGCTATCTGGTGCATGGGGATGGTCAGCAGCCAGTGGCAGTGGCTCAGTTCCTCGTTGCTCAGGCCGGTCTTCTCCGAGCCGAAGAGCAGCGCCACGCGTGGCCCGCTCTCCGCGCCAGAATCCGCGCTGCGCGTAAGCTCCGCATGAATGCGGGTTCCGGCCTGGGGTAAAGGCAGCAGCTCATGCTCCAGGGTGCGCTCGCCCACAGCAGTGGTGCCGACCACCAGAGTGCAGTCGGCAACGGCCTCGGCCACGCTGGCGTACATGTTCGCCTTCGCCAGCACGTCGGATGCATCGACCGCCGAGCGCGCATCCTCGAACGGCACAGTGTACTCGTTCACCACACGTAGCCGGCCGAAGCCGAAGTCGCGCATGGCCCGCGCAGCCGCGCCGATGTTGCCGGAGTTGCGCGCCCGTACTAGCACCACGCAGAGCCGATCAAGCTCCAGTTCGGTCAGCATCGTTCTGTTGCCCAGCATCATTCCTATTGTAGGAGCCGATGTCCGTCTCGCTGGGGTGGTAAGTTGGGGTGACGCTGTCGCCGCCTCGTATGCCGGGTTATTGGGCGGAAAAGAGAATGCGGCCGGCGAGTCCTCCGCCGACCGCATCCGGACATCCGGCAAATCGGAACGAACTAACGCCCGTGCTCCTCCGCACGCGGCTGCGTAGCGGCGTTGTGCTTGTCTTTGTAGATCGACTTGCTGACGTTGTTCTGCCGCTGGTTGATCTGCTGCTTATCCTGCCCGGTCAACTTGCCGCCGTTGGCTGCGCGATCGGTCGCCGTCTGGTGGTTGATGCTGGCTTCGCGGCCCTCTACGTTGCGCGTCTCGCCGGCGGTCATCTGGCCGGAGCGCACACCCTGTCCGATGCGCTGCTGCTGGTTGTTGGCGCGCTCGCCCACGCGCGACATGGCCGCGTTCTGCGGATGGCTGCCGTTGGCTGATGCGAAGTTGCTGCGGTCCGCAGCCGCCATCTGCACATGTTGCTGCTGTTGCGCGGTGGCCGGAGTGTGCGCCTCATGCGACCGTTGCTGCTCCTGCGCCGTGGGCCGCGCCTGGATGCCGCCTGCGCCGCCGTTGAAGCTGGTATGCACACCCATGTTGGCCACGTGCACGTTCTCCACATAGGTGTTGTGGATCACGGTGCGGTTCACGTTCATCACCGCTGTGTTGTACGCAAAATGGCCGCCGTCCCAGCGTCCACCGAAAAATCCCACGCCGCCATAGCCAAAGCCGTAGTTGACGCCGCCGTAGAAGCCTACATGTGGGCCCCAGTAACCGGCGTGCCAAAGAAAGGCTCCTCCGCCCCATCCCCAGTAGCCGGGCGTCCACAGCACGCCCACCATCGGCGGCTGCACCCATACGCCGGGCACCCAGTAGTAGCCGGCATCCGCATACGCCCAGTAGCCGGGTGTCCACAGGTATCCGTCGCCGGGGCAGATGGGCTGGGTATAGACGGGCAGCGCAGGCGGCGCAATCCCGACGGAGATAAAGACCGCAGCAAAGGAGGCCGCGGGCAGCAGCGCCAGCGTCACAGCGATCATGGTGTTGCGCATCAAGCGTGTGGAGAAGAATCTTGTCATCATGTTGTTCCTCGGACTTCGGAATAGTGCCGTGCATTCGTTTGGCAGAGCGGGCGCGGCGGATCGAACTCCTGCTGCTTCCGTCCGCTCGGCCAATTCGGTTGGTTGGCCGCGCGAATCGTCAACTCTTGGAACACGGCCTCCCAAGCTAAGTTTCCTCAAAAAAAGCCGTGCAGACGAAGTTGCGCGACGCAGTACGGACGCGCGAGCAAAGGTATGCCGAACCAGATGCGGCAACGATACTTTGTGCCGATCACGGACTGAAATTGCGGGAGGTCAGAGATGTTTGGAACTGGCGGTGTTGGTCAGGGCCGCCTGACGGGCCTGCTGGCGCGCCAGCAGCCATTGCTCGTACTCAGCCCTTAGCGAGGTGCCCGGTTTGCGCGTGCCGGGCTTCTGCTGCGCGAGATAGCGCTGCCACTCGGCGAAGTCGTCGCCGCTGGCGGCCTGCAGGACGGGTGAGTCAGCCGCTGTCGGGATGTCACGGGGCTGGATAGGAAACTGCACCTCGTTGGCGCTGAACAGCCAGCCACGCTCAAAGACGGCCAGCCCAGTGATGCCATAACGCAGGATGCTGAAGAACGGAATGTAATGGCGCGCAATGCCTAGCGGAAGAACAATAGCAAGGCAGGCCAGATGGGTGAGGATGGTGGAAATGACAGGCAAAGAGATGGTAGCTTTGCGTTCGCCGCTGAAGACCAGCCAGGCGAGGAAGAGGTGATACGAGAGCAGAATGGAGGTATAGAGGGCCCACGGACCCGGCGGCATCAGCGCTCCGGCGAGATAGCCGAGCAGGTCGGCAGCGAAGAGCGCCGCGATGTCGATACCTTCGAGATTCAGCCAAGCTGCGAGACCCATAGCTTATCCGCGATTGTTTCTCTGTTCCTAGTTTGCGGCCGCGCCGTTTTACGAATAGTCAGCGTATCATGCGGCCGGTCGTGCGGCGCAGGAATCCGCAATGCCTCGCATCCACTAAACTCGTACTTTGCCCAGTGCGCTCGAGATTGCGCACATTTTGAACTATGCCCGACGACTTTGCACAAAGCGTGAAGCAGCAGGCCGACATCGTTCGCATCATCGGCGAGTATGTGAAGCTGCGCAAGACCGGCGCGCAGAACTACACCGGGCTGTGCCCGTTTCACAAGGAGAAGACCGGATCGTTCTCGGTCAATGCCACGCACGGCTACTACTACTGCTTCGGCTGCCACGAGAAGGGCGACGTCTTCAGCTTTGTGATGAAGATGGATTCGCTCAGCTTTCCCGAGGCGGTGCGCGCGGTGGCGGCGAAGTCTGGCATTGCGCTGCCGAAACGCGAGTTCAACTCGCCGGAGGAGGCGCGTGAGGCCGGGTTGCGGCGGCAATTGCTGGATGCGCATGAGGCTGCGACGCAGTATTTCGAAGCGCAGCTCAAGTCGCCCGAGGGCGCGCGCGCGCGGGAGTACCTGACCGGCCGTGGTGTTACGCCGGAGACCATCAAGACCTTCCGCATCGGCTACGCGCCGGACGACTACAACGCTATGCGCGACGCGCTGAAGCCGCACTTCAACGAAGAGACGCTGCGCGCCAGCGGCCTATTCAGCGCCAAGGAGCAGGCTGACGGATCGCCGGGAGCGATGTACGCGCGCTTCCGCAAGCGCATTACCTTCCCCATCGCGAACGAGCAAGGCAAGGTGATCGCCTTTACCGCGCGTGCACTGGATGCCAAGGACGAGAAAGGCCGCGACATCCCCAAGTACCTCAACTCGCCGGAGGGGCCGCTGTATTCGAAGGGCAACGTGCTCTTCAATCTCGACAAGGCGAAGGGCGAGATGCGCAGCGCGGATTTCGCACTCCTGGTCGAGGGGCAGATGGACTGCATTACGGTGTATATGGCTGGGGTGCGCAACGTGCTCGCCGTCTCCGGCACTGCATTTACCGAGGCCCAGGTGCGGCTGCTCGGGCGCTTCACCAAACGCGTCATCGTCAACTTCGACCCCGACACGGCGGGCGCGGCGGCTGCGGAGAAGTCGATCGCGCTGCTCACCGAAGAGGACTTCGACATCAAGATTGTGACGCTGGAGGGCGGCCTCGATCCGGACCGCTTCGTGCGCGAGCAAGGCATCCAGGCGTATGGCGCGGCGCTGCGCGGCGCGAAGCGCTACTCCGACTATCTGATTGAGCGCGCGCGGCAGCTCTTCCCCGGACATGCGGCGGAGGCGAAGGTGAAGGCGGTGAACTTTCTGTTGCCCCATATTCGGCGCATGGCGCATCCCATCCGGCGCAACCAGTTCGCCGAGGACGCAGCGAACAAGCTGGGCATCGATGGTGCGCTCATGCGGCAAGAGCTTAAGCAGGCCGCGGCGCAACGCACTGCCAGCATCCCCGCGCAACGCGCGGAGCCGCTAACTGAGACCGAGCGCATCCTGCTGCGCGCGCTGGTGCTGCCTGAGTCTGACCCCGCGCGTACGCTCGCCGCCGGCTCAATCTCAGCGCACCCGGAGTGGATTGCCGATCTTGCTATAGCGGATCTGCTGGATGCGCTGGCCAACGCGCCCGCGCCGGAGAACCCGCTGGACGCTGCTTCCACTGACGAGCTGCGCACACATCTAGCAGTCGCGCTCAATCACTCGCCGCAGCCGGGCGATCCTCCGCTCGCCGCACAGGTCGAGGGCGCGCTGCACACCCTCAAGCGCCGCCGCCTGGAGCGGCGCCAACGCGAGATGCGCACGCAGATCGCGGAAGCCGACCGCCGCGGCGACCAGGAGATGCTGACGCGGCTGATGCAGGAGAAGGTCGAAATCGACCGCGAGCTGCGCAACCACTAGTGGCAAGGCACCGCACACTCGATGGCTATCCAGTCCGCCGGCGGCTCCTCTCTCGCTCATGTATTCTCGATGCATGGAGCAGCTTTCGGCGATCACGCCGGCACTTGATCCAGTCGATCCCACCACCTTGCCGCGGCCACGGATCGGCGTGGTGTCGACCGTCATCCCGGGCTGCTTTGAGCTGCGCCCGACGGTCACACGAGACTCGCGCGGCTTCTTCTCCAAGGTTTTTCATAAGCCTTTATGGCAGGACTTGGGGCTCGCCACCGAGTTTGCCGAGGAGTACGTTACGTACTCGTTGCCCTGGACGCTGCGCGGCCTCCACTTTCAGCTTCCCTCCATGGCGCATGACAAGGTGGTCCTCTGTCTCAGCGGCAACGCCTTTGACGTAGCTGTGGATCTGCGCAAGGGCTCGCCCGCATATGGCAAGCACGTCGCGGTCAACCTGAGCAGCATGCAGACCAATGCGCTTTATATCCCGGCTGGCGTGGCACACGGATTCTGTGTCACCGGATCGGAGGCGCTGCTCTATTACAAGCTGACAACCGTCTACTCGCCTGCGCACGACTCAGGCATCCGCTGGGACTCGGCGGGGATCATCTGGCCGATGACTGACCCCATCCTCTCCGACCGCGATCGCTCACTGCCTGCGCTCTCAGACTTTGAGAGCCCGTTCACGTTTTGACTGCGCCGATGTCCACCACTTCTAGCCAACCTCCGCGCGCTCTGGTGACGGGAGCTACAGGCTTTATCGGTGGCCATCTTGTCCGCCATCTTCAATCGGAGGGATGGCGGATCGCTGTACTTTCGCGGAGTTCCAGCCACGCCGGGAGCAGCGAAGCCGAGTCCTTCCTTTACACCGGACGAACCGAAGAGGTGATGCGCGCGATCGGCAGCTTCCGGCCGGACACGATCTTCCACCTTGCATCCTTGTTTCTGGCACAGCATACGCCTGGGCAAGTGGAACCGTTGGTGCTATCCAACGTGCTGCTGGGCGCACAGCTTCTGGAAGCGATGCGAGCGGGCGGCGTACAGGGGCTGGTAAATGCAGGCACAGCATGGCAAAACTTCTCCGGTGACGAATACCTTCCAGTCAACCTCTACGCCGCGACCAAGCAGGCCTTTGCCGATATCCTGCTCTACTACGTTGAGACTGCCGGCGTGCGCGCGGTCACGCTGAAACTGTTCGACAGCTATGGCCCGGGCGACACGCGGCGCAAACTTCTGCACATGCTGTTGGAGTGCATGCGCAGCGGCCAACCGCTGGCCATGTCTGGTGGAGAGCAGGTGCTCGACCTCGTCCACGTGGACGACCTCTGCCGCGCCTTCCTGCGCGCAGCCGAGCTGATCGCCGACCCTGCACAGCCTGCCAATGCGGTCTACGCCGTCAGCGGAGGCCAGCGAAGAACGCTGCGCGCGGTAGTCGCGACAGTGGAGCGCGCGGCTGGACGGCCGCTCCCTATCGTGTGGGGCGCGCGGCCCTATCGCGAACGCGAGGTGATGCAGCCCTGGAGCGGCCCCCCGGTTCCGGGCTGGCAGCCGCAGATCGGCCTTGAAGATGGACTGCGCGGTCTGCTTGCAAGCGAGGGATTGCAGCAGACCGAGGAGCGAGCCTGATGCGGCTTTCCATCGGCGTGCCAGTCTATAACCAGGGTAACTTCTTGCGGGAGACGATCGAGAGTCTCCTGGCACAGGAGATCCCTTTCCATGAGATCGTGGTCTCAAACAACCACTCGACCGACTCCACGGCAGAGATCCTGCGCGAGTTTGAAGGCAGCATCCGTGTCATCATGCCGCCCTCGCATCTAAAGATGGTGCAGAACTGGAACTTCACCGTCTCCCAGCTTGGGGGAGACTGGTTTTCGTTGCTCTCCAGCGACGACCTTGCGTTGCCCAACTTCGTTCGTAGCGTGGCGGAGACGGTTGAGAGCGTCCCCGATGCGGTGCTGGTGCGCGCCGCGTGGATCGACATCGATGTAGCCGGCACTACTATGGAAGAGCGTCACCTGATGAGCGTGCGCCGGATTACCGTAGCGCCGCGCGCCATCTACGAGCAGCGCTTCGGCCCCAAGGGCTCCTTCGCTGCCTTCGCCCTGCGCCGCGACATCTGGCAACAGGTTGGCGGCTTTCCAGAGGAGGTTACGCTGGTGGGCGATTGGGGAATGTGGCTGCTGGCCGGTGCGCTGGGCAGCATCGCGTATTGCGACCAGCCCATCGCCAAGTACCGGCTGGGCCACCAGTCCGGCACTATCCGCGGGCGCCACCACATCCACGCGCATGAGATGTATGTGGTCTACTCCGAGCTGCTGCCGCGGGCCACTCAGATGGCGGGGCTCGGCGTACCTCGCTGGATCGCCAGCGCCAGCCGGACGCAGCTCCGCCGCTGGGTGGTAGCGGCCAGCAACGAGTTTCCACCCGGGGAGCGTGTCCGCCTCATCGAAGCGATGCGCCCGTGGGCCGAGGCCACAGGCGAACAGAAGCTTTTCCGGCGCTTTGAGCGGGGAGAGCGGATGCGCTCGATCGACTGGTCCGGAATCGCGCGCCGCATCGCACGCCGCCTCGCCGCGCTCCTGCGTTCTGCCCGTGAGTGAGCGGTATCCCGCCGCGCGAACACGCAAGACGAGACCGTAGTCGCTGGGCGTGGACGACAGTGGTGGGACGCTGCGTCGGTGCCGGTACGCTGCGATAATGGCAGTCGAGGCACCACCCCGCCGGAGGCAGCGCCATCGACAACCGCACCAAACGCCGTCTGCTGATCGGCTTCGCTACAAACTGGATCAGCAGGCTGGCGAGCACCATTATTCAGCTGGTCCAGGTGCCGCTGTTCTTCCACTACTGGGCGATCAGCGTCTACGGCGACTGGCTGATCGTCAACGCGGTGCCCAACTATCTAGCCTTCTCCAGCATCGGCTTCGGCAGTGCGGCCGCCAATGAGATGACGATGCTGAACTCTGCCGGCGACAGTGAGGGAGCGCTGCGCGTCTTCCAAAGCTGCTGGTGGCTGATTGCGCTGATTGGAATGGCCGTAGCCGCCATGTTGGCCCCTCTGCTCTACGTCATCCCCGTGGCCACCCTGCTGAATGTACACGCAATTGCGGCGGCGGACGTGAAGTGGATCGTGTTCTACCTTGGCGTCTCGGTGCTGTTGGGTCAGTTGGAGCAGTTGATCGGCGCTGCCTACACCTGCGTCGCGCGCTACTCCTACGGCCAGTTCCTCAAGAGCATGATTACATTGGTGGCGTTTGCGGCCACCATCGTCCCAGTTGTGCTGGGTTACGGTCCGCGCACCACGGCCCTGGTCTTCGCCATCGCCAACATTCTGGGCACCTTCACCATGGGCTTCTGCGTGCGGCGGGACATTCCGTGGATCCGCTTCGGCTGGCGCTACGCGCAGCTCAGCGAGGTCCGCCGTCTGGCGCCACTGGCGCTGGCGTTTATGGCGTTCCCGATCGGCAATGCACTGAACCAGGGGGGCACGGTGATGGCGGTGGGCTACGCGCTGGGGCCGGTGGATGTGGCCATCTTCTCCAGTGCCCGTACCGTCTCGCGTGTGGCACTACAGATGGTGCAGATGGTCAACAGCACCTTTTGGCCGGAGATCTCTCTGGCCTACGGCGCTGGCAAGGTGGATGTGGTCCGAACGCTGCATCGCCGCGCGTGCCAGATGGCGCTCGTTCTGGCCGTGGCGATTGCCCTGTGCATGATGACCTTCGGGCCATGGTTCCTGACCCACTGGACAGGCGGCCATGTGCCGCCCAGTCGGCCTCTGCTGGCGATCCTCCTCCTCGTAGTCATTATCTATGCGCTGTGGTCCACCAGTTCCACACTGGCGGCAGCCACCAATCGTCACGAGCGGCTCGCCCTGTGGTACGTCACGGCCACCGCGGTCACGGTCGGGTTTACCTACGTTCTGGCGCGGCTCTACGGGCTGTACGGCGCAGCGGCCTCGCTGATCCTGAGCGAGATCATCATGAACCTGTACGTGTTGCCCAACTCGCTGCGCCTGTCGCGGGACTCGTTTCCCGCTTTCCTGGCAAGTATGGGCCACTACCCGCTTTCGCTGCGGCCGGGAGTGCTGCTGGCGCGGCTGCGACGCAGTAAGCCAAGGCTGGAGGCAGAGTAAAGTCGGAGCGGATATGCTGCGGTGCTTGCCGTCCCTACAAGCCAAATCAATAGAATAGCTTGGCGGACATTCCAGCACACCGGGGGCCTATCTGATTCCCGCGCTGCAGGCGAGTCTTTTTTAGGGCAAATTCATCTAACGAATGTGGTATTCTAGTTTCCGCTGGGGACGTGTGCCTTTGAATGCCCTGACCTGCCTATCCGGCTATCGGGCTTGCCACCGCGGTCGACACCGCATTCTCTCCCTGCCGGTCCAGAAACAACCAAGGGATGACTCCGCCCTGTTTCCGCGGGCGGCCAAAATTATGAGCAGGAGTGCGCATGGCCGTGGCTGAAGAAATCGACAAGTACGAAGAAGACATTGAGAAGCTGATCGACACCGGCAAAGAGAAGGGTTACCTGACCTTCGGCGAGGTGAACGATCTGCTGCCCGGAGACGTTACCTCACCAGACGATCTGGATGACCTGCTGACCACCATCAACACACAGGGCATCGATGTGCTCTCCGGCGAGCAGCGCGGCGAGCGCGACAAGTACGAGCCGGAGGCAGGCGAAGAGTCAGAGGACGTTGAACTGGACCTCTCGCCGGGGACGCTCGAGAAGACCAACGACCCCGTCCGCATGTATCTGCGGGAGATGGGCACCGTGCCGCTGCTGACCCGCGAAGGCGAGGTGGAGATCGCCAAACGCATTGAGCGCGGGCAGAACCGCGTGATGAAGGCCATCTCGCGCTCGCCGATCGTGATCCGTGAGATCGTGGGCCTGGGCGAGGACCTGCGCCGCGGCGTGCGCAACATCAAGGAGGTCGTGACCTTCGACGAGGAAGAGCTGACCGAGGAGATCCTGCAGGCGCGCGTGCGCTCCACAGTGGGCCGCATCGACGTCATCGTGAAGCACCAGAAGAAGCTGCACGCGCTGGACGAGAAGCTCGCTTCACCGCATGGCAAGGACGCCAAGGCCAAGGCGCGCGACGCGCGCAAGACGCGCTGGCTGATGGGCCGCGAGCATGTGTACATCAACCGCATTGTGCGTGAGCTGAAGTACACGAACTCTGAGAAGAAGCGCTTGCTCGACCGCGTCAACAAGACGGTCGACGCGATGCGCACGCTGGAGCGGCAGGTTAAGTCGCTGGAGACGAAGTTCGAGTCTTCCAAGTCCGAGGAGCTGCGTAAGGAGTACAAGCGGCAGCAGAAGAACTGTCGCACCGACCTGGAGCGCGTCGAGCTCGACTCGGGCACGTCCATCGCCGACGTCAAGCGCACGCAGCGCGAGATGATCCAGGGCGACATGGACGCAGAGCGCGCCAAACGCGAGCTGATTGAGGCCAATCTGCGCCTGGTCGTCTCCATCGCCAAGAAGTACACCAACCGCGGACTGCAGTTCCTCGACCTGATTCAGGAGGGCAACATTGGCCTGATGAAGGCGGTGGATAAATTTGAATACCGCCGCGGCTACAAGTTTTCGACCTACGCGACGTGGTGGATCCGCCAGGCCATCACACGCGCCATCGCGGACCAGGCGCGCACCATTCGTATCCCGGTGCACATGATCGAGACCATCAACAAGCTCATCCGCACCAGCCGCCAGCTGGTACAGGAGCTTGGCCGCGAGGCGTCCTCGGAAGAGATTGCGCGGCGCATGGACATTCCCGTCGCCAAAGTGCGCAAGGTGCTCAAGATCGCGCAGGAGCCCATCTCGCTGGAGACGCCGATCGGCGAAGAAGAAGACTCGCATCTCGGCGACTTCATCGAAGACCGCATGGCGGTCTCACCGGCCGATGCGGTCATCGCGGTGAACCTGAAGGAATATACCTCGCAGGTGCTGCGCACACTCACTCCGCGTGAAGAGCGCGTCATCAAGCTGCGCTTCGGGCTCGAGGATGGCAGTGAGCACACGCTGGAAGAGGTTGGCCAGAGCTTCCAGGTAACGCGCGAGCGTATCCGGCAGATCGAGGCCAAGGCCTTGCGCAAGCTGCGCCACCCCTCGCGTTCGCGCAAGCTGAAGGCCTTCGTCGATGGCGTGAAGGAAGTATAGGTCGTTTTACGAGGTGTGCATTTTGGAAGGCCGCGGACAAGCGCGGCCTTTCCTTTTGCCCGCTGCATCAGATTTGCCATGCCCGTCACGCATCGTCGCCTGCGCGTCCTCTGCGATAATCGAGGCATGGGAGCGATCTCCGGCGAGAGGCCGCTAGTGGCGGAGGAGAGAGACGCCAGCGCGTCGCGGTTGGATCTCCTGCTGCGGCGCATCCTCCTGTTCTACCCGCTGCTGCTGGTGCTGTGCGGCATCGGCTACGCAAAATACTCCAGCTACCAGCTCGATGGTGACGCGGTGGCCTTCATGGACATCGCCGACGCGCTTCGAGCGCACAACTTCGCGCTCGTCGCCAACGGATACTGGAATCCTGGCTATGCCGCGGCGCTTGCCGTCGGCCAGGCGCTCTCGCATCCTTCGCGCTGGAACGAGCTGCAGACCTTCTTCTGGGTCAACTTCTGGATATTCCTTGGCTGCATCGCAGCCTGCATCTTCTTCGTCCGCGCGCTTGTCCTCGTCCGCGAGCGCCGTGTCGCTGATTCTGACTCCGCGCCTGCGCTCTCCTCAAACGTGCTCCAGCTGGTCGCGCTCGCGCTTCTCTTTTACAGCTTTCAGCGCGAGCTCACCCTCGGCGCCGTGCGCTCCGATTCCCTGCTCCTCTTCTTCTTCCTGGTTGCTGCCGGGCTGTTGCTGCGCATCCAGGCCACAGGCCGCTTCGTTCTCTACCCGCTGCTCGGTCTGGCGCTGGGCTGCGCGTATCTCACCAAATCCTTCGCGTTTCTGCCTTCGGGGATACTCCTTGGCGCGCTCTTCGTCTATGGACTCACGCGCAAGGATTCCGCCGCGCGCAGGCGCATGGTCGCCGGCACGTTGCTTGCCGGCTGTGTCTTCGCCGCGCTGGCCGCGCCGTATATTGTCGCAATTTCAAGGCAGCGCGGGCGGCCCACCACCGGCGAGTCCGCGCGCATGAACTACGCGTTCTTCGTCGACCAGACCGCGCGCTGGCACGAGTTCCACACCGGCAAGCTGGGCCATGCCACGGCCAACTTCAAGCATCCTGAGCAGCTTCTCCTTGCCACGCCGCCTGTTTACTCCTACGCCCGGCATCCGCTCGGCACCTATCCGCTCTGGTTCGATCCTTCCTACTGGACGGACACGCTGCAACCGCACCTTTGGGTCAGGGGACATCTCCAGCGCCTCGCCCGCTGCTCCGTGCTGCTCGTCCGCTTTCTGGTCGGCCATCTTGAGGGCTTTGTTCTGTTTGCCGCACTGCTCTTCGCAGGCTGTTACTTCCCTGTACGCCGCGAACTCTGGTTGCCACTCGCGCCTGCCGCGCTCTGGGGTCTGCTGATGCTGGCCATTTACTTCCCCATCGATCTCCAGGACCGCTACCTCACCGGCACGCTTGTGCTGGTTGCGATTCCCGCGCTTGCCATATTGCGCCGCCGTGGTCTTCATGCGAGCCACACCGCCGCAGCGCTGGCAGTCCTGCTGGCTCTTCTCGCCGTTGCCGACGCCGCCAGTGATATCGGAGCGCGCCGCCGCCTGCTGAGCGTGACGACCCACATGGGCGGGGCCTACAGCCCGCAGATCTATCAGGCGGCCCACGGCCTCAGCGATCTAGGCATTGGTCCCGGCTCGCCCGTCGCCTGCTTCGGCGACACCGCCTGCTACCTCGATCACTACTGGGCGCGCCTGGCGCAGACGCAAATCCTCGCCGAGATCGAGGTTCCGGATGGCTCCGATCCTGGCCGCTTCTGGGCCGCGCAGAACGATCAGCCAGAAATCGTCGCTGCATTGCGTGCGCAAGGCATCGCCGCCATCGTCGGCAACTTCGCGCCGTCCGCCCACATCCCTGAAGGCTGGCAGCAGCTGGGCGCGAGCAACTTCTATGCGTACCGCATTGCGCGCTAAGCCGCCGCGGGGGAATCGGACTCGGGCTCCAGGCGCCGGAGTTGCGGCACGCGATGGAAGCTGTGGTTGAGGCTGCAGAAGAGGTTGTAGCGCAGGATGTAATAAAAGGCTGCAAGGCCGTCCAGGGCGGTAATCTTCTTGCCCTCTTCATAGGTGCGGCCGTAGTAGCTGATGGGCGTCTCGTAGATGGCGCACTTGAGCTTGGCCACTTTTGCGGTCACCTCAATCTCGAATCCGAAGCCGCTGGACTCGATCTTCATCTCCCGAATGATCTCCCCTCGAAACGCCTTGTAGCAGGTTTCGACATCGGTGAGATTGATGTTGGTGGCCAGGTTGGAGCAGAAGGTGATGAGCTTGTTGGCGAGATAGTGATAGAAGTAAACGGCGCGGGCGGCACGGCGGACGAGGAAGCGGGAACCGAAGACTACGTCGGCGTGGCCGGAGAGGATCGGAGCGATGACTTCTGGGATCTCCGCAGGATCGTACTCAAGATCGGCGTCCTGGACGATCACGATTTCGCCGGCGGTCATATGGAAGCCGGTCTTGAGAGCACGGGTTTTGCCCTGGTTCCGCTCATGGCGCGTGGCTTTAATAATCTCGGGGTGTAGCGCGCCGAGTTCGGCTAGTATCTCCGGAGTTCGGTCGCCCGAGCAGTCGTCGACGATGATGATCTCCAACAGCTGAGGTACCTGGAGCAGCTTGCCCACGATGGCCCGCAGCGTCTTTTCCTCGTTGTAAACGGGGACCACGACGGAGAGACATCTTTGCGGTAACGGCATAGTGGAGCGGTCGTCCTTGGCCTAAATGTATTTAGCTCTCGGTAAGATGCTGGCGCGCCGAAGGAAGCACGCTTCTACTTTATCAGGCGCAGTCTGGGCGAAGATGAAGCACAGATGGCGAAGCCGGCGCCCGAAAGGGATTCCTCGGCAGCGGGTCTGCGTACCATGGGAAAAGGGCCCCTCTCGGGGCCCTCTCTGGTTTTCGATGTTCGACGGCAGGCGGGGACGGCTTACGATGTCGCTCCATGCGCCACTGCGGCGTTGTAACCGGCCTCAAAGGCGGAGCGGTAAGAATTTACCGCGTCGCCCTTTACTGGCGGGTGGACATACAGGTGTGAAGCCTTGGCGTCGACCTTGCGCTTCGCCACGGTATCCAGCTTCGCGGCCTCGATGCCGTCCCGATAGCCCTGCTGCGCCTGCTCGGTGCCGGCGGGCGGGGTGTTCCAGTCCTGGGCTGCGTCTTTCGCGCTGATCGTGTTGTTCTGGGTTGCGCTCTGGGCCAGCGTCATAAAGGGAACGCTGCTCAACATGGCCACTGCAATCAGTGGGGTTGCGATTCGGATTAGTTGCTTCTTCATAGTTGTCCTCTAGTGTGCTGCGGGCGCTCGATTGCCCCCAAGCCAAACGGAGCATACACCCGTCCGGCTAGCTTTGACAATGCCCCGCGCAACAAAGTTCAACTTTTGTTACATGAACCGGATTCGTTACGTCCCGGCGGCCGATTTCCGCATCCAAGGCACGCCAAAATGCGCCTGTCTGGACTACATATTGGTCAACCCGCCGCGCATCTCCTCATTGAAGGAGGGCTTGATGAACTGCAGCATGCGCCCGAGTTGGGCCGCGTAGTCCTCGCGCCGCTCCATCAGCTTCGGAGTCGCCGAGGCGTAGCCAGTCTCCCCGGCAGGCTGCAGTAACCCGTCTGCGATCAGCAATTTCGAGACCCGACTCAGCTCCTCCACCGGGACGTCCAGATATTGCGCGTCGCGCGGGTCCTCCAGCCAGACCGATTCACCCGCGCCTAATACGCCGGAGAGCCAGTAGACCATCGACGCGAGGAACTCCTTCCGCTGCTCCTCGCTGGTGTCGTTGAAGATGAATTTCTGCTGCTTGGCGCTGTAGTAGCGGGTGGTCAGCGGTACTGGCTGGCGGTTGCCGCTTTTCACCAGCTCCAGCTGCCCCTGGTCCATGGTCTTGCGTACTGCGTTGTAGATAAAACTCTCGGCGAAGGGCTGCTCCGGCGCGGGCACCACGTCGCGGAAGGTCACCGTCATCGATACCGCGATCTTGGCATGTAGCACGCTCTCGGCGCCGTCCTCAAGGAGGACCTCACCGTGGACCAGCGACGTGTCCGCGCCAGAGCTCGATGGGTGGAAGGGCCACTCGAACCTGCGGAAGCTGAGCGGCAGGCCGTGCATGGTCAGGTAGCAGTCGGGGCGCGGGTTCTTAAGCCGCTTGGCCAATTCGGCGAGATATGTCTTGACACCCTGCATCAGGTCCGCGCGGCCGAACTCGAAGCGCTCACTCAGCTCCAAAGTCTGTGTCTTCTTGGGATCGCTGGCGAGCGCCAGGGCGAACCTTGCCGTCGCGCCGCCCGCATTCTCGCCCGCTTCGGTGGACACCACCGCGAGCCCAGCCGACTTCGCTACCGACTCCACCTGCACTGCCAGTACTTCGCTGATCATCCTCGAATCTTCCTCATCTTCCCATTCATCTATTGCTTGCATAGCCGCATCTTATTCTACGTAAGTCCGCGCTGTGGCTGCTGGCAACGCAGCATGCGACCAACAAGCAGCCCTCCCGCCTAAAACGTAGACAGAACCTGCAAACGATACCAGGAGTTCCCCATGAACCTTACCGGAAATACCATTCTGATCACCGGCGGCGGATCCGGCATTGGCTTGGCGCTGGCCGAGCAGTTCCACCAGCGCGGCAACACCGTGATCATCGTGGGGCGCAGACAGGGTGCGCTCGACGCAGCGACGGCGGCCAACCCCGGCATGAAGTCGCTGGTGATGGACACGGCGGATGCGGCAAGTATCGCCATTGGGGTAGCAAAGCTCACCGCCGATTTTCCTTCGCTGAACGCCGTCATCAACAACGCGGGCATTATGCGTCCGGAGGACCTGAAGCAGGGCGCGACGGCGGACGCGGAGGCAATTGTCGCCACCAACCTGCTGGGCCCCATCCGCTTGACGGCGGCGCTGATGCCGCATCTGCTGAAGCAGCCCGCGGCGACCATCCTGACCATATCCTCGGGACTTGCATTCGTCCCGCTGGCGTTGACGCCAACCTATTGCGCGACCAAGGCGGCGATCCACTCTTGGTCGCAGTCGCTCCGGTACCAGTTGAAAGACACGAAGATCAAGGTAGTCGAGATCATTCCGCCCTGGGTTGCCACCGAGCTGATGGGCGAGAAGCCAACCGACCCGCGTGCCATGCCGCTGGACGCGTACATCGCGGAGACGATGCAGGTCCTTGCGACCGACGCCGAGGAGATTCTGGTGAAGAATGTGCTGCCGTTGCGCAACGCCGCGAAGGGTGATGAGGCTGGCTTCTTCAAGACGTTCAATGACTCTCTCTCACGGCGCTGACCGCTCGGCGGTTCCGGTTACGCTGAATCTTCGCCTCCACCCGCGCATCCAATAGAAGGGTTTTCATAGGATAAATTGGGCGCGAATCGCACCCCTGGGTGGGCCGCATCAGGCGTAGATTGGGATTGTTATGGCATTCAAGTGGGAAAAACTGACAGTGAAATCGCAGGAGGCCATCCAGGCCGCTGCGTCGGCTGCCGCGGAGAACGGCAACCCGGAGGTGCTGCCGCTGCATCTGCTGGCGGCGCTGCTGGAGGACCGCGAAGGGGTTGTTCTGCCGGTGCTGGAGGGCGCGGGCGTTCCGGCGCAGAAGCTGCTGGCCGGTGTCAATACGGCGATCGAGAAGCTGCCCAAGGTGCAGGGTGGCGCGCAGCCTGGCATGTCAAACGCGCTGCAGAAGACGCTGGACCGCGCGGCCAAGGAGGCCGACGGCTTTAAGGACGAGTACATCTCCACAGAGCATCTGCTGCTGGCTTTAACCGAAGCCAAGGGTGATCCAGTGCGCGACGCGCTGGCAGCGCTGGGCGCAACGCATGAGGCGGTGCTCAAGGCGTTGTCCGCCGTACGTGGATCGCAGCGCGTAACCGATCAGAACCCGGAGGCGAAGTTCCAGGCACTGGAAAAATATGGCAAGGACTTCACCGACCTGGCGCGCAAGGGCAAGCTGGATCCGGTGATCGGGCGCGACGAAGAGATTCGTCGCGTGATCCAGGTGCTCTCGCGCCGGACGAAGAACAACCCCGTCCTGATTGGTGAGCCCGGCGTTGGAAAAACAGCCATCGTTGAGGGCCTGGCACGGCGCATCGTGAACGGCGACGTGCCGGAGGCGCTGAAGGACAAGCGCTTAGTGTCGCTCGACCTTGCGTCGATGATCGCCGGCGCCAAGTATCGCGGCGAGTTTGAGGACCGGCTGAAGGCTCTACTGAAGGAGATAGAAGACTCGAACGGCGAGATCATCCTCTTCATCGATGAGCTGCACACGCTGGTGGGCGCGGGCGCGGCTGAAGGCGCGATGGACGCGAGCAATATGCTGAAGCCGGCGCTGGCGCGCGGCGGATTGCGGGCCATCGGCGCAACCACGCTGAATGAGTATCGCAAGTACATCGAGAAGGATGCGGCACTGGAGCGGCGCTTCCAGATCGTCTATGTGGGCGAGCCCAACGTCGAGGACACGATCGCGATCCTGCGCGGACTGCGCGAGCGCTACGAGTCGCACCACAAGGTGCGCATCAAGGACTCGGCGATTGTGGCGGCAGCGACGCTCTCGCACCGCTATATCTCCGACCGCTTCCTGCCGGACAAGGCGATCGACCTGGTGGACGAGGCCGCCGCCGCGCTATCCATCCAGATCGGCAGCGTGCCGACGGAGATCGATGACCTGGAGCGGCAGGCCACATCTCTGGAGATCGAACAGGCTGCGCTGAAGCGCGAAAAGGACGAGGCCTCGCGCGAGCGGCTGGCCGCAGTGCAGAAGGAGCTGGCGGAGGTGCGCGAGAAGGCCATAGGCCTGCGTGCGCGCTGGCAGAAGGAACGCGGCGCCATCGGGCGCATCGCGGAGCTGAAGACGAAGCTCGAAGGGCTGCGCTTTGAGGCTGAAGAACAGACGCGTAAGGGCAACCTCCAGCGCGCCGCCGAGTTGCAGTACGGCGAGATTCCCAAGTCGGAGGCGGAGCTGAAACAGCTGACGGCGATTGCCGACGCGGACGCCAAGGGAACGAGCCAGCGAATGCTGAAAGAAGAGGTCGACGAGGAGGACATCGCCAAGGTGGTCTCCCGCTGGACCGGAATTCCCGTTTCCAAGATGCTCGAGGGCGAGATGCAGAAGCTGGTGCAGATGGAGGACCGCCTGCGGCAGCGCGTAGTCGGACAGGATCGCGCGCTTTCGGCTGTCGCGAATGCGATTCGGCGTTCGCGTGCAGGCTTGAGTGATCCCAAGCGGCCCATCGGCAGCTTCATCTTCCTCGGACCCACAGGCGTGGGCAAGACGGAGACTGCACGCGCACTCGCCGAATTTCTCTTCGACGATGAGAATGCGATGGTGCGCATCGACATGTCGGAATACATGGAGAAGCACGCAGTAGCGCGGCTGATCGGCGCGCCGCCGGGATACGTCGGCTACGACGAAGGCGGGCAACTGACCGAAGCTGTGCGGCGCAGACCGTACGCCGTGGTGCTGTTCGACGAGAGCGAAAAGGCGCACGCGGATGTCTTCAACGTGCTGCTGCAGGTGCTGGACGATGGCCGCCTGACCGACTCCAAGGGCCGCACCGTGGACTTCAAGAACACCGTACTCATCATGACCTCGAACCTCGGCGCGGCGCAACTGGCCACCGCGTGGGCGGAGAGCGAGGAGGGCTTCGAGGAGGCGACCGAGCGCGTGATGGCCGTGCTGCGCGAGCACTTCCGCCCCGAGTTTCTCAACCGCATCGACGACGTGGTGGTATTCCATCCGCTGGGCGAGGAGCAACTGGAGCACATCATCGACATGCGGCTGGCCGATCTGGCGTCAATGCTGACAGACCGGAAGATCACGATCGAGTTGACGGACGCTGCGCGCAAGGCGATCTTCAAGGCCGGCTACGACCGTGCCTACGGAGCACGGCCGCTGAAGCGCGCCATCCAGCGCATGGTACAGGACCCGTTGGCGGTGAAGATACTGGACGGCAGCGTGCGTCACGGCGACCACGTCGTTGTCGACGCCGGCAAGAACGGCACACTTAGCTTCGCTGTTGGCGAGCCCGCGCGCGCTGTCCGCTGAATTAAAATACCGAATGCCGATGGGCCCCATTTGTCGCGAGTTGAGTGCGATCTATGGGCCTATCCTTTCATCGATTCGGCATTGCGGTCACCGCGCCCTGCTCCCGGGCTCGCGAGGCGGGCGAGCCGGTGCACGGCAAGAGTGAAGATCGTGATATTGCCGCCGGTCTGCAGCACCTCGCCCACAAGCAGCTCATGCGCCAGGATGCTGTGCTGCATCAGCGCATGATGCAGCACAACGGCCGTAGCGCCATCCGCGAACGTGGCCCAGAAGCTGCGATAGGTGACATTGACGACAAGCCACGCGCAATAGAGGGCGATCTGCGCGCCGGTAAACTCGGCGGCGAGATAGCAGAGCGGATACATTGTCATCACCAGATAACGGTCCCAGGTGTTCTTGCTGAAGACTTGTAGGGTCATCATCGTGGCGATCAGGCTCACGAGTACGATCTTGCGCATTGCGGTCTCGTCGCCTTCGCGGCGGCGCACGACCCAGAAGGTGAGCGCAATGACTGCGATCCAGACGAGCGCCAGCATCAGGTCCGGTAGGCGGTTACCGAGATCGATGCCCGTGAGCAACTCGACGAGAAACGTGATGTTGCTGGTCGTCTTGTGTGCTCCCTCCGCGCCCAGCGGAGCTAGGATGTGGGCGCCATGCGCAGCGAACGCGCCGTAAACGGTGAAGGTGAGCGCAAGGAAGCCGGCGCTCCATGCTACTTTGCGCCGCGAGGCGGCGAAGAGACTGGGCGCGAAGACCCAGCTGAGGAACTTCACCAGCACGCCGGGGAGCGCCGCTGCGAAGCCTGCGATTGTGTCGCGTTGCTCCATGACCGCGACTGCGCTCCACGCCAGACCCAGCGCAATGAGCGAGTTCATCTGTCCGTCTACGGCGACAGTGAGCAACGACACGGGATTAAGCAGCATCAGCAGCGCGGCGCGCCGCTCCGTCAGCGCATCCTGCAACCGCGCGGAGTAGCGCATCCACAGAGCGAAGGCTGCGAGATCGAAGAGCGAGGCGAAGAGGATGATGATGCGCGGGTCATAGCGCAGATGCAGCATCGCCGCGAACATATAGGGACTCAACGGCGCGTGTGGCGTGGCAAAGTCGCGGTAGACGAGTCGGCCCGCATAGGCCGGCGCCGCCTCCTGCATATATAGTTCGATGTCTCCGCGCGACTGAAGATGGAGGACCCAGAATGCGGCGAGGAACAGGCCGATGCGGCTCAGCGCGAAGGCAGCGACCGCGAGCCGGCGAAAGCGCGCGCGATCTGTGCGGATGCGAGGTGCGACCGTCCAGGCTGCGGCCGAGAACACTGAGCAGACCACGCCGACCAGGCCGCGCAACTCCAGTGACTGCGCTCCGGTCATGCAGGACTTCCCTCCCCGTGAGTTTTTATCAGCAGCGGCCCTAACCTCGACCCTACCATGCAGGTGAGATGCCACAAAACGTGCTGGCAGCGCGGCCCTCGGGTTTTCCAAGGAAGAGCGTGCCTTGTGCCTGTTGTTGCCCCCACACCGCGCGTCCACTAATCTAGACCTATGTACGAAGAGTTCACCGCGGCCGACCACTGGACCGGCGAGCCGCTGCGCTGCAGCTGGCTCGGCACTATCGTTGCCATCGCCACGCGCCACGCTGACGCGACCGACGTTCGCTTTGCGGTGAACGGACGGCCGGTGTGGATCGCGCTGCCGAATGTTGCGTGGGTGGAGCAGAGGCGGCGCACTGGCAAGGTCATCACTGACTATCTCGCCGCGCAGATCGCCGGCCGCTACCTGAAGCTGGCGATCGAGTCCGGCTACGACAATGGCCGCGAGATGTACACCATGACGGTCGACGAGGTGCTGCAGCATGCCGAGGCCGTGGTGAAGGAGGCGGGCGGAACGATGGCGTTGCCCTCTCTGCCGGTGATCCACGAAGATGTTCCGCCGGAGCAGGAGCTGCAGATGGCGCTGCCCGGCGAACCGCCGTTGCCCGGCATTGGGCCGCGCAAACTGGCGATTCCATGAGCCGCGCCTCCTGCCGATGCCGGACCGCGACTCATAGCTAAGATCCCCTTTACGTAGCTCCGGGGATTTAGAATAGAGCTATCGCTCCGATGCTCAATCGTCGCCGATTCCTGCTGACACTACCAGCCCTCGCGGCCCTTCCCCGCCTCGCGCTCGACGATAACTCTGCGCACGCGCAAACTCTACCGCAGAGCTTCACCAAGCCTTTCCATAAAAAACCTCCGCCTCCTCCGCCGCCCAGTTTCGTCTACTTCGGAACAGACACAGCAAAAGGCGTTTCGCGCGGCATCTATATGGCGCGCTTCGACTCAACCACCGGCCATCTGACCGCGCCCATGCTGGTGGCCGGGACGCTGCGGCCCTCCTACCTCGCGCTCTCCGCGCCCACCGCCGGGCATCGCCGGCTCTATGCGGTCAACGCCGTGCAAGACGACTCGGCCACCGTTACCAGCTACCTGGTGGACCCGGCCTCGGGCGCGCTGCGCCAGATCAACCGCGTCACCTCTGCCGGCGCCGGGCCATGCTATGTTTCGCTCGACGCGACCGGCGAGGCCGCCTTCGTGGCCAACTACTTCGGCTCGACCATCGCGACCTATCGGGTGCATCCGGACGGCAGCCTCAGCGAGCCGGTGGAGCGCATCGATTACAAAGATGCGAAGTTTGGCAAGCGTGGTCCAGTCGCCGCGCGGCAGGATGTGCCCCATCCGCACTCCGTGCATCTCTCGCCGGACAACCGCTTCCTGCTGGTCAACGACCTCGGGTCAGACGCGATCTCCGTCTTCGCTGTCGACCCCTCGACCGCGCGCCTGGGGCCGCCCGCTCTGTTCAGCAACGACCGCGCCGGCTGCGGGCCGCGCCACATCGCCTTCCATCCCAACGGCCGCTGGGTCTACTCGCTCAACGAGGTCGACTCGACCATCGACCACTTCCTGTGGACGACCACCAGTTCGCGGACGGACCCGCAAGGCCTGCTGGTGAACACCGGGGTCTTCGTGAAGACCATCGCGCCAAACTTCCCCGCTGCGAAAAATACAGCAGCCGAGGTCGTTGTCTCGCCTGATGGCAACTTCCTCTACGCGTCCAACCGCGGCGAGGACACGCTGGTGGTCTTCGCTGTCGCGTCCGAAGATGGCGCGCTGAAGTTCGTTCAGCGCATTCCGTGTGGAGGCAAGATGCCGCGCCACTTTGCGTTCGATCCAACGGGCCGCTGGATTCTCTGTGGCAATCAGGACTCGGCGACGGTGACCGTCTTCCGCCGCGACGGAGGCACGGGGCGCATTGGTGGGCCGGTGCAATCGGTCGCACTGAACTCGGTGATGTTTACGCTCTTCGCGTAGATTGCTTCCCTCGGAGAACTGATGTTCGCGCGGCGGATCAGGATCGAGCGGATTGATGCGGGCGGCGCGGCGCACGCGTGTCCAATTGGGCAGCTGGACAACTTCGCGATGCGGAACTTTACCAATGACGCGATCTTCGACGACACGCTGCCAGTGGGTGACGGGCTGATGGAGGCTGGGAACCGCGTTCCGTTGGACCGGCTGACCAGCGCGATGGAGGACTGGTTCCGGCGGAAGAGCTATCTGGCGCCCGGGGAGCGGTTGCGTGTGACGGAGATCGGTAAAGAGATTTAGTGTCAATCCACCCCCCCTATGTCGACCCCGTAAATAACTGATAATGCACCAGTTTGCTGGGGGATGTCGCAAATCTGGGGCACCGTTTTGTTGCAGGCATTAGGGTTGCGGATGGGGTGTGGCAATTTTGCCACACTTGGCTGTATGTTGTTGATCTGGCATACAGGCTGGCTGCGCATAGACACAATTCCCCCTACTTCTATTGTATCGGGTGGAGAGGGAAAGATTGCCAAGTCTATCTCTATACAGGTGAGTGAGATAGGTGGTTTGAGGGTTGACAATAATTTCGGTCGGGCTGCCCTTATGGGAGGCCATTATTCGGGCGGGAGGGCGGCGAGCAGTTGGGCGATGGTGAGGCCGGAGGCGGGGTGAATGGTCTTCGGGGCGATCTCGGCGAGGGGTTCGAGGACGAAGCGGCGCTGATGCATCTCCGGGTGGGGGAGGGTGAGCGCGGGCGTGGCGGCATGGTTGGGGCCGGCGGGGGTGTGCAGCTGGAGGTCGTCGTAAAGGAGGAGGTCGAGGTCGAGGGTGCGGGGGCCTTTGGGTGGGGATGAGGCGCGGTCGCGGCCGAGATCGCGCTCGATGGCGAGCAGGGCGGCCATCATCTCGGCCGGGGGGAGCGAGGTTTCAAGCAGGAGGGCGGCGTTGAGGAAGCGCGGCTGCGTGGTGACGCCGACGGGCGCGGTGTCATGGAAGGACGAGACGGCACGGACGGCGCCGAGGCGCGCGATGCGGGCGATGGCCTCGCGCAGAATAGCCTCGCGGTTGCCGAGGTTGGAGCCGAGCGCGATGGCGGCGAGGGGCATGGGTTGATTCTCTACGCGTCGAGACGTTTTTCGTAGCAGAGGAAGCGGCGGCCGGGCGGAAGCGAAGGATTCCTTCTCCTGGATACTCCTCCACGCAGTTCCAGTGAAGCGCGTTTGTGGGTACTAACACCGACCTGACCAAGCAGGCGACTGTCGATGAGTGAATCGGCCTGTTGGCCACAAACGAGAGCTAAACTTACCGAGAAGCCGCCTTTCAGAAAGTATTACGATTCCTTGGATTAGGCATGCCGGAATTTTCATAGCTCACCACGTTTCTTTGGCGGACCAATTCATGTCTGCCATTGGCAATAGAGTAGATTAAAGGTACCTTTTCGGATCGACTGGGGCTACAGTTTGTTTCTCGACAAACAAGTGCGGATTGCACCGCCACAGCTTGATCTGGTGAATCTCTCCCGGTTGATGATGCACTCGTTCGGCAAAGCTGAAGTCAGGATTGCGCTAATCGATGGTCCGATATTCAGCGCTCATCCCGCGTTTGCCGGCGCGACCATCCGCGAACTTCCTAAAAATTCACAGCCGAAGTGTACTCAACTTAACTCATTGGCGTGCAAGCACGGGACTTCTGTCGCCGGCATTCTGGTTGCCGCGCGCGATAATTCCGTTCCAGGCATTTGCCCTCGATGCACCCTCTTACTGCGAACGATTTTCCCAGAGGTCTCCGGGGGGGCACGAAAGGCGCCGAACGCGACTGAGCAAGAGCTAGCGGAGGCCATCAACGAATGTATAGAGGCTGGCGCATCCGTAATCAACTTGAGTTCGGCCTTCGTTCAATCGTCTCCGCAGGACAATGCAGACCTACATGAGGCGCTCAATTATGCAGCACGCCGTGGGGTCATCATCGTCGCCGCATCCGGCAATGAGGGTATACTTGGGAGCTCGACAGTTACGCGCCACTCTTGGGTAATTCCCGTAGCGAGTTGCGATGCTTTCGGCAGACCGATGAAGGGCTCGAATCTTGGGAGCTCAATTGGAAGACACGGACTGAGCGCGCCTGGGGAGAATATTATGAGCCTTGGAACAGATGGCCAATTAGAAAGCTTCAGTGGTACGAGCGCGGCTGCCCCCTTCGTGACGGGCGCGATTGCTTTATTGGCGTCTGAGTTTCCGCAAGTCTCAGCGTTTGAGATCAGGTCGGCGGTGACGCGGAGATGTTTTGGCAGGCGGGGATTAATTGTTCCTCCGCTGTTGGATGCATGGGCTGCGTATCAGGAGTTGGCTGCGGTCAAAGGCCACCGGAGAGCGCGATGAGAGATCAAGATCCGCAAGGGTTGCAGAAGGCAAAAGAGGCCCCACACTATCGAGTGCGTCTTCCGGGATTCCTGATCGTGGAGGACCTGGGACTCGGAGACGTGGCCAAGCGAGTGACTTATGCTATGGGAATCAAATCCTGCAACGGCTGCGAAAAACGTGCTGCTGCGCTCAACAGATGGCTGCATTTCTCGCGATGATTCGAACAGGCGTTCAATTTAAAGCGGAGTTAATTGCATGACGGAATCTGAAGTGAAAGCACGCTCGTCCGACTCGTCCGCCTATAGTGGCGGACCTGAGGTCTCAGCCATAGAGCCTTACACGACAAGAGGAAACCTTGAACCCCAGGCTTGTTCGTCGTGTGGAACCGAGGTGAATCAACGTGAAACGCAGGTATCCGCTCCTGCAAACTATGTTTATTCCGTCGGGAAAATTGAATTCCGTTTTCCGCGTATTTCCATAGAGAAGGAGCTGATACAAGCCACCGGCAGGACGGAGACGTCCGGCCTGACCGACCGTCAAGCCATTCAGGGCGTTCTTTCTCAACCGCAAAACCGCTACTTAGCTCGCCAACTTTCCTGGGTGTTGACGATCGAAGGTCTTGAGACATACATCCTGTTTCCTCATGACCCGGCAGATTTGGACCTTCTGATTGCGGCCCTGCGCCCCACTCCAGGCCCTGGCGATCTCGATTGCATAATTGGGACCCGCCGCAGGCTCGCAACACCTGAAATGTGCAATGGGCTCATCGTCCCAATTGTAGTTTTCGATCAGATTTATTCGTTTGACCGGGATGCTCTGATCAAGGCCATTCCCGTCCCTGAGAAGATGTCGGCCAAAACGTTTGCCCCCGCAGCGGCCGAACTTTTCGACCGAATCATGCAGATCGCGGACAACGCAGGCGCCACGGATGAACATCGCGCCTTGAACTACCTTGCGGTGCGTTACCAGACAATCTATGCCGTAGCTGCGGAAGCCTTTGCGCGAAACGAGTCGCTGACAGCTGTGGATATTGTTCCTTCACGCTTGAGCGGTATCCGGACGATCTTTGACGTCGTTTTCTCTTTCACGCATCGCGCAACAGGCTTTACTCAGAAGTTTTTTGTCCGGGTTGACGTGACCGATGAGTTTCCATTTCTTGTCACAAAAATGGCACCTTATCATGATCGTTGATTGTGACTGGTGCTAGACTACCGGGGTTGCTGGTAAGGTAAGGCCTCGAAAGCTGAAATGCGAAAAGGAGAACTTTTATGGGTCTTCCCGGGTTTACTGCGGAACGGAGTGTTGTCGTCACTCACGTGCAATACAGAAGCCACACACGCTTCGAGGTGATGCGGGGAGGGCTGCGAACTGCAACCGATTGCCCCGACAACTTGCCGGTCGAGTGCGATCATGGCTGCTGCCCTGCTAACAGTCAGTGCTGTTATGGCTCGTACGGCAGCTGGTGGTGTTGCCCTGAGCAGAAGACATGTGGTAGCAGCGTAAGCGAATGTCTTTAACTGATTCGGGAAGCGCGTGGCCACGCTAAAGGTTCTTTTGCTCGCCCCGCTACTGTCTCTCGGAGACCAGGGCTTGCTATTTCCCGCGATCATTAAGAGCCGAATTAGTACCGGTAAGTCGGATTCGTCACTGATCGAATAAGCCGGTGGGGCTTGGCTGGTCGGCGAGTATCGCAACATCTGCGACTCTTCACCGCGACTCAGAGAATGGTGCCGGAACTAGGCGTGGGCGGGGAGAGTGGCGATGCGCGTGGCAGACGCGGAGGGTGAGGCGGAAGAGGCTTCGGACCCAGTGGTGTCGTAGCAGGGGGCGAGCTCCCAGGCGGAGCGGTCGCACAGCAGGCGCTGGACGAGCGCGGTGTGCATGGCGTGGCCGGCGCGCTCCGCGATGACGCGACCCTGGATGCGGCGGCCGGCGAGGGCGAGGTCGCCGATGAGGTCGAGGACCTTATGGCGGACAAACTCATCGGGGAAACGGAGGGGCGGGTTCTGCACGCCCTGGGCGGTGAGGATGATGGCGCAGTCGGGCGAGGCGCCGCGGATGAGGCCCATGTCACGAAGCTTGGCTTCATCCTCTCTAAAACCAAATGTGCGGGCGGGTGCGATGAGGCGGGCGTAGTCGCCGGTCTCAAGATCGGTGGAGAAGGACTCGTAGCCGATGGGGCGGGGGAAGTCGATGGTGTAGTCGATGCCGTAGCCGGTGCCGGGATAGACGCCGATGAATTTGGTGCCTTCGCGGACCTCGACGGGCTTGAGGATGCGGAGGTACTCGCGGCGGCGGCGCTGCTGCTTGAGGCCGACGGCGGCGAAGGCTTCGACGTAAGGGAGGGCGCTGCCATCCAGAATGGGGAGTTCGAGGTTGTCGATCTCGACGATGACGTTGTCGATGCCGTAGCCGATGAGCGCAGAGAGGAGATGCTCCGTGGTGGAGATGAGGACGGAGCCGCGCATGAGGCTGGTGGCGTAGCTGACGCGGGCGACGTTGCGGCCGTTGGCGGGGATCTCGAAGTTGTCGAGGTCGGTGCGGCGGAATACGATGCCGGAGCCGGCGGGCGCGGGGACCAGGCGCATGGTGACGGGCGCACCGGAGTGCAGGCCGATTCCACGGAGATCGATGGAGGAACGGATGGTCTGCTCGGGGTGGGGGTTCTGGGACAAAGAGGCAGGCTCCAGGGGAATCCGCAGACCAGAGTAGCGCGGGTCTGGGGTTTTGGAGTGTGGCAAATTTACCACAGTTGAGGACAGAAACCCTGATGTTTCCTTGATCTTGCGGGGTGGGGCTTTGCTTTGATTGAGTTCCGGCTGGAAGGGTTGAGGGGTGGGAGTTCACTTCTGCGGTACCATCCCGACATTGGGAACCGGGATAGGGGTGGGAAGCGGGATGAGCGAGCGAGTGCTAGACATGCGGGCGATCCGGCGGGCGGTGGAGAGCCAGGCGGGCTGGGCGGCGGACGCGCTGCGCAGGCTGGTGGAGACGGAGTCGCCGAGCGACGACAAGGCGGCGGTAGATGCGTGCGGAGTGGTCGCGGCCGAGTTGGCCGAGGCGGCTGGCGGGAGGGTGAAGCGGCACAGGCAAAAGGCCTTCGGGGATGTGCTGGAGGTTCGGTGGGGCGCGGCACAAAGCACGGCACGGGGTGGGGGGATTCTGCTGCTGGGGCATCTCGATACGGTGTGGCCGCTGGGGACGCTGAAGACGATGTCGTGGCGGAAGAAGGCAGGCAGGATTTACGGGCCGGGTGTGCTGGACATGAAGGCGGGGGTGGTGATGGCGCTGACGGCGATGCAGGCGCTGGGCGAGGTCGGCTCAGGTTTGGGGCCGGTGACGCTGCTGCTGAACAGCGAGGAAGAGGTGGGGAGTCCGGTGTCGCGCGGGATTACGGAGCGGCTGGCGCGGGGATCGCGTGCGGTGCTGGTGCTGGAGCCGGCGCAGGGGTTGGCGTGCAAGACGGCGCGGAAAGGAGTGGGCCACTATCGATTGGAAGTCACGGGCGTGGCGGCGCACGCGGGAGTGGACTTCGAGCGTGGGCACTCGGCGGTGCTGGAGCTGGCGCGGCTGCTGGAAAAGGTTGCGGAGTTTACCGAGCTGCGCGTGGGGAGGACGGTGAATCCGGGGGTGATTGGCGGAGGGACGCGCGTGAATGTGATTGCGGCGAGTGCGTGGGCGGAGGTGGATGTGCGCGTGGCGAAGGCGAGCGATGCGGCGAAAGTGGAGCGTCTGTTTCGCGGGCTGCGGTGCGCGGATAAAAAATGCAAGCTGAAGGTGAGCGGCGGCCTGAACCGTCCGCCGATGGAGCGGGGGCCGGGGACGGTGGAGCTCTATAAAAAGGCGCGGGGGATTGCCGCTGAGCTGGGGTTCGAGCTGGGCGAGGCGGCGACGGGCGGTGGATCGGATGGGAACTTTACCGCGGCGCTGGGGGTCCCTACGCTGGACGGGCTGGGCGCGGTGGGCGAAGGCGCGCACGCGGCGCACGAGCATGTCGTGGCAGCGCATCTGGCGCCGCGGATGGCTCTGCTGGCGGGGCTGATCGCGAGTATCTAGATATGTGCCGGTGAGGCATTGCGGAGTAGAGCAAGAATTTTCTTGTGCGTTTGGTGTACTATGTGTAATAGTACACACGTGATCCCGTTCCGCGTCCAATTCCGCACCGGCCTCTCGCTGTTCGAGCAGGTGGTGTATGCCGCGAAGAAGGCGATGGTCTCCGGGCAGATGCGCCCTGGGGACGCGTTCCCTTCGGTGCGGACGCTGAGCAAGGAGCTGAAGATCAATCCGAACACAGCGCACAAGATTGTCGCCTACCTGGTGAGCGAGGGGCTGCTGGAGACGCGGCCGGGGATTGGCACGGTGGTGGCGGAGCTGCCGGACGCGACGCGGAAGGAACGGACGCAACTGCTGGGGCACGAGATCGAGGAGCTGGTGGTGGAGGCCAAGCGGCTGGGCATCGGGCGCGAGGAGATGCTGGCTTCGATCTCCGAACACTGGCAGCGTTTGAGCAGCAGAGATGGGCAGACCGCAGGCAAGGGCAAAGAGGAAGGACGCGGAGAGCGATGAATCCTACGATCCGGACGGAAGGACTGAAGAAGAGCTTTGGTAGCACGGAGGTGCTGCGCGGCATCGACGTGGCCGTGCCCGAGGGCGCGATTTACGCGCTGGTGGGCGCCAATGGCGCAGGTAAGACCACGATGATCAAGGTGCTGATGAATATTCTGCGGCCTAGCGCAGGGCGGGCGGAGGTGCTGGGGATGGACTCGCGCGCACTGGCGGGCAATGGGTTCTGCCGCATCGGGTATGTGTCAGAGAACCAGGAGCTGCCGGATGCGATGACGGTGGGCGCGATGCTGGAGTACGTGCGCGGCTTCTATCCGCAGTGGGACTGTGGCGTGGAGAGCGAGCTGGTGCGGCAGTTCGACCTGCCACTGGAGCGCAGGCTGAAGCACCTCTCGCGCGGGATGCGGATGAAGGCGGCGCTGGCGAGTTCGCTGGCCTACCGGCCGAAGTTGATGGTGCTGGACGAGCCGCTGGCGGGGCTCGATCCACTGGTGCGCGACGAATTGATTGAGGGCTTGCTGGAGCGCGCGCCAGAGACGACGATCTTTCTCTCGTCGCATGATCTCGCGGAGATTGAGAGCTTTGCCAGCCATGTGGGGTATCTCGAGGACGGCCGGCTGCTGTTCTCCGAAGAGATGACAGTGCTGGCGGACCGGTTCCGCGAGGTGACAATCACACTGGCTGCGCCGGGGCCGCTGCCGCCGGGGCTGCCCTCCGCGTGGCTGCAGGCGGAGACGACTGACTGCGTGCTGCGCTTTGTGCACAGCCAGTACCGCGGGGATGCAACTGAGCGCGAGCTGCGAGAGCGCTTTCCTACAGCGCGAGAGATTGCTGCGGAGGCAATGCCGCTGCGATCGATCTTTCTGGCGGTGGCGAAGGCGGGGCGCAGGCAGAGAGATGTGGCGAAGCTGCATGCGACGAACGGGAGGCAACAGGCATGAAGCAGATCCTGCATATCTTTGCGAAGGACACGCGGCGCTTCCGTGTAGAGACCGCTCTCTCGGTGGCGATTTTGTTTGCCTTCGTGCTGCTGTACCCCAACCGCTGGAGAATCTTCCAGGACCGGAGCGAGCAGCAGCCCTATCTGGTGTTGGTGGTCGCTCTGGGTACGCTGCTGGTGGCAAGCTGGTGGCTGCTGATTGGCCGCGTGGTACACGATGAGGCGCTGGTGGGCGATTGCCAGTTCTGGCTGACGCGGCCGTATGAGTGGAAGAAGCTGCTGGCGGCCAAGGCGCTCTTTCTGGCGTGCTGGATCGGCGTGCCGTATCTGCTGGCGCAGTCGCTGTTGCTGGCCGAGGCCGGATTTCATCCGGCGGGGTACTTTGCAGGCCTGCTGGCCGAGCTGCTGCTGGCGAGCACAATCTTTCTGCTGCCGGTATGGTCTGTCGCGGCGGTGACTTCGAACTTTGCACGGCTGACGCTTACCTTGCTGGGCGGCCTTGCGCTGCTTACCGGCTATGCGTTCTGGGTGAGTGTGCCGCGGGGCTACAGGGCGTCGACTCCGTATCACGATCCGTTCCTGTTCCCCATAGTTTTCTGCGGCTTTGCGGCGACGATCGCGCTGCAGTATGGGACGCGCAGAACGTGGTGGGCGCGGGGGCTTATGGTCACGACCGCGCTGGTTGCTGCGCTGGTGGTGCCGACGTATCACAGGCAATCACTGGTGGAGAAAGCCTATGCGCAGAGCAAGGCGGCCGCGGCGCCGATGACGGTGACGTTTGCGCCGAGCGCCAAGCACCCGGCGGAGGCGCGAATCTGGGACAGGAAGATCTACATCGATCTTCCGGTACGCTACTCGGGCGTGGCGGAGGGATATGCGGCCTTCGCCGACGACTACAGGTTCACGATCATCGCGGCCAATGGCGAGCAGTGGACCTCACCGTGGGAGGAGATGCGCGCGCGCAGTCTGCCGGGTCAGCAAGGTGGGCATCTGTCGCTGATGCTGAGCCCCGCGGTGTTCGACCGCTTTAAATCCGGGCCGGTGACTTTGCGGGTGGAGTTCGCAGTGAGCCGCTACCAGGCGGGCAGTGTGACCAGGATGGGATTCCCGGCGGGCGACGCCGCCATTCCGGGGATCGGGAGGTGCACACCTGGGACGGACCGTTACGGGCTAATCCACGAATCCCCGCACCTGATGTGCCGGTCGGCCATAGATGAGCCTTCGTTGACCTATGCCACGGCG
>Ga0182024_10002738_pt1 | contig 43297 bp, 51 predicted proteins | sample P32metaG_FD_120480 | JGI IMG/M metagenome (GOLD analysis project Ga0182024, IMG submission 120480) | Permafrost microbial communities from Stordalen Mire, Sweden - P3-2 metaG (Illumina Assembly) | ecosystem: Environmental > Terrestrial > Soil > Wetlands > Permafrost | place: Sweden: Stordalen... | reverse complement strand
TGCGTTTGGCTTCGATTCGATGGGCCGGTTGAGCACCATGCAGGAGAACGGCACGCAGATGGCGACCGCGGGGTACAACTGGGCGAGCCAGATGACTTCGCTGGCGTATGACACCCTTACCGAATCGCGCACCTACAACCCGGTAACGCTTCAGCTCAACCGGTCCTCGCCCTGCAACGACCTGACAGGCGTGGTTGATGCCATGAACACGATTTTCCAGTCCGGATCATTGCTCCCAAAGGACTATTTGTTCTGGAAGGCGATTGACCAGGGAGCACTTTTCCATGTGCATCAACCTTGGGATATTTATGTGGCCAATACAGTGTTTGAAACCGTCAACACACATCGTTAAGTGCTGGATCCCCACTATTGCGGCTGGTATCCTAGACTAGCGCTCGCAACTGCGGTCACCTGCGCACCTGCGCAGTCAAATAGACCACCTCGTTTCGCGGGCTATCCAGTATCGGAAATCTACAGCGGCGCTGTGAAACCGCCGCAATTCGGTGATCTGAATAGGTACTCTGGTACAGACCTCCGGTGCTATGGGGAAGACCCCACCTACTATGCGACGAAGCGTGTTAACTTCGCAGGGCGCTTTGTGATTGGCGTATGTCCATGCGGGAGCGGCTGTCACTATCTCTATATGTGGGATGCTTCGAGCGGCAAGGTTCACCTAGCGTTTCCATCTATGCCGATTGATGTCGGTCCATTCGGCGACGGTGTGGTTTCGCCGCACATCATGTATAAAGGTGAGGAGTACCGGCTCGATAGCTCTCTGCTGATTTTAGAAGGCTGCGTCGAGGAAACCTGTGACTGCGGGCGACGATACTACAACTGGAACGGCAGCCAGTTCAGGCTGGTTCTAAAGGCGCCAACTCCCATGCCACCTAGCTGTAGGAAATAGCTTTTTCGATGTACTGTTCTGGAGATCCCGTAAAGCCAGTCCCCGACGCTGGGGCGAGGGCCTTCAGCCCATCATGCCTTCAAGGTGGGATCACTGGGTTTGGGAACGGATGGAGCTAGCTAGTGAAGGCGACGCCACCAGCAGACCCATCCCCCTCCCGCCGCGCGCTATAATTTTCTTTGCACGCCATCCGCCCTGCGGATCGAGGGCACGCACTGCCCCCGAGATCCGCGCGGTGATTGAGAGCTTCCTCAAAACTGCCGTCAGCCCGCACTGCTCGAACCCGGCGAGGAAGTCCTTCCCCTTACCGCCGACAGTTTTTCGCTCGAATTTCGCGGCTCGCGCCTCACTTTGGAAGCCTGGGACCGCACCCGCAACCTGGCGCGGCGCATTACCGCCATCAAAGACACTTCCGCCGCGCGGCTGGAACTCGTCGTCGAGCATTTCGGGCGGCGCGAAGGGCGGATGTTTCTCCTCGACCTCTCCCGCCGGGCCGGCGCCGAACTGGGTCGCCGCAGCGGAAGGCTGGTGTTTCGTGAGCGCTTCCGTCCGTTTCTGCGACGGCAGTTTCCCGAATGGAAACTGGCGGAGCTGAGCGCCGAAGCCAATCTCGAATTCAGTCTCTCGCCGGCTTATCCGCGCGCCTTTTTGCGCCACGGCCAGCATGGGTGGGCGGCTATCGCCTGTCCTTCCGACGCCGATCCGGGCGCGGTCCTCACGTTCGGTTTGATCTGGCTTGGTTATTTGCGGGCGCGCGAGCGGCGGGTCGCCATCGAAGGGCTCGTCATCTACGTTCCCCAAGGCCATGAGCAATCGACGGCGCTGCGCCTGCTGTGCCTCGACACGGCGGCGGCCCGCTTCGCGCTCTTCGCCTACTCGCCCGAAGATCACCTTCTGGCTATCGACCCGAGCGATCACGGCAATTTGGATACGCGCCTGGAACCTTGCCGCCGTCCCGCGCCCAACCAGTCCGGGCAATGGAGCCGGGTCACTTCCCTGCCCGGTGTCGAACGCGTTCTGAAACACGATGGGCGCGCCAGCCTGCGGGTACGAGGCTTGGAATTCGCCCAGCTTTCGGGTGATGGCGATCTGGTATTTGGCATGGATGAGCGCCGGCCCGCCGAAGCCCACCACACGGCCGAAATTGAGCGGCTGATGGAAGAGCTCGACCGCGCCCGCTCGCCCGCAGCCGGCGACCGCGACCATCCGCTCTATCGCCGCTACCCTGAGGCATGGCTGGAGTCGCAAGTCCGCTGTCACATCGAAACGGTGGATGCGACGTTGCTGCCCGATCCGGTCTACGATCAGGTCCCGGCATTTGCGGGCGGCGAGCGCGGAATTCTGGATTTGCTGGCTGTGGACCGCGCGGGGCGGCTGGCCGTTCTGGAGCTAAAGGCTACCGCCGACTTGCACCTGCCCCTGCAAGCGTTGGATTACTGGGTGCGGGTGAAGTGGCATCTGGATCGTGGAGAGTTTACCGATCGCGGCTACTTTCTCGGACTGGCTCTCCGGCCGGAGCCGCCGCGCCTGCTGCTGGTGTCGCCCTCGCTCGAATTTCACCCCACCACCGAAGCTGTCTTGAGCTATTTCTCACCTTCCATTGAAGTCGAGCGCGTGGGTTTAGGAATGGAATGGCGAAGAGGCCTGCAGGTGACGTTTCGATTGGCAGGGGCCGAGCGGCCGCAATCGGCTTAGTTTGTCCAGTGCCGGCGGGTCGCGGGGCGGTTGACGGAGGTCACATTTGGATTGGAAACTGTCTTTGGCTCCAGCGGGAACTACCTCTACAGCTTCAACCAGGGAGGCCGCGTGACGACGCAGCGGTTCCGCATAGATCCTGTGAAACGCCGCTCACGTCATCAGGCCAATGTTGATGCCGACGGACGCCGATACCGGGAGCTGGCCCGCCACGCGGCCGTTTGGCCCGACCTGCCGGATTGATCAGTTTGGCGCTTCGCAACTAGTGGGCTGTCCTTGAGTAACCGATAGCGCTATGTCTTCGCCTTAGGTTTATGGTTTATGGCGAAGATGGAAGTCTTGCGTTTGACTCCTACCCAACGCGGCGAATTGCACGCCTTCCTGCGGGGCAGGAATCTGCCAGCGAGTGTGGCGCAACGCATGCGTATCGTTCTTCTGCTCGATGAGGGCGTCAGCTATCGGGACATCGAGGATAAGCTTGGGACTCCGCCTTCGACAATCTCGCGATGGAAGCAACGCTATGAGAAGGAAGGCGTTCTGGGCCTGGCGACGGTGCATCCCTGCCAGCCACCGCAGAAACTCACGCCGCAGTTGCGGGCCAAGGTGCTGGAACGGACGCGTCAGCGGCCGCCTGATGGTTCCACACATTGGTCTCTCCGCAAGATGGCGGCGGTAATGAAGGTCAGCAAGAACCTGATCGCGCGTATCTGGAAGGAGGCGGATCTGAAGCCTCATCGGATGGAGCGCTATATGGCATCCAATGATCCGCAGTTCGAACAGAAGGCTGCTGCAATCATCGGTCTGTATCTGAATCCCCCGCAGAACGGCGCGGTCTTCTGCGTGGATGAGAAGAGCGCGATTCAAGCGTTGGATCGATTGGATCGCCGCTTGCCCCTTTTCGCCTGGCCGCGCGGAGAGGCATGGCTTTGAATACTATCGTCACGGAACCTTGTCGCTCTATGCCGCGCTGAATCCCCAAACGGGCCAACTCATGGGGCAGACGGCGGCGCGCCATACCAGCCAGGAGTTCGTGGCATTCCTTGAAGAAATCATCGCTACACAACCTGCCGAGCGCGAGGTGCATGTGATTCTCGATAACTTCTCGGCACACCGCACGGCGCAGGTGAACCAGTTCCTCCAGCAACATCCCAACGTGCAGTTCCACTTCACACCGACCTATTCGTCGTGGCTCAATCAGGTCGAGAGTTGGTTCAGCAAGTTGCAGCGGGACGTGATCGACCGGGGCATCTTCACCTCAGTGGCGGATCTCAAGCGGAAAATCATGCGTTACATCCGCCTCTACCAAAAGACCGCCAAGCCATTCCAATGGAAATACTCCGATGTCCGAAAGCGGATTCCCGCCTGGTAGCGATGGCTCAGGGACAGTCCACTAGAAACGGGATGAAGGCTATCTGGGATCTCGCAATTCCTCCCTCGGAACCGCTAGAGATCGATTTCGCCCCCGATCGATAGCAATACCGTAGCAGACAGATCGATGTAAACCAGAAGGATGCAAGTTCGCCGTTGTCAATATTGCAAGCAGAGATTCAACCCTTCTAAGTATCACCCCCGCCAACGCATTTGCAGCCAGATCGATTGTCAGCGCCGCCGCCGCAACGAGTATCACCGGAACAGAATACGGGATGATTCGGGATATCGGGCCGATTGCCACCAGTGTCAGCGTAACTGGCGCCAAGCGCATCCGAACTACATGCGTGAGTACCGGAAATCTCACCGCCAGCTCCGATTGCTGGAGTCTGCGTTCCAATCAGGGCGAGTTGTTAACATGCCAGACCTCGTAGACAACAACTTGGCTTTGGACCTGAAAAACTGCCGAGGGCAGGTTTGGCTACTCTGTTCGAATCAAAGCGTAAAGAACACCCTGGCTTCCGCTGAAGTCATTCTTATTAAAGCTCCTTCTTGGTGCAGCGCTCGGCGGAGAGTGAGAAGAACAACGTTTTGGCAGTACCGCGGCACGCGCTGTATAACTGAAAGGCACCTGCGGAGGCTGGGGGACCACATTCGGAACGCCTCTGATCTGCTCGTATGAAGCAACGGAAACACTCCTTGAACCCGCGAGCCGTCGTGGTGCCGACGGTGGCTGCAGCGTACGTGCGGAGGTCGACGGACCAAACCACATGCTCAACCGAGCACCAACTCCGCGCCCTACGACACCTGGCTAAGCGGAAAGACTTCAAGCTGCTCCGAATCTTCCAGGAGTCCGGCGGCCTCGCAGACGCCGCGGCCGACCAGCAATGACATCACGGAAACGCCCCCTACAAGTTTCCCTGCCGAAAGGCGCTGTCGAGTACGTCCGGATGTCAACCGAACATCAGCAGTATTCGATAGAAAACCAACAGGACGTGATCCGAAAGTTTGCGGAACAGCATGGCACCAACATTGTGCGAACGTATGCGGACGGGGCCAAAACTGGCATGCTGTTCAAAGGCCGAAACGCACTCCAAGAATTGATACGGGCCGTCGAAAGTGGCCAACCAGATTTCGACACGATCCTCGTTTACGATGTAACCCGATGGGGCAGGTATCTTGACCCCGACGAGAGCGCGTATTGGGAATTTCTATGCAAGCGAAAAGGAATCCGCGTAGAGTATTGCGCTGAACCCTACCTCAACGACAACTCTCCGGCAGCGAGCATCCTCAAGAGCGTGAAGCGCTTCGAGTCCGGCGATTACAATCGCGGCCTGAGCACCAAGGTTTTCGCTGGACAATGCAGATTGATACGACTCGGGTACAGGCAAGGAGGCCATGCGGGATACGGTCTGCGCCGGATGCTTCAAGATCACCAAGGGCAGAGAAAAGAGATTCTTCTCCGCGCTCAGCGTAAGAGCATCCAAATGGACCGGGTCATCCTGGTGCCAGGCCCCCCTGAAGAAGTAGCCGTCGTGGAACGAATCTACCACCTGTTCATTCACGAGCGGCTAAACGAACAAGCAATCGCCGCCGTTCTCAATCAGCAGTCGATCCTTACCGACTTGGGTCGCCCTTGGACACGGGCCACTGTTCACCAAGTCCTTACCAACCCGAAGTATCAAGGCGAGAACGTCTTCAATCGCGTGAGCTTCAAGCTCAAACAAGAACGCGTGCGCAACCCGCCGGATATGTGGGTGCGCCGAGAACACGCATTCGCTCCCATCATCGATTCTGTGGTTTTTGCCCAGGCGCAAGCGATCATCTTCGCTCGCCATCAACATCTAACAACCGAGGATCTTCTGGCTCGTCTGCAGAATCTTTTCAAAGAACGCGGCATGCTTTCCGCAATTATCATTAACGAGACCGAGGGCATGCCGAGTAGCAGCATATACCGGAGCCGATTCAAATCGCTGGTCCGAGCGTATGCGCTGGTTGGCTACAATCCGACCCACGACTATGCGTACCTCGAAATCAACCAACTGCTGCGGGAACGCCACCGCGAACTGAACGACGAACTCGTTAAACGGATCAAAGAGACCGGAGCGGTCGTTGAAGACAAGGGGCGCTCTCTGCGCGTTAACGATCTTATCCTCTCTACCATCGTGAGTCGATGCAGTAAGACGAAAGCAGGGTCGTTTCGCTGGACCATTCGCCTGGATCTCACCAGTATGCCGGACTTGACCATCGCCACCCGGATGCAGCCGGATAACCGAACGCCACTCGACTACTACATTCTTCCGGCCATCGATATGCGCTTAGCCCAGTTGCGTCTTAAAGAACAAAATGGCATTACCATGGACGTCTACCGGTTTGACGATCTGTCGTACTTCTACCGGCTGATCAGCCGCACAAAATTTGTGGAGGTCGCATGAGCACCGTGTACCTAATCCCGATTAGCGCGATTAACATTCTCAATCCGCGATCACGTAACAAAGCCACCTTTGAAAACATCGTTCGGAACATCGCCGAAGTGGGCCTAAAAGTGCCGATCACGGTCAGGCTGCGCGCCGAACCACTGGAGGAAAAACTGTACGACCTCGGGCATGGTGAGGGACGATTGAGAGCGTGCGAGCGTCTTGGCCATCAAGAGATCCCTGCGTTTATTGAGAACATTACACCCGAACAAGCCTTTGATATGAGCCTCGTTGAAAACATCGCGCGCCGGCATCACCGTCCACTTGAACGGCTGAACGAGATCAACAGACTCCAGCAAACCGGGCTTGCCACCGAGGCCATCGCCTCGAGGCTGGGCCTCAGCCACACGTATATAAACGGGATCATGCAACTGTTAGAGAAAGGAGAGCGCACCCTAATCAACGAAGTGGAATCAGGACGAATCCCGATTAAGGCTGCCATGATGATCAGCACGGCCGGGGACCATGATGTCCAATCGGCACTTCGGGAGGCGTACAACAGCGGGGAACTCCGTGGCCGACAACTGGGCACAGCAAAGCGTCTTCTGGCGCAACGCAGGCGCTCACCGGAAGACGGTAATAGTAAGCGCCGCTTCTCACCGCGCGCTGCGCTACGCGAGTATAGGCAGTCCGTCGCGCAGTATCAATCATTCATCAAGCGCGCCCGACATGCCGAACGAAACTTGTTGCTCGTTGTCACTGCTGTTAAGAGGCTGCTGGATGACGGTCCTTTCGTTACGCTTTTGCGCACTGAACATCTGGATTCAGTTCCCAATTTTCTACTAGGACGGGTTCCGAAAGGATGATCACAGCATGCCCGTGCCACCAGCATTCCAGTTCGCAACTATTGAGCTCCGACTGGACCAGCTCATTCCCCGCAAACAACTCAGCCCAGCACTCAAGCGCAGCCGCAAATATCAGCAAATCAAAGCCAGCATTCGGTGTATTGGGCTGGTTCAGAAACTGGTGGTATATCCCAAACCCGATAATCGATATCTAATTCTCGACGGAGATGTCCGTGCCGCGATTCTTACGGAATTGGGAGTGCAGACGGTCGAGTGCCTGATCGCGACGACAGAGGAAGGGTATACGTACAACAAACACGTCAACGCCCTGAGCACTGTCCAAGAACATCACATGATCCTCAAGGCAATTAAGAACGGACGCAGCGAAGAGCATCTCGCCACCTTGCTCGCCGTCAACGTACGCGAAATACGGCAGAAACGCGACCTGCTCAACGGCATCGCGCCGGAAGCTGCGGAGCTTCTTAAGACCCGGCGGGTGACGGGCGACACGTTCCGCGTTCTGAAACGAATGAGCGCGTATCGGCAGGTTCAAGCTGCGGAACGAATGATTGCAACCAACAATTTCAGTTTCGGTTTCGCCAAGGATATCCTCGCTGCAACGAAACCTGAAGATCTGGTCCAGAACGGCAAGAAGCAATCGAACGGCGCCACCGCCGAGCAAATCGCCGGCATGGAAGAGGAAATGAGCACTCTCCAGAGGGACATCTCTACCGTCAAAGAGCGGTATGCCCAGGACATGCTCACGCTCAGCATCAGCATCAAGTACATTCACAGTCTTGTTGGGAACAAGAATGTTCTGCAGTACCTCACGAAGCACCACGGCGATCTACTGCGCGAACTGCAAGATGCAACGCAGAAGATTTCGGACTAGCTTGCAGCTAAGGTTTGGCGGGTAGACGCTGAATAGCTGTCCGTGAAGGTGAGCTTTTTTCAGTCATGTGGCTTCGCGGACTCGGCATGTGCCGGAATGGCACCTATTTGTAGGCTTCAAGATAGTCCGGAGCCGTCTCGCGCGCGGCTCGTTTGTTCCCCGCGTCTCAACTTCACTCTCCTGCGTCCGATAAGAGAGTTTATGCCAATCCTCAAGCTGACTCATAAGGTCCAGAAGAGTGGACTCACCGTGAAAATCGCCAGCGCCGTCCTGGACGATTTGAAGCGTTATTCCGAATATACCAATGCGGGCACGAACGAGATTGTGCAGCAAGCCTTGGCGTACGTCTTCGAGAAAGACGGCCAGTTCCACAAGTGGAAGGAACAGCAGGTGTCGGTCGCACCGCCAGCAAAAGCTAAGCCATCCGGCATGCCGATCGACAAGCCGGGTGTGGTGCCGACCAGCAAACCGCATCCGGGCTCTGGCATCGCCAGTTAACCATCAACCCGGCGGGTGCCGTGGTGTAGGCATGCCTGCCAAGTTTCACACTTTAGCGCGCGCCATTAGGGCTGCAGCTAAGTCCACCCGGCTTTTCCTCCGCCCTCGCTGTGTCGGTTGGCTTACAGTTTCACCTGCCCGTTCGCGCCTTAAAGTATGGGCCTGTGCCGTGTGGGTCTGTCGGCCGTTGCGCTCGGCACTAGGTCTCGGTAAGCCGGGTAGTGCCGAGCGGTCTGTCCGAGAGGGTGTGCGCATTATGTCAGACTGCTACCGATATGGCCCGCCAAAAGCGGGCGGGCTATATCGGTGGCAGATTTGCCAAACAGCATTTCCAGACACTTCCCCTCGCCGGGCTCGGGCGCAATAGCGGCGCCCGGCCTTGAGGTCGCCTTGGGGGCGACCCGTCGAGGCGAACTGTCTGAAAATGCTAAGCGTTCGGCAAATCTGCCAAAGCCCTGGCAGGCCCCCAAAGCGCGCGCCGGGAACGCCGGCGCGCAAGCGCTTTGTGAACCTGCCACAGAAGTGGCGGGGGAACGCCCCGCCACTTCTGAAGTCCAAACCAACGGGGGGATAAAGCCCCCCGTTCCCCCCGCGCCAGCGTCGCCTTACGGCGACCAACCCCAAAATCACTCGCAAAAAACGCTCGCCCTCCGGGTGGGCCTGGACGGCCCATGTTTTTGGGGTTGGTCGCCGAAAGCGCGACGCTGGCGCCTGCGGCCCTAGGGGGCCTGCGCGCTACGCACGGCTGGGGCCGTGCTTCGCTTGCCTACGCAACCCGTCGAAATCGCCTCCTGGACGTCGGCGATTTTGGCGCCGGGTTGCTGCGCGCGATCCCTTCGCCCTGGAAACCGGGCGAACGGCTCGCTTGCCTTCCGCGCTGGGGCGCTCCAGCGGGCCGGCTCGCTGGGAACCGCTCACTTCGGCCCTCGGCACGCACGGCGCTGCGGGGGAGCGCCCCGCAGCGATCCGCGCGTTTGCGCCGGCATCGTTCGTCGGCCGCGAGTTCGAATCGGGCTCAGTTCAATTGCGTCGATCCGCTGGTCTAACCCATGTCGTGCGGAGGAGTGTCATTGAGGACGACGACGCCAGCGCACCAAAGCGCCGCGCTAAATCAAGAAAGCTGTTCGGCTTCACCCATGGATTTCACCAGCCCCCACGAACAGGAGGCGTGGACCGCTCTCGAAACGGTTACTCTGGGTCGCCCGTCAGGAGACCGGGCACGCCCGCCGCGTTGCCAATTTTCTGCTCGCACGCCTTGGGTTACTCGGGAGCTCTCCAGTCTGCCCAATGCTCCATGCTGTTTAGCCGTTTTACCATTCCGCAGCGTAGACGAAGGCGGCAGGCGGGCGATGGAAGGACTGGGTAATCCGCACCGCAAGCCGCATTCCGATCGCGAACTTCACGGTTTTGCCGCGGGGACTTTTGCCTCTTCGATACGGCGGGCAAGCAGGCTGGCAAAAATCAAGTACTGCGCGGCTTTCTCTTCCGTAAGGTCGTGTTCAAGGCTATGGGCTTTCGGGTTGCGGATTCCCTGAAAGGCCCCTTTATATATCTGCATGAAACCCTTCTGGTCGTTTTGCCCCGATTCGGAGTCCAGATCGCTCATGATCAGGTGGGGATTGTTCGGAGAAAACACAGTGTCGATTAAAGCCCCTCCGTCGGTACCCAGTTTAGTCCGCCATCGGATGTAATCGAAAATCGCCACAATCGAGTTGAGCACCGCCTCACGGAAATCGCCGTCACAATAGTGCTTGTAACAATGCTTCTTGATAAGGGGATGGAGCAGATTCTCAAACCCCAGCGGCACCTGCTTTTTGCTGCTGGCGACCAACGCGGATTCCGCTGCAGCTTCGACTTCAGCCAGGTCATTCTTGAGAACGTCTTCGTAGTCTCCACCCATTCCAAAGCCAATGTGCCGCGCCAGGTTTGACGGAACACCGTTTGGGAAGTGTTGCGCCCACAGGGTTTTGAGCTTATCGTAGTCGGATTTCAGGTACGAATTGACCTGGGCTGAGGCCTCCTTGCCTCCTTGCTGATACAGGGCGAGGGCATGGCGAGACTTCTGCTCAATATCACGAAGGAGCTTGCGAACGGAAACATACCAGTCGATCATGAACCCTTGATTTTACTCGGAGGCGGGGATGCGGGGAAGGAGCAGATGTTTCAACTTCCCACCCTATCGTGAAATCATAGGTGTGGTTCTGGTCCTGGAAAAGATCTCGATAACCGCCGCATCTTCGTTCGCTCTCAATCTAGATCCATAGCGTCGAAACTCACGATGGCCTGGCCCGTATTCGGGTCGACAGTAGGTGGGGAATTTCCGTTGGGGGATTTCGTAGCCTGTCCCCGAAACCTCCCGAAACCTCGAAACCTGTCCGACTCCTCGCGTCTGCACGCAATCGACTGCGCTTGGCGCGCCTTGGGCCGGGCCGCTGCCATTCTTCATCGCAGCCTGAGCCGCGGCACCAACAGCCTCCGAGCCATGGCCTGCATTGCGCTCCTACTCGGCTCAGCCACCAGATCGAGACCTTTGATCTTGAGATGCGCGGGGCATTCCTCGATCTTCTCAATGAGCTTGTTTGCGGGGTTCTGCCGGCAGGAACCATCGTGGCTCACGCCAGTCGGGCCACCTCGCCAGTCTAAGTTGACGGTTTGTCGCCCCCGCCACGCCGCCCGAAACCGACAGCACCAGGCTTTCGGCGAAGGCCAGCCGGATCAGGTCATTGCAGCGCCCGCCGAGCGACAGCCGGCAGCGCCATTTCATGCGAACGGAAACTCCACCTCGCGAGAAGCAGGCTTCCAATGTTCGCGCACGCGATCAGGAGCACCGTGCCCACCGCCGCGAAGAGCAGCAACAGGATCGAGCAGACGTCGCCCACCCGCCGTTCGAGCACCGGAAACAGATTGGCCTCGGCGACTTGCCGCGAAATGGCGCTCATTTCGGCCTGCGCCGCGCGGAGACTGACGCCGTCCTTGAGGCGCGCGATGCCCCAAAGGTCCACGCCTGTATTCTCATCCACTGCAAAGGGGAGATAGATGCCGACCTCGTTGGGACCCTGCGGATGGAATCCCTGCGCGGCCACGCCGATCACTTCGTGCGGCGCTTTGTTCAACAGAATCTTTCGGCCGACGATGTCCTTGGCGCCCTGTATCGTCGCTGTCAGAAATCGAAATCGAGAACCGCCACACCCGTGGGAGGCCGCTAGGATTCGGCCGCCTCGAAAAGCCGACCGGCGGCTGCTTTGGTCCGATACAGGTTGAAGTAACCGGGCGTCACATAGCTGATATTCACCACTATGGGAGGCAATTGCGGGTCGGTGATGGTCATTTGCTCCGACATCCCGCCTCCATCTATTCGAAGCAGCGCGCCCGGCGCTTCCACTCGACGAAGGTTTCGGGCTTGGTGAAGTTGTCGGGCGCCTTGCCCGGTTCCGATCGAGAAGGATGACGAGACCTGGCGCCGCAAGACGCGAACGGCATAGAAGATATCAGTCTGGAATTTTCCCATGTTACCCTCCAGTAGTTCCCATTGCCGAGCGGCCCGTCGAGAAGTGTCCCGTATTCCAGCCGGACGAGACGGTCGGCGAGACCGAAGTATCGATCGTCGTGCGTGATCACGACGGCGGTCTTGCCCCGAGCCCGGACAGCGCCGCGACTCCCGGACGGGGCGCGGCACGGTTAGGATGTCGTCCGCGATTGCGTAATCGACGTTCCAGAGGTCCACTGGGTCCCAGCCACCGGTCTCCTCCGAGTTGTGCCAGGCTCAACGCAATCTCGAAGACCACCCTTTTCGGGACACCTCCTGGCCACTTGGCCCCGTAAGGCCTGACGCCAACGCCGGCTGCCTTGGTGTTCAATCCGCGCGTCGACGACTACACGGCCGGATGGTTTACATCTGGCTGGCCGACGACCTGGAAGGGACCCCGCCGACGGACGCCCCTATTTCTCCCCAGCGTCTTGCATCCGAGCGTGATTGGCTCATTCAGGGTTGGGCTCCCTGGGTGGATGCAACGTCGCGGTTCTGAGGGGCGTCCGGCCGGGGCGACGTCAGGAGCCTGATGAGATCGACGCCTGCAAGGATGAGGCGGGGCCGTGCCTCAACGAGGTGTTTTGGCGAAAAGGCGAGTTGCAGGTCGGCGGGGATGTCGTGTCTGGGAGGTGGAAGCATTTCTAGGCTCGGGTGTGCTTCTCTTGCGAGATCTTCAAATGACGAGAGCCAGGAAGCGATCTGTTTGTGTGCCCCGGAGTGTGTGCCGATCTTGTCTAGCAACGTGCGGACTGCTTGGATGAGATCACGTAGTTCCATTTGCTCGATCAGGATGCTCATCCCTTCTCTTTTGGTCAAGGGAGGTTTCGGAGGCGCACTCGATCCGAGACGGATCAGATTCCCGACGATTCTCGATACTTGGTACACCGTCCGCAGGAGGTGGGGCGTTACCGTTTCGGTTGACAAAGCGCGATGGAGCGCCTTGAAGTGGTCGAAGACGTCCTTTCGAAGTTGGTTCCAACCATTCGCGTTAAGCTGGTTTTCTTGCGGGATTCGAATCGTTATCGTCTCCGCATTGGTCTTGAATAGCGTTTCGGGAGAGTCGAAGAGGTCAAAGTGCCAGTCGTACCATCCGATATGGTTGTTGATATCCACACCGACGACCAGAGTCGGGACGGGGCTTGCGAACCAATACCGAATTGATGCTTTCGACACACCGGGTAGCACCAAATGTCCGTCGGTGAATCGCGGACGTGCCGTCGTCTTGATTTGCACGGAGAACTCAAGGTTGTGGATTTCCGTGTTGTCCCGAATTACGATGAGGCCGTCCTTGCCAACATCACGGCGAGGCGGTTGCCATACCCAACCACGCGGGAGTGCCGCCGCGAACCACAGCTCACCCTGGTCGCCAAGGTGGGATTGGCCGCTGCCGCTCTGAAGCATTGGGCTCCTATTCCTCGGCGCCGTTCGGAGGACTGGCCTTGCCGGCCAAGCAGAACACAAACAGATCATCCGGGAACCACTGATCGTCGTGGCGAGCGCGTTCAGCATTCAATGACAACCCCTCAGCAGTGTGCTCGATGACGAAGATTCGCGGTTCTCCGTCAGATGTCGTGATTGGCTTCATCGCGACGTAGAGACGCTCGCCTCGGGGCTGATCGGCGTAGCCGAACGAAGGTGTGGTCCCACGTCGGGTGGACACAGTTCCAAGCCCAGTTGACGGTATCGGCCACCGGCGAACGGAGCCCCTTTCCCAAACAGGTCCGTGTCCTCGTCCGTGCCAATTATTTCCCGCGTGAGGGCGCCCTCGGGAAACCCGAGGTCAACGACCCGCAGTCGGACGGTAAGTACTTGCACCTGGTTCTCCTTTACAAGAACGACAGCCGGCGCAGTATTGACGACCTGTCCTTGTGATCTTACTACGGCGTGAATCGACCCACCCTCGGTTATCACCTCAAAACCGGCCATACGTTATCACTTCAAAACCGGCCAACGGACCTCACTCAGGACACGAACATGTTGTACCGTGCCGACCATTGGTCCGGCAAGTGGTTTTCCGGTGAGATGCGGCCGCGCACCCGCAGGGGGATCGCGCAAGGGGGATTTCAGCGGAGCGCTTTGAAATCCCTCTTGCGGGGGGAGGCGCGCAGTTTGCGCCGTGGGGGGAACCGTCCCCGCCCCGGCTTGCCCCTGGGGGAAACGGGAAAGGGGGATCAGATTCCTTGCTGCCGCAGGCGAATCTCGTTCTGGTCTGGTGTTTCATGACACTCCTTGCGATGGGTTGGTGGCCAAAGGCGCCGGTGCATTACTTCCCGCCGCCGTTGCTGCGGCTTTGGTGCGCCAACTCCGTGGACCGCACTTGAGAACGTGTCCGTGGTGCAGCAGCCGGTCAAGCATGGCAGTGACCGCGGCCACGTCGCCCAGCAGCTTGCCCCAGTCTTCGACCGGCCGATTCGATGTCAGCAGCGTACTGGCACGCTCGTAGCGGCGCATGATGATTTCTAGCAGATCTTCGGCCGCCGTCAGCGGCAGCTTGCGCATACCGAAGTCGTCGATGATCAGTAGCGGTACCGTGGTGAGTGACTCCATGAACTCTTTGCGGGTGCCTTCGGCAATGGCCTCGGCCAGATCATCCAACAGCATGTGGGTTTCGCGGTACAGCACGCGGTAGCCCTGCTGGATGGCGGCCTGTCCGATAGCCTGAGCCAAGTGACTCTTACCGCTTCCACCTGGGCCGAGGAACAGTGCGTCTTCCCGTTTGCCGATAAAGCCAGCCGTGGCCAGGTCGAACACCAGACTGCGGTTCATCTTTGGATTGAAGGTGAAGTCGAAGTTATCCAGCGTGTTGTGCGGGTCGCGGAAGGCGGCCTGTTTGCGCCGGCGCTCCAGCAGCCGCTCGCTACGCCGGTTCAGTTCGTCGGTGACCAAGCACGAGATCAGATCAATCGGTGCCATAGGCTCGGCCTGGGCTTGATGCAGTCGGGTTTCCAGCACGGCGGCTATTCCGCCGAGCCGCAGTTGTCGTAGCGCTCGCTCTAATTCCATGAGGTTCATGGCTCGTTCTCCTTGGTTTTGTCCTGGATGAAGTCGCGGTACAGAGTGAGTTGGCGGATCAGGGGATCAACTTGCCGCAGGCTCAGTGGCAGTTGCGGGTTCCGCTCCAAGTAGCGCCGTACAAAACGGTATTCGCAAACGCCCATTTCCAGGGCGGCGGCGCAAGCATCGTCCACGCTGGCAGTCCCGTACTTCTTGGCCAGCGACAACACTCCCTGAATGCGGCGCACCGCAATCTCACCGTGCTCGCGGTGCATGCCACGGCAGAGCACTCCGATCTGCGAGCCGGCTCTGTCGGCACGAGCCAGCAGTTGCATCGTGCCCAGCGGCGTTTTCTTGGGGCGATCCTCGTCTTTGATCCGATGGCGCCCACGCGTCTGGCGCAAGTGTTCGCGCAATAACTGGCCAGTCTGCGGGTCGAGTAATCTGACCTGTCGGGCATCCCATTGCACCTGCACGCGCCGACCGATCCAACCTAGCGGTGCGCCGTAGTAGGCGGCGTCGACTTCCACGCAGCCATCCAGATGCACAGTGCGCTCACCGTATTGGTAATAGCGGAAGGGCTCGATGGGCAGCGCCACCAGGGCCGGCCGCTCTTCGGCGAACATGACGGCGACCTGCCGCTTGGTGGTTCCGTGAATGCGCGTATCGGCCCAGCGCGCTTCCCAGTGGTCCAGATGGGTCTGGGCTTCCTCCAGGCTCTCGAATCGGAGACCTTTCAGCGGCGTCTTCTGTGCATGTCCGACGCCACTCTCCACTTTTCCTTTTCGATCTGGATGCGCCACGCGGCATGGCAGAGGGACGGCGCCGTAATGTTGCAGCACGTCGCGGTAGAGGGGATTGAGCGTGGGATCGTAGATGTCGGGAGCGAGCACGCCCTCGCGCAGATTATCGAGTACAACCACACGCGTGGCACCAGTGAGCCGGCGAAAGGCCTTCTCATGCAGTTCGGCCCAGATCTGGGAACTGGAACGAAACACCAGCAGCCGAACGGACTTGCGGCTGTAGCCCAGCGTCATCACGAATAGCCGGGTGCGTCGGTACTTACCAGTGAGCGGATCACGGACCATCGGGCCCGTGCCGTAGTCGACTTGGCATTCCTCACCGGGAGCCGTCTCGATTACGGCGCAAGCTTCCGGCGAGTGGCCGGGATGCAGTTTGCGGACGAAGCGCTGAACGCTCTGGTAGCTGCCGGTGAAGCAGCAGGTGTCCACCAACTCCTGCCAGATCGCCATGGCGTTGCGGCCACGCGAAAGGCCGACCTCGATCGCCTCCCGGAAAGGTGCGCAGGCGCTGGCCGACGGGCAACGGCTAGGCGGCGGCTCTGGCGCCACGGCTCCGTCGCCGCTCAACTCTGCGCCAAAGTCGGTGATCACTTCATTGGCCGGTTTTGCGGGGACCGGGTCGGTAATCACCTCGTTGGCCGGTTTTGACGGCGCAGGGTCGGTAATCACTTCGTTGGCCGGTTTTGCCGCCGGATGCCGTCCCCAACCGCCGGGCGGCCGTACTGGTATTCCGGCGGCTCTGAGATATCCCGCGATGGTTTCGCGGCGGATGTGCGCAGCTCGTTCAATGCGACGCAGCGACCATCCCAGCCGCCCCAAGGCGATAACTTGTTGTTTCTTCTCTTCGTTCAAGACACTGCTCACATCGACGGAGGGTACCGCCCTCGCGTCAGAGTTAACGTCCTGAGTGGTGGTTTATCGTTGGCCGGTTTTCAGGTGATTATGTATGGCCGGTTTTGGGTGATCACCGAGGACCACCACCGCGCGGAGATGACAAGGTGATGGCCTCGAAACGAGCCGCCGCTTTCCAACGGGCTCTGATTCCTCGGTTGCTTCTTCGCCGCGTACCTTCTCTCGATGGGCTGCCCGGCGTCAACTTGCCCCGAAACGCCCGACCGTTCCTTCTGCGAGCTGGGCAGATCGGGTCATTTTCAATCGGTGGGTGCGACGACAGGTCCAAGTGGAACACTATTGGCCTCCCGGGGCTTCCACGACTCAGATCAGGCGGATGGGCATTTACAGGTTCGCTGGTTCAAAGGGGATTTCGCGACAGGAATCGCGTGGATCGCATCGCGGCACTTCCCCGAACGCCGTCTGGACAGCTTACCTGACGAACTCGCTCCGAATGGCTGGAAACTAATCACCCAAGTCTGTTTGGCCTTAGTTGACCTCATCCTTCAGCGTAAGCGCCCTACAAATCAAAACAGTTTGACCAATTGGCCGACATTTCGCTCGGGCACCGCAACGACAGTGATTTTGCACGGGTGGCTTCCAGCAGTTTGACGAATTCCAGAAGCCGTATTTTCCTGAGGTAGCTACAGGCCCCCATTTCGACAGCCAGCGGCACGCATCTTTGCGGATATGACCTCGGCCGCCTTGGCCCAGCCAATTTCCCCGTAAATCGTCATTGATCGCGTCCAAGCCGTGCATGCTGCACTGAGGTGTCTATGCGTTTGTGAGATCATCGCAAGGTTATCGAGATCGGCGGCCATACCGGACTTGTCTTCGAGATCCTTGTGCACCTCTAAGAGCCGCAGAAATTCCCGTTCCGCCGCTGCGAGGTCTCCGCCTTCCCTTGCAAGTACGGCGAGATTCCCGTGCGCGTCTGCCGACAACTTCCGAAGGGCCAGCAGCCTACGCAGTCCTTTGTCCGGATCTAGCTTGTACTCAGCGAGGTATTCGACTGGGACATCAATGGTCCGAGCGCTGTTCGGGGCAGAGTCGACGGCGGCACTAGCAACTGGCCAGTATTCGACACGGACGCACTCGCCATTGAGTCCCCCTTCCGTGATGGCGAGAGAGCGCCTGAGATACTCCTCGGCACGTTGGGGATCACTTTTGCCTGTAATTAGTCCAAGATTGTTCAGATTGGCCGCTTGCCCCACCTGGCTCTCTATTTCTTCGTTGATCGCAAGCGCCCGCATGAGATAGTTCGCAGCTGCCGCGGAGTTTCCACGTTCCTGGCTCATTCGCCCAAGAACTTCGAGATTGTTTGCATGAACGACTTCCACCTCGTTGCCTCCGAGTACCCCGTTTAGAGCGAGTGCGCGCTCCATGAGGAGTTCCGGGGAAGTAAAAGCATCCACGCCATTCCCATGGGGCGCGTTAGCGAGTTCCTCATTGCTCGCGCGATTTCAGCGAGATTTACGACCGCGAAGGCCACCTCACGCGTGATCCAGACGTATGCGTCGGCTGAGCCTGCATTGTCGGTGTGCCAACACATGAAGCGATCACGCGCCACGGCAGTATTGGTGGCCCGAATAAAGATGTCGAATCCGTCCGGAACCGCGCGAACGGCGTTGGTAAACGCTCGCTGTGCGTCGATCGGCCGATCCAGCCACTGGTAAATTCGTCCAAGTGCGTTCCACGCAACCGGATCGACAGGGTCTAGTTCCAGCGCTCTTGTTAACGCAGATGCGGCTGCATCCTGGTCCGATAGGAAAGCGATCTCGCCGTGATCCCTCCAGTGCTTGGCCAACCGCTTCCGTGCGACGTCAATGCCTGCAGATAGTTGGCCAAGCGCGGCCTCTTCGTCGGCGACAATCGCCGCCGAGAGATCCCTTGCGCTGTCACGCTCACTGGTTTCCAGAAATTGGATGACCTTTAATCCGCGTGGGTCGCCCCCGGCAACATAGTCTGCAAGAGCTTGGCGAAGCCTCGCCAACCCGTCGGCTTGCGCCGTCGTGGAGAGTTTGCTTGCATCGGTCTGACGGACAATCGTGTCGAGAAGGTCCAACACCGCTCCTTGAAAAAGCTCCTTATTCTGTTTGCATTCAAGATCGATACGGACTGCCAAATCTTCGATGGCCGGGAGTGCCCGCTCATCGCTGGCCGAAAAGAAGGTATCCTGATCGGGCTCGGCTCGGTGAACGGCTTTGCGGCGGGCGACGAACACCTCTTTCCACTCGGACACTGTTGGTAGTTGATTCTTTCGTAAGCGGACGCGAACCGCTTCTGCCTCAAGCATGTTTTCTGGAAAATGATCCCCGTCAAGAAATAGAGCGGAAGCGGTGAGATGGAGGTCCGAAGGAAGACTTGAAGCCCAGTCCTGGATAACTTGCTGAAGACGTTTCGGCAATTCATCCTTGAAACCATGTGAAACAGCCCAATCGAGGGATTTCCGGCCAGCATAGCCGAAAATAAACAGTTCGAAGCCAGTCATTAATCCCTCCAGTTTCGCCCGGCTTGGGCACAACGGCCCACTGCCCATTGAACGAATGGTCTCGCTTCAACCAGCCCATCTTATAACAACTCCGCGCGCCGCGATACCTGGCGCTAACAGCCCATCCCACCACGAATCAGAACTGGCTGCCGATTAGCTTGCTTGGAAGCAGCCGAGCCACTTGGACGTATCACGCCCGTTGCTGACATGTGCAGTTCGACCTAGATCTCGGCTGACTCATTTCGTTTGCCGATCCTGCAATCCGAACAGCAGGCATGGACTCGCGCCAAGGTGATGCCATAGAAACTGCACTTCTGGCAACATTATGGTTTACCCGAGTCGAAGGGTCTCCTGACGCCCAAATCCAGACAAAGGAGTTGCTGAAACATCATCTGCGGCAACGTTATGGTTTATTCGCGGCAAAGATTTGGTTTAAGTCACACCTGCAAGGGCAACGCGCCCGGTGGCGAATTGAGGTTGTTTGAGCCTCGCGTACACTAGGCAGGATCTAATCTACCAACCAATGCTGCTAACCATCCTGCCCTTGGGGCATAGTCCCACGCTGTTAGAGGCTGGAAAAGGTCCGACGTAGTGCCCCCCGGTACTTCTTTAGTACAGCCTTCTCACGAAGAACACAACAACTGTAGAACGCTGTCGTCGTTGCTCGGCTCGGACATCGACTCGTGGAAATGCTGAGGCGTTCTTACGGGCGGCCTCGCGATAAAGCAGTACCGACAGGGGGCGTCTAGCTAGGTTGTTTTTCGTGGGCGGATCGGGGCAATGACGACTTACGTGCATTTGTATATAAGGCCATCATAAAGGTGATGAAACTTGCTGGTGTCACTCTTGTTCTTATCGGTCTTGCCGGGCTCGTCGGTAATGATCTTGTGACTGTCGGGACCTCCGCTGAGGGGATTCTTAGGGCACTGTTCGATTTTGTCTTTGGTTGTTTGCTTTTCTGGTCGGTGCGGTCTCTCGGCCTAGCGAATTAAGATGGCGATGCTCGTCATCTCCTTCCTCAAGCGCGCCGCCCTGCAAGGATTCGATACGGGACGCCACCGGAGCCATGAAAATGGCGGCCTGTAATTTACTCCCACCCGCCGAACGAAAGGCCAGACAGGAGACCAAGCAGCTGGCCGCATTGCGTTTTCTGTCCCAGGTGATCTACAGCACCCCCGAGATAATTGGGCGCGCCATGGGTTTGCAGACGAGCGCCTGGTACCGCGCGCTGCACCAGCTCGAGAGGGAGGAACTGATTATGCGCGCCGAGATAGACCTCGGCATCCCTGGCGGGGGCCGCAAATTCGCGCTATGGGGTATCACCCCCCACGGCCAGGGAATGGCGCACGCGCTCTGTGGTGTGCCCATTTCAAACCGGTGCTTCCGGCCAACGGAAGTATCGGTTTCAACTCTGCTGCACTTTCTTGGGCTCCAAAAGCTCCAGTTGGCTGCCGAGCGCGCGTCCTGGACGGCATGGACCTATTCGGACCTGGGGGCGTTCTACGGCCCAATCAACCGTCCGGATGCCATCGCCCGCAGCTCCAAGGGTTATCTGTTTGCCATCGAGTACGAGCGCACGCTGAAGAACCCACGGCGCTATCAAGAAATTCTCGGTGCGCACCTCAACGCCATTCGCGGCGGCAAGGTAACGGGGGCGATCTGGGTAGCGCCAGGCGAAGCGATGCTCGGCACGTTGCGCGAGCACATTCTCCGGGTCGAAGAGGTTCCGCCGCTCGTGAAAGGGATGAGCAAGTTGAAGGTCAATCCCGCCCAGGACCATAAATACCTTTACTTCTTAACTGAAACCAGCTTTCCGTTTCCGCAGGACCACCAAGCTCCGAAAGCCCCGCCCGTGGTCAAGGTTCCGATGGCGCAGGCCGGTTAGTTCATGGGCGGTAAGTTCACAATTCGAATTAGAGATAAAGGGGACTTCAATGGAAGAATCAGCCAAACCACGACGGAAGATACAGGAATTGTCGGTGGCGGAAGGGACAGCCTGGGAAGGCATCTACACCCAGGAACAGGTAGAAGCCGAGAACAAGTACGCGCTGGCCGGCGAACGCGAAGATTTAGACCGGCAACACGACAACCTAGCAAGCGATGAAAAGAAATGGGCCGTCGATCGCTTCAACGAGGACGGCGCCAAGGAAACATCGCTTTTGACCGATCGAGAACTCGATCAAGAAACTGACCGCATCGCCGCTGAGCGTGCGGCCGGGGATCAGGTCGAATTAAGACTTGCAACACCTGAGGAGTGCGAGCAGGACCAACGGGAGCAAGAGCAGGGCGAGCGGGACCAGCAGGAGCAGGACCAACGGGAACAAGACCAACGGGAACAAGACCAGCGTGAGCAGGACCAGCGCGAGCAGGACCAACGCGAGCGAGAACAGCAGGAGCAGCGGGACCTGAAAGAACACCAAGAAATACTCCGAACGCAGGAACAGCAGCACCAATTGGAACAAGACCAGAAGCAGGAACCCGATCGGGAGTCGGATAAGGAACACCCAGAGCGCGGGCAGGAGAAGGGTTCAGAAGGACAGCAACAAGAAGAACGCTCACCCGGACAGCGGACCGCCGAGGACTGGGCACGGGGCGGTAAAGAGCACTACTACGCCATCCAACCCGAGAAAGGTCCGAACGAATACTGGCGCTACCGTGACGACCAAGCGCAGCAAGCGGATCGCGGCCAGGACCAACCGGATCAGACGCCGCAACGAACGAGCGCACAAACGGACAACCCGGAAAGGTCGCGCGAGCCGGCCGGTCCCAGTGAGCCGACACAGATGGAGATGGAGATCGGAGGCTAACCAGTGTCAGTTTTTACGAAGCAGGTGAGCACTTTCCGCAGCAATGCCAGTGTGTATATCGGGATTTTCGTCGTCTGGATTTTCTTCAGTCTGTTGCTGACCGGCTTGGTTCGCCATGCGGCCGGTGAGGGGCTGAGCCTACACGAAGTGCTGTTTCTGTTTGCCGTCGCGGCCATGACGTTTTGGTGCGCATACTACGCGTGGCTAAACGGCTACCTGTGGCTCACACGGAATAAGGCCGGCCAGAAGCGAGACATGCTCGAATCCGAAGCCGACCTGAAATATCGACCGAGGTAATCACCCATGGAACGTCTTCTCAGCGACATTGTTTCCCGAAGCCGGGTTCAGATAGCTACCGCCGGCGGCCTGATCGGCTTCACCTTCTGTTCGGCGATGCTGACTCTCAGCGAGCATTTCCGCGCCGTCCTCCTTAGTGGGGACCACACTGTTCTCATTCTTTTTCTCTTACTCACCGTCTCCCTGTTCGGGGCGTCGATGGGTGACATGCTGCGCAAAAATGCTGCTTGGGTCAAGACGCTGACCGACTGGCACAACCGCGACCGGGTGCGGCCGTTAGTGCTCCCCCCGTACCCCAACTCCGACAAGCTGCAGCTCATCATCGGCGAACGCCACGACGACAATGGCAAGCGTATCCCCGACCCAACCTGGTTCACCATAGAGAACTCCGCGCTGTACACCGGGGTCCTAGTTGTTGGCGATACCGGCAGCGGAAAGACCACCTGTGCGGGCTATCCGTGGCTGGAGAAGATGCTCCACGCGGGGCTTGGCGGCCTCGTACTCGATGCAGGAGCCTCCTATGTTCGGTTCGTGCAGGAGGCTCTGAAAGCGGCCGGCAGGGAGCACGACTTAATCCTCATCGAGCCCGGCGGTAGCCACAAATACAACCCGGTTCACAAACCTGACATGAGCAGCGCCGACCTGGCCGGGTGGCTCTTCATGCTCATCAAGAATCTTCAGGGTACGCAGAAGCAAACCGGCACCGAGGCTTTCTGGGAGAGCACCGGCGGCGCCTATTCGACCGTGATTATCGACATGTGCCGCTTGGTGGACCCGGAGCACCTGACACTGGACATCCTGTACAAACTCAACACCGACGAAAAGAGCAAGCAGAAGATTCTCGTCGAACTGGAGCGCGAGTTGCTGGCCGGCACTACGCCAGAGCGCACGCACCGCATCAAGCATATCCTCCATTACTTCCGGAACGAATGGGCGGCCATGGCCGCGAACACACGGGGATCCATTCCGGTGACCTTCAACGCCGCGGTACAGATGTTCAGTTCCGATTACGAACTGGCGCAGACCTTCTGCCCGCATCCGGGAGCCCCCGGCATCTTCGAGGGCTTCACCAAGGAAACCTTCGATAGCGGCAAGGTCGTGGTGGTCAACATGCCGCTTCGCAAATACCCGAAGGCTGGCCGCACCATCGCCACTCTTCTGAAGCTTGATTTTCAACGTGGCGTCTTGCGCCGCACGGAAGGGCGCAGCGAATCCGAAGTGACTAAGCCCGTGTTCCTCATGGTGGATGAGGCCCAGAATTACGTCACCGCCAGCCAGGAACTCGGCGACACGCTATACCTCGCCGAAAGCCGCAAGAACAAACCGATCAACATCTACATGAGCCAATCGATCGACTCGTTCTTGGATGCCTTTTCCGATCAGAACGCCTGCAACGTCTTTTTCAATAACTTGCGGACGAAGGTGTTTCTGTCCCAGGAGGGACCGGACTCGCAGAAGATCTGCGCCGAGCTGTGCGGCAAGCACACCTACTACAAGAAAACCATCACCGAAAGTGAGGCGGGCCGCGAGTCGAGCGTCAATTTTGCGGCCGGAGGCCTCGCTCACGAAGAAGTAGCCGTGACCAAAACCGTGGGGTATTCCGAGCAGGACGATTACCTCTTCAAGCCCCACGATTTCCGCAACCTGCCGGGTTTTGTTTCCATCGTGAGCGCATTCGATGGCGGTGTGAAGCTGAAACCCTCCGTGGTCTACATGAAACCGCTGTTTGTCGATGGTGAGGGCCACGTCGTGCAACGCAATTACGAGACATGGTTCAGCGGCGACCGCGCCGGCTTGCTGACCTATCGGGACACCCTCGCAAAGGCAGTATGAATGCCGCAGATGCTCACGCCAACTGTTTTCCGTGCCAGCGCCGGCGCGAGCACTGCATTTACCGGTACCTGGGTTCGTGCAAGTTCGATGAGCCGGAGGATACGGCTGCGAACGAGGAAGGCCAGAAGGGCGCGGCGGCACAGCAGAAAGAAACCAATGAACGGATGCTGGACCAGGCGGCAATGGTACTCGCCGAAGACCAGATGCTCGCTTCCACTGTGCTCAAAGAGGAAGTCGAACACCACCAGCAACCGACCGACTGGAGCAAGCTTCTATGAGATACGCAGTTCTATCCCTGATAATTCTTGCGGTTGGGACCGCCAGCGCGGGCGAGCAACCCAAATCGACGACCCTGAAAGCGGCCGTGGCTATGCCGGCAAAAGACGACATTCGGCTGGGTACTCTTACCCTATCGCCCACGCAGCTCGACTTTGACAGCACGGGATTGATATTCACGATCCCAGTGGATGCGATCGCCGAGGTAGAATGGGCCGGCTTCGCCGAGCGGTGGCTTACAATTGGCCTTCGCTCGACGAGCGATTTTGCCCGCGCCTATCCGTTTCTCTTGACCCCCGGTAGCGGACCGAAGTCACCCGGCCGGCTCAGTTTTCTGCTTCCCCCGAATGCGGACCTGAAAGCAGCTATTGCCCTCGCCAAGGATTTCAAGATAAGCGTAGATGCCGCGATCGCTACGGCCGCAGAGGCCGAGGCGAAAGCAGAAAAGGCGCGGAGCGAGCAGGAAGCTCAGGAACGCGCCGAGCAGCAGCACCGCCAGGCTGAGGCGAGAGCGGCGGCAGTTCCCGCACCCCAGCCGAGACGAGAGGAACCCCGGCAGCCGAAAGTCCTGTTGGCTCTCAACGCCTATTACCTAGACAAGAAGCCCGGCGCCCTCATGACGAATTTCGGCACGTCGGGCGAACTGGTGATGCGCAACGATGGCATCGGCTTTGCGTTTCACGAATTGAACAAGCTCAGCGAGGACCGACAGCACGCCGCCGAAAACGGCAATATCTTTATCCCGTTTGATTCCCTCCAAACAGGGTTCGTACGCGACCAAAAACTCTTGCTCGGCGCTCGGCCCACTATGTTTTTCGTAGTGCTCACACCGAGATCCAACAGCGAGGCGTACGCACGCTTGCGGCCCTTGCTGACGGCCGATGGCGAAATCCTATTTACGGTTCGCGGGATTCAGGAGCGCGACCAGGTCAGATCGCTCCTGACGCGAATCAATGCGGGGAACTTCTAAGAAGGAGACGTACATCATGAACATACCCACAATACTGGCACTCATCGGACTGGTAGTAATCATCGGATGCACCGCGGGGCTGTACTTTTGGGCCTTTGATTCCGGCCAGGTTCCCCTCACGGCCGATGGCATCGTGCTTTTCGATTCGCAGAAGGCACTAGCCGAACGGTATGGGTATATCGGTCGAACGTATACCGCGGCGTTGCCCTCGTGGCCTGAAGAAGCTCACCCGACCGAAGGCATGCCCACTCGCGCGGACGGCTTTGACCATTACTTCCGTATCCGTTTTGCAACCGAGCGCCCCGCTTCAGTGGTGCGAACCGACGAGCTCGCCGAGTGGAACCGGGTCCGTGCCCAGAAGGGCAAGCGCACCTGGAACACCGCGGCTCTCAATAAAGCACAACTTTACATGATCGGCGCTGATATTGACATGACCGGCGGTAAACGCGAGCACGCTCATCCGGACGTGACGATGTTGCAGGCGCAGGATGATCTACTGTCGAGCCTGAAGGCCGCATTCCAAAACGGAGGGGCTGCGCTTGGCGTCGATCCGGGCGACCCGCACGTCTTGACCGTGGCTGTCGAGGCGGATACCGGCGCTGTGGCGGCTGGCACCCGGATCACCAAGTCCAAATCTTTGACGATGAAATTCTCCGATGACTGGAAACAGGCCAATATCAGCATTCCCGATGTCGCGGGCGGATCGATCACGGTTACGGCCACCACTCTAGACAACATTCCTGAGGGTCCGTACATAGTGAAATTGGCTACCAGCGGCCTGGTGAACGTCACAAGCACCCCGGACTATATGTTCTCCAGGCTTAACGACAAAGGGCTAATTAATCCCACGATCTACGCCTATTTTCACAAGGATGGCGACTTCGCCGGCAAAGCGTATTTCGCGGGCAACAATAAGACATACAAATTCCACGCCGCCACCCGAGACGGTGCCCTAAAACTGTTCCTCGGCGATGATGCGGTACTTTCCATTGATCCGCAGAGGCCCACGCCCAGCCTGACCCGCTACGACGGTCTATCCAGCCTCAGCATTTTCATCAGTTATACAGCCACGATCGAGAAAGCCGACGTACACGGCAAAGAGCAACAACTCGCGGCCAATTTCAGCGCTCTGGGCAGTGTGCCGGAAAGCGTAATCGGCGCACCGAACGTTTGGGGAACGTACTTCGATCTCAGCCAGCGGCGGTATACCGCGAAGGAAATCATTGCCGATCCGGTATTGCGCCAGGTGTTCGGACATCCCCAGCAGCTCGCTACCGACGCTGGCGGATCGATCGCCCTGGAAATAGCCGCGAAGCACCGGGCCCGGCCGACAGCGCTGCAGGCTCACGCGCTCCCCATGCGGATAGCGCATCTGCCGACAGCGCCTGCGGTCGATCCCAATCGCCCGAAGACGGACGCCGAAATCGAGAAGGAGATGCAGCAAGAATACAAGCGGCGCCGCTACTGACGGGGGTTCCCGACTTTGCTACTTACATACGGATAGACTTATGTTGATAACAGACATCGCAGCGGCCGAGGATGATTCTTTGAGAAAAGACGGCCGTAAGAAACCATCGGTGACCACATCCACGATCACTCTACCGAACGACCTGTGGGAGCTATTGCGCAACGTCGCTTGGAGGCGTCGTACGGTCGGAAGGCCATCCGTTTCAAACGTGATCCGGGATTTGGTGCGAAGCAATGAGAGCAAGTTCCGTGGCGAATTGAAACAGGGGTGATACGGCGCGGGGTGCCAGGGTTAGCCTCCGGCGATAACATTCTCCGAGCGTCGTCAACAGGACGCCAAGCCCTACCGGAATGCTGAAAAGGAGGCCTTTTCTCGCAAGTCTGCCCGTCAGACCGTATAGGCCACGTCGGCAGGGTGCACGACCTCGATGCCGGGGTAGCGCGAGAATCCCGTCTTGTCGAAAGTGAGTATGCCGGTTACGCCGTGCACTTTCATGGCGGCCACGAGCCGGGCATCGTGTGCCGTCTTCCCGAAGACCTGGTGCTGGATGACCAAGCTCTCCCAGACCGAATAGATGGCTGCAGTGTCGGGCAACAGGAAGAACATTCCTTTGACGCGTGCCAGTTCGCCAGCGGCGGCGGATGGCGTCATTCCGAGACCGTTGTGCTCAACGGGCCGGGTGGCTACTACCCACAGCTCGATGAGGTTTTGAGGAACAATACTTAGCTCCTGCCCTTGCTCGAGGAGGCGCTCGATAGCGCGCTCAGCAAAGACGTAGAACGCGTGATGTGGCTGCAAAGTCCGGGCGAGAACGCTGGTATCGACAAGCACGCGGATTAAACCCGGTCCGGATAGATGCTCTCGCGGCTGACGGCCTCATCGGAGAGCAAAGGGGTCGTGTGGTCGTGACTTTGCGCCCACGCACGGAATTGGCGCATCCACTCCTTGGGGTTCGTTTTCTGGAGGTGAGCAATGGAAGTGGACGGCACCAGTTGCTCCGTGAGTTCCAACAGCCATTGCTCGACACTTATACCACGTGCCTCGGCCTGGGCCTTCAGCGCGGCTTCCCGTTCAGGCGAAAGTTCGAGCGTCACGGTCATCGCGATTTTCCTGGCTCTCTTTTCAGAGTATAGGATATCCGGCCACTTGTCACGATTCTCAAGCAGTTTGAGTCGCACCTCTCCTCGCGTCCGGGCGATTGCAACTCGCCCTTGAGCAAGACTCTGATCCAGAACGGGCTCACTTTGACCCTTCCCGTTCGTGACATGCTCTCAGCGGAAACATATAACTGTTGGGAAGGAGATCTCTCGCTCCTGCTCAAAGAATCCTCCCAAAAGTGCCGGGTTCGAATGCCTCAGGTTTCGCCTGAAATTGGGTTCTCCGGGAATTCACCACTGCGCCCTTGCCATCAGTAATGATAAACTTCTGCAACGACCCAGGATAAAAGGCGAAGTGCCGATTGAATTGCTGGTTTGTGAACCGCCGAATGAAGTAGCGCTGCGGATGTGACTATGGCAGACTATTCGAGCTTCTTTCGTGACGCTACTGGATATCTTCCATATCCTTATCAGTTGCGACTCGCTTCTCTGCCAATTGTTAGCCGCACCTTGCACGTCCCAACTGGCGCCGGAAAAACGGCCACAGCGATTCTTTCTTGGCTCTATCGCTTAGAGCAGGCGTTTCCAGATGCGCCGCGCCGCATGGCTTACTGCTTGCCAATGCGGGTCCTGGTTGAGCAGACGCGCGATCAGGCGATCCGGTGGACAGACAAGGTCGGGTCCACCGTACAGGTAGCCACGCTGATGGGTGGCGAACTGGACGAGAACTGGGAGATCTCTCCTGAAAAGCCGGTTCTCCTGATTGGCACGCAAGACATGCTCCTCAGCCGTGCACTGAATCGTGGCTACGGAATGAGCCGTTACCGCTGGCCGGCTCATTTCGGATTACTCAATAACGACATTGTATGGGTCTGCGATGAGGTGCAGTTGATGGGCGATGGCCTCGCCACAACTGCCCAGATGGCTGCATTCCGGGAGCAAATGAGCGTAATTGGCAGGTGCCCGACCATCTGGATGTCCGCCACCACGGATGCGAACATGCTGAGGTCGGTCGATGCCAGCCAACCGCCGGAGATGTTTGAGCTTGGCCCCGAGGACTATCCCTTGGAAAGTCCGCTCTATCGGCGTATGCACGCCACGAAGCGAATCCAAAAAGCCCCGGAGGAGTGTCGCCGCCCGGTGGGACTCGCGCAATTTCTTGCTGAGCGTCATAAACCAGGTACTCAGACGATTGCCGTGGTCAATCGCGTTGCTCGGGCCCGAGAGACCTTCGACGCAGTTCAGAAAATAGCGCCGGGAGCGCCTTGTCATCTACTGCATTCCCGATTTCGAGCCTGGGAGAAAAAGGCATGGCAAGCTCTGTTCGAAGAGCAACCCCCTCCGGAAGGCCGCATAATGATTGCGACACAGGTCATCGAGGCCGGCGTGGATATTTCCTCTGCGCTGATGGTCACCGATCTTGCGCCATGGTCCAGCGTGGTTCAACGTTTCGGGCGATGCAATCGTGCGGGCGAAATCCAGGATGGCGGGGAGATCTACTGGGTGGACCGGCCTCTGTTGGAAAAGTCGAAGGTCGAAGATGCTTGCGAATTGACCGAGGAGATTTCGAGGCCGTATAAGGTTGACGAACTGTCGCTTGCAGAACAGCGGTTGGCGGTCCTCATTTCGGGCGCTCCGGGGGACTTGCCGGAACATCAGACCAAGTTCACGCCAACGCACGTTATCCGCCGTCGCGACCTCATCGATTTATTCGACACCACGGCGGACCTTTCCGGGTACGATCTCGACGTCTCTCGCTTCATTCGGAGCGAACAGGATCGGGATGTCCTGATAGCGTGGCGCGATGAATATCCGCCCCTCTCCAAGGAAGATGGGCCAACGCGCGATGAACTGTGTTCGGCGCCTATCGCCGAGGTCGCAGCCCTACTCAAAACACCCAAGAAGGGCAAGCAGCGCCTTCAGCTATCTAGCTGGAACGCGCTTGAAAGTGCGTGGCAGGAAATCGCTGACGGGGAGAAACTGTGGCCGGGTATGATTCTGCTGGCGAGCGCGAGATCGGGATGCTACGACATCGAGCGCGGATGGGCCCCCGACAGCGTAAAGCCGGTCCCGCCTGTGCCTGAATCGCACTCTGGCGAAAAAGGGTTCGACGACGATTCGCTGACGTTTCAGCCGTACGCGCAAACTCTTGAGGCGCATTCGCGCGAAGTACGCGACCAAATGAACGAGATCGTTGAAGAGCTGGCGCGGCTTGGTATCGATGTCGACGCGTATCGCGAAGACTTGCTGGGGGCTGCGGTTCATCACGACTGGGGGAAGTCACATCCGATTTTCCAAGCGACCGTGAACCCAGAAGGTGACTCGCGGCTACTCGCAAAGTCGAAACGCCAGGGCCGGCATCAACGAAAACACTTCCGGCACGAGTTAGCGTCTGCGCTGGCTATGTTGCAAACGGGAGCTTCGGACCTTTCGGTGTATTTAGTCGCCGCGCATCACGGAAAGGTTCGTCTTTCAGTTCGCGCATTGCCTGGGGAATTGAAACCGGAAAAGGACGGTGTGAAGTTTGCACGCGGTATCCATGACGGCGATGTGCTGCCAATCGCCAAGTTGGACGGCATTTCAAAGGGGCCAATAACGCTGGATCTGGAGCCGATGCTGCTGGGCCTGTCGCTGAGTGGCGCGCGCTCCTGGATGGAGCGGATGCTCGATTTGCGCGATGAAGTTGGCATTTTCAGATTGGCTTACCTGGAAGCGCTGATCGTCGCGGCCGATTGTCGGGCCAGCGCGAAGCCGAAAGAGGTGCTGCCTTGAGATCCACCGTGATTCTGAAAGGTTGCACTGTCGAACCGATGGCCGGGTATCTGAGGGCTTTGGCCGTGTTGCGACTGGTCAGCGAGCAGGCCGATTCGTCGGCACGTGGATGGTGGCGTGGCAACACCTTTTGCCTGGAGTCGAAATTCGATGAAGCGGGGCTCGTCAGGTTCTTCCTGGACGAGTACACGCCGACACCGATTGTTGCGCCGTGGAACGGGGGGAGTGGGTTCAGTGAAGGCGACCGGACAGACGGTATTGAGGCCATTCTCAGCAGTGGGTCTCCGCGCTTTTCCGAGTACGCAACGACGATCCGCGAGATTCGCTCCTGGCCGGAAATCGGTTCTGATGAAATGACTGTGGGCGAGATGGTTGCTAGCGTTCAGCGTGCTTCCGCTCAACTGCGGCCCGGCAAAGCGCAGGCCGCGTTGCTGAAGCTGATCGCGGATTTTGAAGGTGCAGCCACGACGGCGGGGCTTGATCGCGAAGTACTCCTACCTTTGACCAGCACACAGGTTGGGACGGTGGCTAAACCGGTCTACAAGCCTGTTACGAAGCTGCGGACCGCCGCGAAAAAGCAACGCCGGGCGGGAGGCAAAGAGGAGATCGTCCGTGCATGCCGCAACCGGCTTGGTGACGGCTCAGTGGATTGGATCGATAGCGCGGTAGTCCTGCGCACCGCCAACAAGCTTGATCATCCACCGATTTTAGGCACGGATGGAAATGAAGGCAACCTAGCATATTCGCGATCATTCATGGAGCGAGTCTCCGATGTGCTGCTGGGCGGTGGGCCTGGCTCGGAACGTCTTTTGCGAAATGCACTGTTTTCGGAGCGCACTACCGAATTGGCGATAGCCGCCGTGGGCCAGTTGGATCCAGGGCGCGCCGGCGGCTACAACCAGGGGCCGGCGATCGAAACCAAAGACTTTCCGACCAATCATTGGAGTTTTGTCTTTGCGATGGAAGGTGCGGTCGCTTGGGCCAGCGGTGCTGGGCGACGACAGGGTGTCACGAGCCATGGGGCGTTTTGTAGCCCGTTCACCGTCCGTTCGCGCGCCGTGGGCTATGGTTCGGCGAAGGAGCAGGACGAGGAAGCGTCGCGCGCCGAAATATGGATGCCGATCTGGACTAGGCCGTGCCGTTTTGAGGAACTGCGAACACTCTTAAGAGAGGGTCGCGTAGAGTGGGGAGGAAAACCGGTCGACAACGCGATGGAGTTTGCAGAAGCCGTGGCTTCACTGGGTACGGATCGCGGAATCGAATCATTCCAGCGCTACAGCATGATTAAGCGTCGGGGGGACAGCTACCTCGCACTTCCGTTGGGACGGGTACCCGTGCAAGAGCGGCGCGACGCAGATTTGCTGGAGGAACTGGACAAGCTGCTCTATCGCATCGATTCGTTTGCGAGAAGGTTTAAATCGGACGCTCCGGCCCAGTTTCAATCGCGGCGGCGACAGGTTGATTCCGCGATCTACGATTTCGTGTTGCGAGGCGGAACGGAGCGCATGCAAAACATTCTGACAGCGCTCGGACGGATGGAACGATACTTCGCCACCCGCGATCTCAAGCTGGAGCCGAAGCTCGATAGTCCTCTCTCCGGGCTTAGCGTGCGCTGGCTAACTGCCGCAAACGATGGCTCCGTGAATTTCCGGATCGCCGCAGCGTTGGCATCGATCGCGGCTACCGGCGACGTGGGTAGCATTCGCGCGAATCTGGCTCCCATCGATCCAAGGAAGCCGTGGAGTTGGGTGGACGGGTCGGGCCAAACTGCTTGGAGAGGCAGTAATCTTGCCGAGCGTATGCTCACATTGCTGAAGCGGCGCTTGATGGATGGGGAACGCCTCAATTGTGAATCACTCCCGCTTTGGAGCCCCCTGCGCGTAGCGGCGGAAGACGTAGGCGCTTTTCTTGAGAATCACGTCGATGAATCGCGCATCGAAGACCTGATGTTCGGGTGCACGCTGATCGATTGTGGAAAGATCGACCACGAAGCCGGCGATTTTCTTGCGCTACCCAATTCGAACCCGAATCAAACGATCGTCCCGCGCAGCTACGCGCTATTGAAGCACCTGTTTCATCCGAAGAAAGAATGGAAAATGCGGCCAGAGCCCGTCATTCTTTCGCTGTTGGCCGCGGGCCGCACCCGCGAGGCCTGCGAGATCGCGCGGCGCCGGTTGCGCGTTTCCGGATTCCGGCCAGTCAGCTCGATATTTCCTGACGAACCGGAGGGAATCCGGCTCGCCGCAAGTCTGCTGATACCGATTCGCTCCATCGAGTACCTCTCGCGACTGGTACTCCATGAACAGGAAGAAGTCGCCGTGTAGGCCGCAGGAAGATAACTCAATGTTTGAACAACTCAAGGACGTACCCCGATTACTTTTAGAACAGGAGATCCACCCGATTCAGGGTGATCGCTTTCAGCCGACCGGCTTTGCCGACCTGGGAGCAGCCGACTACAAGCGCCACGATGGAAAGCGCATGTTGCTGGTGGAATCGGCCCAGTCGGTCGCCAATCGACTGGAGAAGACATGTCTCGCGGGAGACGGGCCGCGGCTCCACCCGGATTTCGAAGGGCTTCCGTATGTGGTGGCGAAACTCAGCGGCGCCGCAGAAGCTGAAACCAGTTCGCTTGTTGAAGCGCACCGCATCAACTCACCGTTCATCATCAGCAACAAGGAATTTCAGGACCAATTTCTGAAGAGATCCGGTTACGAGTCCGGAAAACCGATCGCCTGGAATAAGGTCGCCCAGACCTTTCTTTATTTCGACCCGAATGCTCTAATTCACGGGGTCTTCATGGCAAATCTCAAAGATGGACGGGTCCGCGTGCCTCGCGCCATTACGGGTTTCATAGAGGCGTCGGATGTGATGGAGGCAGTATCGGGTGGTGTGAAGAACAACGCGCTCGACCCCTCTGGAAAGATCCGTGCTAAAGACTATGACAAAGACGTGTACGGGAACGTGCCGTATCAGCGCGTTGAGTATACAGCGGGTCGGATCACGGCGTATTTCAACCTGGATCTGGCGTTGATTACCGGATATGAGCTGCCCGAACCGGCACGGGAACTGCTCATCTCCTTATCGCTACTCAAAGTGCGGAGGTTTATTTCGAGCGGCCTGAGGCTCCGAACCGCCTGTGATTTTACGCCAGCAAAAGAGATCGAAGTGAAAGCACCTTCGGCCTTCACGCTGCCGGAAGAGCCGGTACTCTTGAACAAAGTTCAGACATGCATTGCGGCATGCAAGAAAGATGGCCTATTCGCGTCACCCGCCGTCACGGTCATCGAAACGGAGGTTGTTAGGAAGGAAGACCCGGCTCCTGCGAAGGCGAGATAGCGAGATGGTGCTGATCGAACTCACATTCCCGGCCGGCCGGTATCACGCCACGGCTTGGGGAAGGCACGTCAATGAGGGCGTGCCCGAGTGGCCGCCTTCGCCGTATCGATTGGCCCGCGCGCTTTACGATGCGTGGAAACGCAAGCGGCCGGAGTGGGAGGAGGTACGCGTGAACCCGCTTCTCAACGCCGTTTCCTCGGCCCCGCCGCTGTATCGACTGCCAGATGCCACGGTATCACATACAAGATCGTTTCTAAGCAAGAACGAGGAAGACCCGCAGAGCAAGACTTTGATCTTCGACGGATTCGTGGTGCTCTCGCCGCGATCCACAGTGCTGATGGGGTGGCCTGAGGCGGCGCTTGATGTGGGAGTTTTGGACGACCTGGACGAACTCCTTTCCATATTGAATTATCTGGGAAGGTCGGAATCGTGGATCGCTGCGCGACTTGTGCCCGGTGTCACTGCCGTTGAGTGGAACTGTTTTCCAGAAACGCATTCGGACGATGTAAGCCAAATGGAAATCGTGCCGGTCGCCGTGCCGATCCCCCAGGGCGAGTACACGCCAATCAAGGTTGGAACAGGACGGTCAGCGCGGCAACTCAGTTGGATGGATGCGCTGGCGACGGGAACGGACGTGATTCAGGAGGCAGGTTGGAGCCATCCGCCCGCGATGCGGTATACGGACTATCTCCGTCCTGCCGAATGTTTCGAGCCCTCTGCGGCGACGCATACAACGCGTAGCACGACCGAAATGAACTCAGTCTTGTACGCGTTCGATTCGAAGGTGCTGCCGCAGGTAACCGAAACCATTGTTATCGCCGAGCGGGTCCGCCGGGGGTTGATGAGCGCGCACAAAGAGCTTGTCGGCGCGCAGAACGTGTCATTCAAGTTCAGCGGGAAAGGTCCCGAGGGAGAGCCGATTCAGGGGCACCAGCACGCCTTCTATCTACCGCTGGACCGGGATGGCGACGGGCGTATCGATCATGTAATTGTCTATTGCCAACTTCCGTTTCATGGGTTGGAAGTGGTGGCTCTTGACCGGCTAAGAAGCCTGTGGCAGCGGGATGGAAGGCCCGAACTGCGCTGCATTCCGGTGCTGTGGAATGAAAGAGCCAGCCAATCGAGAGTGTTTGCCAGTACGACGCCCTTCGTGCCATCGCGGCATTTTAAGCCAAAGCGCAACGACTTCGAGACGTGGATTCGGGGCGAGGTCGTCCGCGAATGCGCCAACCACGGACTACCGGCTCCGGTAAAGGTGGACGGTATTGGTGAGTTGTCGGTGACCGGTGGGCGATCCGTAAGGTGGTTCGAGTTCAGACGCAATCGGAAGGACGATCCGGTACGCTCAGGTTATGGGCTTCGAATCGAATTCGACCGGGAGATAAAATCGCCGCTTGCGCTCGGTTACGGCTGCCATTTCGGATTGGGCCAATTCCGCGCTACATGAAGGTTGAGCGATGCGAACTTCCTACCTGGTATGTTACGACATCTGCGACGACAAGCGCCTCCGCAAGGTCTTCCAAACCATGCGGGGATACGGGGACCATTTGCAGTATTCCATGTTTGAATGCCAGTTTACGGCGTCGGATCTGGCTCGGTGCCGGGCTGAGTTGACTGGGATCATCCACCATACCGAGGATCAGGTGTTGTTCGTCAATCTCGGCCCCGCTGCCGGGCGCGGCGACCGGGTCATCACCGCGCTCGGGAAACCATACACGGCCATCGATGCGCCGTGCATAATCGTCTGAGGGAATATGGGCGCCTTGCCTGCACCGATCGTACCGGGACGCACTCTACCGGACTATTTGCCGGCACGGATGGTGAATGAATTCGCCTACTGCCCGCGGCTGTTTTTCTATGAATGGGTGGAGGGGTTGTTTCAGGAAAGCGTCGATACCATCGAGGGCGCCCATCAGCATCAGCGCGTCGATGAGAAGTCTACTGCCTTGCCGGCGCCCGCCGATCTTCCGGAATCGATCCATTCCCGGTCCGTCACGCTCTCGAGCGAGCGGTTGCGGGTGATTGCCAAAATGGACCTGGTGGAAGCGGAGGCGGGAAAGGTCACTCCGGTGGACTACAAGCGAGGTCGCCCGCGCGAAGGATCGGAAGGGCTGGAATTGTGGCCTTCCGACCGCGCCCAGCTCGCCGTACAGGGTATCGTTTTACGCGAGAGCGGTTACTCCTGCGATGAAGGAGTGGTCTATTACCGTAAGACCGGTCAACGCGTGCGAGTGGAATTCGATGACGCGCTGATTGCCGAAGCTGAGGAATTGATCCGGCGGGCTTGGGCTACGGCCGCTGCCGGAGAAATCCCCCCACCGTTAGTGGATTCACCGAAATGCCCCGGATGCTCGCTGGTCGGCATCTGTCTTCCGGATGAAACCTGGAGCGCTGCGGAGGTGGAAAGGCAGGGTGAGGCCGAACAGCTTGGCCTATTCGGAGGCCCGCCGCGGAAGCCGGTGAAGCGAGAAGTACGGCCACTCATCACACCTCGCAGCGAACTACGGCCGCTGTATCTGAACACGCAGGGCGTTCGCGTGGGGAAATCGGGCGCGGTGCTTCAGGTGAAAGAGGACCGGACGGTCCTGCAAGAGGTGAGAATCGGCGAAATTTGCCAGGTGAGCCTGATGGGAAACGTGCAGATCTCCACGCAAGCAGTGCAGGCGCTATGTGAAGCTGAGGTGCCTGTTTGTTACTTCTCCATGGGCGGATGGTTTTACGGGATCACCATCGGCCTGAATGAGAAGAACGTATTCCTGCGGCGGAGCCAATTCCGCCTTTCGGAGCAGGACTATTTCGCAAAGGGGCTTGCCCGGCAGCTGGTAGCGGGAAAGATCCGCAACCAACGCACGTTGCTGCAACGCAACCATATCGAACCTTCGCGTATAACACTGACCGGGCTGAAGGAGATGGCGGACCGGGCCGAATCAGCCGGATCTTTGGAGGAATTGCTTGGGATCGAAGGCAACGCGGCGCGCCTTTATTTTGGCGATTTCAGCGGAATGATTAAGCCGGACGAGGGTGAGAAAGCCGCGGAACTAGTGTTCGACTTCGAGGGGCGCAATCGGCGGCCGCCGCGCGACCCGGTGAATGCGCTGCTCTCGCTGGGGTATAGCCTGCTTGCCAAGGACTTGACCGTGGCCTGCTACGCCGTGGGATTCGACCCGTACGTAGGTTTCTACCATCAGCCGCGATTCGGCCGGCCGGCGCTGGCGTTGGACCTGATGGAGCCATTCCGACCGCTCATTGCCGATTCCGCGGTATTGACCGCAATCAATACGGGGATGGTGACACCACGGGATTTCGTGCGTGTCGGAGGGTCGGTGGCGCTGACTGCGGCGGGGCGGAAGGCGTTTTTCCGGGCGTATGAACTGCGGATGGACACACTCGTGACACATCCTTTATTCGATTATCGTGTGAGCTATCGGCGACTGCTGGAGATTCAATCGCGGTTGCTCGCGCGGGTTTTGGAGGGCGAGATTGGGGAATATCCAGTGTTCACGACACGATAACTGGATTGCGAGCACCGACTCGGCGACGTAAAGCCGCTCGTCGCTCGCAGGCTCGCGCATTCAGTAGGTTAGATTGTGAAAAGATTGAGAAATAGGACGCAGGAGCGGGTTCTTTTCGGACCCGCTCGCGGAAGCGCCCGTAGGTCTTTGAAAACGGAATAGGATAGAGGCTGGGCTATTTCCGCGATCAGCTGATCGCGGCCCCATTGAAGCCGGTTTGATCGACGGCGGGATCGACCGGCAACTTTGCATTTCCGCGATCAGCTGATCGCGGCCCCATTGAAGCGAGCTGCGTACGCCCCGGCATGACCCAGACGGACGGATTTCCGCGATCAGCTGATCGCGGCCCCATTGAAGCGTTAATGAGTACGCCGGCATCGGAGCGACCAAGACCATTTCCGCGATCAGCTGATCGCGGCCCCATTGAAGCGCCCCTGGGGGGGTGGACCCGGCTGCCTCAACCGGCATTTCCGCGATCAGCTGATCGCGGCCCCATTGAAGCTCAAATGTCCGCGCCCACACCAAAGCCCATGGACCATTTCCGCGATCAGCTGATCGCGGCCCCATTGAAGCAAGGATGGCGATGGCGCGTTGTTCGCGGTCCTCGGCATTTCCGCGATCAGCTGATCGCGGCCCCATTGAAGCGGACAAGCGGAGAAAACGCTCCCCGGACATGCCATCATTTCCGCGATCAGCTGATCGCGGCCCCATTGAAGCATGCCCTCCATCAGAAGACCTTCCCCAGCAGCCCGATTTCCGCGATCAGCTGATCGCGGCCCCATTGAAGCGCGGATGTGAGGAGCGATTCCAATCGACGAAAGCGCATTTCCGCGATCAGCTGATCGCGGCCCCATTGAAGCTTTCCGCACTCTTTCATCCCCGAACCACGTAACTTCATTTCCGCGATCAGCTGATCGCGGCCCCATTGAAGCGATAACTTCCGCCCATCTTATGGTCGCGTCACCGAATTTCCGCGATCAGCTGATCGCGGCCCCATTGAAGCCTGCTTTACCCAGCCCCGCATAGCCGGGAAGTCTTATTTCCGCGATCAGCTGATCGCGGCCCCATTGAAGCCGGACGACAAACCATTGCTCGTGGAGACTCAGATCTATTTCCGCGATCAGCTGATCGCGGCCCCATTGAAGCCACAAGCCCGCTCCCTCACTCCGTTCAGTCACTCGATTTCCGCGATCAGCTGATCGCGGCCCCATTGAAGCTCGATCCAGCCAGGGGAGTGTTCCATTGTCGGCGATATTTCCGCGATCAGCTGATCGCGGCCCCATTGAAGCAGCGTCGGCCTGCCCCGTGTATGCGTTCTCTTGAGACATTTCCGCGATCAGCTGATCGCGGCCCCATTGAAGCCAGGATCTCCGGTGCCGGGCATTGTGCTCAACTGCATTTCCGCGATCAGCTGATCGCGGCCCCATTGAAGCATAAAAATTTCACTTAGCCTGCTGTGCCTGTTTGATTTCCGCGATCAGCTGATCGCGGCCCCATTGAAGCGACACCAGCGACATCCGCGCCATGGCCGCCACGCTGATTTCCGCGATCAGCTGATCGCGGCCCCATTGAAGCGGAGGAAGGAAAGCGAGCTAGCCCCGCCGGCGTTGCATTTCCGCGATCAGCTGATCGCGGCCCCATTGAAGCGTGGGCTTCGCGTCGGGCCTTCGGCGCTCGGAGCTCTATTTCCGCGATCAGCTGATCGCGGCCCCATTGAAGCGAAGCTGGTGCGCCCGTGGCTCACCGCCGCCATCGAATTTCCGCGATCAGCTGATCGCGGCCCCATTGAAGCAGGCCTAGCGCTTTCAGCTCGTCGACGGCGAGGCTGATTTCCGCGATCAGCTGATCGCGGCCCCATTGAAGCATCGCAGATCGCGTGGGGCGCGGCCGTCGAGACGTAATTTCCGCGATCAGCTGATCGCGGCCCCATTGAAGCAGCGTGAATTCGCAGGGCCTGCAGGCGGTGAACGGCATTTCCGCGATCAGCTGATCGCGGCCCCATTGAAGCCGTGGCATCACCCACGCCTGCGGCGGGTTGGGCATATTTCCGCGATCAGCTGATCGCGGCCCCATTGAAGCAATACCGTGCCGGGCGCCACTAAGACGTTCGTGTGATTTCCGCGATCAGCTGATCGCGGCCCCATTGAAGCCGTTATGACGTGGTGGATAGTACTCACGGCACAATATTTCCGCGATCAGCTGATCGCGGCCCCATTGAAGCTAAGTTCCGTCCGCCACGCCGACCGTCCGTATTGTGATTTCCGCGATCAGCTGATCGCGGCCCCATTGAAGCCGAGTTTCCGGGGTTCTTACCGGGCTGCCAATGCGATTTCCGCGATCAGCTGATCGCGGCCCCATTGAAGCTTGACGTTCCCACCGGCCCCACCAGGGGTCACACTTATTTCCGCGATCAGCTGATCGCGGCCCCATTGAAGCATGAAATACACTCTGATGACCGTATTAGGCATCCTATTTCCGCGATCAGCTGATCGCGGCCCCATTGAAGCGCGGGAAACGCGCGTGGATGCCGAGGAGCTGGCGCTATTTCCGCGATCAGCTGATCGCGGCCCCATTGAAGCATGAGATCGAAGAGTTCGAAAGCGCGCGTTCAGATATTTCCGCGATCAGCTGATCGCGGCCCCATTGAAGCGCACCGGTGCTGTTTATCGCGGTCGTTGCAAGATTAGATTTCCGCGATCAGCTGATCGCGGCCCCATTGAAGCGTTTCGGTGGCGGTGGTGCCGGTGGGCGCCACCCGCATTTCCGCGATCAGCTGATCGCGGCCCCATTGAAGCGAGAAACCAGCCATGCACCAATAAATGTCATAAAACCATTTCCGCGATCAGCTGATCGCGGCCCCATTGAAGCAAATTCGAATCCTCAGTGGCCTGCATTGGACAATCCATTTCCGCGATCAGCTGATCGCGGCCCCATTGAAGCGATCCCACCGATCTGTTACTGAGCACTCTCACCGATATATTTCCGCGATCAGCTGATCGCGGCCCCATTGAAGCTCGGCGATCGCCTTGCTAATGATTTCGTGCAGTTCGATTTCCGCGATCAGCTGATCGCGGCCCCATTGAAGCCAGTTGCCTCCAGGTGATACGTTCCTTCCCGGCCCATTTCCGCGATCAGCTGATCGCGGCCCCATTGAAGCCATTCCGGTACCCAAAAAATTCTTACACTCGCATCATTTCCGCGATCAGCTGATCGCGGCCCCATTGAAGCATGCCGCTTTTGGTCCACATGGACACATAGGATCTCATTTCCGCGATCAGCTGATCGCGGCCCCATTGAAGCCATGGGGGTCAGCCGCATCACGATTGGCCCGTGTGATTTCCGCGATCAGCTGATCGCGGCCCCATTGAAGCATTTTCGGCAGGGACGTGCCCGCCTTGAGCGCCATATTTCCGCGATCAGCTGATCGCGGCCCCATTGAAGCAATTCCATCGTGCTCTCGGTAAGCGGGACTTCAGCATTTCCGCGATCAGCTGATCGCGGCCCCATTGAAGCTTCTTGACCTGGCGGGCGGAGGGCATGAAGTCCCGCATTTCCGCGATCAGCTGATCGCGGCCCCATTGAAGCCTGGCTGGCATCATCGCTTCTCAAGTGGCCAACCGGATTTCCGCGATCAGCTGATCGCGGCCCCATTGAAGCTCCTTCTAGCTTGGCGATGTCTACTTCCAGTCGGTATTTCCGCGATCAGCTGATCGCGGCCCCATTGAAGCAGTTTGTGGATGCGCTGCAAGAACTGACGCTGTTTTATTTCCGCGATCAGCTGATCGCGGCCCCATTGAAGCCAGGGTGCTGGCGGTGCCCCGCTCACCGTCACGACCAATTTCCGCGATCAGCTGATCGCGGCCCCATTGAAGCAACGCTAGAAGGGAGGGACGTGGCGCAATTGCCCAATTTCCGCGATCAGCTGATCGCGGCCCCATTGAAGCGAAAGGACTGCCGGAGTGAGCGAGGCCGTCCCCACCATTTCCGCGATCAGCTGATCGCGGCCCCATTGAAGCCAGTTCGTTTTCGGTGGCGGTCAATGTGTTCTCCCATTTCCGCGATCAGCTGATCGCGGCCCCATTGAAGCCAGACTGGCTATGCGAGCATTCAATCTGGCGTTTCCATTTCCGCGATCAGCTGATCGCGGCCCCATTGAAGCGGTGGCGCTGGCCGGCAGCTTCGCGGTGCAACTCGATTTCCGCGATCAGCTGATCGCGGCCCCATTGAAGCCTTTTTCCTTTTCCTTCTCCAATCGTCTCCGGTCAATTTCCGCGATCAGCTGATCGCGGCCCCATTGAAGCCAGATCCACCGCGCCCTCTTGCGCTTCGCCTTCGGTGATTTCCGCGATCAGCTGATCGCGGCCCCATTGAAGCAACAACCCCGGCACCTTCGTGTTCGGCAGCCCCACATTTCCGCGATCAGCTGATCGCGGCCCCATTGAAGCCATCACCCGCGCCGTAATTCCCAGCGCGCCCGTGAGATTTCCGCGATCAGCTGATCGCGGCCCCATTGAAGCACGTAACCGTTCGCCGACGACCCGTTCGTCAGGTTAATTTCCGCGATCAGCTGATCGCGGCCCCATTGAAGCGAAGGATGCGTCCAAGCGTCTGCACAACCGTCTCGAATTTCCGCGATCAGCTGATCGCGGCCCCATTGAAGCAGGGCGGCGTGGATGAGCTCGTGCACCAGCACGGCGGATTTCCGCGATCAGCTGATCGCGGCCCCATTGAAGCATATACCCTCCACGATGGAAGCTATGACCGTCCTGAGATTTCCGCGATCAGCTGATCGCGGCCCCATTGAAGCCAGCCTGCCGTCCAACGTTCCACCCGACGTTGACGCTATTTCCGCGATCAGCTGATCGCGGCCCCATTGAAGCGATCCTACTGTGGGTGGGTCGGCCACCAGTTACGCGCATTTCCGCGATCAGCTGATCGCGGCCCCATTGAAGCTGGCACTGAGCGACCGTGGCGCTATGCCCAGGAGGTATTTCCGCGATCAGCTGATCGCGGCCCCATTGAAGCTTGACGATGATTATGTCGTCAACCTCGTGCTTCTTCATTTCCGCGATCAGCTGATCGCGGCCCCATTGAAGCCATTGACCGACGAACTGATCTGAACATAATGGCCCATTTCCGCGATCAGCTGATCGCGGCCCCATTGAAGCCAACTGGCGCATGTCGTTCCACGGGTGCATCCTCCGATTTCCGCGATCAGCTGATCGCGGCCCCATTGAAGCTAGCGCGGCGTCGCCGGTCTGCTCTCTGATGTCTTTCTATTTCCGCGATCAGCTGATCGCGGCCCCATTGAAGCGAGTCCATGAGAAGACTCGACCCGATGATCTGAGCGATTTCCGCGATCAGCTGATCGCGGCCCCATTGAAGCAATACCAACGTGCACTGCGCGCTGGCCGACCATCCGATTTCCGCGATCAGCTGATCGCGGCCCCATTGAAGCCCTTCAGTCTCGAAGACGCCCAACGTGCGGGCGATATTTCCGCGATCAGCTGATCGCGGCCCCATTGAAGCAGGGCGGCGTGGATGAGCTCGTGCACCAGCACGGCGGATTTCCGCGATCAGCTGATCGCGGCCCCATTGAAGC